>Ga0180432_10008018_pt1 | contig 13297 bp, 8 predicted proteins | sample SS_ome_10_FD_132414 | JGI IMG/M metagenome (GOLD analysis project Ga0180432, IMG submission 132414) | Hypersaline lake sediment archaeal communities from the Salton Sea, California, USA - SS_1_MS_2 metaG | ecosystem: Environmental > Aquatic > Non-marine Saline and Alkaline > Hypersaline >...
CAGCGACGAGGCCAGCCCGACGGTGACCCTGGGCGCGGCGGGCGAGTATGAGGCCAGTCTGACGGTGACCAACGACTGGGGCGAGGACACCTTCGAGTTCACCCTGACCATCGAGGGCTGGCCCGCGACGCTGTTCATCTATCCGGACCCCGACGACACGGACTGGGACGGCGTACTGGGCAGCGGTACCGAGGAGGACTACTACATCGTCAGCGACTACGACCCGCCGTTCAACACGGACTACCAGCTGTGCTTCTCGCTGAAGGCCAACAGCCTGGCCGACGGCAGCGGGGTGGATATTCCGGTGGAGCTGCTGATCTGGGATGCCTGGCCGCCGTTCATCGTGGAGGATACGTCCTGGTCGATACCGGGCACCTTCCAGGCTGAGAGCAACGGCTTCACGCACGGCTACATCTTCGCCACAACGCCGGATGTGGTGGTGAGCAACTACCTGTACGTCACGTCGCTGGTGGAGCTGTAGGGCCAGCCTGTTACCCACGGCTGTCCAGGTGCTGCGACTTGTGGTCGGAGCGCTACGGGCCTGCTGATAAAATGGCCGAAGATCGGGCGATACCCGCCACTCCGAACGGTCTGGGAGGCATTCATGACTGGCATACTTCGTGTACACTGCGCGGCTACAGCGCTGTTAATCATCGCTCTGCTGGCCGGCGGCTGTGGTGGCCGCAGCCTGCCGCTGGCCCGGATCGGGGGAAATGCCGGCGGAGCGGCACTGCTCACTGCGCTGCCCCCGCTGCCCGGGGGCGATGCGCCGCCGCGTGCAGTGTCGGCTGAGGACTCGTACACCTTCGTCGCCACCGACGTGCATGATTCGCTCAGTTCCTCGATGACGGACACTGCCCTGACGCTGGAGGAGGAGCCGCGGTCCTGGGCGGTGCTGGCACTGGACGTCAGCACCCAGGCGGTGCTCAGCCTGGACTTCAGCGGCGACTTCAGCGAGTTGTACATTGGTGTCAGCGATTACGCCCGCCGCACCTGGCAGTGGCTCGGTGGGCCGCACGGCGAGGACGGCAGCCTGCTGATCCCGACCGGCCACTGGAGCAGTGCCGGCGAGGTGTGCTACTTCGTGGTCGCCTGCCCGGCGGGGCAGGGCGCCGTGGTCGAGCTGACCGCCCACCTCAGCCCGCCGGCGGACTGGAACCTGCTGGTCTGGATGGCCGCCGACAACTGGGCCGCCCAGTTCGCGGCGGACGACATCAGCGCGCTGGAGGAGATCGGCAGCACGGCGGAGATCAACGTGCTGGTCGGCTGCGACATCGATCCTGGCGCGCTGGACGCGCCGGTGGCGGGCACCGACGAGGTGCACTACTTCAAGCTGGTGCAGGACAGTGACCCGGCGGCGATCGACACCGACGGCGATGAGGCCAACGTCAGCTTCCCCCGTGCCGGCTACAGCAGCGCCGACCCGGACAACCTCGTGGATTTCCTCGAGTGGGCGGAAGCCAGCTTCCCGGCGCGGCAGAGCATGCTGATCCTTGGCCGCAGCGGGACGAGCTGGTGGCCGGGCAGCGACGGCAAGGCTGCAGCGCGCGTTGCCAGCGGCGTGCTGTACGACGAGTCGGACGGGCCCGACGACCTCACCTCCAACCACCTGGTGGCCCGCGCGCTGGGAATCCGCTGGTTCGACCTGCTGGGCTTCGAAGGTCACAACATGAGCCAGATCGAAACGCTCTACGACTACTCAAGCAAGGCGGGGCTGATGGTGGCGGCCCAGGACTGGATGCCGGAGGCGGGCTGGGCCTACGGGCCGCTGCTGCAGTACTGGAACGACAACTACCCGCTGACGCCGCTGGAGATCGGGCAGGCCGCCGCCGACGCCTATGCGGTCGAGATGGCGGGGGAGGAGGACTGGACCAACATGGCGGTGGTCTCCTCGGCCGGGCTGCGGGCGCTGACCCACCGCCTGGCCGGGCTGGCGCCGCTGGTGCTACCGGATCCTGACGCCGAAAGCTGGGCCTTCGGCCTTGGCGCAGAGTGGGCCGATTCGCTTGACGACAACTGGGGAGTCCGGGATCTCTGGCAGTTCATGGACGCCTACTTTCGGGCGGTGTCCAATCCGGCGGTCGAGCAGCTGCTGGCGGACGCGATAGCCGACTGGGACACGGTCGTGCTCTACGACCGCCACAGCACCGACTCGGAGGTCTACGAGATCCGCGGCCTGTCGATCTGGCTGCCCGGCTACTGGGCCTTTGAGCCATATGATCGCGGCGAGTACGCGAAGCTGCCGTTCAACGACCGCACGGACTGGCTGACCGTGCTCGAAGCACTGAGCATGGCGACCGCCGGGGTACCGCCGTCACTGGTCTGGGAGCCGGGTGACACCTTCGTCGTGGAATGGGACGACCCGGCGCTGACGATCAGCCCGCAGATTCTGATCTGGGACGTTGCCGGAGGCACGCCCGAGGAGCCGGATGACCTGGCGGGCTGGATCGAGTTCAGCGATCCCAGCGGCGTCAGCGGCACGGCCCGTGAGACGGCAACGCTGCTGGGAGGTGCACCAACCTACAGGTATCTGGCGCGCGTCACCATGGACTGGCCGGCCGCGGGTCTCTCCTACCTCGTCAATGCCCATATCGAGGACAGCGAGGGCGGGATGATCCTCGATTTCGGCACCCGCAAGCTGACGGGAGCGGAGGAAGGCTACGACTGGTGGCCGTACGCCACGCTGAACCACGCCCAGCACAGCATCGGACAGAGTGGCTGGGAGGTCGGCGATCGCGTCGAGATCAGCTGGCCCGACGACACAGTCGATATTGACATCTTCGTCATGGATCCGGTCGGGGGCTACGGGGAGTGCGACAACACCTGGGAGATTTTCACGGTGCGGTTTTCCGATGACAGCCGTGACAGCGGGCTGCCGCTCGAGTGGACCCGGCTGGAGGAAAACCCGCCCCCCGGCAGCTGGACGATCGAGGTTCAGCTGCGAAACTTCGACGACCCCCCGGTCAGCCCGCAGCCGGTCAGCGTCAGGCTGTACGACGAGTCAGACACGCTCAAGCAGGAGCTGACGGCCGTGGACATCGAGGTAAATGACGACAACATCAACGAAAACGTGATGGTTGCGCTGCTGAGCTACGGCGGCTAGCGGACGGCCGCGCACTGAAACCGGAGGGCTGGTGGACCGTTCATTCTGCCGGTACGGTCCACCACCCCCACCGTTCCCTGTAGATGGCACTGAGACTACAGCCGGCCCGGACGGGTTCCCGATCGCCCCGGCTGCGATTCACCCCGGTGGCGCAAGCTGGGAGCGCTGGCATCCTGCCGGCAATCCCCGGTGGCGCAAGCGTCCCGCTTGTGATTCACCCCGGTGGCGCGGGCGTCTCTGCCCGCGATTCGATTCAGTACGGGCGGCGTATACGCCGCCCACATTGCTGGTGGGAGTCCCGCCGGGGCGGGGCCGCCCGGCGAATGGCAGGCTGGAAGCCCGCCCCCCCTGATCACTAAGCACGGACCACTGTGCACTGACCACTATGCACGGACCACTGACAACCGACCACTATGCACTGACCACTGCCCGGTAGCCATTTCCGGATGTGAATCATGCTCCGATCCGCACTGTGCTTGACCCGATCCGCCCCCCGTGTCTATGATTGACGCGCATTGGTGGCGCGAGCGTCCACGCTTGCGACTTGCTGGGAGCGCTGGCATCCTGCCGGCCCCCCGGTGCTGGCGGCTGATCCCGCCGCAGGCGGGACTGACGGGATGGTAGCGGCGGCCGCCGTGCCGCCGGATTGAAATGTCAGGTACAATCTGCCCAGAGGGAGTTATGGGAAGGTCGAGCGGAGTCGTGATCCTGGCGGCTACGCTGGTGGCGTGGCTGGCCGGGTGTGGCGGCGGTTCCTCAGCCCCTCCAGCGACCCAGCCCCCCGTCGCTGTGCTTGTCGCCGATCTCCTGCATGGTGAGCCGCCTCTGAGGGTTGTCTTTGACGGCTCGCTGAGCAATCATCCTGATGGCACAATCGTGAGGTACGAGTTTGACTTCGACGAAGGTGAAGGATACGAGGACCACGATGACAATCCACTGGTGGCCCACACCTATCACAACCCGGGTCTGTACCGGATCTGGTTGCGGGTTACCAGCAGTGATGGCGCGAGCAATAGTACATCGGTAGTCATTGTTGCGAATTCCCCACCGGAGGCTGTACTCACAGCAAGTCCTTCATTCGGCCAAGCGCCGGTTGAGACGGTTCTTGACGCTTCAAGCAGCAGGGACCCGGACGGAAGCTTGGTCGAGTTGGAGTGGGACTGGGACGGCGATGGAGTAGTAGATCAGGCGGGGGCATTCGAAGACGAGTGTGTTGCCGAGTACACCTACCAGGAACCCGGATTGTACAGCGCCCGCGTGACCGTGATCGATGATCTCGGACATAGTGACACGGCCGCAGTCTCCATTGAAGTGCTGGAATTCCTCGGACCGGGTGACTGGCCGATGCTTGGGCGTGATCCCAGGCACAGCTGGCGCAGTCCCGTTGAGGGGCCGCGCTCTGCAACACTGAAGTGGAAGTTCGTCACTGGGCGGGCAATACGCTCGTCCGCGGTGTTTTCGGTTGCAGCGACGGTCTACTTCTCGAGTCTAGACGGTCATTTATATGCGTTGAATCCGGATGGCAGTGAGAGGTGGGAGTTTCAGCTGGCAACCGAGTCGTACTCAAGCCCGGCCGTCGGCTCTGACGGTGCGATCTACATCGCTGCGGGACAGAACCTGCATGCCGTGAATCCGGATGGGTCTGAGAAGTGGACGCTCACCGATCTCGGGCCGGGGAGCTTCTGGGGAAGCTGCACTCTGGACCAGTCAGACACCATTTACCTCGGCGACTACGGCACCGGCACAGAACACGTTGTGCGTGCTATCTCACCGGACGGTGACGTTGCCTGGACGTACCTGATGGGTGGCTACATGGTTGGAAGCTGTGCGCTCGCTGCCGATGGAACGGTCTATATTGGTGGAAGTGATGTGAACGGCTCACGCATTGCCAAGCTGGTAGCGCTGTGGCCTGATGGCTCGGAACGTTGGACGTACATGGCCGATGGCGGCACAACGGTCAACGCTACTCCCGCGATTTCCGCGGACGGGACCATATACTTCGGTTCCAGCGGTGGTGGAGGCTCAGAGGCCGTTGCAGCGGTCTATGCGCTAAGGCCAGATGGAACAGAGAAGTGGTCGGCTTTGACTGACGATGAGGCTGACTACGGTGCGGGGCCTTCGGTTGCGAGTGATGGCACTGTCTACGTTGCCGGTGGCTTTGACGATAGCATTCATGCCTTGAGTCCGGACGGAGATGAACTCTGGACATACCAGACACAGGACAGCAACTGGACGAGCATTGCCATCGACAAGTCAGGCATGTTGTACTTCGGCAGCGGTGACAGGTTCGTATACTGCCTATCGCCGGACGGCAAGCTGCAGTGGCGCTATCGGACTGACGGCGCGATATACGCTGATCCCTCCATTGGCGAGGATGGAACGCTGTACATCGGCAGCGATGATGGGTGCATGTACGCGTTTGGGGACGAGTAAGCTGATGACAAGACTGCCCCTACACAAGGTGGTCACTGTAAGCAGACTGAGTCCAGCCCAACTCAGATTTCAGGCTGCAGACGTCTGGGGGGCTAGCCCACCCCGCTTCATGCAACAAGTCCGTGGGATCTGGAGTGCACTTCGGCAGTGGGAGTTTGGTTTGGACAAGAGCATTGACGGAATGCTCCGTTGCGTCAGGGCTGTCCGCCCGGACAATCCCGAGATCCGAAAGGGCGAGACGGCTAATCTCTGGGCATCGCGATACTACTTCTACAGAAGACGATTCGCTTGGCGCGTTTACGTCGTCAATGCGATGGGCCTTTCATACATGGTAGGTAGGCAGAGGGTTGGGGTGAACTACCACTTGTACTACGAAGATGATGACGCATGCGGATACGTGTACGTCAAGCACGGGGAGGACTGGGAAGAGGACGATGCAGTGTCAGCGCTTTCATGCATTCGGGGATACCATGAGAGCACCATGCTTTTTCAGGAGAAGCCTGTTGAGTACAGGTATGTGAGCATCTATGATGATCACGACGTGATTCTGCGCGATGGTGAGTACTGCCGATGGGTGAAGCAGTTCTACCCCAAAGCACAGATCATGCACGAGAGTGATAATGCCTAACGTGTACATCGACGCCAGTGGTACTGGTGGTGTCCTGCGTTCGAGAACCGACAGACGTCTCTACGTAGTATGTGCCGTCTTCCTGGGAAGTAGTGACGCAGTCGACCAACTTGCTGCGCTATACGAAAGTGTGAGGGTCAACCTGCCTGAGACCCAGAAGGAGTTCAAGAGCAACAAGAACAAGCGAGCCAATATGAAGTTGCTGGATGGCATGTTGCAGAGTCCTGATTGGTGCTACGCAGCCACGCTTGCTTGGAAGGAGGACTTGCACGGGACGCCATACGAACGATCAGCGCAATGCCAGCGGTGGTTTATCAAGCGTGCATTAGTGCTGAACAGGCCAGCGCTGTCTGACGGCGAGGTCGTTTTGGACAAGGGTGCAACCGATCTACATGACCGCAATCTGCTGCACATTCTGAAGTCGGATAGACAGCTAGGCAAGTATCCTGCAGTTGTACGTGCTCACGCCGAGGAATCGCACGAGGAATGGGGTTTGCAGCTGGCAGACGTAGTAGCAGGAGCCGTTGCAGACGTGCAGTATGCACTAGCCACGGGGACTGCAGACGAGTACAAGTCATCGCTAGCTGCATATGAGCTGGTGAGGCCGCGGCAGACTGTGCTATGGCAATTCCCGTTTGATGTCGGTGACAAAGACAGGGAGAGCTTGGCCGACCAACCACTAGCTGTGCAAGATAAGCTAGACTTCTGGGGGGGCTAGCCCGATGCTCAAGCGCCCCATCCGCTACACTCTCACCACGCAGCACGGTCAGTGCGGATCAGCGTAAGCGGCAGGCTCAGGGCGTAAGCGGTCCGGCGCGGGCAGCTTCCGCCGGCCACTTCCCTTCGGCCAGGGTCCGCGGCCCCCGGCCATCCCGGCCGCTGGTAGACTCTGGGTATGAGACACCTGCTGACAGTGATGCTTTTCCTCATGCTGATCCTCGCCGCCGGCTGCCGGTCGAGCACGACCGCCCAGGCCCAGGGGCCGGCCATGACGCCGGAGGAAGTCGGCGCGGCGCTGACAACGCAGCTCTCGCTGATCCTCAGCAAGGAGACAGCGGACTACACGGACGCGGACGTGGCGCTGCTCAAGGCGATCTACGACGGCTATCGGGCCTACGGGTCTTACCTGAGTTCCGGCGGCACCCCCACCGGCGGCTTCCAGCCGGCCGAGGGCGGTGACCAGCTGCCCGCCTTTATGGAGAGGCCGGAGGACCTCTGGACCAACGAGCAGATCATCGCGTTCGGCGAGACTAAGTACCGGCTCGACACCGGGGCGGATCCGCAGCCGACGCAGGCTGAGATCGACATGATGCAGGAGTTCTTCGACTATTACGAGATGTACAACGAGTGGCTGCTGCAGCAGAGCGAAGGCCAAGGTGGCGGCGGCGAGGGCGAAGTGCCGCAGGGCGCCGACCCCTATGCCTCGGTTAGCAGCGGGTAGGGGCCGCTTCGGTGGCGCGGGCCTCCGTGCCCGTGATTGGGGAGCAGCCCGGCGCTGCAAATGGCGGGCGGGGACGGGTAGGGGCCGCCGGGGATGGTAGGCGGGGCCTTGGCCCCGCGACGGAGATGTCAGGGGGCTGAAGCCCCCTGCTACCGGGGATGCCGGCAGGATGCCAGCGCTCCCAGGCGGGACTCCGGACTCCCTCCCTGTCCCCTTGAACCTTCACCCTTGAACCCTGACCCCTCTCCCCTGTCCCCTGTAACCTGTCCCCTGACCCCTGATTCCTCTGTGATCTCTGTGTGCTCTGTGGTTGGTCCTGCCCGGCGGGCGAAGCGTGGCTTCGCCCCTGCGAATCACAAGCGAGACGCTTGCGCTACCGGCCGCGCAGCTCCGCTTCGCTGATGCGGCGCGCGCCGACGAAGCGGCGCTTGTAGTAGCCCTCGCTCATGTTGCTGATCGTCACCTTGCCCTGGGCGCTCGAGGCGTGGATGAAGTCGCCGTCGCCGAGGTAGATCCCGACGTGGCTGGCCCCGGCCTTGTAGGTCGTGAAGAACACCAGGTCGCCGGGGCTTAAGTCCTCCTTGTCCACGCTGACCCCCAGGCCCGCCATCTGCGTCGAGGCGCGGCGCGGCAGGCCGCGGGCATCGGCCCCTTCCTCCAGCAGCAGCTTGTAGATCAGCCCGCTGCAGTCCACGCCCGAGTCGCTCTCCCCGCCCCAGACATAGGGGGTGCCCTGCATCTGTCTGGCGCGCGCGATCAGCCGCTGCCCCAGCGCGCTCTGCGGCACGACAAGCCCGCGGCCGACGGGCGCCAGGTACTGCGAGTACATCCAGCCCTGCTGGCCCTGGTACTCGATGAAGCTCCACTTGCGGTCGCGCCCCTTGACCTGCACTTCGGTGCCCAGCGGCAGCGCCGTGAGTATGTCGGCATCGACGTTGGGGCTGGCGCGGAAGTTGACCTCGTCGCCGCTGACGGTGTAGGGCCGGCTGGCGCTCCTTTCCGTCGATGCCACGTAGTCCTGGTGCACCCAGCCCTTGATCCCGGAGGCGCTGGAGGCCGCCAGCACCCAGCTGCCCCGGCGCTCGAACTCGAAGAACACCTCGCCGCGGGAAAGCTCCGTCTTGATCCGGCCGCTGAGGCTGGGCGCCTCCCTGAGCCGCACCTGGTCGCCGGTGATCTCGACGCGCGGCAGCTGATCGACGTACTCGCCGTAGACGTAGCCCTTGAGCTTTCTGGCGGGGATCGAGACGTGGTACCACGGATCGTCGTAGCCGATCACGTAGAGCTTGTCGCCGGTGTCGACGCGGCCGATCACCTCGGCCTTCAGCGACTTGCCGTCCCGCACGTTGACGTTATCGCCCCGGATCAGCGCCAGGTCGTGGCCGCCGACCGGGTTGTAGAACGCGCTCTCCAGCATCCCCGGCGTGGTGATGCGGGCCGTCGGCACGAACGGCTGGTAGAGCGGATACTCCAGCTCCTCGGGCGTCGGCTCTGTGGCCGGCGGCCGCCAGTCCCGGTCGATCTCAACCGCGCTAGTCTCGCCGCCCGGGAGCGCGGACGTCCCGTCCGCCGTCGCGTTTTCCCCGGTGTCCGGTACGAAGTCCTCGGTCACCACGATCGGCTGTGTGCCGCTGTCCGGCTCCTCGCCGAAGCTGAAGACGCTCAGGCGGTCGGCCTGCGGGTCGGCGCAGACCTCATCCGCCTTCGGCCCGCCCGGCAGCTCGAAGGCCGGCGGCTGGGCGGCCCGCTCCACGTCGCTGAGGCTGGTGCCTGCGGGCTGGTCCGGGTCGACCACCGCCACCGGATCGCCCGGTGCCACGGCAGTGTCCTCGACGACCAGGTCGCCACCCGCCTGCTGCTCAACGGCGGCGCCCGGCGGCGCAGGCTCCACGGCCAGCTCGGTCGGCTCGATCGGCTTGAGCAGCTCGACGGCGCCCTCGTCCGCGCTGCCGGTCTCCGGGACGGGCACCCGCTCGTCGCCGAGGTAGTCGGTCCAGCACCAGCCGCGCTGTTCATGGACCGGGGCGCTGACGTAGCTCCAGTTGCCGTCGCGCTCGACGACGAAAACCTTGTCGTTCAGGTCGAAGACCAGGATGATCTCGCCGTTGGGGCTCTCGCGCAGGTTGACCTCGGTGGCGGTGATGTAGTAGGGGCCGTCGGCGGCCCGGGCCGGCTGCGCGGCGAGCATCAGCCCCGCCAGCAGCGCGCCCAGCGCGATCCTCAACCCGTGCTTCATCTCCAAGATGGTCAATCCTCCGATCGCCCATCCGCCCCGCGGCGGACGCGGCTTGACTTGCCACGCCGCCTTCCACCTCGGCTGTCCCCGCCGCTCCCGCGGCAAGCAATGAGCATAGCACCAAAGGGATGCCGCGGGCAACAGCCAGCGGGCTTATATTCGGCTGGCGAAGTACCGGGGTTAAACGTCAGCGGTTGACGGCGTCCTCGGCGGTGACGACCGCGTTGATGTACAGCTCGCTGGTCTCGGCGAGGTCCAGTTCTTCGCCCTGGGTGCGCAGGCTGCCGTCAGCGTTCAGGATTCTGGAGATCACCGGGCGGCTGATCGCGTGTTCGTTGACCCTCAGCACCACGGCGACCTCGTTGCTGGACAGGCGCACGAAGCTGCCGACCGGATAGCGGCCGACGCGCCGGATGAACTCGTGGGCGACCTCGGGATCGAAGTGGGTGCCGCAGTCCTGGAGGATGATCTCAATCGCCTTGGCGAAGTCCATTTTCTTCTTGTAGCTGCGCGTGGTGGTCAGGGCGTCGTAGACGTCACAGATGCTGCTGAGCCGGACGAAGCGGTCCAGCTCGCGGCCCTGGAGGCCGTCGGGGTAGCCCTGGCCGTCGAGCCGCTCGTGGTGCCAGCGGGCGACGCTGACCGGGACCGGGCCGGCCCCGGCCTCAAGCAGCATCTCGGCGCTCCAGAGCGGGTGCTGGCGCATCACCTCCCACTCCTCGTCGGTCAGCTTGCCCGGCTTGTTGATGATCTCCAGGCCGACCTTCGCCTTGCCGAGGTCGTGCAGCATCGCGCCGTAGACCAGCTCCTCCAACTCCTCCTGGCTGGCGGCCCACTCGCTGGCGACCAGCATGAACAGCATGCCGACGTTGACCGAGTGATGGTAGGTATAGCGGTCGTGGTGGTCGAGGTCGAGCAGCTTGACCGCCAGCTTGGTGCGGCTGGCGAAGAGCGCCACCAGCTGGCGGCTGAGATCGCGGGTCTTCTCGTGATCGACCGCCTGGCCCAGGGCGATGCCCTGGAACAGCTCCTCGACCTGGCTGGTGGCGTGCTCCATCACCTTGGCGGACAGCATGGTGTCGACGTTGTGCTGCTCGTAGACCTCGTGCACGGCCGCCAGGATGCCGTCCAGGGCCGCCGCCTGGTCCGCCTGAGCCCCGCCGACCAGCGCGCTGTCGTTGGCGATCTCGATTTCGGTGATGCCGCGGCGCTTGAAGGACTCGATCATGCCGGCGCTGAGCGTGACGCCCGCGGCGACCAGCAGCGCACGGTCGGCGTAGATGTCGCGGTCGACCAGCGAACCGGCGGTCAGCTCGCTGACTGACAGCTTGACCCGCTCCCTAACCTGGCCTGCCATGTTCTGACTCCCCGTGGCTTGCACACGGATTATACCCCGGCTCCTCCGCGCTTGGCGTATTCCGGACGACCGCCGTCAGCACTCCTGCAGCGCCCGCGTGAGGCCGGGGTAGACGTCCTCCAGCACCCGGGCGCCGTGCACCTCGGAGGGTCCGTCGGCCAGCAGCCCCGCGCAGACCGCCAGCATTGAGAGGCGCAGGCTGCCCGCGCACTGCACCTCGGTGCCGCTGAGCGGCGTCGGTCCGCGGACGGTCAGCCCGTCCTCCTCCTGCTCCACGTCGGCGCCGAACTGGCGCAGCAGCTGAGCCGTCAGCTGCAGCAGGTCCGGCGTGCCGCCGCGCAGCGAGGGGCCGCACTTGAGGTGCGAGGCGCCCTGGGCCTGGGTGGCCAGCAGCGCCACCAGCGGGAACTCGTCTCTGAGAAACGGCGTCAGGTTGGGCGCTACGCTCAGCGCGCTCAGCCGCGGCGTATGGCGCACGCGGAAGTTGCCGACCGGCTCGGCGCCGTACTGCCAGCTGCGCTCGCGCTCGAGGTGGCAGCCCAGCCGGGTCAGCGTCTTGATCAGCCCCATCCGGTTGGGATTGGTGCCCAGCTGCACGACGGTCAGCTCGCTCTCGGGGACCAGGGTGGCCAGCACGATGAACGGCGCTGCGGCCGTGGCGTCGGCCGGCACCTGGATGCGCCGCGGGTGGATGTTCTGCTGGCCCTTGATCGACAACAGCCCGTTCTGGCGGCGGACGCTGGCCCCGGCGGTCTTGAGCAGCCGCTCGAGGTGGTCGTAGCCGTTGACCATCCCGCGCAGCCTGCTGATCCCCGCCGCCTGCAGCGCGGCCAGCAGCAGGGTGTCCTTCAGTTGATAGGCGGCGGGCGCCAGCTCGCAGTCCAGCGGCTCCAGCCGCGCACCGCTGATCCTGAGCGGCAGCCGGCCCGCCGCGTCCACCTCCTCGACCTCGCTGCCCAGCTCGCGCAGCGCGGCGATCAGGGCGGTGAAGTCCCGGGCCTTTAGCTCGCTGTCGCCGGTCAGCAGCGCGCTGACCTGCTGGCCGGCCAGCAGCCCGGCTACAAGTCGCAGCGTGGCGGCCGACATCCCGCAGTCCAGCTCGCCGACGGGCGGCCGCAGCCGTCGCTCGCGGCGCGTGATCACCAGCCAGCCCTCGTCGTCGGTGGCGAAGGAGACGCCCAGCTGGGCCAGCACGCGGCGCGTCGCCACCGTCTCGGCGCTCTCCAGCGCCCCCAGCATGTGGACCGGCCCCAGCGCCAGCGCGCCCAGCATCAGTGCGCGGTGGGTAATCCGGCGGTCGCCGGGCGGATGCAGCTCCCCGCTGAGGGGGCGCCTGAGCGGCTCGATCCGCAGGCTGCCCGCGCTCTCCGGTGGGATTGTCGACGCCGCGTGATCCATACCCAGGGAGAGAGTATTATAGGCAGTGAAACCCGGCGGCGGCCGCCGATGCTCCAATGGCCGTCCGCCGGTGCGGGGTCGCAATGTGGAAATGGCTGGCAGTCGCGAGCGTGCTGTGGGGCGTTTTCAGCCTGCTGACCGTGCTCGCGCCCAGAAGCCTGGCCCTGACCGCCGCGCTGGACTTCCAGGCGCTCGGCGAGGCCTGGCGCTCCGAGGGCCCGCCGCCAAGCATGCATGATTTCGAGACGCACCAGCCGCCGCCGTTTACCATCCCGGAGTCGCGCACCGAGCTGGCCGTCGAGGGCGACGGCAACCGCTATCTCGTCTGGAGCCTGCCCGCGGGCGGACCGGCCGCCATGCTGGGCCTGCCGCTGGCGCCCGCCGCCGACCTCGGCGATGAGCTGGCGCTGCGCGTCCGGTCCAGGGGGCTTGAGCAGCTCTTCGTCGGCGTCCGCGAGCGCGACGGTTCGATCTACACCGCGCCGGTGGAGGTCAATGCTGACTGGCGCGAGCAAAAGCTGTCGCTTAGGCGGCTGAAGCTCTCGCCGCGCACGCCGGACGAGAACGGCGAGCTCGATCCGGATCAGATCAACGGGATCATCATCGCCGCCGTCCAGCCCGCCGGGCCTGAGCGGCCGGGACGTGGCCCGCGCAGGCCCCAACCACCGCCGGAACGGCCGGCCGTCGTCGAGCTGGACGAC
>Ga0180432_10008021_pt1 | contig 13295 bp, 15 predicted proteins | sample SS_ome_10_FD_132414 | JGI IMG/M metagenome (GOLD analysis project Ga0180432, IMG submission 132414) | Hypersaline lake sediment archaeal communities from the Salton Sea, California, USA - SS_1_MS_2 metaG | ecosystem: Environmental > Aquatic > Non-marine Saline and Alkaline > Hypersaline >...
ATAAAAAAAAAAAAAATAAAAGAAAATAATAAAATTTTTTCAAATTATTTTGAAATCGTTAGGAGGGACTGATTTAGATTTAGATGTTTGATCATGTGATTTACGATGCCGTTTATGTTTTCCATATTTAAAAATTCGAGCTTTTTCTTTAGGCCATTTTTAAAAACAAAAAGTAAATCGTCGTATGTTATGGTTTGGGGGTCTTTCCCTGGAAAATCCGCCTTAAATCCCAGCCTAATAAGACCAGCGCTGGGAGTTGGTGGCTTATTAATCTGTTCAGATAGGATTTCCCCAAAAAATCGAAAAATATCCACGATTAATCTCCCCCTAATTGTTTCATTATTTCTTCTTCTGATAGTTCTTTCGTTTCTTCGACAGTAAAATCACGGTTGTAGTAGTTTTTTAACTTATCAGGCATGTACCACGCTAGAAATTCTCCAATCGCTTCAATGAAAAGTGTGATGAAAATGAAGAAAAGAGGTACAGTAATTCCAGTCGCTATTTCTGTAGGAAACAGAGGACCTATAGCAAAGGAGATTCCCATTAATAAGAAACACATTGAATATAATATGATGGTTTTAAAACGCATCTTAATCCACGGTTCAACGTTTTTATTCGATTTAAGTTTAAGATATGCCTCCCGTGCTGAGATAAAATACCACCCGCCAAAAATTGTTATGACTCCTCCAAATAGGATGGCTGCAATAACTGCAACAAGGTCATTGGGTGCAAGAAACACGTAGGTATTTAAAGTAGATAAAACCACGTTTGTTATCGCCATCGGGATTATAATTCCCATCATTACTTTATAAGGGCTTTTTCTATTCGTGTAAAAGACCTTATCTACCCAATGGATTGCAATAACTAAACCAATATTGGTTGCTAAATTGAAGAAAATACTCATTGTCAGTCCAGGTATGGCCAAATCATCTATTAAGGTGCTTAAATTCGCCACTGATAGTATTATAAAAATTACGCCTAGTTCTATTAGATTTTTATTCTTTAGTTTCCTCCCCTTTTGAAATACTATAATCGCTAAAAAAACTCTCATTACCAAGAAAATCAAGTATAAACCAAATAAAGCTGACATTTCTTTCACTTTTCTAATTAGATATGTTAGTTAATAAAAAATAGATAATAATCTGCTTATTTATAATTATATATTCTTTCTCTATCATGATATTAGAGCGTGTTATGTAGAAAAACCGAAATCGATTATTATTGTTTTTTCCGATATAATAATTCTTTTAACTATCTTTTCTTTCTTTTTATTATGGATGAAAAAGAGAGCTCAAAAATTATCCGTTTGGCTCACGGTGCTGGTGGAGTCTTACAAGAGGAGCTAATTAAATTCATTACTGAAGGGATTTCTCTTAAAAACATTAATAATGGGATTGGGGTTGAAGAATTGGACGATGGAGCCACAATTCCTTTAGAAAACTACAATAAAGATATTGTCATTACTGCTGATGGTCACACGGTATTCCCATTGTTTTTCCCAGGGGGAGATCTCGGAAAGTTGAGCGTTTGTGGTACCGTAAACGATATAATAATGATGGGCGCAGAACCACTCGCATTAACATCCATAATTATCATAGAAGAAGGATTCGAGTTTGATAAATTAGAAAAGATAATTAAATCGTTTAATTCCACGGCAAAAAAGGCAAATATAGCGATTATTGCGGGAGATACCAAAGTAATGCCTCGTGGCACGTTAAACGAGATAATCATGACGACTTCAGGCATAGGAATTAGAGAAAAAGCCATAAAAGTTGAAGATAAAAACCTACAAGTTGGGGATAAAATCATCATTACTGGTTCGATTGGGGATCACGGAACCGCATTGATGGCAAGTCGAGAAGGTTTGAATATTTCTACAGATTTAAAATCTGATGTTGATATGCTGATTGATGTGTATGATGCTCTCAAACTTGACATCGCGAAGAATTTCATACACGCCATGAAAGATCCAACTCGTGGAGGAATTGCTGGAGCTCTAAATGATTGGGCAAATAAATCTAATGTGAGCATTTTAATTGATGAAGATAAAGTACCAATGAAGAACCAAGTAAAAGCTATTTGCGACATGCTAGGTTTAGATCCTTATAATATTGCTTCTGAAGGGCGAGCCCTTTTATCAGTTGATCCAAAGAATGCTGATGAGATCCTCAAAAAAATCAAAACCACTCAAATTGGCCAAGACGCTGAAATTATTGGAGAAGTGAAAGTAGATAATCCGAAGCGAGTATTATTAAAGACAATAGTTGGCGGCACTCGATTTGTTGATATGCCATTAGGCGAACCTATCCCCCGTATTTGTTAAAGTAAAATTTAAAAATAAAGATAATTAAAATATGGACATCCCTGGATTAAAAATTTTAAGAAGTAAAGATTTCACTGATAAAATTATTAATAACATAAATAAAATTGTTAAAGATCTAAATAAACCAGTTAAATTAATGCATGTTTGTGGCACTCACGAGCATACAATATCAAAATTTGGATTAAGAACTCTTCTACCAAAGGAAATAGAGATCATTTCTGGACCTGGATGTCCGGTTTGTATATGCCCCGCTGCCGACATCGATAAAGCAGTTGAGCTCGGAAAGCGAGACGATACGATAATAGTCACATTTGGAGATATGATTAGAGTGCCTGCAACAAACATCTCCCTGGCGGAACTTAAAGCTAAGGGTGCTGATGTTCGCATTGCATACGGTCCAAACGAGGCAATCAAAATAGCAAAGTCAAACCCCGATAAGGAGGTCATTTTCTTCGCCATTGGATTCGAAACAACTGTACCAACTATAGGTTATGAATTAGTAAATGAGCCGCCTTCTAATTTTTCTGTTATTTGCGCTCATAAACTCATACCCGCAGCTTTAGAATTATTAATTAGTCAATCGCAATTAAATATTGACGGTTTTATATCTCCAGGCCACGTGGCTACTATTATTGGTTTACAACCTTTCAAGATTTTTTCGGATGCCTACAAGGTTCCTAATGTAATTGCCGGATTTGAGCCTAATGATGTCTTGTTAGCAATACTCATGTTGTTAAAACAAAAAAAAGATAAGAATTTCGATACCCTCAACGAATATTCAAGGGTTGTAAAACCTGAGGGAAACAAAATTGCTCAAAAAATAATTAATGACGTGTTCGAATCTGTATCATCTCCATGGCGTGGAATCGGTAGGATTAATGATGGTGGTTTAGCAATCAAGAAGGAGTATGAGCAGTTTGATGCGGATAATAAGTTTGACATTACCATTGAAAAATCACGAGATATTCCACCAGGCTGTAACTGCCATTTAGTAATGGTAGGGAAAATCAAACCGCAGGAGTGTAAGTTATTTAGAACACAATGCACTCCTCTTAATCCAATTGGTCCTTGCATGGTATCCCAAGAAGGGACCTGTAGTATATACTATAAATATCATTGAGGTATTAACGATGAGCTATGATTTAATAATTGTTGGCGCAGGCCCAGGTGGCGCTACAGCCGCAAAAACAGCTGCAGAAAAGGGAGCAAAGGTCTTGCTGCTTGAGGCCGCTGAAGAAGGACGATATAAATGTTGTGCTGGGGGTATTCCCGTTTCTAACAAGGAATTCTCAAAAATTCCCCATGGTGTGGGCGATCGTGAGATCACGGGTGGATTTGTTGTTACTCCTAGTAGTGGACCAATGGAATTCGAAGCTACGGGAGAAGGTAACAAGGGATATTGCATGTTTCGGACGGACTTCGACAAATATCTAGTTGATTTAGCACGAGACGCAGGTGCTCAGGTCAAGTATGGATTTCGTGCAAAGGATATTGAAATCTCTAGAAATGGTAATGCCCTTGTAAAAGGACCAGAACAATATCGAGGTAAATGCGTTATTTTATCAACTGGTCTTGGTGGTGGTCAAATCCAACATCGTCTCGGTTTGGAAGTGCCACCCATGATAAATGGGATACAAGCAGAAGTTGCCCTACCCGAAGCTGCTATTGATGAACATTTCGGAAATCGCGTGTGGGAGTTTTTTGATCGTTCTTTATCCGCTCATGGAATCGCCTGGGCGTTCCCAAAGCGAGAAGCGGTAAGCATTGGCATACTAGGTAAGGGCGTAAAAATAGAACACCTCAAGGCCTTCCTCAAGTATCCGATCATAAAAGATAAAATTGAAGGGAGAGAATTGATGACATTTGGTGGCCGTAAGATCTGGGCTGCACCTATTCCAGATAAACTGATAGAAAAACCTTATCGTGATCGAGTCATGGTGATCGGTGATGCCTGTGGGACGGCAGATCCAATTTTGTACGAGGGGATCTACCAAGCACGGTTGTCGGGAAAGATTGCTGCGGATGTCTTCAGCCAAGCGCTTGAAGAAGGCGATTTTAGCGAGTTATACCTTTCAAAATATCAAGAACTCCTGATAAAACATTTATATGAGGAAAACTTGCGATATACCTATAAATTTCACCACTTATTATATCACAGTGGACTCGTGGAAAGCATTATAGATTCAACTTTTTCATTAACCCAAGATGATCCCGAGATGATGCAATCTATGATTGCCTTATTTACGGGAAGTCAAACGAGAAAGCAAATTTGGGAAACAATGATGTCACGTAAGTTTAAACTCGTGAAGAAATTAGGCTTTCGAAAAAGTTTGCGATTACTTCCGACACTACTTCGGGCGACACGAATATAAACTCTCCTAGATAATATTTCAATAGAATATCATCAAAACAAAAATGAAAAGGACAATTTGTTTGATTAATTCTCTCATAAAATGCTCAACAAATTTTTTTAAAAATTAATTGTATAAAAATACTTTATTTGATTTTATTATATTTAAAGATTTGTGAATAATCATTCAGTAATTATGACATAAGTTTATAATATTTCTAAATTAGATAACAAAAACCATAAATAAAAGCTTCAATTCATATCATAAAATATACAATCAATTAGATTCTTTCATTTTTTACTTTTAACCTTTTTTCTGAATAGATATTCAAAATACAATAAACTTCTTTACAATTTTGCATTAAGAAAAGTAATTTATTAATTATTTCTCACATAAATTATACTCAACTAATTTTTTTAAAACTAAATTAGCTAATTTAAAAAAAATAAAAAAACAAAACAAAAGTGAAAAATGAAATGGCTGTAAAAGTTGCTTTTATGCAAGGGTCTGACTGCTGGGGTTGTCATCAGAGTCTCCTAAACGTACATTTAGGATTACTTCAGGTGCTTCCAGCGTTAGAAATTGTATATTGGCCAGCAGTAGTCGATTTTAAACATGACTCGTTGAAAGCTAGAGCTGACGGAGAAATCTTGGTTGGATTCTGCGAAGGATCCTTAAGAACTAAAGAAGACGTTGAAAATGTGAAGTTGATGAGACAAAAATGCGCATTAATAATTGCATTTGGTTCTTGTGCCACTTATGGGAATGTACATGGGCTAGCTAATCAATGGAACATTGGAGAGGCGATACAACGGAAGTTTTCTGATGTGGAAAGTATTGCTGATGGAAGTGGTGGCGAACCAACTGAACACATGCCTGGTTTTATAGATAAAATCGTCCCAACAGATGAAATTATCAAGGTAGACGCTTACATAGCGGGATGCCCCCCAAAACCAGAGCAAATCGTAAGTGCAGTTGTATTTCTATTGGGTCAAAAACCATTCCCTATGGCTGATTTAGCATTTTGTAATGATTGTGCAATAAAAGATGATTGCTTATTAGACAAGGGAACATTGTGTTTTGGTCCAATTACTAGCATCGGATGCTCAACAAAATGCACGAGCTCTGGTGCTCCTTGTGTGGGTTGTATGGGTCCAGCAAAAACTGTATCTGCGCAAGCCTCAAAGTTACTTGAAATGTCTAAAAATCTAAGTCAAATTAGTTCCGGAAATAAAAAGAGTTTATATGAATTTTTAGCACTTTTTTTAAACATTCCATTAATGGCGGGATTTGATCTCGCAGGAGACATTTTAAAACAAGTAAAGAAAAAGGGCACTCCTCAAACACCACTTGCAAACCTTCCTCCTGATGTTGAAGCAATTGCCTCAAACGCCTTAGGTTTTCTAAGAGATAATCGAGATTTCACAGAAATTTCGAATGTTTGCGACACTTGTCCTCGAATTAGAGGGAGATTACAGATGACAAAAGTAAAAAGAGACTACGAAGGACTTCCTAACATGGAAGATTGCCTACTCGAACAAGGATATATCTGTGCAGGTCCAGTAACTCGCGCGGGTTGCGGAGGATTATGCATGCGAGTTAATGCTCCTTGTTCTGGCTGCTATGGTCAAACAGAATGGGTTGCTGATCAAGCTAGTAGATTTGCTGATGTGGTGACCAAAGGCTTTAATGTCGGTTTATCTAAAGAAGAGCTATTAAATCAAGTAAAAGATCCAATTGGCACTTTCGAAAAGTTCACATTAGGTGCCAATAGGGCAAAGAGAGGTGCATAAAAATGGTAAAAGTAATTGAAGTTGAGCCAGTCACTCGATTAGAGGGTCATGGTGGATTGCACATCAAGATTGGAGATGATGGAAAAGTGCAGGACGTGCAATTTAACATCACTTCTACGAGATTTTTCGAAAAATTCGTAGAAGGTCGTTATTGCGAGCACATCCCAAGAATAACGCCAAGAATTTGTGGAATTTGTCCAATACCTCACCACATCACACCTACTAAGGCAGTAGAGGATGCATGGGGTGTACAAATTCCAACACCGGCGTACAAATTGCGACAATTAATCATGAACGCCAAGCAATACAGTTCTCACGTGTTGCATTTTTACGCATTAGCCGCACCTGATTTCTTATTAGGTCCAATGGCCGATCCAGCGTTAAGAAATGTCGTTCATGTCATTAATAAGATGCCAGATGTTGGTGCAATGGCTTTAAAAATGATGGATTTTGGTCAAAAACTATGCGCTGCTATTGGTGGTAAATCTGTCCATCCAATCTCTGCCATCGTAGGAGGTATGAAAAAGCCGCTTGATGAAGACGTGAGAGATAAGTTCCTCAAGGTAATCGATGAACAAATCGAATTCACGAAAAAAACCGTTGACATCGCCTTAAAAGTCGTTGACGATTACTTTGATGTCATTGCTAACGTGGGTGTCGTTCCAACATATTACTTTGGGATGACGAAAAACGGCGTTCACGATATTTATGATGGTGATATAAGAATTGTCACTCCTGACGGACAAAAAATAGATTATGATTATCATAATTATTTAGAAGCGTTAGGAGAGCACATTCCAAACCATTCTTACGCCACGCACATGTATTATAAGCCTGCAGGGTATCCTGACGGTATTTATCGTGCAAATTGCCTGGCAATGATCAACGCCGCAGACAAAATGGCGACGCCATTAGCAGATGCTGCCCTCAAGCAAATGAGAGAAAAGATCGGAGATTGTCCACATCACACGTTTGCCTACCACTGGGCTCGCATCATTGAGACCGTGGAAGCAATCGAAGTAATTGCAACACTACTCAAGGATCCTGACATCGTCAACCCTGACTGCAAGACATTGGATGTTGAGCCAAGAGAAGGAAGCGGTGTCGGTATGACAGAGGCTCCGCGAGGAACGTTATTGTATAACATCTGGTCTGATAGCCAAGGAATTTGTAAGAAGGCGAACCTCTTAGTTGCGACGAACCATAACATCGCAGGCATCGAGAAGACGCTAATGCATGTAGCAAAACAAGTGTTCGAAGACAATGCTTTAGCAGGATTGAAATTACCAGATCCGTGGATTAAATAAACTAAATCAAAATTAAATAAATAAAAGTGAAAAAAAAATGAGTGATGTACCAGAGGGAGTAGTAAATGTCTTGGAAATGATAGTCCGCTGTTTTGACTGTTGACTATCATGCGCCGCTCACGTCACGGTTGTTGACGAGAGAGGTGAAGAGATTTACTCTCGAAAGTTGAACGTTGGTTTAGGATGAAATATCCAATAAAAACTTTTGATTGGATATGACTGCCCTGCACGGGTTAAAGCCAACAAATATGAACAAAATGAAATGAAAAAACTCAAAAGAAGTGATAAAACACATGATGATAGATTTTGAATTTAGGAAACAAGTAATGGATGCCCACATTGGATCTGAAGTAATAAAATACTGCTATCAATGTAGTAGATGTACAGACTTATGTCCTGTCTCTAATCTAACAGATCAGTTCTATACTCGTCCATTTGATCCTCGAATGGCCGTGTTAGGCTCTCTTTTAGGATATAAAAACCTCTTGTTAAGTTTACCACCAGAGGCAGTTTGGAGCTGCCAAGTGTGCGACACGTGCGACGAGGTATGTCCACAAAATATAGAAGTTACAGAAATCATTACCTTATTGAAGAATGTAACTACTAGTTTAGGAAAAGCTCCAGACCACATCTATGGACAAGCGAAAGCAGTTTTTGATAGCGCTAAGGCTATTCCATCTCAACCGGCAATCGAGAGACGCAGAGAACAATTAGGACTTCCAGCTGTAGCTGCTCCAGACGTGAGCGAAGTTCAGACGTTATTGAATAATGTAGGTGCAGCTAAGAAGCTGAAATAAATGGAGGTAAAAGAAAATGACAGAATATAAAATGTTTGAAGGATGTGTTATTGGAAACAGAATTCCATTCATTGAAGCCTCTTCGAGGAAGGTCTTAGAGAAAATTGGAGTTCAGACTTCGCAAGCTCCTTTTTCATGTTGTCCAGATCCTACTGGCGTGAAATGCTTTGATAATAACGCTTGGCTAGCACTTGGAGCGAGAAATCTAAGTTTAGCTGAGGCTGAAGGAAAAGACATCATTTCCTTGTGTAATGGTTGTGCCAACACCTTGCGAGGTGTGAGCACTCAACTAAAACACGACTCCTTGAAAAAAGCTAAAGTAAATTCTGAATTAGCTAAAATCGGAAAGGTATATAAAGGATCAATCGATGTAAAACACTTCGTAGATGTTATCAAGGATAATCTCGATAGCGTTAAAGGCGCAATTGTAAAACAATTGAGTGGGTTAAAAGTTGCTTGCCATCCGGGATGCCATTACATGCGTCCAGCTGAATGGATGGAATCAGACGATCCATTAAGACCAAAAAATTTGAAGGAAATCGTTGCTGTTACTGGTGCTAACGTTGTAGATTACGAAGAGTTAAGTCTATGCTGTGGTAATGCGGTAACTAGTGCCTACAAGGAAACAGGCTTTCAAGTTTTAAAGAAAAAGCTTGATAGCATTAAAAAAGCGGGAGCTGACGTGATTATCGTGAATTGTCCTGCATGTTTCCAACAATTTGACACGCAACAACGAGATCTTTCGAAAGAAACTGGTGAGGAATATGGTATTCCAATATTGTACTTGACAGAATTACTAGCTCTCGCAATGGGGATTAGCGCAGACGATATTGGTTTAAAATTCCACAGGACTCGTTTGAGTGCAATATTAGAAAAAATATAATAAAACTCGGTAAAACGAGTTATCTTTAATTTTCTTTTTTTTTTTTAATCTTTTTTTATTACTTACTATAGTGATTCATTAAACCTCTAATATTTCGTAATGGTATAATATTATACCTATTACTCCAGCTAAAAAGCAAATAATTCCAGCGTATATTAATATGAATTTAATCAAAGCGCAGATTGAAGTAATTAATGGAAACAAAAACAAGACCGCTTGATTTGATCCCAGCATTATCAGTAAAAAGATGTTTTCTGTAAAATCAAAAATTCCTGCCAAAATTGGAATAAAAACCATGTGCAATTCTACCCTTTGAAATTTGTCGTGTAATTTCCTGCCAACTAATAAGACTAATCCGGATAATGCAATACAATAGCACGCAATAAAGGGGAAATCAATAATTGTAATGACGAATTCTCTAAAGACTCCATCTGGTTGCCATGCGGTAAAGATATAATTAATTTTTTCGGGATTCCACGAAAACAATAAATCCATTAAGCCTAAACTAGACAAACTTCTTAAGTATTCTTCTACAGGTTGAAAAATGTAGAGATATATAATAACTACTAGAACCAAACCGACTATAATCGCTAAAACTAAATGTAATAGTTTAGGTTTTTCCTTAAGGTTATCTAAGAACTGTTCTCTTTTTGATTTTGGTCTTTCCCAATTATAACTCATGAGCTCTCATCTATTCCTTATATTTCATCTGTGTTCTTTAATGTATATAATAACAAATAAAGCAATTTCAACTAGAAAAATGACGAAAGAGGTTATAATTAGGGCATATTTGATAATACTGCTTAACGATGTAATGAAAGGAAGAATTGGTGAAACCGAGGTTCCGCTTGATAACATTATAATCATTGATATATTGCTAATCATATTAAAAATCCCTGCAATGATGGGAAGGAACAACATTTTTAGAAAGAGGTCCTGTATTTTTTTCTTTTCTTTAAATTGACGAGTACCAAGAATAATTAAACCGATAAATATGATGATATAAGACGCCATGATTACAAAATTCGCTATTGTAGCATATAAAACGCTTGTTCGCCCAGTTGATCCCCAATTCGCCAGTATTAAATCGACACTCTGTGCATTCCAACCAAGTTCGAAACTAAATTGACCGTAAACTGAAAAATCTTTTAATAAATCTTCAGTTGGTATCGTAACTAAGAAATAAGCCCAAAAAAAGGCTGCAATGCTAACTCCCATTGCTATTAGCATGGTAGATGCTTGAGGAGTAGTTAAAAACTTATGTAGAAATGTCATCAATTTGGTTGGTTCTTTTAAATTGTCCCAATATTCTTCGTCAATAATTTTAGCCACTATTGTCCACTCGAAGTTATATTAATTAATATCTATTAAGATGTTTAATTATAAACACTTTCAAGTATATATAGTTAATTCTCGTAGTCACCTATCCATTCTAATCATTAAGTTTATTTTAATTCACACATTAATTAAAGTAGAATTTATTTCTTTCTCATGAGTGATCGTGATGTGCCTCGCCATACCCGGTAAAATTTTGGAAATTAACGATGAAAAGCATTCGGCTTTAGTAGATTTTGATGGAATCAAACAAGAGGTAATTGTTGCCTTGATTCAAAATCCAGAAATCGGGAAATATGTCATAATTCACGCCGGATACGCAATTGAACAAATGAACGAAGAAGAAGCACTAGAAGCGATTGAGCAATGGAAAGAAATCTCTGAAGATCAAGATTTAGACCTCTCTGATGTAATTTAATAAAACCTTATTAAGTACTTGTTCAACAGAAATAAATAGAAGCTAATTTTATTTTAAATTAATTTTCTAAACATTATAGGAAGAAAAAAATGGCAGAAGTATGCATAATTTGTGGATTAGTAGGATTTCTATCAATGGTCATCACACTGATTTTAGGTATAAGGATTATATCAAAATATTTTCAACATAAACAGGTTAGTTTTATATATGTGGGGTTAACATTAATATTATTGTGGAGCCCATGGTGGCCTGCGTCTATCTCGTTTATCACATATTTAATAAGTCTAGAAGGCTTGTCATTTGAAGCATATATTTTTCTTGGGAATTTTTTCTTACCATTTGCTTTAATCACCTGGGTAATTCCAATGTGTAATCTACTTGGTGTTAAAGATAAAACTCGAAAAATTGCATTAATCATTTGCTTTATTTACATCGTTATATTTCTCAGTGTTGTAATCTATTTCCTCTTTAATCCTGCTGAATTAGGGTATTTAAGAAATCCTCTTGTTCCTATATATAGTTTCTCGTTTTACATCCTCATAATGCCTATATTAGTAATAGTTATAATGTTAGGATTGAAATTGGCCTTTGAATCATTGAAGGCAAGTGATACAGAAGTACAACTAAAAGGAAAATTCTTACTTTTTGCTTTTATAACAATTACAATAGGAATCATATTAGAGATATTTTTAACGGGTGATTTTAACTTATTAATTTCAAGAATCATAATAATAATCGGATTGATATTATTATATATTGGGCTTACATTACCAAAAAGAATTAAGGAATTGTTTTTAAAATCCTAGATCTCTAACGCTACTTAATTTATTTTTGATATTTATTAGTCAAAAAGCTCATTTTTTAATTGTTTTAATTTTGAATAAAGCGTTTTGATTGAGCTCAGTCCATTTGAATCTGGGCAATATTCTATTGGAGAGATCCCATCTAAATCTGCCTTTCCAATCTCAGGATCATGAGGAATTGAGTGATAAAGAGGGATTTCCCATTCATTCACTCTCTTATTGATTATTGCTAATTGGGAGTCGTCTATTACTTTATTTGCAACGAGATAGACATTAATTATACCCATCTTTTTTGATAAATCTACGATTTTTGAGCATAGATCTAACGATTTTTGAGAAGGTTCCGTAATAACTAGCATTACATCAATTCCCTTGGCTGTACCCCTTCCCAGATGTTCCAGTCCCGCTTCAAAATCAACAATAACGACCTCATCTCTTTTTACAAATAAATTATGCAGTATAGTTCTAATCAAGGCATTTTCAGGGCATAGACATCCAGTAGCGGGATCTTCGATTGATCCTAAAACGAGTAATTGTAAACCATCTGGTCCTGGGACTTTATATTTATCGGGTATGTCAGCAACTTCAGGATTGATGTTATAAACACCACTGGGAGCGCCCTTCACGTTTACTCTCTCATCAATCAAATTTTTCATTTCTGAAATTGGAACAATCTTTTCTTTCACTTCTTTAGTAATACCAAGCGTATAATTTAGATTCATGGCATTATCGTTATCTATTGCTAACACATTATACCCATCTTTAGCAAATAGTCTCGCTAAAGTTCCAGCTATTAATGTCTTACCAACTCCTCCTTTACCAGAAACCGCAATTTTCATGTGTTGTGTAATAATTTTGTTTAAATAACTTAAATCTTTAGTTTTCAAATTATAACTAGACTATTTTAAAAGTATCATATAGGTAATAAATCATTTTTTATTCATAAATGTAAAATTAATATTTAGAGATCAATAATTTATTTAGAAATCGAAAATGGAACTCCTTCAAAAAACTTTTAAGGAAAGTAAATCGGAAAAAATAAAAAAGTCGTGCCCGAATTGTAAATCACCCCTATACAATAAACGAGTAAAAATAGACGGGAAGGTCTATAAAGCAGTTACAAAAAAAGGTATCACGCATAAAGCCGTAAATTTTTGTGCCAATCCAGAATGTCCATTTTTAGAGCAGGGTGTTATTTTATTCGACGGAAAAGAAGAAAGATTTTTGGGTCTTGATGAAATTGACGCTCTAATGTTTAATAGATCTAATCCATGAAAAAGTAGTA
>Ga0180432_10008025_pt1 | contig 13290 bp, 19 predicted proteins | sample SS_ome_10_FD_132414 | JGI IMG/M metagenome (GOLD analysis project Ga0180432, IMG submission 132414) | Hypersaline lake sediment archaeal communities from the Salton Sea, California, USA - SS_1_MS_2 metaG | ecosystem: Environmental > Aquatic > Non-marine Saline and Alkaline > Hypersaline >...
CTGCCAGTTCCGGATACCGTTCCGGAGGGTACAGCGTGAACAGGCGCTGCAAGAGCATCCCGTACTCGGAGCGATTGCCGAAGCCTCGCGCCATGTACTGAAGCGCGATCTCAGCGTGGCGCAGATCGCTCACGGGCCAAGACCGCGTCTCTGGCTTCAGGAACGCACGATCGGGCAGTGATGCTCGTTCTGCACCGCTGTACCCGCCTCGCGGTCCCCTCCGGTAGCGCCTGTTCACCCGCACAGGAAGATCACTTCTTCCAGGCGAGCTTCACACCGTCCGGCCCCCGACCCCGACGACGCAGCTCCTGCTTGGCCCACGCGCTGCCGAGAGCGACGAGATCCTTGCTCGACATGCTCCGAGCGTCCGTGCTGTGGTACGGAGCGTCCACACCTGGCTCCGGCAGGAAGTCGATGGGCTCCATCCTCGGGAGACGGCCCGCCTTGGGCTTGCCCTTGGCGGTCCGGCGGCCGGCGTTACGCCGCATCTGTCGGGGGTTGTATCGGCTCATGAAGTCGCTGGATTCGTAGCCTGAGACCATCGATTGCGCCTGGCGACGGACAGCCGGCAAGGTGTCGATGAAGCCCGCGAAGAACTCCGGGTCCTCCCCAAAGGTCCAGCCCACCAGCCCCGCGCGCTGGGCCGAGCCCCACGCGGCCATGGTGTCCAGCTCTGCGACGACCGCAGGGTCGTACTTGTTGAGCAAACCCTTGGCACTGTCCGACCCGGCGACGTAGGACTCCGTGTACTTCTTCCGACGAGGGCCACCGGCCATGTCACCCAGTGGGTTGCGGCGCATCCCGCACTCGCTCGGGTTCGCGTGGACGTACTTCTTGCCACCCTTCGGGCCACGCATGGTGGGGTGGACCGAGATCATCGTCTCGCCGGGGATGAACTCGTCTCCGCACTCAACACAGCATTGACCGGGAAAGCGGGCGGTGATGGAAGCCATTGGGGGTTCTCCTTGAGGACCAGTCCCGACAGTCATAGCACGGCAGGGCAGGCTGACCCGGGCCCTCGGAGTAGCCAGAGTGCTACACCTCCGTCCCTTGCTTTCACGTTCAATCCCGGCGGTTGGCCCACAGGGTGTAGAGCACTCCGACCGCTATCGCGAAGGTCATCGGATGCCTCAACGCCCTCCGGACCACCACCTTCGGGTTCCTCGCGGCCTCGATGATGTCCTCGTGGCTGATGACGATTTGCCCAAAGTTGTCGTTCCGAGAGCCCATCCAGTAGAGCGCGGCGTCGGACAGATAGCCGTTGTACGGGTACTTGTGCTTCACTTCAGCCGCTCCCATGCCCGCTTGACGCCGGCTTCGGTCTTGTACTCCCGCCCCATCGGCCAGATGTAGAAGACCGTCTTCCCGGTCTTGTACGAGGGCTCGACCGTGACTCGGTACGGGCCAGACTTCCGCCCGACCGCGAGCATGTTCTCGTAGGCCTTCCGCTTCTCGAAGGCGTCAGCGTCTTGCCGCTTGGACTGCGCCCGGTGCTTGCTCAGGGGCGTCGGGATGTTCGTTCCCTCGTAGAGGAAACGGCTTCCTCGACGCCTCCCCGCGATTTGGAACGCCAGTGCTTTCGCATCTTGCGGAGACAGGCGCTCTCCGGGTCCGTAGATGCGGCCCCTCACGCGGATCGACTTCTTGTTCGAGTAGCCCTCGTTGATGAACTTGTAGAAAAGCGACGTCCGGATGCGGCTGATCTGCTCTTCCTCCGGATCCACAGGCTTCGCCACGAACTCGGACAGCGGCAGGTTCTCCCGCGCCTTGGGGTTAAGCGCCACGAGACCGCGACCCCGCTGCTCAGGTGGCTGGGAGGACCAGAAATCTGCGAGCTCCTGCACGATCGGAGCCGGCAATGGTTCATCGCCCTCTGCCGCGAGGATAACGAGGTCACGAGGGACCACTCTGCGGGAGATCGGCAGGCCGTCCGGCACCTGCTCAGTCACCCGGTAACCACCTCTCTCGTCCTTCACAGTACCCTGGGCACCCCACACCGACGGGAGGTCCGGATCGCGGATCAAAAACTGGCACGGCTTCTGCATGTCCCCGCACAGGTCCAGCGTGTCGTCGATGATTTCACGCTTTTCCTTGGCAGATGCCTGGATGACCTCCTGTGCTTCTTGGATACGGGGCGCGTACTTGGCACGCATCTCTGAGGAAACCGTAGAAGCCACTCCCTGGGACTTCGATGCCTGCGCACGCTGTGCATCCAGCGCCTCCCGGCGAGCGGTCTCTTCGGCCTCCTGAGTCTTCTGAGCGTCGATCTCCTGACGCCGGAGCCGCGCTGCCTCCGCAGCCGCTGCCTGCTGACTGAAGTACTGCCTCAACTGCTCTCGGAGGTAGTTCTCCGGAGCGATCTCGGCGAAGAATACCTCAGCGAGATCATTCCCGAACACCCGTGCGAACTGAGGCAAGGCCTCTCGTGCCCGCTGCTCCGCGCTGCGGGTGTCCATCGGATACGAGTAGTCGCTCGTCCGGGTCTCCCCCAAGACGGACAGGATGGAGTTGCGCTTCTTCTCCTGGCGGTTGAAGAGACTCAGCGAGAAAGGATCGAGTGCGAGGAAGTAAGTTGCTTTCGGCGGTGTCGTCTGCTCCGGACGGTTGATCCGGTCCTCGGCTTGGTACTCCTGTCCGGGGTTGTCGAACCTTCCTGCGAACACAACTTCCTCGGCGCCGGCCAAGTTCAGCGCTTCCAACCCCGCCTTGGTGAGGATGATCACCGCGTTCCGATCTGATGCGTCCAGCTTGTTCGGATCCTCGAACCTCTCGCTCAACACTTTCAGCCCGTCTTTCGAGAGGAGCTGCGTGTCTCCTCGGGGCGGCGTCAGGTACACGGCCTGCGACCCCTCCGTCGTGTAGATCCTCTTCGGGGGGATCTGACGGCGTCTTTGGAGGGCCTGCAACCGCCGCACCAGCGCATTTCGTGTTTTCTTCCGATCCGCGAACACGATCACCGGGCGTTCTCGGTCTCCTACATACTCCGCGATGTGCGGTATGAGGGTGTCCGCGATGATCCGCTTCATGTCTTCGTTGACCGGAAAGTGCCCCCGAAGCGTGGCAGCTCGCAGCCGTGGAAGAAACTGCCGAACGAGGTCGTCCTCATCAGCCTGAGTCAGCGGTCCCTGGCGGGCAGCTCGCGCAATGGCGAGGCGAAAAACATTCGTGACCCCAAGAAGCTGGATTGTCCGGTTGAGGAACTCGCGCTGCTCGTCCTGCGTGCTGCTGGCGCGCGAGGAACGGCTCGAAGTCCTGAGCTTCCGAAGGTACCCCTGGAAAGCGGTTGCCAGCCGATTTTGATCCGTGGGCGAGTGTTCAACGATGCGGAGTGTTCGGCGCTTCCGCATGTCCGGAACACTTGCGCGGGTGTAGAGCTTGATGTCGGAGTTGGCTGCATCTTCGCGCGAGCGACGGACGCCCCGCTGACGCAGGTACCGGTTGACCCCCGACACGGTTGCCGCATCGTACGTGGCGTAGTCGAGGAAGCCGGCTTGCCGTCGCGTGGGGACCCGCCGACCCGCCATGTGTTGGAGGAGGGCATCCTGGGTATCGAAGAACGGGGGAGACGTTGGAGTCGTTTCGAGCAGCTTTAGCTGCGAGTGCAACTCACCGGCTGCATTCAGGATGGGAGTTCCCGTCAAGAGGATAAAGTGAGGGACTTCCGCTGCTGTAGCCGCGAGAGCCTCGGCCAAGTTCGTCTCTGTGTTCTTCGCGTAGTGGCTCTCGTCGAGGATGACGGTCTGGACGTTCTGCTGCATCCCGTCCAAGAAATGCTCCGGATGACTCTGGAAGAAGTTGGCGAACCTGTCCTTACTCACGAGGAGGACACGTGGGCCCGCGCGCAGGTTTCGCAGCTCGTGGAAGAAGCTCTGGGGTTCGATCGGTTTGATCACCGTGATCCCCGGGGCCCACCCCGCGAAACTCTTCGTCCACGACGAGAAAGCACTTCTAGGGCAGACTACGACTGCCGGGAGGTATGGGGTGTCTCCCGGGAGTGCTTCTTCAGCCAGAAATCCTCCGGCCGCGAGGGCCGCTACCCCTTGGAGGGTCTTCCCGAGACCCATCGGATCCATGATCAGCGCGCGGCCTTTCCGCGCGAGAATGAACGTGACCCCAGCGAGCTGGTAGGGGTACAACGAGAGACGATTTCCCCGGCTATCCCGAGGCGGCTGCCAGTACCGGTTGGTCCCGTCAGTCAGAAGCCGGTCCACAACGGACATGGCTCGCGCCAGCTCTTTGTGGTCCTCACTGGCGAAGCCTGCGGCCTCAGAGAGCACTCCGGGGAACTTCGAGAGCAGCTCCATCCGCCGCTCAGGCGCTACCACCAACGCGTAGCGCAGATCTTCCGCGCTGGGACGATTACGGCGAGCTGTGAAGGGATTCCGGAAAGCATACAGCATCAGAACGTCCCGACCGTCTTTTCGTTGGGGTAAACCATGCCGATCTTGACCTGGTTCGTGACCTCATCGCGGTAGAGGTCCGAGGGGTTGATCTTCTCCAGCAGAGCGACAGCTTCAGACCCGATCTTGCCGGTGCCCCGCCGCCCGTTGTTGATCGCCTGCATGAGCTCCACGTTCGACGTGGCAAGTTGGTAGCCGCCAGCGCCTCCCGCGACTGCTCCCGCGATGGGAACCCAGACAGGAGCCACTTCACCAGGGTTCACCTTCTCGTAAAGCACTTTCCCGAGGACAGCGCCCAGAGCGCCGCCGATGAGAGCTACGGTGTTGCGGTTCATTTCTTCCTCGCCTTGCTCTTCGGCTTCTTGCTCTTGTCCGTGCAGATCATTCGGGCGATCTGAAGGACCGCCAGGCTCGCCTTGATGATAGCGGCCCGCGCCCACGGAGGTGGCAAGGGGAAACCCTTATCGAGTGCTACCTCGATCCTCCGAGCGGATACCCGGAGTCGTTTCAGCGCCTGCCGGAGCTGCTCCTCATCGGAGTGAGACAGGCTGGACGGAGTGAACTTGGCCTTCATGCGCAGACCTCTATCGGAACCCGAGGTGGCTGTCCGATGGACGGAGTGCTACTCGGGCAGAGCTGAAGCATTGACATCTGTCACAGTCTCGGCTACTGCTTGGCCAGCACAGATGTAGGAGGGCCAACGTGCCTGTAAGTGAAACTGAAGCTGTTGATGCTGTTGCTATGCTGCCGGAGAGTTCCTGGATTCGGACTTACGTCGTTCACGCCACCCGGCAGACGACGGCACCCCTTGTCTACCACATCGGCGTTGGGATCGCTGTTCTGGGGACCACCTGCCCCATCCCCTACGGGATGCACTACGCAGGTGCTCTCCGCGCGAACAACTTCGTCCTCTGCGTGGGCCGGAGTGGCGAGGACCGGAAGTCCACGGCGCTCAACATCGGCAAGGACTTGCTCGACCAGGCCGCCAACCCGCTGATCGGAGACTACCCCGGGTCTGCGGAGGGGTTGATCGAGTCTCTCGCGGAGCAGGAGAGCCAGTTCATCCCCATCAGCGAGTTCGGGAAGTTCCTCTCCAGCGGCCAGCGCGGCTATTTCGAGCCTATCAAAACCCTTCTCGCTGATGCTTGGGACTGTTTGAGCGAGGACACTGAGATTCTCAGCTCTACGGGCTGGCGGAAGATCGACTCCCTCGCGGAAGGTGAGACGGTCTGGGCACTCGACCCTGCGACGGACAAGCTGGTCCAGTCCAAAGTTCTCGACGTGGGATCCCGAGCTGTCCGTGACGGTGAAAGGATGGTCACCCTGACCTCGAAACGCCACAGCATCCGGACCACTGAGGGGCACCGGTACTACATCAAGTATCGAGATCCCCGGAACAACTACGGCCCTTCTCCCCGCTATCTCGTGAAGACCGGGGCGGAGATGGCAGCTCGCAAGAGCAGCTACTACCTTCCGTTCTCCGCCGATCCGCAGACCCCGGCTCCTGGGCTGGATCTGACCGACGACGAGCTTCGGTTCATCGCCTGGGCTCTTGCAGACAGCTCGATCTCGGACAAGCCTTCACTTGTCCTCTACCAGATCGAGCACAAGTACCTGGGTCATCTTCGGGCTCTACTTTCCCGTCTGGGGATGACCTGGGGGGAGACCCTCCGGGATGGTGCCACGAACTTCGGCTCGCGCACTTCGGCCTGTGTAGACCTCCGGGTCACTCGGGCGTCGTGGGAACCGTACGAGAAGTATCTGGACAAGGATCTGGCTCCTGACCTCCTTGGCATGAGCCCCCGTCAGTTCGCGATCTTCTGGCAAGAGCTGCTCTTGGCCGATGGCGAACAGGTCGAGACTGCGGGAAGTCCAGGCTACCTCTGGTCTACTCGCTCCGCGTTCATTGACCGTCTTCAGCACCTTGCAGTCATCTCTGGGAAGAGCACCCAGTTCGGTACGCGGGTCCTTCCCTCGGGCAAGACGGCCTATCGGATGTCTGTGACAACCAACCGGCACGTCTGCACAGACCCGAGCAACCCCAAGAGTGTCTGCTTTTCCTTCTCGGAGTCCGTGCCCGGAGAGCGCGTCTGGTGCGCGACCACGGAGCACGGCACCTTGGTCACTCGTCGCGAAGGCAAGGTGGTCATCCTCGGCAACTGCCACCCGCAGCAGAGAGCGAAGGCTGCACGCCAAGGCACGCGGGTTGTGGTGAGGGCAGACAACCCGAGGTTGAGCATCGGGGCAGCTTGCTCTATCCCGTACCTGGAGAAGCACACCCTCGCGGAGGACTGGACCGGAGGTTTCATGGGCCGATGGCTGGTCCTCTACGGTCGCCGCGAGCGCACGGACCCAAACCCTGTGGGGGACAGCCGGCTGATGCAGACCCTCGTGGACGGGCTGCGGCTGCGCGCGAATATGGCGACCGCCGGCTGGTGTACGGGGTTGACGCAGCAGGCCAACACCTACTGGAACAACTGGTACTACGACGTGAGCTCCCGTAAGCTGCCGGGGAACATCATCGGGATTCGAGCTCGCGCGCCGACGATGGCACGCAAGATCGCCCTCGTCCTCGGATGGGACTATGGCGCGGCACAGGCCGGTCAGCCTTGGAAGATGGGGCTAGACCTCCTTGAACCCGCCATCGCGATCACAGAGCTACACATTCGCAGCCTGGTGGACCTCTCGGACGTGATCGCCGAACACGCGGACGCCCGGATGCGTCGCTCTGTCATCGACGCGATCGACAGCAAAGGCGGGACAGCGACCTTCGGGGAGATCCTCGGCCGCTTGAAGATGAGGAAGCGTCCGGTTCAGGAGAGCCTCGAAGCCCTCCTGGAGGAAGGACGGGTGAAGCGGCTCAACACGTCTCTCGGCTTCGCTTACGAACTGCAATAGTCAGCTCCAGCCACGACCAGTTGATTTGCTTCAAAGAGCCCGGCTTTCGGGGGACGAAGGGAGTGTAGAGCTCCTTCCCCTGGGCCGGGCTTGCCCATTCCCGGATCACCTGAACGTAGCCCTCAGGCAGCACAGTCAGGGTCTGTACGTCACCAGGCGTCGGACACTCGTAGCGGTGCTTCTCAGGGACGTGCAGGAGGTGGCCCCACATCAGCTTCGAGAGGATCTTCGCGGTGATCGTTCCCTGCATCAGCTCTTCGAGGGCGTCCAGAACAGCCTCAGGAACTTCTTCAACCACGTCTGTGTCCTCTGCCTCAGCGACGTGCTTGCGTGCCCTCCCCGACGGCTTGTGAGGCAGCTCTGGGAGGGACATCCCGTGCTTCTCCGCTGCCCACTCCCGGAACACCCGGTAAGGCGTCCTCTTGGCTGGGTGAGCCTCGGTGTACTCCTTGACGAAGGCTTCAGTCACCCCCTCCTCAGGGGCTGCTTCGAGCATCGTCCGCACGTTCGAGGTGTAGACCCGCGAGCTCCCCTTCGAGAGCTTCCGGGTCAACACGAGCCATTCAGCGAAGTCTTTCACACAACCTCCGATGTGTAGTGACCGTGTAATGAGTTTACGGGAAGAGAGCAAGAGGGTGTAACTGTAAAGGCGTAAAAAAGTATTCTCAGCGCCTGCATTTTCCCTATGTGTGTCGAACTGACTCTCTGTAACTGTAATAGCGTAAAAAAGTATTCTCAGCTCTCGCACATCTCCTATGTGTCTCACCCTCGGAGGAGCCCCATGTAGGTCTCTCCTACGTACGTAGTACATAGTGTCAATCATACACTAACTACATACACATATAGACACACCTACCTCTCCTCCCTCTCCCTTCCCTGTGGGGTACACATAGAGAATGTGCGAGCGTTGAGAATACTTTTTTACCCCTTTACTGTTACACAGTCACTTCGACATACACATAGGGAATGTGCGGAGGCTGAGAATAGTTCTTTACGCCTTTACTGTTACAAGAGGACGTACAGGACGTGCGGTACGCGCGTCGCGTACGGCTCGCGTGCTCTGCGTGCGTTGCGTACGACGCACGCGTACGTCTTCCAAGAAGTACGCAACGTGCGCGCGGGCGTGCGCGTGCTCCGTACGCCAGTGCGTACGCGTGCTCCGTGCGGTGTGTACGGAACGTGCGCGCACCGTACGTCCGCCCGGACGCGCGCATGACGTACGCGCGAAATAAAAGGTACCGGAGTTAAACCTTAAAGGAGAAAAACAGTCAAGTTGCCATTTACGATGTGAGACGGCTTTGTCGAACAACAACGGAAACGACGGTTGACCAGTTTGACCGAGGTTTCTGAGGTTGTCCGATGAGGTTGTCTCCGACAACCCACCAACGGTCCTACAGAGTAGGACTGCACACCCGGTCTACTCTGTAGACCACAACGTCCTTGGAGGACACAATGGCTGCTACCGAAACCGCTTCTTCCCGTCAGGTGTGGTTCCTCAACCGCCTCATCAACTCCAAGCTGAAGATGAAGGCCGCCGACTGGCTGCCCCAGATCGAGTCCGAAAACGGCAAAGCCTTCTTCGAGGCCTCCGCCGAGTGGCTCGCGGAGCAGGGAGCGGGCAAGGGTGAGGTCTCCAAGGCCATCGACTTCCTCAACAACAAGAACCGCAAGTCGGGCTTCGACGGGGTGTGGGACATCCTCGGCCTCAAGGGCCACACCAAGGCCCCGGCCAAGCCCGCCGCCAAGGCCGAGAAGATCGGGTCGTCCGACCCCAAGACCATGATCACCGCGGCGTTCCTGGCCGGGGAGATCAGCATCGAGGACTTCACCACGGCCATCAAGGCCCTGGAGTCCTCGGCCACGGTCAAGACGGTCGAGAGCGTGGAGGTCGAGCCCATCGACCTCGACGCCGAGGGCTCGACCGACCTGCCCTTCTGAGGGCAGCCCGGTGGGGGTCCGGGTGACCAACCCCCTGCTGTCGGAGGCTGATCCGCCTCCCTGACGATGGCCTACGGAGGGCCGAAACAGCCGTCAGCAATCTGCACTTGGAGTGCATCATGAGCAAGACCAGCAAGACCAAGACTGCCCGCCAGAACTTCGACTTCAAGGCGTGGATCGAGGCGGACCCCAACGCCGCCCCCAGCAGGGGGCAGGTGTTCGCGTTCCTCATGCCCTCCAAGGGGGGACTCTCGACCGGTGACCTCCGGGCCACGGAGGCCAAGGCCCAGTTGGAGGCCCTCGACCTCCCCTTCTGGACCCGCAAGGGTCTGGCCCAGATGAACGACGCCATCCGGGCGTCGAAGGAGCGGAAGGAGGCCGGGCAGGCCTGGCTCACGGGCCTCCTGGAGGTCAAGGAGACCCCCGCCAAGGAGGTCTTCGTCAAGGAGGCCGAGATCCCCGAGGAGGCCCCCGCCGTGGTCGAAGTCCTGCCGCAGGACCAGCTCATCGCCGCCCTGGCGGCGAAGAACGACCGGCTGGAGGCCGAGATCGCGCGCCTCCGCGAGGGGGTGGAGGCCCCGAAGGAGGTCCCGCCGGGGATGACCTTCGTGAAGGGGCACCTTCGCCGCAAGCGGTGAGTGCCCCCCGGTGAGGGTCCGGGTGACCAACCCTCCCGCTCCCTGGGCGGCGAAGAAGTCATCTGCTTCGGGCAGTAGGTGGCTTCTTCCCCTTTCAGGGGGCTCTGGAAGGTCCAGAGCAGCATCAACCCAGCACTTGGAGTGCCCCATGAGCCAGAACAGCAACGCCGCCGTCGTCGTCACCCGCCACCTCCCCACCCCCACCCCGGAGGGCCGCCGCAAGGTGGCCGTCGGGACCATCCCGGCCCGCACCTCGCGGGAGGCCGTGGACGCGGCCTTCACCCACGCGGAGACGGTGATCGACCGCTTCCGGTACTGCGGGGAGGCCGGGTGCTCCCCGAAGGAGTGGGAGGGGCTGCTGAGCAGCCTGGCTGGCATCGAGAACAACCCCGCCAACAGCGGGGGGCTCCGCTGCAAGGCGGGCTTCCTCAAGCGGGAGATGAAGCGGCAGGAGCGGCGCTACGCCACCGACTTCGGTGGCGGCAACACCCGGGGCAGCGGCAGCGGCAAGACCAAGGCCCGCAAGGCCGCCAAGGCGGCGGCCTCCCGGGCCCTCCGGGCCAAGATGAAGTCCCCGAAGCGGGGCTGAGCGGATGCCGGTGAGGGTCCGGCTCAACAACCCTCAACCCCCAACCCGCTCAAGGAGAGCAACCATGACCACGACCACCCCCGCCGGGTTCGCGAAGAACCTGGACTACTACACCCAGTTCTTGATGTTCGTCGAGGACATCAAGACTGCCCAGAAGCTCGGTGAGGCCCACCGAATGCAGGAGGTCTCTGACTGGGGGGCCGAGGCGATCTCGGAGATCATCCGGGCGAACCTTGCGGCCTACCCCGGCCAGTGGGCCGAGGCATAGAGGTCTGCATGTTTGACCCATGGCAGCCCGAAGATCCCGAAACTGAGGGCACCAAGCCCGGTCTGAAGCAGGTCTTGATGGACCTGCGAATCTGGGATGCACGCGTGGCAGCCCGACGCGAAACGGCTTTCGTCAAGACTGTCGAGATGCCGAAGGAGGTGACCGTGAGCCTTGTCACCTCCCCGAAGTACCTCATCGCCGAAGCGTAAGCACTTGCCAGTGGGGATCTGGCTCATCACTCCCCAACCCTCAACCCGCTCAGGAGAGCACCATGGCGAACAACGCCACCCGCCCGTCCGCTGTCACCCCGAGCATGGCTCGGACCCTCAAGAACTCGTTCCTGTGGAACTTCAAGTTCCACCTGCGCGACGAGTTCGACTACATCGACTGGCCCGACTCCAAGGCGGGCCGGGAGGCCTGGGTCGAGTTCTACGAGACCTTCGCCCAGGAGCTGGAGGAGGTCTGCGGCGTCGAGGCCGTGAGCAACTGCCTCGACTACTGCATCAAGCACAAGAAGAAGGGCACCCTCAAGAAGGCCCGCGCCATCCTCGGGGGCGAGAGCCCCAAGGCGAAGGCCCAGCCCGCCCAGGCCGCCCCGACGGTCGCGGACCCGAAGGCCATCGCGGCCCAGCGGTTCGCCTCCGGCGAGATCACGGTGGCGCAGTTCACCGCGATCGTCGAGGCCCTCGAAGCGGCCGGGGTCGCGAACGCCGAGTCCCAGGCCCCGGTGGGGGACAACATCCCCCAGGAGTCCGCCAAGGAAAGCGCGGAGGAGGCCACCCCGGCCCCCTTCGTGCCCATCCTCGTCGAGGACGAGGACGAGGACATGGACCTGCCCTTCTGAGGGAGGCCGGTGAGGGACCGGCGTAACAACCCTCTCCCGGTCTGGGGTCCGGGTCAACAACCCCTCCCCCTCGCGCTCAGGTGGTGGCTCCCTTCGGGTTGAGCCGACGCGCTGAGCAACCTTCAGGAGCGGTCATGACTCGTGAAGAACGAGAGCAGATGGCCCAAGCGGCCAAGTTCGCAGTGGTCACAGGTAAGGCAGAAGATGGAGTCCGAGGACTGATGCTCTCTGTGAGGGTCGTGCTCTCCATCAACCGACACTTCGAGCCGGCGGAGGCTGACCTCCTCCGGGTGGCCATCTTCCGGGCGTTCCGGCGAGACGCCAAGAAAAGGAGGCGGCAATGCCGCGCAGCCAAGTAGCCCTCGGGGACCTCGCCTTCTCGGTGGGGTGGGGGGACAAGTTCCCCGAGTCCCGACAACACCAGGGGCTGGTCACCTGCTTCGAGGTGGCCTGGTGGAGCGGGCCGGGGGTGAGCCGCTACCCCGAGCTGGTCAGCATCTTCGGGCAAGGGGTCAAGCCACTCCTGCTCCTGGAGCTGATCTCGCGTGGCGGGATTGTGCATGTCCGCAATCGGTTCCCTGAGATGGACTTCGGGGGCCCGACCAAAACCCTCGCCGTCTACGCAAAGTACGGCGAGATCCTCCAAACCCTGCATGGAGATGACCATGAGTGAGCCCGTCAACCGCAAGATCACCATCAACGACACTACTGTGGAGGTCGTGGACTGCCCGAACGGGCTGACCGCGATGAAGTTCTCGGCCACCAACGAGCTGTACGAGGCGCTGATGGGGCAGCCCGCGCCTTCGGAGGTGATCCTCCCCGAACTCGAACTGCTCGCCGCCATCGGGGCGACCCCTCCAGGAGCGCAAATCCGGGACCTCCCGGTCACCAACGTGAGCTGGTTCGATGCCGCCGAACTCGCCAACAAGATGTCGGAGGCGGAGGGCCTGGAGCCGGCCTACATCATCCACCGCGACGACAAGGGCGAGGTCACCTCCGCCGAGGTGATCGAGGGCTCGAACGGTTGGCGGCTGCCGACCGTGGAGGAGTGGAAGGAGCTGGCGGCTGCCGGGGAGGACTACAAGTACCCCGGCTCCGATGACCCGGACGAAGTGGCTTGGCACAGCGGAAACTCCGACAACCGCATCCATCGCGTCGGCGAGCTGAAGCCCAACGCGTGGGGCCTCTACGACATGGCCGGCAACGCCTGGGAATGGACGAACACGGTGAAAGAGTAAGCTGTGAGGGCTTACACCGGCGTCGGAGGGAACTGGTACCTCCCCTCGTTCTTTCTGGGCGGGGGCTGGCGCAGCACCGCGTCGCACCTGCGTGCCTCGAATCGCCTCGGGTACGCCCCCTCCAACTGCTTCGACTTCCTCGACTTCCGGCTGGTGAGGAGTGAACGGTGAAGAGCTACTTCTTCGTCGGCGGGAGCTGGCACATCACCACACCCCTCCTGGGTGCCTCGAATCCCAACTGGAACGTCCTTTACGTCCGCCGCCGCTACCTCGGATTTCGGCTCGTGAGGAGTAAGGCATGAAGATGAGGCGTTACTTCATCCCCATCATTGGTGGGAGATGGGTCAGCATCGCGTCCTACCTGCGTCCCTCGGATCACCTCGGGCACCCCCTCTCCTACCGCTTTCGCTACCTCGGCTTTCGGCTCGTGAGGGGCAAGCAATGAAGCTGTACTTCCTCATTGGAGGGAGCTGGTAC
>Ga0180432_10008026_pt1 | contig 13289 bp, 2 predicted proteins | sample SS_ome_10_FD_132414 | JGI IMG/M metagenome (GOLD analysis project Ga0180432, IMG submission 132414) | Hypersaline lake sediment archaeal communities from the Salton Sea, California, USA - SS_1_MS_2 metaG | ecosystem: Environmental > Aquatic > Non-marine Saline and Alkaline > Hypersaline >...
GACCATTCTGGAGACGTGCTCGTCCTTCTGGAACAGGTCCTCGTCCAGCAGCAGCAGGAGCCGGCGGAATGTGTCCTTCCTTCCCCGATGGGGCGTGGCTGTGAGAAAAAGAAGATGATCCGTCTTGCGCGAGAGCGTCTTCACGGCGCGGTAACGCTCGCTCTCGTCGAGCTTGGACCCATACTCGTAGGCGGAGAGCTTGTGGGCCTCGTCAACGACGATCATATCCCACTGCACCTCATTCGCCGCACGGAGACAGGGCTCGTTCCTTGCGAGGAAGTCGACCGAGACGATGAACAAGCCATCCTCGTTGTGCGCGAACTGCCCGGGGTCGGCATCAAACGAGAAGCGGTTCACGAGCGTACAACGCAGGCCGAACTTCTCCTCTAGCTCCTCTTCCTTCCACTGCTTGGTGAGCCCCCCGGGCGTGATGATCAGGATCTTGCGGATGACGCCCCGGAAGAGCAGCTCCTTGACGAGGAGCCCGGTCATAATCGTCTTGCCCGCGCCCGTGTCGTCGGCCAACAGGAATCGGATGCGCGGCAGTGGCAGCAGGTAGCGGTAGACTGCCTCGACTTGATGGGGCAGAGGATCAACGATGCTGGAGTTAATCGCGAAGAGAGGGTCGAACTGGTGTGCGATGCGTATCCGTTCTGCCTCCGCGCCCAGAAGGAAGAGCCCTGCATCGCCGTTGAAGGTTCGCTGCCGACCACGCACTCTGACAAGTGCCGCAAGTTCCTCCGCGGCCAGAGGGCGCTTCACCATCCGTCGAGACTGAAGCCCTATCCCCTCGACGAGAGTCCTGGCACCGAATGGGGCGACGCGCTGAATCTCGACGAGCTCGTGCGGCTCCAAGCCGGAAACAATATCGCCGGCACCGATCTCGGATGCGTCACTGGGTTGGGATGACACTGCGTCCTCCCAACTCATCGACCATCACACCGGGGCCCGCGGGAGATAGGTCTCACCTGCGCGGCTCGCGTCACTACCTTCACCTCTGCCATCGGCTGAGCATATCACGTACGGCGGCAGCCGCCATCTCCTTCCACCGCTTCGGCCCCAGGATCTCGACCTCCGCCCCCCAACTCAGCACCCAGCGGAGCACCTCGTCCAGACTACCGAGTGTTCACCATCAGCATCTTTGGCACACATAGTAGGCCCCGTTCACGTTGCAGGTCAACCTCTTTGGGGCCTATGCTATTTTTCATGTCCCGCGCACAGGTGCGAAGAGCCTGCCCTCAGTCCTGATAGCTGCAAGGGGCCAGGATGAGCAGCACGATTCTTCAGCGGCTCGGCGAAGCTATCCCACCCTATTCTTGCGAGCCGTGTGTTCACTCTATGCAATCGGCGATCCCCAAGGGGCCTGTGATGGATTATGCTTGTCAGGGCTTGCCATGAACGTCGGAGAATATAGCAAAAAGATGCTTGACAGGTCGCTCCAGAAAGGCTAAGAAGGGGATGGTTGGGACACGAAGTCCGCAGCATTAGCTCGGGCAGCATACACCACGTGCCTTCTCACCTTTGATGGCTGCCCACTCATCGGTTCCCGTGAGCACCTGTATGGCCTGAAGCGTTGGGCCTGTCACGTGTCGTGAGGCACGACCACATGACGAACCGGGAAGACCGAACGAACTGCCCGACGCAGTACCGTGGCGCGGGCAGCGTAACGAAGATGTTCCTTGGGGCCTCGCACCGATTCCGGTGTGGGGCCTTTCTGTTTCTGAACGAACTTACGAGCCGATGCTGATCTGAGGGGAGGAGGCAGAACCATGGCGTTCATTCGCAGACACAGGCTGTTCTTGGTGCCGCTGTTCCTGGCGGTCATTGTGGCGGCAGGGATTGTGTTCCTGCTGCGGTCGGGCTCGGAGGAGCCTGCGCCGGAGGAGCCAGCCAACCCGATCGTCACCGTCCACCCGTGGGAGGAGGTGGTCAAGGCGCGCAACGACCATATGCGCGAGTGGCGTGTCGTCCGGGAGACCCAATGGGTGGACCCAGAGACGGGCGAGATGGTGATCGATGAGGGCGTGTCGACGGTGCGTGAAGTCGGCTCGGGCCTCTGCTATCAGGACGGCGAAAGCAACTGGCAGCCCAGCGTGGCCGAATGGGAGGCCACCAGGACCGGCTTCAAGGCGGACCGCACTGCGTATCAGGTTTACTTCGGTGCCAGCCTCGGCAATGGGTACACGAAGGTCGTGGGCGGTAAGACGCTCGGCATGCGCGCGTGGTCCCTTGTTCTGAGCGACGGGGCTCAGAGTGTACTGGTGGGCCTGGTGGATCCAAACGCAGCCGGCTACATCGATCCGCATGACCCGTCGAAGCTCGTCTTCCCGAACGCAGTCGCCGGCGGCGTCCGGGCCAACCTCGAATATGTACTCGAAAAGGCTTCGTTTCATCAGAACATCGTCCTGCACGCCCCGATCGCGCTGCCGGATGGCTTCAACGCCGAGACGACGCACCTTTACGTTTTCACCGAGCTCGGGTTGGACGATGCGCTGGCCGGCACGGGCGTCTCGGTACGTCAAGCCGGGGCGGAGGTCGCGACGGCCTCGGAGGGAGACCTCACCACCCCTTCTGAGCACGAACCGATCGGCTTTTACCTCACCGAAGATTTGGGGGAAGGACGAACGAGAACGAGCGAGCTGTTCGAGTTCGCGTCATCTCGGGTCTTCGACAGCGCACCGGGAGCAGCGGAAGAGACGTTCGCGGCCCGACACCTCTGGCGCGACCCATCGGATCAAAGGACGTACCTTGTCGAGCGCGTGTCGCACGCCTGGCTGGCCGAAGCAACCTATCCCGCCACGATCGACTACAGAACGATCAGTGCCGATCTTTCTGACGACCCAAAATGGACGGCGGATGCTACATACTTTATCTCGTGCGACGTGAACGTGGGGAACCACACGCTGATGATCGAGCCGGGAACGGTCATCAAGTTCGAGGACGACGTCTCCCTGATCGGTAACAGCACCTCGACGATCATCGCCAAAGGCGAACCGTACGGCTACATTGTGTTCACCAGCAAACATGACGACGCCTCGGGGCAGGAGGGACCTGACAGCTCGGGCAATCCTGTGGCAGGCAAGTACAATCAGGCAATCAAGCTTGGCTATTCGTGCGGCAATTCCGTGATCCAGTACTGCAAGATCGCCTATGCGACCGAAGGGCTGGAGCTCCGGTGCACGCTGGCAGAGCCGATTGCCAACAACATCATCAGTGACTGCACAAAGGGCATCGACCTCCTGGATTCATCGGGCAATGATGTTCAAAACAACCTGGTTGTCAGTTGTCCGACGGGTTTCAGCGTGGCCGGGATCGAGGGGCCATATCGGTTCTCCAATAACACGTTTGACGGGTGCGGAACGGCTATCTCACTACCCGACCCCACTGAAGGCTCGATCCAGATCGAGGTCTATCACAATCTCTTCACGCAATTGACCAGTTACGCGGTGACATCGGGCGGCACCAACTCCGGACTGGACATCGACACCAACGCGTTCTGGGACACGGACCCCAAGTATTCGGGCTGCTCGGGTGACAACGACATCAATCTGGGCGGCTCGCCGTATGAGAGCGCAGCCACGCTGGGCGACTACTACCTGAACAATGATAGCGGCGGTGGCGCCGCGTGCCGGTTTGCCGGTTTCGAGACCTACGAGGAGGCCGGCCTCGACAGCGAGGCGTTCACGGTGGATCCGCCGGAGATGGTGGTCACGAACATATCGTCGCCGGCGGTCTGGTCGAAAAACCCTTCGGGGGCGAACTGGTCCGACCTCGGCGTGTCCATCGGCTACCATCACAATCGGATCGACAAGCGGCTGCCATCCTGGATCATGTGCAGCGGCGACGGCTACTTGGTCATTGGCCCGGGCGTGGTCGTGGCGTTCGACGGCTCGACGGCCAGACTGGGTGTGAGCGGTACAGGGGAGCTTCGTTGCGACGGCGACCCGAACAACCCTATCACCATGGTGGGAGGTCAGGTGGCTTCCATGAGGATCGAAGCCCCGGTGCCGGGGACCAACGTGGACAAGGCGATCCGGATCGAGAGCACGGCCAACGACGCGGCGGTCTCCATCACGTATACGCGCTTCAGGGGAACTGACCGGGGCTTCCAGACCCACCTGAGCCTGACGGCGAACCAGATCCGGCACTGCACGTTCGACCGATGCCGGTACGCCGTCTTTGTCAACGACGCGAGCCTGACCGTGAAGAACCTGCTGGTGGATAACTGCGAGCATACGGGCCTCTACTGTAATTCCTACGGCAACGCGCACACCCTCAGCGTCCACAACTGCACGTTCGACCGCAGCAGCGCCGGGGCTCGGTTCCTTGATTGCGGTTCCACAACCTTTGTCATCACCGACTGCCTGTTCACCCGTTGCACCAGAGGGATGGACCTTTATGTGGCGCCGGGCTCGTGGGCAGCTGTCGACTACAACGCTTACTACGACTGCACGCACGACATCTGGCTCCAGTACATACCGGGCGACGGCAGCATCGGCGAGAACTCGATCCCTCTCGACGACGAAGAAGAGGGCGAGGAATGTCCCTATGATCAGAGGTGGTGCAGCGATCCCGCCTCGGCGGACTGGCAAGGCCAGTGGTACCTTATCCAAGATCAGCAAACCTATACAACGCCGTGTGTCAACGGTGGTTCGCAGATCGTGGCAGACGCCGGACTGACCGGCTTCCCGACGAACTGCGATCAGACGCCGGACACCGGCACGGTTGACATCGGGTACCACTATCCCGACAGCACACCCTCCCTGCGCGTGCTGGTGGACGACACGCAAAGCGTGGATACCGGTTTGGCGATCTACTGGCCGTTCGACGACAAGACCGCCGATGACTTCTCCAGAACCACCACGAGCATGGACGGCACGATTTCCGGGGCGCAGTCTGTGGACGGTGTCCGGGGCCTTGCCTATTCGTTCAATGGTGAGAATGACAATATCTCACTGGCATTGTCGGATGGCGACACGCTGGACATCACCGACAAGCTGACGATCGAGGCGTGGGTCCGGCCCGACACGATCGGCGCGTACGAGGGGATCGCGATCAAGACGAACAGCGACGGCAGCGCGATCCGCTACGGCCTCAGGCTCAGCGGTGACGGAACCGAATACGAAGGGGCCGCGGACATCGAGTCAACGCTTGAGCTGGCGACCTCGGAAAACGCCGCCCAGACCGAGGAGTGGACGCACGTCGTCGCCACCTTCGACGGGACGACGCTGACACTGTACGAGAACGGCACGGCCGTGGCAGAGACCGAGGCCCGAGGCGGCATCACCGGCACTCCTCCTCCTCCTTCGGCCGGCGACGACTTCTGGGTCGGCAGCAAGGAATTCGGCAGCTACTTCGACGGGACCATTGACGAGGTGAAGGTCTACGACCGCTGCCTGTCGGCCTGGGAGGTCTCGTGCCTCGCCGGCGGCGTGGACTACATCGTCTACACGGACCAGGCCACCATCAGCAGCAGCAACACGTACGAGCTGCCGCTCCTGATCCCCGACGAGGTCGTATCCCTCTACATCGAGACGTACGACGCCACCTTTGAGAACCCGAACGGCGAGACGATCTCAAACCCGGTTAGGTTCACGTCGCTCCAAGACGGCATCAACCTCGTGACGATCTACGGCCGCGACTTCGCCGGGAACCTCAGCCCGCCGACCACGGTGATGATCGTCTGGGACACGGAGGCACCCGACAAGGACGAGTACGATGTGGACTATACGGACATCAGCCCCGATCCGGATGACGACGATTTCGACTCGACCACAATCACGGTGGATTTCGGCGAGGATGTGAACTACATCGTCACGATCAGCAAAGACTCGACCACCTACGAAACGTGGGAAGGCACGGGGAACTACTTCGAGCAGGAATGGGATGGTGGTGGTAATGGTCAAGACAACTACACGCTCAAGATTGATGCAACGGATCTCGCGGGCAACCAGGCCGCCGCCTGGACTGGTCCAATCCGGATCAACAACGACGACCCCGTAGCCCTCAAGCTCGAGAACATCGCCAACGTTACCAGCACGTCGTTTGACATCTTCTGGAAGAATCCCACGTCATGGGGAGACTGGCTGCGGTACGAGATCTACTTGTCCCAGGTGGAGGGGGACCCCGAGGATGGTTTTGACTTTCAAGGCGATGAATCGATGCTTCTGGAGGTCATTGACTGCGAGGGAGACAATACGCCGCATGCTTACAGTGTTGACTGGCTCACTCCCGGCACGACCTATTACGTGAAGGTTGTGGTGCGCGACACGGCCGGCAACCCGACGCCGAGCGACCAGTGCGACCAGAGAAGCGTGACCACCAAAACTACGAAAGATCTCCTCTCCCGCACCTGGACGATGTCGGGCTACTCGAGCGACGATGAAAGCTTCCTGAACTCTTCGGTGACTCTCGACGACGAGGTCATAACCGACAGCGACGACAATGACCCCGGTCTGCTCAGGTTGGCCGACGGAAGCGGGCAGACGTACGAAACCGAGGGTTCAGCGACCTTCGAGTTTGCAGTAATAGAGGGAGAAGGCGAGCAGAGAGTTGTCCATGACATGAGGTGGCTGCGACTGGTCTGCAACGCCGATGTACCAAGCGGAGCGGGTATTACCTTCGCCATAGCGGTCGCTGAGGATGACGGTGGCCCTCCGGATACGGAGGACTGGACTGCCATAAGCTTCCCTGTCGCCTACTGGCGGCTCGACGAGATTGACGAGGAGCCCATTCCCGATGTCACGCCAGATGAAACCGACAATGAGAAGCACGCCCAGCTTCCCAACAGCGTGGATGAATCGAACCTCGTTTCGGGCAGGTTCGGCAACGCGATCAGCTTCAATGGCTCCGACGAGTACCTGACGGCCCCTGACGGTGGCGCGAACGACCAGTTCGACATCACAGGCGATATCACCCTTGAAGCCTGGGTGCGTTTTGACAGTGCCTTGGTGAGCCAAACAATCCTTTCCAAGGCCGAGAGCGACTTCAGTGGCAGCCTCTACCGACTCCTTTGGGAGAAGGGGACACCTGACTACCTGAAGTTTGAGTACCTGGGTGAGACCACGTCCACAGAATGGACCCCGGAGACCGGCCGCTGGTACCATATCGCCGGGGTATATGACAGCGGCGCCGCCAGTGGCAAAGAGAACAAGCTCTATATTGATGGCGTTCTGGCCCAGGCGAGCGCGGCGAACCCCATTCCCGCGACGAGCAACCAGCCGGTCGTCCTCGCGGCGCGGGAATGTGCGTCAGGTCAGTTTGACCTGTATCTTGACGGCGACCTCGACAGCGTCTGCATCCATCCGCGGGCGCTTTCGCGCCACGAAGTCTCGATCCATGCGCACGAGGAACTTGACCTGGAATCCTTCACCTTCGACCCGAGCGACTGGATCAAGGTGACGGCCACGCTGACGAGCAATCCGGAACACACCCTGACGCCGAAGCTCTATGACCTCTCGATCGTCTACTCCGACATGTCCCTCGACGTGGACAACGACCTTCTGACCGAGCGCGAGGAACGCGACGAGGAAACGGACACGGACATCTTCGACGCCGACAGCGATGACGACGGCCTCCGGGACGGCTTCGAGGTGACCTACGACTTCGATCCCAACGTATGGGACGATCCCGAGGATGAGAACACGAACGACCCCGACAGTGATGGGCTAACAAACATCGAAGAGCACAAGTACGGGACGAGTCCAAGGTCGAGCGATACCGACGGCGACGAGGTCTCGGATAGCGACGAGATTGCCAACGGCACAGACGCCAACGGCAACCACGTCAGCATAGATGACTTTGGCCCCGGCAGCACGAGCCTTAGCGATCCCGCCTGGGTCGGCTCGCCGGAGATCGAGGTCTGGGGCACGACCGACAGCACCCTGGCGTGGGCTATCCTCACGGTCATCAAGGATCCCGAGGAAGGCAAGCGCAAGAAGGGCACCGAGGTGCGCCCGCATATCTACAACGGGAGCGAGCTGAAGGTCGAAAAACTCCCGCTCGCCGAGGGTGTGACCGGACTAGAGCTCAAGGTCCACAACATCTATCAGAACAAGTTCCCGAGCGAACCCGGCTACACCGAAAAACCCGAGGCCGTCAAGGGCCCGATCTACGTCGCTTACGACCCGCACGTCACAGTAACCTTCGACATCTGGCCTGATGAGTATGAGACGGAGATCGGCTCCGACGGCCGCCACTTCCTGTGCGAGGCGCCCAGGAGCAATTACATTAAAGGCAGGGTACAAGTGGCTTCCGACGGGGAATACGAGACTGTCCTCATCACGGATATCCGATTCTACCTCAAGGATTCCGAGAAGGGCACGGTCAATTTCCCGGACGGGACTGAGGACACCTATCCCCAGTACTCCAACACGATCTCGTTCGAGAACGAGGACAACATGATGCGGATGGAGGCGGATATCGCGATCGACACAAGCTTCGATCAGGTAGACAATCCGGACATCTTCCGGACCTACCACAGCCATCGCGCCATCGCCTCCTACTACCAGTTTCTGCTCAAGGTGGACGCCGTGGACGAGAGGCAGTATCCTAGTTCGAACGACCAAGTGATGACACGGCAGTTCTGGAACAGAGACTGGTTCAGCGCTTCACCGTTCGAGTCGTGGATGTACGGGGAAAAGGAGTTTCGCGAGAAGGAGGGCGAAGGGGCATGGGTCTACCCCGACGAGGCGGATAAGACCGACATCGCCTACGAGCGTTCTCTCGTGTCGATCTACGACTCGAGCCACACGCTTGTTGAGGCGATGGGAACGACTGCGTGCGACTGGGTCTTCCAGATGCCACCGTACCGGACGGAACTCCTGGCGCCCGTAGCGATCCTCAAGATGCGAGGTGAGAACTTCGACTGGGAACGCCAACCCCTCCCCCCGGCAACGCCGCAATACTGTTTCAGCCAGACCAACCCCGACGTGTCGCAATACACGGTTATGGGAAACAGCCTCAAGACCGTCGGCGAGCAAACCCCGCCCTGGGGCGCCTGGTACACCACGACGGATTCGCTCGAATCCTATGTCCCCACGTCGCTCACCAGCACCAGGCCCGAATTCACAACGGTGTGGGACTATCCCGGCGGGATGGACGCCGAGGGCCACCACTACGGCTTTGGCGGAGACTTGGGCGGGTATGACTTCCAATGGTTCTACGTCGTAGTTGAAGACTTCTATGAAACCGGCGACAACGAGAGCCTGATTCCTAACTACATCTATGTCGAAGGCACAACCGGGGTGGCCTCAGCGGTGATCTCAACAGACTCGAGTCCACTCCCAGACGAAGACCAGCACGACTGGACCGAGTACGATTACGGCGATCTGCCCAAGGCGTTTATTTACGTCCGCTCTGGCCAGAGCAAGGGCGAGGACGATTTCACCGATGACACGTGGCAGGTGGAGGTGGGGATAGATCGGGAGGAGCCTTGGACGCTGCCCGAGGGGACATACGGCGAAACGGTTCCTATTCCGCTCGATGTGCTGTATGTTTGGCCCGACTACGAGAACGACGACCGGGCGGAGACGACGGCCCACAAGACGGTCTTTGCGCAGAAAGGCATCGTCGTGCGTGTGCAGGTGCCCGAGGAGATCTGGGCCGGCGAGTCGCGGCCCCTCTTCGCCACCCTCAACGGCAAGTACAACGACGGCGGCTCCGAGACCGGCGACGTCCCGTGGACGTACAACATCGAGTGGCAGTTCGCCGAGCCGGTGTGGGAGGAGGAAGGCACGGGCGAAGATATCACCTATACGCCGACGCCGCCCGAGAGTGCGCACGATGCCGAGTTCACGCCCTCGACGATCCTCAGCGGCGGCCACCGCGTCAAGGAGGACACCTCGCCCCTCTACCTCGGCGACATGACGAGCTCCGCCGGCGGTCTGGCCTACGTCCGCGCCATCATCTACGGCGTGAACATCAGCAATGATGAAGTCGTCGAAGGCAGCGGAGGCGCGGAGATTACGTCCGCATGGGTGCTCGTTGACTGTTATGAGGAGATCAAGGCATACAACCTCACTAGTGCCGAGGAGACCGAGTACTGCGCCATGTTTCTCAACGACGACGGCACGGGCCGTGGCGAAGGCTACTACAGTGAGGCCGACGTCATGCAAAGCATGCTGCTGACTTTGCCTAACGGGGGCCTTACGCAGGATGAAGACGAACTCTCACTCTGGATCAATATGGGCGGTGCTCTGGGCTTTGAGGAAATCCCTCTCTACGAAGATCCCGAGAACGAGTACCGTTTTGCGGATGACACACCGGGGTACGACATAGAACTTGTGATCAGCGACTACACACCTTTGTCGGACGAGGTGGTTGATAGCTTCACAGTCACGGTCACCTGTGCCGCTCTCGGCCTTAGCAGCGAACAGCGCGTAGTTAGCGAGAAGGGCACCGACACCGAACGATTCGCGGTTGTTTGGGGAACTCTGACGCTGGCCTTCAGCGAGGCACCTGACTCGCAACACGCTGACCAGTTGGCGGCGACGCTGGGCAGCGGCGCCGGCCGGTCAAGATCAGCTGTGTGCATTGAGACAGGGCTGTCAACAAGCCAGTATGTCGACAACTGGGGTACCTGTTATGTTGAAATCATCAACGGTTTGCCGTTATCGCCTTCGGAGCCGGATCTGCTGACGGTGCGTGTCGCCGCGAGCGGCATACCTTTCGATGACGTGAACCACAAGGTCCGTGAGACCGGGGCGAATACGCTTTACTTCAGCACGCGCCTCATGACAGGTTCCGGCGATGCCGACCCGGTGACCCCGACGTGCATGTCGTTTTTCACTATGCGGTCGCGGCGCTGGCCAGGGATTGTCGGTGAACAAGTCCCAGGCACCGTCGTCACGCCAGTAGAGGTCGTAGGAGTGACGTGTACTAATGACGAGGATGGCATGCCCGGATCGCCGCCCTTGATCACGGTCGGCGCGGGGCGCCAGAAACCTAGCGGAACCCTCGGTGGCGTTGATGACTACGTCGCCGTCGAGACAGTGCCCGACATGGATGTTGGGATCAGGTTGTATCGCCACGCGGACGAACAGTACTCTGAAGATGTGTTCTTCTTCCACAGGTGGATACCCCACAAGATGACATATCCCGCAGGTGGGGTGCCCACCATTTGTCTGGAGCTAGGCTACGACGCCTACGCGGGTAAGCTCAGCAGCGAGGGAGTGGCCACACTGATGTTCTGTTACGAGGAAACCGAGTCGCTTGTCGAACTCGCTCCTGCATATCTCCATAGGCTCCAACTGTTCCTCATCAATGAACTTAACATCGTAACTGTCGGCTACTACGCACCAATAAAGTATGAAACGGTTGTAAGCATCATCGCCGATTCACTCCGAACGCCCCGACGCGTGCTGTTCTGGGATTCCCATGGACAGCAACAAAGCGTTTGGGATATCGAAGGTGACGAAGAGACAGAGGTCGCATTCAATAAGGGCTACATGCAGGCCGTGTCCAAGGACGGAGTGCGCAGCGTTGTTCCTCTGTTACTCGCGCGGGACCTGCGGGCCGCTGTTGATGCCAAGGAATGGAAGGAAAGATATGAAGCCAACAAACGAATGCTTCGCGTAATGTTCGCCATGGCCTGTGATTCGGCTGGACCTCTTGAGGAGTGCCAGGAGTGGTTGCATGCGAACGTGGCGATCGGGTGGGACTATGATGCGATAAGCTACGCCTATCCCGGAGTTCATGATTTTGGCAAGGTTCCTTTCATTGACGGTGCGCACTCAGCCATGGCCGAGTTTTTCTTTCTTGAGTCAAGGGACAAGGACATCGAACATGCGTACGAAGCCTTCAGGGAAGAAATTGAAGATTTCATAAGGACTGATGGCCAGCAGGCGCTTGAGAAGTGGAACAAGGGTATGGAGGAAAGCGACAAGGTGACGAGGATTGCGAAGCCAGCGGTCCGCTGGGAGAAGGTTTCGGATGACGACAAGACGTTATTCCTAAAGATCGACTGGGCGGATCAGCAGAAATGAAGAAGGGCTCGTTTAGTCCGATGTCCTCTTTCGCGCTCTTCTGGGTTCTCGGTGTGGCGCAGATCGTGATCCTTTGCATAGGGTCTGCGCCCGCCGCATCAGGCGACGCAGAAGAAGTCGTAGGGTCGCACCAGGCAGTTCGCGTCGTCTCAGAGAATCAGATCATGGACTATGCACTTGGCCACATCGAGCGCCTCGGATTGTGGGCTGGGGCTAGGGATCGCAAAGAGTACCTGTCCTTGTACCGAGTGGACAGCATTCGCGCTGTGGAGTCGGTCGATCCGGATGGCGCGTGGGCGATTTCGTTTGAAGGCGACCTGGGCGAGCGCATCCTCTCTATGAGACTAAGTACCACGGGCAAGTTGTTGAGGCTCACTTACTTGTGGCACAATCTATCGGGTCGAATTCAGAACATCGACGACAAGCCAAGCTTGACCGCCGTTGAGGCACTAGCCTTGGCGAAGCAGGCGGTAACGGGAATCCGTGGCAGCTTCCCTGACAACGTAGTCCTGCAGACGGCAGAATACGTAGTCCCATCGGATAGCGACCTGCGTGACGACTTGGAATTCCACTGCGCTTACTGGCTTTTTAGTTGGCAAATGCGGGATCGCGGGATTCGTTACACTGCAAGCAATCTATCGTTATGCTTTTCTCCTGAGTTCGGCGTTCTGTCGTTTCGTGATAGTTATCGGAACCTTAAGACGCGTCATGTGCCGAGGATCAGTTTGGACCAAGCTGTTGTGGTCAGCCGGAAGCCTGTTAGAGAACACCATGAGAAGAAGGCTGCCGGGCTCCGGGGGATCATGGCAAACCCTAGGCTATTCTGCTATCCGCACCTCGAAGCCCAGGTGTGGGATATTCCGGGAGACCAGCATGACATCCTTTATTACACGGTTCTGTGGCGTGCTCGTTGGTATCGTGAGGGGACCGAGCAAAGGCCCAACATAGAGCTACCGCTGACCGTGCGTATTGATGCCGTGACCAGTGAACCCATAGACGTTCGTGCAAGGCCGGAAAAGGTGCAGATGCGCCTGGTACGACGTCAATCTGCAGGGAAGCAGTCCCACAATGAGGTTCGGGAGCAGAATGAATGACGTGCGCCCGTCAGACTGCTAGAAGCGCCGCAAGCGACCTGTCTTGCATGCTAGCCCTGGCTCTTTGTCTATTGCACTCGTTTTGCTCTCAGGGAGGGGAGCCACAAGATGCTGGGGGAAAGCCGGATATGCTCCCGGAGTCCTACCGAACACGAGAGTATCTGGTCCGCTTAGCGCTTCAGCACGCATTGCGCCTCGGGGTGCTGGCCGA
>Ga0180432_10008027_pt1 | contig 13289 bp, 24 predicted proteins | sample SS_ome_10_FD_132414 | JGI IMG/M metagenome (GOLD analysis project Ga0180432, IMG submission 132414) | Hypersaline lake sediment archaeal communities from the Salton Sea, California, USA - SS_1_MS_2 metaG | ecosystem: Environmental > Aquatic > Non-marine Saline and Alkaline > Hypersaline >...
TATGATAATCCAGGTACAAAAGAAAGAAAGGAAATACTAAAAGATTATTTTAGTGAATCGCCTTTATTTAAGACAACGGAAAAAGCTTTTGAATATGCAAAAGAAATAAATGAAGAAATTTTAAAAGATGATTTTTGTCCTATAGTTGAATATGGTATTTGCTATTTAGGAGAATATGAATCTTTTGATTAGAGGGGTGTGGTGTAATGGTTAACATCTTCGGCTCCAACCCGAAGGCTCAGGGTTCGAATCCTTGCATCCCTGAATTAAAAAATAAAGGAGATAATAAATGAATCAACCAAAACCACAACAAATAAGTGGAAATATGTTATTAAGTTCTTTTATGAGCGGAGTAATTAACAATATGGTAATAATGTCGTTCATAAAAAGCTTTACAAAAGAAGAAGCTGAAAAAGTTCTTGATGAACTTTATAATGCGCAACTAGAAGTTTTTAAGAACACATGGGAGCCAATGTTAGCACAGGATATTGGTGGTTTAATTGAATTAAAAAAAGTTCTTAAAGAAGAATTTGACGGATTTAAAAAATCAATTTTAGAAAAGTATAAAAAAGATGGAGAGTTGGCAGAGTCTGGTTGATTGCACTGCACTTGAAATGCAGAGGGCTATGTGAATAGTCCCAGGGGTTCGAATCCTCTACTCTCCTAATAAAAATACACGACGAAGGTCAAAAAATATAAAATATCTACTATTTGTAAAACATGTTATAAAAGTAAGTATAGATAGATTTTAGGCACCGTAGACCAATCAGGCAGAGTCAACGAGCTTAAACCTCGTTAAGTAGCGGTTCGATTCCGCTCGGTGCTAATAAAATAAAAAAAGGCGCGATGACCTAATTGGCAAAGGTACATGATTCAAACTTATGGTTTATCGGTTCAAATCCGATTCGCGCTAATTAAAACAAAGGAGATTTAAAGTGTTTACATTCTTAGTAATTTTAGGAATAATTAGTTTTTTAGTTATCGTTTTCACAGTACAATACTACGAACCTTGGATTGATGGTGATGGACCTGTGTATGTGTTTTTAGTTTCATTAATCATACTAATTTTATCTATTGTTTCGGGAATCATAGGAACAAGAACAGTTAAAACAAAATATGAAAAGGCTAAAATTACTCAAATAATCGAACATAAAGATACATTAGTAATTTTGCTCGAAGATGGAAAAATACTTACTAAAAAAGAATTAAAATGGAGAGACAAAAATAGAATTTTTAAGAAAATAGAAATCGATAGATTTGGTGATGAAGACGAAGAATATGTGGTAAAATAAATGACATTACTAATTTTAATAGCAATAATTATAAGTCCATTAATTTTAGCATTAATTATCAAATGGTATTTAAACTATAGATGGATGAAGAGATACATAAATGATATTGGTTATCGTTATGCATTAGAAGCTCGTGAGAGAGCAGAAAGATTAAAGAACATGAATTTGCAAGCGATGTATCTTGATAAAAAAGAAGGAAGAATAAATTGAGGTCCGATAAAATACTAAAATGTCCTAAATGTAATTCCATTGAAATTTCATATATATTTGTTATGGAACGAAAATATGATAATACAAATTATTATTGCAGAAATTGTAAATATAAATTTTATATAGAATGGAAAGGTAATAATTATAACGCCCTTGTAGACGAATTGGCCTAGTCAACTGGCTTAGACCCAGTGCGTAAGCGTCCCGGTTCGAATCCGGGCGAGGGTATTTAAAAAAAGTAAATGAAAAAATTGATTAACATGGAGGGTTTTGTATAGTAATACTTTAGGAGGTATTACTATGCGTTTATTAAACAAACCAAACCGTATTCTTAAAGAAACTACAAATAATAGAGAATATAAAATAGCGAAAGCAAATTTGGAACTATATAATATATGTCCTATATGTCCACCATATGGAGGGTGTAATTCACATAGGATTAAAATTAGAGATTATCGTTGTTGGAAACGATATAGAAAAACACAATATAAGCTGATGTCGCCTAACGGAAGGGCCTCGGAGTGAAGATCCGATAGTGGTAGTTCGACTCTACTCGTCAGCAATTAAAACTTATGTATAAACAATGTAAATTAAGAAAAGGAAAAGCAACCATAACTACTTGGGCACATGTAAATGTTGCAAAAAAAGGAAAACAAATTATGGTAAAAAGAGGTAATTTTTGGGAGTTTGATTGGATTATTGAAGAAGTTTATCACGATATTGTAATAGATGAAGATAGGTTAGATGAATTAAAATCAGATCATAGAAATCAAAGAAAAGTAAGCGATGTTTAGGAAAAGAAATGGAAAAACTAAAAGTTGTTAAAAAAATAAAATGGGATGAAGTAAAAAAGGCAATTCAAGAAAGCTCAAATGAAAGTTCTATCTATGTTGGTTGTGATAGTCAACACAGAAAAAAAAGTACACTTTTTGGACTAGTAGTTGTTATTCATATAGATAGTTCAAAGGGTGGAAGAGTATTTTATGAAATATCTAAGGCCAAAAGAATTAAGAGTCTTAGAGAGCGTCTTTTAAAAGAGGTTGAATTGGCTGTCACAGGAGCTCTCCAGATAGTGGAATCAGTTGGAAATAGACCTTTTGTTATTCACCTCGATATCAACCGGGATCCAGCGCATAAAAGTAGTGTGATTGTAAATGAAGCGATTGGATGGGTAACCGCGCAAAATCTGGAAGTTGCAGTAAAACCAGAGGCATGGGCAAGTGCACATGTGGCCGATCATATATGTAGGCTATAATTAATTATTAATTTCCTCTTAGGGACATCAAGTTATTTTATTCCAAAAATAAGGAAATTGTCTAAAAAAAATGAAAAAAAAAGTTAAAAAGCAAAAATTAGAAATTTCATTAGAAGAGTTAAGAAGCATCATAGGAGAGATCGAAAGACGTTTAGATTGCGGATGGGATGATTGCTGGCCAACTTATGATGAAGAAAAAATTGAAATTACAATTTATGAGGATAAAGTAGACTTACGTATTCCATATGAAGGTACTTCTTTTCAAACTTTTAATAGGTGAAAATGAAAAAAGAACTTGAAAAAAAATTAAGAACTAGATTTAAATTTTTTACAGTATCACCTGAAGTAGAAGATGGTTGGTTTGATTTATTATGGAACTTATGTTTTGAATTAGAATCGTGGTGTTTTGAAGGAGAGACAACTCAAGTTAAAGAGAAATTTGGTGGATTAAGATTTTATGTAACTTCTGCGGCCGATAGAGAGTATAGGATAATTCATGCGTATGAGGAGAAGTCATATACTATTTGTGAATTTTGTGGCGGAAAAGGAAAGCCAAGAGAAAAATTAGCATGGAGATTAACCTTATGTTTTAAATGTTATATCATAAAAAGAATTAAAATATTTTTTGACTTTATTACTTTTTCAGCATGGAGAGCAAAAAGAAGAATAAATCGTTTTATTAAAAGATATAAAATAAATAAAGAAATAAAGAAAGCAGAAAAATTAGGTGCTTATGACGCAGTCGAACATCAGACAAGCGAAAATAATTTTATGCCGTAGTATCCACGCCCGCTACGAACGGGTAGTAAGGTAATTGGACGAAAATGCGGGTTCAAATCCTGCCTACGGCGAATCAATAAAGGAACAAAAATATGTGCAATTCAGACAGAAATTGTGAAAAGTGTAGAAATGGATATTATGTAGAATCAATAAAATTTCCTGATGAATTAATTGAAATTTTAGGGGAATGGTATGAAAAATATAGGAATCAAGCAATTTTGAGAAGACTTAGACTCATCGTAGCTCAATCGGAAGACCGCGCGATTACGAACCGTGATGTTGAGAGTTCAAATCCTTCCGATGGGAATGGATAGTTGCTCGAGTGGAAAGAGACCAGTCTGCTACACTGAGGTCGGGTATAGCCCGCATAGGTTCAAATCCTATACTGTCCGAATAGGAGAAGAAGAAAAATGAAAATAATTGATCTAAAAAAATATAAAAAGAAAGAATCAAAAAAAAGAAAGGAAAAAAGAGAAGAGATAATAAAAAAAATTATAAAATTGTCAGATCATCTATATCCGAATAAAATCTAGACAATATCATTAATAATAGAATATAATTAACTATAGAGATTTTTTACAAAAGATCCTATAAATTTATTATAAAAATACAAAGGAGGTTTTAATGGATAATACACAAGGAAGAGATCTAGTTCTAGGTCCTTTTGAGTATGCGTATGTCCGTGATGACACAAAAGGAAAAGTTGGTGTCTATGTTGGTCCTCACAAAACAAGTTTAGCTGGCACAGACAAACCTGTAATCTTCGATGAAAAATTAAATCGATTTGTTCCCTGCACAGTAGATGAAGCAGTCCAACCTTTTATTAGCGTTCCAAAAGGCGCTTATGTAAAACTTAAAAATCCAGCAAGAGATGGTCAACAACCAGAAAGTGGAAAGATTTCTGAATTTGTAAATCTTTCTCACGGTGAAACAGTCAACATCGCCGGACCATGGTTTCAACCATTATGGCCTGGGCAAAGCGCAAGAATTCTTTCTGGTCACTTACTAAGATCAAATCAATATTTGATTTGTAGAGTTTATGACGAAGATGCTGCTAAAACTAATTGGGATAAAGCGGTAATCAAAGCTCAAAAATTTGATGAAGAGAATGATGAAATTCAAAATGAAACAGACGAAGACACAAAAGAAACTTTAAAACCAGAAACGAAGGTAATTCAAGATGAAGGTGGAGTAAAGGCTGCAGATAGTGATTTTGATTATACTACTGGAGAGCTTTTTATTGTAAATGGGACTGACGTTTCTTTTTACATACCACCAACTGGAGTTGAAGTTCTTACAGATGGATCCAAAAATTATGTAAGAAATGCAGTAACGCTTGAACAACTTGAATATTGTATTCTTCTTGATGAAAACGGGAACAAACGCTATCTAAAGGGCCCTGCTGTTGTTTTTCCTAAGCCAACAGAAAAGTTTTTGAAACGATTTTTACCTAAGACAGCAAACAAAAAGGTTTCTAGAAAGTTTAGAGCTATTGAACTTAATGAAATTAGTGGACTTTATATTAAAGTGATTGCGCCTTACAAGGAAAATGGAGTTGAATATAAAAAGGGAGATGAATTGTTTATTACTGGAAAAGAACAAATGATTTATTACCCCCGCGCGGAACATTCAATCATTAAATATGGAGATCAAGAAATTCATTATGCTGTTGCTATTCCAGCAGGAGAAGCACGTTATGTTCTTAATAGAATGACTGGAAATATTCATACAAAAATTGGTCCTGCTATGCTTCTTCCAGATCCGAGATATGAGGTTATTGTTAAAAGAGTACTTGACGAAAGACAATCCTTTCTTTGGTTTCCAGGAAATAATGAATCGGCAAATTATAATAAGGCGTTGGCGGGAATCGCAGAATCTGAAGGAACTGATTATGTTACAGAAGGTGCTGTAAGATCTAAATTAAAATCAACAAAGAATAAGAAGTTATTAAAGAGTGTACAAATGTACGATTCTATGCTTGCAGAATTTAGCAACACAGGAGAATCTCAATTTGTTGATTTTGAAGATGAAGATGCGTATATTGATGATATGCAGAAAGGATTCTCTACGGATGCATTAACAAGAAAAACTGCTTTCACGAAGCCAAGAGAAATTGTTATTGATTCTAAATATGAAGGAGCTGTTAAAATTCAACCTTGGACTGGATATGCTGTACAAGTAATTGATGGTCAAGGAAAAAGAAAAGTAATCGCTGGACCAGCAATTCATTTCTTAGGATATGATGAAACACTTGAAAAAATTGTTCTCAGTAGAGGCGTTCCAAAGTCGCAAGACAACCTTAAACAAGACGTTTATTTAAGGGTTCTTAATAATTCTATTACAGATAGAATTTCAGCCGAAACTAAAGATATGGTTGAAGTTAATGTCAAAGTTATTTACAAAGTTGATTTTACAGGCGACAAAGAAAAGTGGTTTAATGTAGAAAATTTTGTACAATATCTTTGTGATTCTTGTAGAAGTATTATAAGAAATAAAATAAAGCAAATGAACATTCAAGAATTTCACGACAATCATATAGACGCAATTCGAGACGCAATAATGGGTACAAAAAAAGTATCTGCTGAGATTACTGATGAAGATGGCAAAAAGAGAAAAACTTCTACTAAACGAGGACGATTCTTTGATGAAAATGGTATGTTTATTAAAGACGTTGAAGTTGTGGATAAAGAAGTTCTTGATGCAGAAATAGAAGAATTGCTTGAACAAACGCAATATAAAGTTGCGCAACTTTCTATTGAAGGTACTTTAAAAGAAAAAGAAGTTGAGCTTATTAAAGTTCAACATGAAGCAGAAAAGAAACTAGCAAAAATGGATGCTGAATTAAAAGCAGCAAGAGAAGAATCTGCTAGATCTAAAATTCAAGAAGAAATGAAAACTCAAGAAGAGGTAAATAAAGCTGAATCTGCATCGATTATGGCCAAAAACGAAAGAGTTATTAAAATGACAGAAGGTGATAATCAAATTAAGCTTCTTAAAACTCAAGGAGAAATTGAGGACAAGAAAACTTTTTATGATGCAAAAGTCGATAGACAAAAACAACTTGATGCAATTACAGAAGCAGAAGTTGAAAGAAGACGTAAAGAAAATCAAGTTGAGCTTGATTATGCTAAGTCTGAACTTGAGAACATTATTGGAAAAATCAATGCAGAATCTAAAGCAAAGGTCGAAATTTCTAAGTCTATTCAGCCTCAACTTATTGAAGCACTTAAAGCAGTTGCTGAAGCTGGATTGCTCACAGAAGTTGCAGAACATCTTGCGCCACTTGCAATCGTTAAGGGTCAAAGTATTGGAAACGTTCTTTATGATATGTTTCAAAATACGCCGCTTAGAGCAACACTTAGAGGTATGCTTCCAGGTGGAAAAGGCCAAATGCAAGATGATGATGATGATGATGATTAAAAATAATTAAAATCTAAAAATAGGGGATCTTTAAGATCCCCTTTTTTTCTTTTAAGGAGAATATAATTAAATATGAAACATTTAATAAACATAATAATGATTTTATTATTATTTTCGTGTAATTCATTTAAAAATAAAGAAATAAAAATACAACCAAAAGTCACAATAATAGAATTAAAATTAGTTGCAAATATTCCTATAACGAAAATTTGGAATACAAATAAAACATTAATTGATATTTCAACAGAAATTAAAAGAATTGAATTTGCTTTAGCTAGCGCAAATGATGGCGGCATTATTTGTTTTCTTAAATACACACCTATAAAATTTAAACCAGAACAAGAAATACATGCGGTTGTTTATGGAAACGATAAATATGGAATTTGTAAAACCGATTGCGTACTGGATATAATTAAATTTAAAATATTTAAAGAAGGTTTTAGTTCTGCAATTATAAAAAATCCATTTTATAAATTAAAACATGTGACAAGAGTAGTAATTCATTTAACATATTAATAGGAGATTATTTTATGAAAGAAAAAGTATTGTCGATTGTAATATGCATCATGTTGGCAACATCTGCATGGGGATTTGTGAAATATAATTCTGACGTGATATTAAAAACGATCAGTCAGACTAACAATTTTGAAACAGAATTAATTAATTCAAATAATGTTAAAAGAACTGATTCAGAAGAATATGAGGAATTTGTCAAGGAAATATATATAAAAGGATATATTCAGTCAATAATGGATATAAATGCTGGCGCGTTTGATAAAATGAAAACAAAAGAAGAAGTTATAAGATATATTAAAAATAAAGCTGAAGAGTTTTACAAAAAGGAATTTAAAAATGATAAAACAAATAATTAAAATAATTATAGTGTTTGTGTTGTTTTTTGTAATAGGAATTTTATGCAAACGTTGTGAAAAGCCGGCCAAAAAACTTATGAATTTAGATATTCATAATAGAATAAAAATAGAATTAATGAGGCATCAATAATGAATAAAAGAGGCGAAGAAATAACCAAAACATATTTTAAAGGATTGTTTATAATAATAAAAAAAATAATTTGGTTTTTATTTGGCAATAAAGATGAGTATAAAAACGATAATAAGTAAATTATTTCTAATTGACTTTAATGATTTAAATATAAAATTTAATAAATTTGATTTTAGAAGTTATGAATTTAATAGAAATAAAATAATTGAACAGTTTACAAATTTGTATGCAAAATGGTATAATTAAAATGACAATAGAAACACAATGGAGAATTAATTATGAACGACAAAAGAATATTAATTACAGGCGATATACATGCCGATTGGCCAAGTCTTAATGGACTAATTAATAAAAAAAGGCCAGATATTGTTCTTTGTTGTGGCGATTTTGGTTATTGGCCAGAATTAATAACTTATAGAGATTGGGGGTACAATCAAAAACAAATCGAATATGGATCAACTTTTAGAGATGAAAAGAAAATAAAAGTTGGCGATACTAATGCCAAAATTTATTGGGCGCCTGGAAATCATGAGCACTGGTGGATTCTTGAAAAAGAATTAGGAAGACATGGCAAAGCGCCAATCGAAATGAATCCTAATCTTTATTATTGTCCTATAGGTTCTATTATAAATATAAATGGATCGAACATTTTATTTATAGGTGGAGCTGATAGCATAGATAAAAATGCAAGAACTATAGGATTAGATTGGTTTCCAGAAGAGGTTTTAAATCATGCTGATTTTGAGTTTATACTTAAAAGTATAGGCGATAAAAAAATAGATATTGTAATAAGCCACACTTGTCCAAATGCATTTCCTATGTCAGATTTAACTGGACGATATGATAAAAAAGATGATCCAACAAGAGGCATCTTAAACGAAGTATTAAGAATTTATCGACCAAAAAAATGGCGATTTGGGCATTGGCACGATCATAAAAGAGGAAATGATTATGGATGTGATTGGATGTCATTAGACTATCCAAAACATGGTGGAATTTGGTGGACGTGGTTATGAGCAATGGAAGAGAAGAAGCTTTAGAAAATATATTGAAATTTGATGTAGTTGCACCAATAAATCCTGATATGGCAATTGCATATTTTATGGATAATGTTTTTATAGCGGATGGATTATATTGTATAATCTATCCACCAAAATTTCCAATACCGATGCGAGACACATCAAGAGAAAATCTTTTTAAAAGATTTTGCGAATTTATGGTCGAAAAAAACACAGAGCAAATTGACGAAAATGTCTAGATTAATTTCTAGACATTTTTTTTATTAATAGAATATAATTAAACAAAAGAATTATAAAGGAGGCCCGCCATTCATTTACTAATAACATTGGGACATAATAGCTCTGCGATCGGAATGACAAATCAAGCTAAGATGATCGCCGGCTACGAAGAAGAAAGATTTTCAAGAATTAAATCTGACGCAAACTTTCCAATACAATCAATTAAAAAAATATTTGAATTGCATCCGCCAAGAAAAGATATAAACAATTATCTTTATATTTCTCATTGGTATGATGATTTTCTTTTTTATGAAAAAGACAATATTAAAAAAGAAAGATTTGATAGAAAGTTTATTCAAAATTTAATTGAAGAATATGGATTCAAATTAAGAACAATCAATGAATTTTTTACTCATCATGATGCACACGCTCACGCAGCGAAAGCTTTTTATGATTTTTATAATAAAAACAAAGATAATGGAATAGTAGGGATTATTGTCGCCGATGGTTTCGGAAATTGGCAAGAAGTAATTTCAGTATATGAATATGATTCGCGCAATAATGACGTTACAAAAATTGCCCATTTTAACGAATATCAAAAATCATTAGGATTAATGTATCAATATGCAACGGCGTTTTGTGGAATGAAAGAAAATCAAGATGAATATAAATTTTTAGGATATGAATCGCACATTAAAGAAGTTCTTTCACAAGAAGATATAGAAAAGCTTTTATATGAGCTTGAATTAGATTGCGATCAACAATATGCGAAATTGCTATCTCCTACAAAACTTAAATATAAATGGGGAAGATTATTGGTTCCAGATTGCAGAGACGATAAATATATTAAGCTAGACGATTTGCAAAAAACACGAGATATGTGGTATAGATATTTAAATTTTCTTTGTGTTAAATATGCGTGCACAGAAAATTTTGATAAAAAAGTATTAGTAGGTTTTGTTATTCAAACTATTATAGAAAACATAATTTGCAGAATAATAAAAGCAGCAGGATTTGATAAAGTTATTTTATCTGGCGGAATATTTTATAATGTAAAACTTAATAACGCAGTAATGAATAAAGTTAAAAAAATTGGAATACTTCCGCCAGCTGGAGATCAAGGCGCCGCGATAGGAGTCTATTACAAAACAGAAGGAAAGGATGTTCATCCATTCGATTTTAATAATTTTCTAATAGGCAAAAGAGATTTAAATTGCGATCACTTAGATAGTGAAATATTTAAAATTGAAAACAATGTTTGGTACTTAAAAAATAGAGATGAACTAATTGAAAGAGTTGTAACAAAACTTAAGAATAATGAAATTGTGAGTGTCGTAACTGGTGACATGGAATTTGGTCCAAGAGCTCTTTGTAATACAAGTACTTTTGCACTTCCTAACGAAGATAATGTTGCGTTAATAAATACATTAAATGGAAGAAGTACGGTAATGCCTATGGCCCCGATTATGACGATAGACAATTTAGAATATTTCTTTGAAAAAGAACAAATACAGAAAATAGTTGGTTCATATCACTATATGATTATTACACTAGATTATAAGAAAAAAATTATTAAAAAGGAACTAGATAAATATAGAGGTATAATGCATAAATATCCGTTAGAAGATAAATACAGTGGAAGACCTCAAGTAGTTTTTAATGAACATTTTATGTATGAAGTATTAAAACAATTAGAACCAGAATATAGAGCTTTAATTAATACATCATTTAATGTTCATGGAAGACCAATTGTTTATAGCGCAAAAGATGCAATCGATGATTACAAATATCAATTAAAACAAAAGAAAGGAAGACTTATTCCAACGTCTATTAATTTAATTATTGCAGATATTTAGGAGAAAACAATGGAAAGATTAGAACCAATTAAATTAACTAAAGAAGAAAAAAAGAAAATGGACAATATTAGGAGCTATAGTTACATTATCAACATTTCTAATTGGTTTTTTCTTATTTTATGAACGTTTCTTTGAAAGAGAAATGCACCTAAATAGAATAAGATTACTGGAATGGTTGAAAAATAACAAACTTCCTGATATTAATCGTTATTCCAATCCCACAAGGGAAGTTTTAGATTTTTTAGGAGTTAGTTGGAACATAAATGAATTTGTAATTCATTTGTGGAACGACGGAGATGTATCGTGGCAATATAATTCAAGTTTTGTTGGTTATCTTTTTGAACCATGCATTTTAAATGGATTTAAAGTAAGTCGTAAAGATAGAAAAGTTAATAAAGAAATCATAGAAATTCTTAAAAAGGAAAAAGCAAAATACATAGACAGCTAAAAATATAAAAGGAATATAATTTAATATGATAGTTACATTTTCATCAAGCTCACATTCAGGAAAAACTACATTTGCGGAACATATACAAAAATTGTTAGGCAAAGATAATGTTATTATTTACAATGAAATAATAAGACGTTATGATATCAAAAGTATTGACGATTTAAGAAGAGATCCTAATAGATACTTTAAAATTCAAAAGGAAATAATTACAGAAAAATATGATCAAGAAATTTGCGCAAGAAAAGATCATCAATTCCAGTTGGGAACTAAAAATAAAATAATTATATTTGATAGATCGTTAGCAGATTCTTTTTATTATTACACAAAATATGTAAAAGTTAATCTATTATCTGACGAAAACAAGAAAGAATTTTATGAATTCCAAGATAAAGTATATCGTTGGGCAGCAGATTCGTTTGAGTATGTTTATGATAGAATTATATTATTTAACCCAATTCCATTGCCAGAAAAATTAAATGATGGCTTTAGAGAAAAAGGGTTGAGAGAAAAACAAATGTCAGAATTTCATATGATCAAATTGTATTCATATGGTTTTTGTAAAGATTGGAATAAAATTAAATTTATTGATGTAAAAAGGGATAATTCATTAATGAATTTTATGAGGCTATTATATGAAACGAATAATTCCTAGGACATATAAAGAATATAATCAACTAGTAGTAAAAGGAGAAAACTTTAATAAAGATAATATTACTATTAATATTCATGGTGCTATTGATGTCAATAATAGATCTTTAACAAAGAAATATTTATATAATGCTTTATCGTTTACAACAGACAAATTAGCGTCAGATGAAATTCTTAAAGCAATAAAAGGAATTAAAGTAGATGAAGAATTTATGAATAGTCGATGCTATCCTACGGGTTTATTTAATATTGGAAATGTAATGATAGTTGGAATGAATCCAGGCAGGAAAGGTAGAAGTGTTGAAGGTTACCCGTTAAAACCTTCATTTGTTTATCAATCACCAAGTTTTAATTTAAGAAAAGCATGCGAATACACATTTGGAAACGATATTCCGTATGTCACAAATCTTTGCAAATATGCCACAGTTGATAATAAAGTTTCTGAAAAACAATATGAAGAATACGAATTTATATTTCACATGGAAATAAATTATATGAAGCCAAGGTTAATTATAGCATTGGGAAATGATGTATATAATTATATAGATAAATATATTTTAACAGAAATACCAGTGATTAAAATAATGCATCCGGCAGGGATATGTTACAATGACATGACAGTTAAAGATTATGTAATACATTTTAGAAATAAGGTTAGGCAATCATAATGATAGAAAATATGGAAGAAATTTTTGATGACTTTAATAAAATACTTAAATCACAAAAAATAAAATTATATTGTTTTTATAGAATAAAAGAAGTTTATATGAAGGAATAATCATGAAAAAAATCGGCTTCCTCGGCGCGCCTGGCGTAGGCAAATCAACTTTAGCATCTGGTCTTTTTTATGAATTAAAAAAGAAGAAATATGAAGTTGAACTAATTCCTGAACTTGTAAAATTTAAAGTTTTTATGGGCGCAGATAATAGTGAAATTGGTTTCGATATTCAAAATAGTTTAGAACAAAGAAAACTAGAGAAAATATTTGATGAGCATATAGGGTTAGATTATGTAATATGCGAAAATCCATTGTGGAATGGTTTAATTTATTCAACGTTTTATAACAAAGAATACGAAATGAAATTTCTTGAGAAAATAGCAAGAGAGAGTTATTATGATTTTATGTTTTTTATAAAA
>Ga0180432_10008028_pt1 | contig 13288 bp, 9 predicted proteins | sample SS_ome_10_FD_132414 | JGI IMG/M metagenome (GOLD analysis project Ga0180432, IMG submission 132414) | Hypersaline lake sediment archaeal communities from the Salton Sea, California, USA - SS_1_MS_2 metaG | ecosystem: Environmental > Aquatic > Non-marine Saline and Alkaline > Hypersaline >...
ACCCCCATCGGCGACCGTGCGGGATATCGCGAGAGAGTCTAGCGGAAGGGTCGATCGCCCTTCCAGTGATACATGCCCAAAGGGGTCGTCGAAACGGGTGGTCGACCGACCACTCGCAACGGATAAATACCAATATTCGAAGAGATTATGAGCTAGGAAGGCGGGCCGTCCCCCGCGGCCAAATTCCGGAGGAGGGTCTTGACCTCCAGGTAGTTCGAGGGATCGGAAAGGGTGTGGCTGGTCAGGTTGAAGACTGCGACCCTCGTGTTCTCCTCGTCCAGGATGATCAGGTCCCGCCAGTTGGCATGCCAGTCATCCCACACCTGGGTGGCGCCGTCATCCTGAAGCCACGGCAGATCCCGCCCCTGGGTCATCCCGGGGTTGCCGCTCGAGGCACCCGCCTGATTGACGCCCAGGATCCGAATCGGGGTGGCAGTCACTTCCTGCGACAACTCACGCATCATCTGATCCAGGTAGCCGAACTGGCTACGGCAGATGCCTCAGGTAGCCGAGCCGAAGTACCAGGCACTGATCGCGTCCTCGTGATCCCGCGGAGATACCTGCGCGCCGTAGGTCGCTGAGGTGGTGTTCTCATCCTTCAGGGAGAAGCTGGGTTCGGGAAACAGGACCTGCGCGGTGGCTACCTCGTCCGGACGTGCGGGATCGATCGCGCGGATCGTCGCCGTGCGCGGCCAGGGAACCGAGGCCGGGGCGGAGTAAAGGCCTTCGGGCGTGATGGTGCCCGCCCCCTCCACGCTCCAGGCCGAGGCGGACTCCCCGCTCTCCAGCGCGAATCGTTGCATCTCCCCCACATTCAGTACCGCTATCTCGGGCGTGATCCCGGTCAGCTTCGGAACGGGGGCGGTGGTGCTGGACCCTCCATCTCCACTGCACCCGGAGGCCAGAGCGACGAACGTGAGGATGATGAGGTCGGTCGGATGTCTCATGGTTCCATTCCGCTCTGTCGTGAAGAAGCCATAATCTATTTATGTCATAGTCAAACTAGATTACAAAGCCTAGACGTACTCGGTTCCCGCCTGGGGGCTTCTTGGCGGCCTGGAGCTCAAGGCCCCCTGGGACGCTGCAGTTGCCCTATGGCTTGTGGGTTGAGGATTCGGGATGATCCAGGGCCGGATCCGATGGTCGCCCTTCGTCGTGCGCCGAAAAGAAACCCCCTTCGAGACCCAGAGGACCTCGAAGGGGGCTCGCCGAAGCCTCTCAATGTCACCGAACGAGCATCAACCGCCCGCTCGTCTCCGTGCCCTGACTCCCGAGCGTGTACAGGTACACGCCTGCCGGCACCGCCCGGCCCTCGTCGGTCAGGCCGTCCCAGTTGAAGCCTTGAGCCCCGGAAGTGAACCTGCCCGTCAGTCGGCGCACGCGGCGGCCCTGAAGGTCGAAGATCTCGGCCCACACGTCGCCCCCCTGCCCCAAGCTGAAGCGGAGCATCGCCGATCCCGGCGCGGGATTGGGCCGTGCACCGAAGAGCCGCAGGCCGGTCAGGCCGCGCGCGTCGGTGATATCCTGGCTGGCATCGACCGTGAACTGGCCGGCGGCCATGCAGGGACCCCGCTCGATGCCGTCGAAGGCGTACGCATCCCAGTAGTAGCGGCCGTTGGTCAGCGAGGGGGAGACGGTCCAGGACGTCTGCGTTGTTCCCTCGGCCACGCCGTCGACCGACGTCACCAGGTTGGTGAGAAGCGCATTGCCGAAGACGCGGAAACCGTAGGTGAGCGTCGTGCCGGCATCCGGGTCGGTCGCGTTCTCGACCGTCAGCGTCGGCACCGAAGTGTAGACCGTCTCGCCGTCCAACGGGCTGACCAAGACGGGAGTGGTGGGCGGGAGGTTGTCGTCGGTCGTGCCGACCACGGCGACATCATCCACGTACCAGCCCTCGCGCGTGTCGGCGCCGTCGGAGCCGAAGCGGAAGCGGAATTGCACCTCGCCCGGCGCCCCCTCGAGCCGGACCACATCCTCCCGCCAGTCGAAGGCGCCCGAGAAAACGGGCGTCCCCTCGGGGAAGGGTCCGGGCGTGCCTCCCGTGCGGATCGTGTGGGTGTAGCCCTCCAGGGGCTCCACCGCCGTGAACGGCCCCCCATCGAGCGACATCTCGATCAGGCCGCCGTCGTAGGCGCGGCCCTGGTAGTAGCCGCTCTCCTCGGCATCCATCCAGTGCCAGAAGCTGAGCTGCGCCAGCGCGCCGACCGTCATCGGCGGCGTCACCAGGGCGCCGTCGGCCAGGCTCGCATAGTCGGCCGCACCCGTGCCCCCGAACTTCCAGCTCGTCGCGCCGCCGGAGGTGTGGTTCCGGTAGGTATCCAGGTGCCACTCGTCGACGAAGCCGCCGGTCACGACCTCATGCGTCCAATCACCGGCGCCCGACTCCATGTCGTCGGCGAAGATGACCGGCAGGTCGCCCACCAGCCAGTCGACGTCGTAGGTCATGGCGAAGGCGGTTGCGGTGACCTCGACCGCCACCGTCAGCTTATGCCCCGCCGGGCAGCTCGGGTCGACGCTGAAGGAGAAGGGATTGCCGGCATTGTCGGCTTCGCCGCCGGCCTCGATGCCTCCCAGCGCGCTGCTGGCGTCATGCAGCTGCACGTAGGCATCCCGCGTGCTCAGCATCACCGAGACATCCTCGGCATCGGCGATCACGCCCTGGTTGGCGATGGTGACGGTCAGGTCGAGCGTCTCGCCCGGGTCGGGCTTGCCGTCGCCGTTGCCGCCGCTCAGTGCCGCATCTGCCACGTCAAGATAGCAGCCGGCGATCTTCATCAGATAGAGGTTCGGTCCAATGTTCTCCGAGACCAGGCCCGGCACCTCCGAGTCGTTGGGCCAGAAGCCGCTGCCATCGACCTCGGTGCAGACGCTGAAGATCTTCGGCTTGGTCGTCTGCTCCCCGTAGGCCCAGTCGGTCGTCGTGCCCGAGCAGCTATAGAGGATCTCCGAGCCCTGACCCACGGTGTAGCCGTTGAATTCCGCCATGCCGGCGCCGATCACGCGGAAGAGCGCATCATCGGGCGTGTGCGCGCTCGTGTAGCACCAGGGAATCAGGATGATCCCGACCACGCTATGGTAGCTGTCGTGGGTCACGAACTCGTGATCGTTGATGAAGTCCATCAGCGCCGCGACACAAGGCTCGGAGCCGCCGTACTCACCACGATAGGTCTCGTCGCAGGGATCGGCGCTGGAGCCGACGCCGCCCCATTCGTAGGGGTAGTTGCGGTTCGGGTCGACTCCGTAGCAGCTGCTTCCTTCGTTGTCCCGGCGGTTCTTGCGCCACATGCCGCCGCCGCCCGGGTAGGTCTGCTCATTGTAAAGGTAGCCGTCGACGTTGATCACCGGGACGAAGAAGGTCTCCCGGTTGTCGACCAGGAAGGTGATCTCGGGATCCGTGCCGTAGTTCTCGCACAGGGTGCGGATCGTCTCGATCACGACGTTGACCGTGATCGGCTCGCGCGCGTGATGGAGCGCATCGAACAGCACCTCGGGCTCGTCTTCGTCGACCCCGGGATTGTCCGACACCTTGATCGCCCAGATCGTGTTGCCCTCGATCGTCGTACCGATCGAGAACTTCTCGGTCGTAATGTCCGGGTACTGGGCATGGAACTCATCGAGATAGGCGATCATCTCGCTGTACGTGTAGAGGTCGCCGAAGTTCATCGCATCCCGGCGCTGGGAGGCGTAGTGCTCCTCCATGTCCTCGATCATCACCTCCAGATCGAAGCCCATCGCCCGCAGGCGCTCGACCTGCTCCGGGTTGCTGACCAAGATGATCTCCTCCCCCGGCACCGACTTCATCGGATCGAGGTCGGGGATCGTCTGCAACGTGCTGAACTGGGCCTCCGACGGCCAGGCCATCCGAACCTGCATCTTCGGATAGGACCCGGTAAACGCGCCGGCGGATACCGCGAGGAACGCAAGCGCGAGCGCAAACAGACAGAACCGCTTCATGGATGAGCCTCCTTTGCGAGCTTCCTAGTCTCGCCCAAGCGAAGAGGGGGCCGCCGAGATCAGCCCCATCTGAGAGCCCGGCGGCAGGGGGGACGCCCACTTCGCTGGGATGGTGATCCCACTGCGACACATTATACCATCCGGCCACCAACTTCGGCGACCACCTTGACGTTTGGCCACGGGCTGCCGTACAGTCCACCCGTTCTTGGCGGGGATATCGGCGTAACCGATAGGGGGACTGGAGAATGGCACAGGATACAGATCTCGCTGGCAAGGTCGCCATCGTCACCGGCTCGGGGCGGGGCATCGGGCGGGCGATCGCGCTCGAGCTCGCGCGGCGGGGGGCCGATGTCGTCGTCTCCGATGTCGATGAGGCTTCCGCCCGCAGCACCGCCGAGGAGATCATGTCCGCCGGCTGCCGATCGATGGGCATCCGCTGCGACGTTACCCGGAAGGCGGAGATCGACGCCCTCGTCGAGCAGACGGCCAAGGAGATGGGCCGGCTCGACATCTTCGTCAATAACGCCGGCATCACCCGCGACACCCTGCTGGTCCGGATGACCGAGGAGCAGTGGGATCTGGTGCTCGACATCAACCTGAAGGGCACCTTCTTCGGCTGCCAGGCGGCGGGGAAAGTGATGATGAAGGCGCGCGCGGGGAAAATCGTCAACGTCTCCTCGATCACCGGTCTCATCGGCAACGTCGGCCAGGCGAACTACTCCTCATCGAAGGCCGGCGTCATCGCGCTCACCCGCACGGTGGCCAAAGAGCTCGCCTCCCGCGGCGTCTGCGTCAACGCCGTCGCGCCCGGCTACATCCAGACCGAAATGACCGAACAGCTCTCGGAGAAGGCGCGGGAGGCGTTCGTCAAGAACATCCCGCTCGGCCGGGGAGGCACGCCCGAGGATGTCGCCCGCCTGGTCGCCTTCCTCGCCTCGCCCGATGCCGACTACATCACCGGCCAGTGCATCACGCTCGATGGCGGGTTGACGATCAACTAGCGGGGACGACGCCCTTGCCCACCGACGACCTTGCAGGCCGCTTCGAGGACCCGGCGTTCACCCGAGCCGAGCGGGAGATCACCCGGGCGCGCGAGACCGCCCTCGAGCTCCTCGAAGAACTGGTACAGATCCCCTCGGTCAATCCCCCGGGTGAGCGGTACCTGGAGGTGGCGTTGCTACTGGGCGAGCGGCTGCGCGATCTGGCGTTCGAGCCGCGTTTGGTCGAGGTGCCGGCCCACGAGCTGAAGCGGCTCGGCCTGCCCCCGCAGAGGCCGCGCCCCTCCGTGCTGGCCACCCTGGGCTCTGACGCCCCCGACGCCCCCACCTTCCACTTCCACGCCCACTACGACGTCGTGCCCGCCGATGCGCCCCGGATGTTCCGCATGCGCACCGACGGCGACATCGCCTGGGGCCGTGGTACTGCGGACATGAAGGGAGGAATCGTCTCCCTGCTGCTGGCTCTCTCCGCCCTCCGCCCGCTGGAGAGGCACCTGGAGGGCCGGATCATCCTCTCCCTGGTCCCCGACGAAGAGACGGGGGGTGACGCGGGAACCGGATACCTCTTCCGCTCGGGCGCGCTTCCTCCTAACGGGCTGGGCATGCTGATGCCCGAGCCGACCAGCGGCGCGGTCTGGAACGGCAACCGGGGCGCGATCTCCCAGCTCCTCACACTCCGCGGGTCGATGGCCCACGTTGCGCTTCAGCACCAGGGGCGGAATGCCTTCGAGGCGATGCTGGAGCTGGGCGGGATGCTGCGCGGGCTGAAGACGGAGGTCGAATCACGCGAGTTCGGCGAGGACCGCCTGGGGATCGAAGGTCCCGCCTCGATCCTTCTCCTCGGCGGGACCTTCCAGGGCGGCACCAACTTCAATGTCGTGCCGGAGACGGCCTGCTTCTCGATCGACCGTCGCTTCCATCCGATGGAGCCCGAGGGTGACGTCGAGAAGGAGCTGGAAGCGATCTATCGCCGCACCCGGCGGGCCGGTTGGACACTCGATGTGCAGGAGCTCCAGCGCGGCGCCGCCTCACTCACCCCGGCCGACACTCCGCTTTCGCGCGTCATGGCCTCGGTCGTCGACTCGGTGACCGGCGAGAGGCCGCGCTTCACCCTCTGCCCCGGGATCCTGGAGACGCGGTTCTTTCTCAAGCACGGCACGCCCGGCCTCGCCTACGGTCCGGGAGAGCTCGAGATCAGCCATACGGTGGACGAGCGGGTCGACATCCAGCGGGTTCTGGATGTCGCCCGCGTCTACATGCGCATGGCGTGGGCCATACTGGCCCCGCCCCCGTCAGCGAACCACTAGGCACCGCTGCGAGAGCTGGTCGGCGCCGTATCGGGCACGGACGAAATAGACACCTGCCGCCACCGGAATCCCCGCCTCGTTCCGTCCATCCCACGTGAGTTGATGCGGACCGGCATCCAGCACACCATCGGCAAGCGTGCGCAGCCGGCGCCCCGTGGGATCGAAAACGGCCACATGGGCTGCACCCGACGCGGGCAGGTTGAAGGCGATGTGCGTCTGACCCGTCACCAGCGAGGGCCGCGGGCGCTCCAGGCGCAGGATGCCGCGGGCGTTCGCCTCGGACACGTCCTGCGACGTCGCCGCCAAGTAGTCGATGGTGTTCTCGAGCAGGTCCTTCGCCACCGCGCCGGAGGTGATCGCGGCGTAGTCGAACGCAAAGAAGACCACCCTCTCGCCCGCGCGATCGCGCGCCTCGTAGACCATGATGCCGGCGTCGGTCGGATGCGAGGCGGTCCCGTAGATCAGCGTCGCATCCGGGAGCGGCACCATGGCGTCCTGGTCGCCGAAGTAGTCGTAGGTAATAGCGATCGTGCCGGGCAGCGCGTTTGGGGTGGTCGCGATCGGGTGATCGGTCTGATCAGGCCGCAGGTTGAGATCGCCTGATTGGTCGTCATCCCACGACGAGACGTGGAGAACGTTGGCCGCGAAGCTTGGGTAGCCGGGGTTATCGGCCGCATCGTACCCCAACTCACCCCCTTCGATCAGCAGCCGGCCGCCGCCGGCGACGAACGCCTCGAGGGCGCCGCGGTGAGCGGGCATCGAACAGGGATTCTTGTAGGATCCGGCGGTCCAGACGATCAGGTCGTAGCCGTCCCACTCGGTGGGATCGGTGAGGCTGTGCAGCTCCTCGGTGACCCGCCACCCGAGGTCGTCGAGGTCGGACGACATCTGGGGTGTGGTGTTGTTGTCGACGACGACGAGGATATCGCCCCGCGCCGGCCGGAGCTCGAAGTCGACCGTCGTGTCCCCCGAGATGGTCCGCGTCTCCACCTGGCGAACGTGACTGGTCGTCATCGCCGCGATGTCGTACTCCCAGGCGGGCGCCTCGATCTCGTAGGCGCCGGTCGCCGGATCGGTGTTGACGTTGCCCCACAGCTCACCCGTGTCGCGGCGGAAGACGGTGACCGCCCCCGAGAGCGGATCGCCCGATTCTTCCTCCAGCACCAGGCCCGAGATCGTGAACCACTCGGAGCGGTCGAGCGCGACGTCGAGCCGGATCGGATCACGACCCACCACCGTGACCCCGTTCTCGGTGTGAGGCTCATAGCCCAGCGCGGAGAAGGTGAGGGTGTAGGTGCCGTTCTCGAGCAAGCGGTGGTAGTAGCCCTCCTGCGGCTCGCCGGTCACATCCTTGCCGATCTCCTCCACGCTGATCGTCGCCTTGATGGGAGTGCCGTCGGACGCGTCGGTCACGAACCCCTCGACCCCGATCGTGCTCTGCTGCGCGAGCCAAATCATCGCCTCGCGGTTGTCATCCCAGTAATCGTCGAGCTGTGAGGCGGGGGGCCATTTCACGTCGCTTTGCTCGATCGTGTAGTTGATCTCGTTGCGCCAGTAGTAGGCCCAGTCCTGCAGTCCCCCATGAATGACGTACCAGGCCCACCCGATCGTCACCCCGTTCTCGAACGACGAGCTGTTGTACATGGGAGGGTTCCGGATGGCGTACCCGAGTGCGAAGTTGCGAACCATCGTATCGTCGGGCGTGTACTGCCCGGGCATCGAATCCCACGGGTAGTTCACCACGAGCGCTCCGGTGTGCAGATTGCCACCCAGAACGAAGTTGTGCTCGTCCTGGAACACCATGTAGCGCTGCACCTCGAGGGGGCGGCCGACCGGTTCATCGATCGGATCATCCACCGGATCGGGGAAGTTGCGATTCAGATCCTCCCCCTCGGCGTTGTAGCGCGTGCCGGCGGCATTGCCGTCCGGGTTGTGGAGGGGGCAGATCCAGATCTCGAGGTCGTCGACCAAATCGGTCAGCGTCGGGTCGGTCCCGTAGAGCTGCACGAGGTCCCGAATCAGGTAGATGCAGAGCTCGGTTCCGATCGGCTCATCGCCATGCATCGTCGCCGAGTACTTGAACTCCGGCTCGGGTTCATCGACGTCCGCGTTGTCCGAGATCTTCATCCACCACAGCTCGCGGCCCTCCACCGACTGCCCCATCGACTCCAGGTGGGTGATATCGGGATAGTCGGCCGCGATCTGCTGCAGCTCGGCGGTCAGCTCTTCATAGGTGTGATAGTCCTCGCGACCCGGATCGCGTGACATCTCGACAAAGGCCCGGCGCGCCTGGTTCGGGATCGCGCGCACGCCGAGGCCGCTCTGCCGGAGATCGGCGAACTCCTCGTCCGTCACGTAGGCGACCGCCTCCAAGCCGCTCACGCGGTCGATGTCGATCTTCCAGCCCGCGAGGAGCGCGGCGTGCTGCGGCCCCTCCAGCGCGATCGCCACCGGGTACTTGCCGGTGTAGGGACACCGGTCGACCGGAGCGGGAAGGGTCTCGGCCTGCGCCGCCAGGGCAACGCCGAGGCAAACCATGACCAAAAGGAACGCGCGCGGAAAGCTCATGATCTCCTCCCAGAGATTCGTGGGTGCGAAAAGACCCCAATCCTACACCAACTAATAAGTTTAGCATCCCAGCGTGCCCCGGCGCCAGGTCGGCGTCACGGTCTCTCTCCGACCGGGCGCCCGCGGCCGGTACTCCTGGCACAGCCGTTGCTGGCTTGGTAGGATCCGGGGCGCAGGCTCCGGCCACGGCCCTCAGCGGCCGATTTCGGCCATTCGAGCGTCCCCCCCTGCCCGATCAGCGATTCCGAGGTCCCGGTGGCGCAAGGAGACCAAGCACCGGGCCGATGGTTTTGGGAACAGGGACCGATAGGGGTTTGCCAGAACGGATTCCGAGGCCGGTGAGGCCGTGCAATATGCGCGTCGCCCCGGCCGCGCTTCCGTTCTTGCGTGGGCCGGAGAGTGAATCTATGTTGGCCTCCATGAAAATCGCACTGCATCTTGCTCTGGTGTGCCTCGTGGTTGGTGGTGGTTGCGGTGGTTCGACGAACCTCCGCAATTCCTCTGTCGGGGCCCCCACCCGCCCCGAAGACACGGCCGACGAGCCTTTGGGTCAAGCGCCCGACTCGCTCTTCTCCGACACCGAATGGCTCCTGGACAGCCTCGGCGTGGGCATCGACTCGCTCACGAGCCCCGGCGCGTTCGCCACGGATCTGCCGGACCTCTCCGACAGCCTGGCCGCGGCGACCGAGGTGCACCTGCCGTCGGGGGATGAGATCTTCGACTACCCGGTCGTCGTCAACCGCCGTGTCCTCGCCTGGATCGACCTCTACCGGGGCCGGGCAAAGGAGACCTTCAATCGCAGTCTACAGCGCTCAGGGCGCTACCTGGCCATGGCGCGCCGGATCTTCGCCGAGGAGGGGATTCCCCAGGACCTCGCCTTCCTCGCTCATGTCGAGAGCGGCTTCCGGCACAACGCGCGCTCCCCGGTCCGTGCCCTCGGCCTCTGGCAGTTCATGCGGGGGACGGCCCGCCTCTACGGGCTCCGCTGTGATTCCTACGTGGACGAGCGGCTCGATCCCGAGAAGGCGACCCGTGCCGCCGCCCGGCACCTGCACGATCTCTACGAGCGCTACGACGACTGGTACCTTTCTCTGGCCGCCTACAACGCCGGCGCGGGCAAGGTGGATCGCGCCATCCGCCGATCTGGCTCGCGCGACTTCTGGCGGATTGCGCGTACCCGCTACCTGCGGAACGAGACGCGCAACTTCGTGCCGGCCATCCTGGCGGTGACGATCCTGGCCAAGTCACCCGCTGCCTACGGTTTCACCGAAGAGACGAAGCCGCCGCTCGAGTACGACACGGTCACCGTCGACACGCCGACCGATCTGCGGGTCGTCGCCCGAAGCCTCGACGTGGCGGTGAGCGAGGTGCAGGATCTGAATCCGGCGCTCCTGGTGATGCAAACGCCGCCCAACGATGCGTCCTACGAGATCCGGGTGCCTCAAGACCGGGCCGAGGACTTCGCCCGCGAATTCGCCAAGGTGCCGGTCGACCAGCGGCTTGTCTTCCATCAACACAAGGTGCGCCGCGGCCAGACCCTCGGCCTGCTGGCCCGCCGCTACGGGACCTCGGTGCGGGCGATCCAAGATGCCAACGGGATGGGGCGAAAGACGATGATCCGGATCGGGCAAACGCTGCGCATCCCCACCCGGTCGATCATCCTCAGCGACCGCGAACGGGAGCACGCCGTCAAGCACACGGTCCGACGCGGGGAATTCATGGCCCGCATTGCCTCGCGATACGGGGTCACCATCAAGGAGATCCAGGAAGCCAACGGGATTCGCAACCCGAGCCGGATCTACGAGGGCCAAGAGCTTCTGATTCCGGCGACCAAGCCCGCCTCTCCCGAGGCGCTCCTGGCGGAGCGGGACACGGGGGAATCGGCGGCCGGACATCGGGGCCTACGCGCCTTCAACACATCGGATGCGCTGGGGCGGGTCCCCACCACGGCCCATATCGTCGAGCAGGCCCGCGAGGCGATCAAGCGCGAGCGCGAGCTGGGGATCGTCTCCCCGGCCGATGCGCCCCGCGTACACGTGGTCCGCCGGGGAGATACACTCTCGGAAATCGCCGAGCTCTACGGCATCGGCCTCTCCCAGCTGCGGAGGTGGAACGGCCTCGGTCGGCGAAGCTTGATCCACCCCCGACAGGAGCTCCTCGTCTCCGATCCGATGCTCGAGGGCGGGATGAGCGATCGGGCCCCGCAGCGTACGCACATCGTCCGCCGCGGGGAGTCGCTCTGGACGATCGCCAAGCGGTACGGTGTTCGGATCGCGGACCTGACGAGTTGGAACCAACTGCGACGAAGCGCGACGATCTATCCTGGGCAGAAGCTCCGCCTTTACTAGTGGGGCGCTCGGGAACCCTACGACCGCGGGCGGGGTGTAGGCCGTGCAAAGGGGAGGTCTGTATGCGCATCCGTAGGATCATCGTCTCATCTCTCGCCGCCGCGCTTCACCTGGGCGCTGCCGACGCCGCACCCCCGCCGGTGCCCCCGCCCGCACCGGCGCCGGCGGATTCGATCGTCACGGACTCGCTGAGGATCCCCGAGCCCACCGACGGGCTCGTCGTCACCTACTTCCACGCCCGGGTCCGCTGCCCCGACTGTGTGGTCATCGAGACGATCGCCCGCGATGTCGTGGAGACCGATTTCGCCCGGGAGCTGAAGACGGGCCAGCTCCATTGGCGGTCGATCGATTACGAGGATCCCAAGAACAAGAAACTCGCCACCCACTATGACGTGGAGGAAACCGGCCTGGTGATCGCATGGCGGGCGCAGGGCAAGGAGATCGAGTGGCGCGTGCTGCCGGACGTTTGGGACCTGGTCGAAGACTCCCCGGCGCTGGCCGACTACATCCTGTACGAGATCGACGACCTGATCGCCGCCCACCGTCCCCAGAGGTGAGGTATGCGCAGCTATCGCAAGGAACTCTGGTTCGAGACGACCCGCCGCCGGGAGCTGATCAACATCACGCCGGACGTCGAGGCGTGCCTGCGGGAGAGCGGGATCCAAGAAGGCCTGCTGCTGTGCAACGCCATGCACATCACCGCCAGCGTCTTCATCAACGATGACGAATCGGGCCTCCATCAGGACTTTGAAGACTGGCTGGAGGGCCTGGCCCCCGAGAAACCCCACTCCCGCTACCGGCACAACGTGGGTGAGGACAATGGGGACGCCCACCTGAAGCGAACCCTCATGGGCAGGGAAGTCGTTGTGGCCGTTACAGAAGGGCGGCTCGACTTCGGGCCCTGGGAGCAGATCTTCTACGGCGAGTTCGACGGCAAGCGCCGCAAGCGCGTCCTGGTGAAGATCATCGGCGCGTAGCCCACCCGCATCGAAAAAAACCAGTTGGTACCCACCTCTCATCCGATCTTTGGAGCGAAGGGATGCAACCACCCGATAGGGGGAATGCTATGTCTCCGAGCCGCTTTGGCGAGCTGATCGACTGCGAGAAGCTGAGTCGCGTTCTGGCACCTCTCTACCAGGCAACCGGCATCCCGGTGCGTGTGACCGACGCCGATGGCACCCCCTTGGCGTCCGCCGGCTGGCAGCACATCTGCGCCCACTTCCACCTAGAGCAAGCGGTGGCCGCCGAGCGGTGTCATGCGAGCGACCTGAGCGCGACCAGCAACATCGGAGAGGAACCGCACACGTCCTACCAATGCCCCAACGGGCTCCGCGAGATTGCGATTCCGATCCACGCCGGGGGCCGGCACATGGCCACCATCTTCATCGGCCAGTTCTTCTACGCTGACGAAACCCCCGACCGGGAGCGCTTCGAGCGCCAGGCAGAGGAATACGGCTTTGATATGACCGAGTACCTCGCGGCCCTCGACGGGGTCCCCGTCTTCTCGCTTCAGCAGGTGCGTCTCGGGATCGAGACCTACTCGGGAACGATCCAGATGCTCGCCGATCTCGCGCTGCAGAACCTCCGGGGCGTGGAAGACGGCCGGTGGCGCGACCGGGTCGTGGAGCACCAGCGCGACAACATCGATTTCATGAAGACGCTCCTCGACACCATCCCCAGCCCGGTCTTCCACAAGGACCTGGCGGGACGATTCCGCAGCTGCAACCGCGCCTTCTCCGAGCAGATCCTCGGTCTCCCACCGGAGGAGATCGAGGGGCGAACGGTCTACGATTTTCCCGATCGGATTCCGCGCGACCAGGCCGACCTGTTCCACACGCAGGATATGGAGCTGCTACACAGCCCCGGCATCCGCCGGAACGAAGGTTCCGTGCAGTGCCACGACGGGATGACGCGGCGGTTTCTCTTCACCAAGACAACGTACAATGACGACACTGGCGAAGTCGCCGGCATGGTGGGCGTGATGCTCGACATCTCCGAGCGCGCGCTTTCCGAGAACGTGCTGAAGCAGGCCAAGGAAGAGGCCGAAACCGCCAACCGTGAGTTGGAGCAGGCGATCGAGCGGGCCAATCAGCTCGCGGCCGACGCCGATATC
>Ga0180432_10008032_pt1 | contig 13284 bp, 12 predicted proteins | sample SS_ome_10_FD_132414 | JGI IMG/M metagenome (GOLD analysis project Ga0180432, IMG submission 132414) | Hypersaline lake sediment archaeal communities from the Salton Sea, California, USA - SS_1_MS_2 metaG | ecosystem: Environmental > Aquatic > Non-marine Saline and Alkaline > Hypersaline >...
CCTGCTGCAGAACCCCGGCGAGTTGGCCCGGCTGCAGAACGACCCGTCGCTGATGGGCACCGCCGTGGAGGAGATGATCCGCTGGGTGGTGCCGGTCAAGGAGTTCATGCGTACCGCCCAGGCCGATACCGAGGTGCGCGGGGTGCCGATCGCCAAGGGCGAGGCGGTGCTGCTGAGCTACGTCTCGGCCAACCGGGATGAGGACGTCTTCACCGACCCGATGCGTTTCGACGTCGGCCGGGACCCCAACAAGCATCTGTCCTTCGGCTACGGGGTGCATTTCTGCCTCGGCGCGGCGCTGGCCCGGATGGAGATGACCAGCTTCTTCGCCGAACTGGTGCCGCGAATCTCCACCATCGAGTTGGCCGGGACGCCGGAGAGTATGGCCACCACCTTCGTCGGCGGGCTCAAGCACCTGCCGATCCGGGCCACCGTTCACTAGCCCGCCCCGCCCCCGCGGTGCTCAGCGGATGAACTCCGCCGCGCGGTGGCCTATCATCGCGATCGTGGCGTGCGGTCCGCGGCCCAGAGCGGCCGGCAGCACCGAACCGTCCACCACCCACAGCCCCTCGACCCCGTGCACCCGGCACCGCGGGTCGACGACGGTGTGATCACCGATACCCATCGGCGCCGTGCCGGACAGGTGCTGCGAGGTGGACCACTCGGGTTCGCCGAGTTCCGTTGCGCCGGAGATGATCCCGGCCACCAGATCGCATCCGCGGCGCAGTTCGGCCAGGTCGGCGGAGTCGCTGTCGTAGCGGTGCTCGATGACCGGTGGAACATCCGGGTCGGCGGAGGCCAGCGACACCCGGCCACGGGCCCGGGGTCGCATCAGCGCCACCCCGATACCGGCCGTCGGCGAGCCGAACCCGGTCGTATAGGGCCGCACCTCCAGTCCGCCCTCGACCAGCACGGCCTCCAGCACCGGATGCCCGGACTCGCCGGGCCGGCCGGTGGTCATCAGCCATTCCGGGTGATCCCAACATCGTTGCCCCACCGGCAGATCGGCCAGTACCGGGATACCCAGCGCGGTCAACGCGGCGGCCGGGCCGAACCCGGACAGCATCAGCAGGTGCGCCGATTCCACCGCACCGGCCGCGAGCACCACCGCGTCCGCGGCGAGCCGAACCTCGCCGTCCGGTCCGATCGCCTCGACGCCGACGGCACGCCCGCCGGTGACGACCACCCGGATGGCCCTGGTGTCGGTGAGCACGGTCAGATTTGCCCGGCCCAGGGCCGGTGACAGGAAGGCCGCACCGGGTCCGATCCGGACCCCGTCGGCGATGTTCAACGGGACGACGCCGATCCCGGTGCCATCGTCACTCAGGTCGGCCAGCCACCGATACCCGGCGTCATCGGCCGCCGCGATGAAGGCCGCTGTCCCGGATGCGAATTCGCGGGTCGGAGAAACGGCGATCCGCCGCTCGATCGCACGGTAGTGCTCCTCGACGTCGGTCCAGGACCACCCCGGCACGGTATCGAAGTCAATCGGTAGCGCCCGGCAGAAATACCCGCCGTTGACCGACCCGGATCCGCCGACGCAGGCGCCGCGCACGATCTGTGCCGGCCGCTGCGGGTCGGCGGTGAGGGTGGTGACATACCGGCGGACCACGGGGCTGTCCGGGCCGATCGGCAGCGAGAGTCCGTCGCCGGTCAGCGCCCGGACCGCGGGATCGCCCATACCCGGGCCGGCCTCCACGACGATGACCCGGCGGTCGGTCTCCGCGGAGAGCCGTTCGGCCACAACCGATCCTGCGCTGCCGGCCCCGACGATCAGGATATCGCCGCTCCCGGCCGGTCTCATCGTTTGATATCGGGCCGCAGCGGCTGCAGTGTCCGTTCCCGGATCACGCCCGCCCACAGGCCGGCGCCGTAGGCCAGGTCGCCCGCCCGCTTGAGCATCATGTACTCGAACGGGCCGAGCGGCTTACCGCCCTCATCCGGCACCGGCTTGCGACTCGCCCAGTCCTGTACGGCGTCGATCACGGCGGCGGCGGCGACCGCACGCCGACAGCGCCGCGACAGCACCGCGCCGGCCAGTGCGACCGGCCAGTAGTGCCGGCAGCCGGCGGTGCACAGCTGCCGGGCGCCATAGCCGAGACCACGCGCGGCGAGCGCGGCGATATCGCCGGCGGTGGCATCGGTGTTCCGCATGGCAACGGCCACCCGTCGGGTGTAGAGCCCGGCGAATACCGTTCCGGCCACCAGGCCGGTCCTCGACCCGGTGGCCAACGATACCCAGGCAAGCAGGCTCCACAGCGGTATCACCAGCGGCGCGATGTTGTCCGGATGCCGGGTTGCCAGCGGCGCGGCCGAACCGCCGTAGAAGGCCAGCCGGGCCAGCCATTGCCGTAACCGGGTCCGGTGGTCATGGGCAACCAGTGCAATCGGTTCATAACGCAGCCGGGACCCCCTCTCCACCAGCCGCCAGCACAGGTCGACGTCCTCCCCGGACTGCAGGCTCGCGTCGAATCCGCCGACCTCGAGGAGGGTCGAGCGGCGACCGGCGAGGGCCGCGCTGGGCAGGTAGGCCACCGGACCGTAGGGCACCACCGGGGCCTCCCGGGCGCCGAGGTCGAGCGAGGACCGCACCATCTCGTACCGTCCGACTGCGGTGTCGCCGACATGGAGCGCGACGATCCGGGGCGCGACCAGGGCCACCGCCGGATCACAGAAATGGCCGAGCAGGGCCTCCAGCCAGCCACGCCGGGGCACCACATCGGAATCGAGGAACGCCACGAATTCGGTGCCGCACCGCGCCAGACCGGTATTCCGGGCCGCGGCGGGGCCCAGACTGCTGTCATGGCGCAGGATCTCGATCTCGCACGGAGCATCGGCGAAGGCTTCCGGGGACAGCGGGGTGGCGGATCCGTCGTCGACGATGATCACCCGCATACCGCGCAGTTCCATGACCAGCCGGTGCACTCCGGGCCTGTTGTCCCGCACCGGGATCACCACGGTGATATCGCGATAGGACGGGCCGGAGGCGGGCCGCGGGTGGGCGACACCCGCGTCCAGCAGGGTGCGGGCCAACTCCGCGCTGCCGGCGTCGCGCACCTCCAGTCGGCGGCCGTCCAACATCCCCTGGGCGGCCGGCGCCAGTTTCAGCATTCGGGTCGGCGATCCGCCCAGCAGCGCGGAGCCGGATCCCAGGACCCTGACCCGGCGGTCGACCTGGACCGTGAAACCATCCGGCAGCCGGCTCATCGGAGCATCCCGCCCGGACCGGGTGTCCACCGCCGGATCCGGGCCGCACAGTCGGCGACCATCGCGGCCAGGATCTGGCCGCCGGCGGTGGCGGTCGCGGTGCTGGGGTCGCCGAGGACCCCTGATCGGCTCACCGCGCCGATACCGCCGCGACGCAGTCGGGGCAGCAACTCGGGGAGCGGGTCCACATTACCCGGGGCGATCTGGCCGGACAGCACCAGATGCGATGAAAGATGCAGCAGCAGTGAGGTTTCCGTGTGGCCGGCGTGGGCATCACCACCGGCGGTGGAGCAGCTGCACCAGCCGGCGTCGCGGCCCTCCCGGCGCAGCAGGCCGACGGCGGCGCACAGCGCCTCGGCGTTGCCGCCATGCCCGTTGACGAATACCAGCCGGTCCGCCCATTCGCAGGCGGAGCGCCCGTACTCGACCAGCACGGTGGTCATGGCCGGGGTGCCGATCGAGACGGTGCCCGGGAATCCCTGATGCTCGCCGGAGGCGCCGTAGGCGATGGCCGGCGCGGTGGGGTGGGCGAGTTCGGCGCCGACCCGGTGCGCGACGGCGGTCGCGATGCGGGTGTCGGTGTCCAGCGGCAGGTGCGGCCCGTGCTGTTCGGTGGAACCGACCGGGATGAGCAAAGTCGGCAGACCACCGGAAAGCTGCCCGGAGGTGCACTCCCCCAGTTCACCCCGAACGCTCACTCCGCGATGGTATTACCCGAGCCGCCCAGCCCCCGGTCGAACCCCGGCGGTACCAGCACATCCTCGGGACCGAGGTCAGCAATGCTGGACTTGGCCAGACCGCGCAGTGCGGAGTCGATACCGCCGGACAGGATGTCGAGCACGTTCTCCACACCCGCCTGCCCCGCCGCGCCGAGACCCCACAGGTAGGCGCGGCCGATCATGACGGCGCGGGCACCCAGTGCCAGCGCCTTGACGACATCGCTGCCACGGCGGATCCCGCCGTCGAGCAGCACCTCCACCTGATCGCCGACCGCCTCGGCGATGGACGGCAGCGCCCGGATGGTCCCCGGGGTGCCGTCCAGGTTGTTCCCACCGTGGTTGGACACCGAGATTGCCGAGACTCCGGCATCGACGGCCCGTCGGGCGTCGTCGACCCGCATGACGCCCTTGAGCATGAACGGTCCGCCCCAGAATTCCCGCAGCCAGGCGATGTCCTCCCAGGTCGGCGGCGGGGTGCCCATCCATTCGCCGTACGCCGCGAAGAACGGCGGCCCGTCCTCGCCGCGGCGCCCCTGGTTGGGTGCGGTCAGGGTCGGCGGCCGCAGCGTCCTGGCCCACTGCAGGAACCAGCCCGGCCGCACCATGCCCTGCGGCGACATTTTGATCGCGGTCCGGATGTCCATCTTCTCCGGGATCTTGGGACTGCCCCAATCCCGGCCGTGCGAGAAGCTCCAGTCGGTGGTGGCGATCAGTCCGACCGCACCGGCGGCCCGGGCGCGCTCGGCGCGCTCGGCGATCGCGTCGCGCCCACCGAGCCAGTAGATCTGGAAGAACGTCTTGGGATTGGCGGCGATGACCTCTTCGATGGGCTTGCTGGCGAACGATGACAGCCCCATCGCGGTACCGCGGGCGGCGGCGGCCCGGGCCACAGCCACCTCACCGTCCGGATCGACCGCCTGCACACCGGTCGGGGAGATCACCACCGGCAGCGAGATCTCCTGCCCCATAACGGTGGTCGCGAGGTCACGTTTCTCGGTGGCGCCGATGACATGCGGGGCGAAGCCCAGTTCGCCGAATGCCTCGACGTTGTCGGAATAGGTGACGCCCTTCTCGCTGCCGGCCAGCAGGGCGGAGTACACCGCCTTCGGCAATCGCTTCCGTGCGCGTTCCTGAGCGACGGCGACGGTCTCGAACCAGGTATCACGGGCCACGGTCAGATCGGACTCTCGTTACAGGGCTTGGCGGGCGGCTTGGCCGGCGGCCGGGCCAGGGTCAGCATCACGGTGCGGGAGTGGTCGGCCCGGGGGCGCGGCACCTCACGTCGGGCGGCCAGTGCGGGCTCGCCGTAGCCCTGCACGCATTCCGGGTCGGGCCCGTCCAGCGGTAGGCCGGTGAAGAACTTCGCCGCCATACAGCCACCGCGGCAGCTGTCGTAGTGGTCGCAACCACTGCATGCGCCGGCCGACTGTGGACTGCGCAGTTCGGTGAACAGCGCCGAGTTCTTCCAGACGTTCTCGAACCCGCCGCCACCATCGACAGCGTCGGACAGCACGTTTCCGGCCAGGAACCGATCGTGGATGGCGAACGGGCAGGCGTAGACATCGCCGACGGGGTCGATCAGGCAGACCACCCGGCCGGCACCGCACATGTTCAGCCCGGACAGCGCACCCGGTTCCCCCAGCCCGGACAGGTGGAAGAACGAATCACCGGTGAGCACCCGTTCGCCGTTGGCCACCAGCCAGTCGTAGAGTAGCTTCTGCTGTTCGGCGGTCGGGTGCAGTTCATCCCAGACATCCGCGCCGCGCCCGGACGGGCGCAGCCGGGTGATCCGCAGCGTCGCACCGTACCGGGCGGCCAGCGCCGCGAACTCGTCCAGCTGGGTGACGTTGTGGCGGGTGACGACGACGGAGATCTTCGCGTCCGAAAAACCCGCCGCGGCAAGGTTTTCCAGCGCACGCACGGCCATGTCGAACGAGCCCGCCCCGCGGACCGCGTCGTTGACCTCGGCGGTGGCTCCGTCGAGCGAGATCTGCACGTCGACGTAATCGCTGGCGGCGAGCCGGGCGGCGATATCCGGGGTGATCCGCACCCCGTTGGTGGAGAACTTCACCCCGACCTGATGCGCGGTGGCGTAGTCGACGAGTTCCCAGAAATCCGGTCGCACCGTGGGTTCGCCACCGCCGATGTTGACGTAGAAGACCTGCATCCGCTGAAGCTCGTCGATGATGTCCATACATTGCCGGGTGCTCAGCTCCCGGGGATCCCGCTTGCCCGACGAGGACAGGCAGTGCACACAGGCCAGGTTGCAGGCGTAGGTCAGCTCCCAGGTCAGGCAGATCGGGGCGTCCAGGCCGCGCTCGAACTGATCGACGAGGCGGGGCACGCGCGCCGGGGCGCTCATCCGGACACCAGCATGTCGGACTGGGCGAGCACGCGAAGGGCGTTCAGGTACGGGGCCTCGTCATCGCGGCTCACGCCGGAGGCGGTGAGCGCGGACCGGACATCCGGGTGGTCGCCCAGCGACTCGATGACCGTCACGATGGTGCGGTTCTTGAGGAAGGACAACCGACGGGTGCCGAAGTGGTAGAGCAGCGCACCGAACGGTTCGGGTCGGAGGGCGACCTGCGGGTGCAGCCGCCAACTCAGGGAGAGGTCGATCAGTAGACCCCGCACATCCCGTCGATGGACACCTCTTCGACCAGTGTTTCGGTCACCAGCTCGGCGCCGGTCTCGGCTTCGTTCTCCATCTGGGGCATCCTTTCGGCGGTTAGCCGACGCACGAGCGTCGCGACCGCCAGAATATGGCATCAGGTGTCGAAAAGGGAAGGTTTGGGCCGATGACTGCTACCGAACATCCGGCCCGCGCCGGCCGCCGGCGTTCGACCACCCCGGACCACATCGCCGACGCGGCCCTGGACCTGTTCGCCGCCTACGGATTCGGCGAGGTCAGCGTCGACGATGTCGCGCGGGCCGCCGGGATCGGCCGGCGCACCCTGTTCCGCTACTACCCGTCGAAGAACGCCATCCCGTGGGGGGACTTCACCTCGCACCTCACACACTTCGCAACCCTGCTGGACCACACCGATCCGCAGGTGCCGATCCGGGTGGCACTGCGGGAGTCGCTGCTGGAATTCAACACCTTCGAGGACTCGGAGGCCGCCCGGCACCGGGAACGGATGCGGGTGATCCTGCAGACCCCGGAACTGCAGGCCCACTCGATGACCATGTACGCCGGCTGGCGCGCGGTGGTGGCGGACTTCGTCGCACGGCGCACCGGCACGCAGCCATCCAGTCTGGTTCCGCAAACCGTGGCCTGGCTGATGCTCGGGGTGGCGCTGTCGGCCTACGAGTACTGGCTGACCGATGAGGGGGTGTCGCTCCCCGAGGCCCTCGGCGAGGCGTTCGACGCCGTCGCCGACGGGCTTCCCTGACCCCGCCGGGACGTCGCCGGGTCCGGTCAGCGCCCGCTGAAGGTCACGATGTTCTGGTCCAGGATCAGCTCATCGGTGTGCTCGGAGCTGCTCAGGCCGGGCACGGTGACCAACGGGACGCCGGTGCTCTCGGCGGCGTCGAAGTCCGCGGTGCCGACCACCTGCCCGGTGAGCTCGAAACGGTCGTATAGATACGGAAGACCCTGGGAAGCGAGCGGTGAAGCCGCATCCATCACATGCAGATGCAGATGCGGTGCGACGGAGTTGCCGGAGTTTCCGACCAGGCCGATCACATCACCGGGCGCGACGCGGTCGCCGAGTCGCACCCGGACACTGCCCGGCTGCATGTGCGCGTAGTTGACGAAGAAGCCGTCGCCGATGTCGAGGACGACGAAGTTTCCGTCCGCCTCGTCCAGCGGGATACCGGCCGGATAGCTGCCGGGCACCTGTTCGGGCAGATCGTTGCGGGTGCCGACGACGGTTCCGCCCGCGACGGCGTGGACCTCCCGGCCGAAGATCACGTAACTCGCCGGATCACTCGGATCCCCGGTGAAGATCCGATTGTCGCCGTCGGCCTGCTCGTAGTCGATGGCATACCGCTGTGCCACAAAGTTGCTGCCGTTCACCGGCAGGATGGCACGGGTGTGCCGAACCGCATCGCAGCACCCGTCGGCGGCGATATACCGCTGACCTCGAAGCGGCGCCGACAGTGTCGGCAACGTGCGATCGTCGACCGGCGTCGGGCCGATGCGCTCGGTGAGCCGGCCCCTGCCCGGTGGTGCGGCCTCGCTGTTGATGCTCACCTCGTGGATCAGGTTGTCGGGCGGCGCCGCATCCGCATCGAGGGCCAGATGCAGGAAGACGGTGCCCGAGCGACCGGATTCCAGACGGTCGGCGCCGTCCCGGGTTCCCGCGGGCTGCAGGCGCCGGCCCACCTCCCCGGCGTCGAGTTCTTCGACCACGGCGCCCGAGTCGGCGTCGAGCACGGTGATCCCGTCGACGGTCGTGGTGCCGCTGGAGAAGTTGGTCACCGACAGCTCGTAGACCAGGTGGGTCTTGCCGTCGGAACCCGCAAACGGAACGGGCGGGAACGCAACCGATCCGATGAGCGGGGTGAGCGTGTCTGCGGCGAGGGCCGCGGGTGGGGCCTCAGGTGGGGCCTCCAGTGGGGCGGAGGCCGGGGTGTCGCCACCGCCCGCCGATGATCCGCAGCCGAGGCAGGCGAAGGCGATCGCCGCGCTGAGCCCGAGTCCGCAGACCCACCGACCCGCCATCAAGTTGCCTCCACTGTCTCCGGTAGCCGGTCGGGCTACAGCACCTCGCCGATCGGCGCCCCGGCGGCGATCTTGGCGCGCGCCTTCATCACCTTGCCCGGCATCCCGCCGCCGACCACCCCGACCAGGATGCCGTCCCGTTCATAGAAGGCCAGGAACTTACGACCGTCGTCGTGCGCCACGTGCACGGTGTCACCGGGCGCCGGTTCTCCGAGGCACTGGATTTTGACATCGTACTGATCGCTCCAGAAGTACGGCACCGTCGCCACCTCGGGCGGATCCTGGCCGAGGATGGCGGGCACCATCACCCGGGCCTGATCGGCGACATTGCTCCAGTGTTCGACCCGCACCTGATGGCCGGCCGCATCGCGCCAGGACGCGACGTCACCGAGGGCCCACACGTGGGGCTCGCTGGTGCGGCCCACCTGATCGCAGGCCACCCCGTTGTCCAGGGCGACCCCGCTGCCCACCAGCCAGTCGGTGGCCGGGCGCGAGCCGATCCCCACCACCACCAGGTCGGCCTCCAGCACGGTGCCGTCGGTGAGTTCCACGGCGCTCACCTCGGAGACCCCCCGCACCTCGGCCACCCCGACCCCGGTGCGCACGTCCACCCCCTCGGCCCGGTGCAGCCGTGCCACCAACTCACCGATCCGCTCACCCAGCACCCCCGCCAGCGGGGTCGGCTGCGGCTCCACCAGCACCACCTCCAGCCCCAGCTTGCGCAGGCTCGCGGCCACCTCACAGCCGATGAAACCGGCTCCCACGATGACGGCACGCCGCGCCGAACCGGCATGTTCGCGCAGCGCCAGGGATTCGTCGAACGACCGCAGCACCCGGATTCCGGCCAGGTCGGGGAAGGTCGGAATCCGCTTGGGCGACAGGCCCGTCGCGATGACCAGATCGTCGTAGTCCAGCACCCGGTCATCGGTCAGGGTGACGGTCTTCGCGGTGGTGTCCACCGCCTGCGCGGCCACCCCGAGCAGCAGGGCGATGTCGTTGTCGGTATAGAACTCGGCGGGCCGAAGCAGCACGTCCTCGAGGGTTTTGGAGTCATCGTGTAGAACGTCCTTGGACAGCGGCGGCCGGTCGTAGGGCGCGTGCTTTTCATTGCTGACGATGGCGATCGGGCCCTCGTAGCCGGCCTTGCGCAACTGTTCGGCAGTCCGGGCGGCGGCCAGGCCGCCCCCGACGATCACGATTCCGCTGGCTTTGCTCACGGGTTTTTCCTACACGATCGAATCCGGTTAGGACGCGCACGGGCGGTGTTGAACGGCATACTCGTCTGATGACGGGTCCGCCGATCACGCTGACCGAGCAGATGCTGCGGCGTCGGCCGGTGATCGGTGCACCGGTGGCCGACGGTGCCGCCGAGGGCCTCAAACGGTCCATCGGGACGTTCCAGCTCACCATGTTCGGCGTCGGCTCGACGGTGGGCACCGGCATCTTCTTCGTGTTGTCCGAGGCGGTCCCGGAGGCCGGACCGGGCGTCATCGTCTCGTTCATCATCGCCGGGATCGCCGCCGGTCTGGCGACCATCTGTTACGCCGAGCTGGCCTCGGCGGTGCCGGTGTCGGGATCCACCTACTCCTACGCCTACACCACCCTGGGCGAGGTGATGGCGATGGTGGTGGCCGCCTGCCTGCTGCTGGAGTACGTCGTGGCGACTGCCGCGGTCGCCGTCGGGTGGAGTCAATATGTCAACAAGCTGTTCGAAAATTTCCTCGGACACTCTCTGCCGCAGGCACTTTCGGCCGCTCCGTGGGACAGCGAATCCGGGATCGTCAACCTGCCGGCGCTCGTCCTGGTTCTGCTGTGCGCGTCGCTGCTGATCCGCGGGGCCAGCGAGTCGGCCGCGGTGAACGCCGTCATGGTGGTCATCAAGCTGGGTGTGCTGGTGATGTTCGCCGTCATCGGGTTCACCGCCTTCGAGACCGACCGGTTCGCGAACTTCGCCCCGTTCGGCGCCGCCGGCATCGGCGCGGCCGCGGGAACCATCTTCTTCTCCTATATCGGATTGGACGCGGTGTCCACGGCCGGCGACGAGGTCAAGGATCCGCAGCGGACCATGCCGCGCGCCCTGATCGCGGCGCTGCTGACCGTCACCTCGGTGTACATCCTGGTCACGATGGCCGCGTTGGGCGCCCAGAATTGGACCGACTTCGAGGGTCAGTCCGCCGGGCTGGCCACCATCCTCGACAATGTCACCGGAGCCCAGTACTGGGGGACGGTGCTGGCGGCGGGTGCGGTCATCTCGATCTTCTCGGTGACCCTGGTGACGTTGTACGGGTCCACCCGGATCCTGTTCGCGATCGGCCGCGACGGTCTGCTGCCGTCGATGTTCGCCAGGGTCAACCCCCGGACCATGACGCCGGTCAACAACACCGTGATCGTCGGGACGGCGGTCGGCCTGCTGGCCGGCCTGGTGCCGCTGGACAAGCTGGCGGACATGGTCTCGATCGGCACGCTGGTGGCGTTCATCACCGTCTCAATCGCGGTCATCATCCTGCGGGTTCGCGAACCCGACCTGCCCCGCGGGTTCCGGGTTCCCGGCTATCCGGTCACCCCGGTGCTCTCGGTGCTGGCATGCGGCTACATCCTGGCTAGCCTGCACTGGTATACGTGGTTGGCGTTCGGCGCGTGGGTGGCGGTGGTTCTGACGTTCTACTTCACCTGGGGACGGCACAATTCGGCCCTGAACAAACAAGCCCTGGACAAACAAGGCCTCACAACACAGGCGTCCACCAACGAAGACCTCACAAAGGATCCGTCATGACCGTCGTCGTCGGCTATCTGGCCGGAAAGAGCGGTAACGCTCCCCTGCATCTGGCGGTGGCCGCGGCCAGGACGCTGCGGACCTCACTGACCGTGGCGACCGTCGTACCCCGGCCCTGGACCACGCCATCACCGGCCCGAGTCGACGCCGAGTACGCAGCGTGGGCCGACCAGCTGGCGGCCGACTCGGCCAAGGAGGCCAAGTGTTACCTGGAAGCGCTGGCCGACGGTGTGCAGGTGAACTACCTCAGCCGCGCCCACCGGTCGGTGTCCGGCGGAATGATCGAGGTGGTCGAGGAACTCAGCGCCGAGCTACTGGTGCTGGGATCGTCGGCCAGCGGCGGGTTCGGGCAGGTGGTGATCGGCTCCACCGCCGACCGGTTGCTGCACTCCTCACCGGTCCCGGTGGCGGTCGCCCCGCGCGGCTACCGGGAACCGCGCGGCGGAGCACTGACGCGTATGAGCTGCGGCTTTCCGGGCACCCCGGGGGGTGTGGAGCTGGTCCGGCGGGTGGCCGAGCTGGCCGAGCGACTCGACATCCCGATGCGGGTCATCACCTTCGCCGTGCGCGGCCGGACCATGTACCCGCCGGAGGTGGGTCTGCACGCCGAAGACTCGATTCTGGCCGCCTGGGAGGAGCAGGCGCGTGCCATGATGGAGACGTTACGTACCGACACCGTGGTGAATGACGACACCGAACTTCAAGTGGTCAGCGGCAACGGCTGGGATCAGGCCCTCGATGACGCCGACTGGTTGGACGGGGAGCTCCTGGTGCTGGGCACCTCGCCGCGCGGTGGCGTCGCCCGGGTTTTCCTCGGCTCCCGGGCGACCAAGATCGTCCGCTACAGCCCGGTTCCGGTGCTGGTCCTGCCCGCCTGATCCGTTCCGAAGGAGTTTGTTGATGCCCTCGTCCGTCTACAACAGCGTCGGCCAGATGCGCGCCGACGCCTGGTCACGTCTGGAGGACTCCGCCAGTCGGCTGGCCAGGCTGGCCGCCACCGGCAAGCCGACCGACGCCACCATGGCGATCTGCGCCGAGGCGATGGCCCAGCTGGCGCCCATCGAACCGTACTGGGCGTACCCGGGCGAGAATCAGTTCGCCAAGCTGGAGCGGATCTTCAGCACCGGCGACTACGCCAAGTTCACCCTGGCGGTCAACCACATCACCCACGCGCTGGCCCACGAGACCTATCGGTTCGGCAACGCCGACCTGGTGGCCCTCGATGATGATGAATTTCCCTCGTCCGACGCCAATTTAACGGATCCGCGTCGGGCCGGCGGCCACGAGCCGAAGTACTTCGAGGTGCTGGCCGTCGAGGCGCTGACCGAAGCCCAGGCACGCCAACTCCGCAAGGAAGTGCACCGGTGGCGCCGCCCGGACGACGAATTCGTCTACGAGGTGGTGATCGTGTCCAACGCCGAGGAGGCGTTGATCGCCGCGCGGCTCAACGTCAACCTCCAGGCCGTGGTCGTCGGGCGTGGTTTCGCCGCCCAGAGCGGCCGCGACCTGACAGCGCTGGCGGATTTCGTCGATCCGGGTATCGCCGGTGAACTCGGCGACGACAAACCCGCCGGCGAACGGGCCGCGATTCTGGCTACCGCACTGCGTGAACTGCGGCCGGGCCTGGACCGCTACCTGATGACCGAGGTCGAGGTGGAGAACGTCGCCGGTCGGCTGGGCACGCACTTCCGGCGGGTGTTCCATGTCCGGGACGGGCTACTCGAACTGCACCTGAGCCTGATTCAGGGGATCGCCGACCGCTACCAAACCCCGTTCTTCAGCGCGCTGAAGGAGTACAGCCACCGCCCGACCGGGGTGTTCCACGCGCTGCCGATCTCGCAGGGAAAGTCGATCGTCAACTCGCACTGGATCAAGGACATGGTCGACTTCTACGGCCTGGACGTCTTCATGGCGGAGAC
>Ga0180432_10008034_pt1 | contig 13283 bp, 9 predicted proteins | sample SS_ome_10_FD_132414 | JGI IMG/M metagenome (GOLD analysis project Ga0180432, IMG submission 132414) | Hypersaline lake sediment archaeal communities from the Salton Sea, California, USA - SS_1_MS_2 metaG | ecosystem: Environmental > Aquatic > Non-marine Saline and Alkaline > Hypersaline >...
GAGGGTACGTGAAATAGATAATCAAATAGGAATTTAAAAAGTATAGGAATATGTAAAGAAAAAAATAGAAAATGTCAATAGCTTTGATTAAAAAATAATCCCCTTCCGTATACCGGGATCGTCTCAGCGTTCTGTTCCATACTTCAGGCAGGCAAAAAACGGACGGTGCTCCGATTTGTTCTTTATCGGATTATGATGTCTGGCCGATGTAGTAAACGAATATATTTTTATTGACTCGTAGAGAAATTTTGATTATTATTAAAAATAATCTATAAAAAAAAGGGGCAATAACGGCTGTGAATGAGAATCGAGAAACAAAGGGGAGATTCCTCTTTCCGAAACTCAAGATTCGAACAAAGCTCATCTCCATCATCTCCCTCATAATTATTACCTCACTTTCAGGGATGATTTTCCTTGCGAGCTATTTTTTCAGGAGCGATAATGAGGTTCGCATTAAAGAGAACAATCACAAGATATCGGAGGTCATCGCGCTGAAAGTGCGATCGGATTTTCTGGCAGTCGTGGATAAGCTGAATCTTATGGGAACGACGATGCTCCAGGAGTTTCGATCGCAGAGGCAGAAGATGCTCTTTACGGACCTCTTTTTCACCAATGATAAGGATTTCATCTATGTCGGGATTGCCGGGAAACCGACAAGCACGCTGGCATTTAATCGAACCATTTATAACAGGAGCTTTCTTTCCGAAAATCAGATGGAACCGGGCGATATTTCGAGAATCAATCAGGCGAATAGCGATGCACTCTCAAAGGCATTTAACGGAGAAGCCGTCGTCTATAATTTTTCCGATAGCTTCAAGATGCCCGTCATCGGTATCTGCTTTCCCTTCCAGCGGGCGGGGAACGAGGTGCTCTCGGTTATCCTGGGATATATGAAACTCGATCGGTTCCTCCAGGCTTTTCAGGCATCGGGTATCATCGAAACCTTCATGGTCAACAGCGAGGGTGATATTATCGCCCATCCCGATAGCAAGATTGTCATGTCTCGAGGCAATTATCTCAATCTCCCGATAGTGCAGCGGATGATGAAGAGCAAGCTGGATAACGGTTTTGCCAAGTATCTTGATAAGGACGGTGTTACGCATCTCGGTTCCTTCAAGAAGATTGGCCTCAGCGGAATTGGCGTTATTGCGACCGTTCCCGAAGAGAAAGCCTTTGAGGCGGTGTATACCATTCAGCGTCGTAATATCTACATTATGATCATTGTTCTGAACCTTGCTGTTTTGATTGTCTACTTTTTCGGCAAGACACTGACCACGCCGATAATCAGGCTCGTGGGTGCCACCAAGGAGATTGAACAGGGCAATTTCAAGGTCGATATTGAACCGACCACGCAGGATGAGATCGGGGATCTTACCAATTCATTTATCGAGATGGGCAAGGGACTTGAGGAGCGCGAGCGAATGAAGGATGCCTTCGGAAAGTTCGTCAACAAGGAGATAGCCGAACAGGTCTTAAAGGGTGATGTCCGTCTCGGCGGCGAGCGTAAGAATGCCGCGGTGTTCTTCTCCGACATTCGTTCCTTTACCGCAATCTCCGAGAAGCTCGAACCGGAGGAGGTGGTCGAATTCCTCAACGAGTACATGACCAGAATGGTGGAGTGCGTCAACAATACCTTCGGCGTCGTGGACAAGTACATCGGCGATGCCATCATGGCAATCTGGGGTGCTCCGGTATCGCGGGGGAACGATATTGAGAATGCGATCAACGGCGCCCTGATGATGCGCAAGGAGCTCATTGAGTTCAACAGGGGGCGCGGGACCGAGAAGAAACCCATCATCAAGATCGGATGCGGTATCAACTTCGGACCGGTTGTCGCGGGACAGATAGGTTCCGAGGAGCGGATGGAGTATACGGTTATCGGCGATACGGTTAACCTGGCATCGAGAATCGAATCGCTCAACAAGCCTTTCGGCACCGATATACTCATCTCGGAGGATGCGTATAATCTCATCAAGGGCATTTACCGCATTGAGCCCATGCAGAAGATAAAGGTGAAGGGGAAAGCCGAGCCGCAGCAGATATATGCCGTTCTCGGAAGGGTTGATGATCCCACCGCTCCGCGGACGCTCGAGGAGCTGCGGGCGCGCCTCGGCATTGAAATGAAGGGGAAACCCACTGAGGAAATCGGGGAAGAAGTGAAGTATGAAATTCTTGAGTAGTGACTTACTCGCCATCGGTATCAGTACCATCATCATCAGCACCTTCTCGGGCCTCCTCTACCACGACTTTACCAGGAAGATAGAGGTCGCCGAGGCCAAGGAGATCGGTACGATCACCTACAAGCGGAGAATAGCGCAGAGAAAATACGCTTCCCAGGTCATATGGGAGGATGTCGAGCAGAATATACCCGTTTATAACAACGACTCCATCAGAACCTCCGAGATGTCCGAGGCGGTTATCCATCTCCATGACGGGACGGATATACAGCTGGCTGATGACAGCATGATACTCCTCGCCATGTCGGAAGGAGCCATCAATATCAATTTCTCCCACGGAACCCTCTATGCCAAGCGGGGTGACCTTGCGGCGAAGGATGTTCAGCAGATCAACATCGTTTCAAAGGAGGCAACCGTCTCGATTGAGAAGAGTGATGTCAAGCTCTCCAAGACTGAGAATAAGGAATTGAACCTCAACGTTTCAAAGGGAACAGCGAAGATACAGACCGGGAAAGAGGAGAAAACCATCGAGAAGGATCAGAAGGTTACCGTCTCCTCTGACACCAAAGAAACGAAGGTTTTCAATAAGGTGCTCAAACCCATCTCCCCGGACCCCAATGCGTACTTCGTCTCCCTCAATCCGACCCTGCCGGTGCGCTTCACCTGGGAGCCCGTGAGCGATGTCCGCCTGTACTTTGAGGTCTCTTCCAGCAGCAGTTTTGCCCGAAATGTCACGAGCAGGGTGATATCAAGTGACGGTACTGTCCAGAACCTCTCGGGCGGTACCACCTACTGGCGCCTGAGAGCGGTCGATAGGGGAGGGAGAACCGAGGTGAGTGACGTTCGGAAGGTGACCGTGATACGGGACAGCATGGTACGGCTCATCAATCCGGTGAACCTGACTGATTTTACCTTCAGCACCAAGCCCCCGATAGTACGCTTTACCTGGGTAAAGAATGAGATCGCTTCCGGCTATATGCTCGAAATCTCCCGGGATCAGAGCTTCTCCAGCATCGTCGCATCGGTCAAAACACCGCTGACGAGCGTTGCCGTCGATACACTGGGCGAAGGCACCTACTACTGGCGGGTTCGAACCGATGTTGTCATCGGTGGCGATTATAGCGGCAGAAGTCCCGTCTATCGCTTTGTGGTTAGCAAAAAGAGGGAGATTGAGCCGCTTCAGTTGATCTTTCCCAATAACAATCAGCGTCTTGGCGCGGAGATGATAAAGACCAAGGGCGTTATCTTCAGCTGGAAGGCGAGCAGTCAATTCAATCGATACAAGATCTCTATTGCGAGGGATGCCGGTTTCCGCAATATATTCATGGATACGACGCTTACCGGCAATTTTTATACCATGAAAAAACCGCTTCCTGCGGGTGACTACTTCTGGAGGGTAATACCGGTTACGGCCGAGAAGGTGACCCCGACGTTCTCTTCAACCCGGAAGTTCACCGTTATTGTCGCGGAGAAGCTGATACTGGCCACCCCGGTCAATCAATCGGTTTTTAAGCTCAGGAAAGACCAGCCTTCCTCCCCGGTAGCATTTTCGTGGAAGAAGGTTGACGTGCCCGGCAATTATGTTTTTGAGCTCAGCCGGGATAAAAGCTTTATTCCCCTCTATCGCAAGAGCATAATCGAAGGCACCTCCGTTCGGTTTAATAATATTGAAACGGGTCGATACGCCTGGCGGGTTCGGCTTCTCGATGAGAATAGAGGTGAGGTCATCGTGAGCGATATCCGCACCTTCAGCGTGGAGAAACCGGTTGAGCCGGTTACTGCCGAAAAGGGTGCGGAAAAGGTCGAAGAAGCGCCTGCCGAGAAAAAGGCGACGCTCATTGTACGATCCCCCGTTGAGAAGAGTGTTATCCTGGTGAATTCGAAACGGGTCGGGTATGGCAGTGTAAAGCTCGCGCTGAATGCCGGCGAGCAGGTGCAGATAGAGGTTCGCACGAAAGAGTATTTCCCCTTCAAGCGGGTGATCACGCTTCGAGAGGGTGAGACGAGAAGCATTTCGGTGCGCCTCATGCAGATTAAAAAGGACGAGCGGGTCAAATGGGTAGAACGGCTCGCCTCGCCGGTGAAATCGAAGCCTATCTTCCATAATGATATTCTCATTGTGAGCTCCAATGACGGGATGATCTATGGGATGCGCAAAAGCGGAAGCAGGGTGTGGCAGACCAGTGTACGTACGCGTTCCGAAGCAACGCCCGCTGTTTCGAAAACGGTGTTCTATACGGTCACCGTCGACGGCTATCTCCATGCACTGAGCGTAAAAAATGGAAGACGCCTCTGGCGCAGAAAACTGCAGGGGCCGCTCCTCTTCGGTTCAAAACCGCTTGTGGTGGGCGATCAGATATATGTCGCAACGAGCTTCGGCGTTGTTCACGCCTTCACGATTGGTGGAAAAGCGCTCTGGCAGAAGCAGCTTGAAGGCGGTGTATACAATTCCATCACCCATCATCGGGGCGTTCTCTTTATCGGCGCGGATAATCGGCGCATCTATGCTCTCTCCACGCGGGACGGCGAGGAGCAGTGGACATTTGATGTTGACAGCAGGATGGTCTCCTCGGCGCCGAGGATATACAAGGGAAAGCTCTTCGTCGGCACCTATAACGGGACCTTCTATGCAATCGATGTCGAAGATGGTGACCTGGAATGGAAGTTCAAAGCGGAAGACGCAGTGCTCTCAACACCGGCATTCTTTGAAAATACCGTATACTTCGGTTCCGTTGATGGCTATCTCTATGCTCTGGATAGTGGTAATGGCGATCTCCTCTGGAAATACGATACGGATGACAAGATCATGGTAGAGCCGATGATTGCCAATAATCTCGTGTATATTCCCAGCGGAAAAACGATTTATGCAATGGAGCTCAAGAAAGGCTCGATCAAGTGGAAGAAGAGCTTTGAACACCGGATAAAGTCGCCGGCAACAGCTGTGGGGAACGATGTGTATGTCGGCCTGGATAACGGTGAGCTGGTTTCCCTTCGTTCCGATCTCACCGTCGTTGTGGAGTAGGGCGCTACGTTACCTTTATCGTACACTTCAAAAAAATAAAACTTCGGTTACTCATTCGTGAACGATACCGTAATGTGGTACCGATATAAAATTGTCTTGTATTAATATTGAATTTGGCAGATTTCCTGATACAATACAGTAATGGTGCTCCTGAACAACCGGTGAATGGCTTTTTACCGTACCGGCAGCACTGAAAGAGATTCACTTCAGGAATTCGTTTACCTGCAGTTGCAATTCCCGAAGTCAGCCAGAGGGTAAAATAAGCTTGAGGGTAAACCCATTATGGAACCTTTACGTGAGCTCACAGAAACGGTGACCGTTCTTGCCCGGGGAGGGTATATTGTCGATACCGCTGTCGGTTACATTCAGTTCGGTTCGCCTCCTGAAACAATCAAGGATACCATGCTCCTGCCGAATGATGTCCCGCAGATCTTCGTCCTTCCCGATCAACTGTTCAACTGGATAAAGGGTATCAGTGTTGCCGAGATTGAGTTCCCCATCTACTATAATTTCTTTCTGCGGAAGAAGAGGACCACCATCGTCTGCCGGGAGGAGCAGCTCGCACGAATGAAGCGGGTACTGCAGGAATCGGTATTCGGGCCGAAGAAGCTTGATATTGCGCGTGACTGTGATCCCGCCGTTGAGGAAAAGTTCATTCCCGATATCGGGAATGAGATGAACCATTTCAGGAAAAATCTCAAATTCTCTGACCTTCTCGCCTTCGGTATTTTTAAGAACAACCGGTTTACCCTGAAGGGGGTGACTATTGAGATTGATGACAGTGGCGATTTTATTCTCCGGGAGGGGAAGGAGAAGAGAGCACGGGTCCCCGGCAGGATTGAATATAAGCCCACCTATAAGATAGGGGAGCGGCTCCCGGAACCTTACCGGCCTCCGCTCTTCAGCGTAACCTGCCTCGGTCCCAGCCATGGATTCGATCCCGAAGAGAATACCTCCGGATATATCATCTGGTTGAATCACCACGGCATTATGGTCGATCCGCCTGTAAACTCAACGGAGTGGCTCGAGGATTCTAACGTCAGCCCGAAGCTCATCGATAGCATCATCCTGACCCATTGCCATGCGGATCACGATGCGGGCACCTTTCAGAAGATACTCGAGGAGGGAAAGGTGACCGTTTATGCGACGGAGACGGTCATGATGAGCTTTCTGAGGAAATACTCCTCGCTGTCCAATGTTCCCATATCATACCTGATGCGACTCTTCAACTTTCACCCGGTGAAGATCGGGAAGCCGGTTTTCATACACGGGGGACGATTCGATATGTTCTATACGCTGCACTCCATTCCGACTATCGGATTTAAAATGGAGTTCCAGGATCAATCCTTTGTGTACTCCTCGGATCACAACAACGATCCGGAAGTGCACAGGAGCCTCTACGAAACAGGAGTCATCAGCAGGGAGCGCTACGATGAGCTGTCCGACTTCCCCTGGAGCTCGAAGGTGATATATCACGAATCGGGCATCCCGCCGCTTCACACGCCGGTAACCTATCTCAACTCGCTTCCGAAGGAGATACAGAAAAAGACCGTGATATATCACATTGCGAAAAGGGATTTTCCCCGGGATACTGACCTTACCCTCGCGACGTTCGGCATCGAGAACACCCTTAATTTCAAGACCAAGGCGCCGCGTTTTGAGAAAGCGTATCAGATTCTGGGTCTGCTGAAGAATGTTGATTTCTTCGAATCGCTCTCCGTTGACAAGGCGCAGGAGTTTATCGATATCGTCGAGGAGGAACAGTACGGGAAGGGGGAACGTATCATAGAGAAGGGAACCCCCGGAGACAGATTCTATATCATCGCATCGGGGAATGTATCGGTTGACAGCGGCGGCCTCGAGGAGAACAAAATTTACGGCACCTACGAGTACTTCGGTGAGGTTGCCCTTGTTACCGAGCAGAACCGGGCCGCCGATGTGTATGCCGAAACCGATGTTGTGGTCTATACGATTCCGCGGGATAAATTTTTGAATTTTATTGTTGGTACGGAATTCGAGAAAACGCTTCAGCGGCTGGCTCGCATACGGAACAGCGAGACATGGAATCTCCTCTCGACGAGCAAATTCTTTCAGCACTGCACCTCCTCGCAGAAGACATGGCTGGAATCGATATTTATCCCGATGGAGAAGAGCGGGAAGGGCGTTCTCCTCCGCGAAGGCGAACCGATTGAGTTCGTCTACATAATCAGGGACGGCGAAGTGGAAGTGATCAAAAAGGGGAAGCGGATCAGTACACTTGAACGCGGTGATTTTGTCGGTGCCATGCAGCAGGTGCACCGCGGCGAGCCTGCCAGTTACACCTTCAGATACAATGCGCCGGTTTCACTCTACGCCATGAGGCGCGAGGATATTTTCAGATTTCTCGATAATAATCCCGGCCTCCTGATGAAGCTCGTGTACGATTTTTAAGCGATCTGTTCTCTCAGGATAAACCGTGCGTCGGCGACGACAGCCTTTCGATCGGTGCACAGGACGGGGTTGAGATCGATTGAGCTGACCTCTTCTCTGAGTTGATGGGCCATGCGGGAGAACTGCACGAGCAGGTTCTTGAGCTTGTTGAGATTAACCGCTTTATCACCCCGGTATCCCGTCAGGAGCGCCGCTCCCCTGAGGGAGTGAATGGCGTTGAGCGCACCTTTCGGCGAAAGGGGCGCCATTCTGATTGCAACATCCCGGTATATCTCAACGGCGGTCCCCCCGATGCCGATGAGGACAACCGTTCCGAACTGGGGATCGTTTTGGGACCCGATGATCACCTCCACTCCATCCAGCATCTCATCGAGCAGAATACCGTCAAAACGGGGAAGCTTTGAAAACTGCCTGAACACCTCTGTGAGGTGTTCGTCATCGCGAACACCGACAACGACTCCGCCGACATCCGATTTGTGAATGATGGCCGGGGAGACCACCTTGGCGACGAGCGGATATCTCACCTCACGGGCGCCGGAGAGCGCCTCTTCGATCGATTGTGCCCATACGAACCGGGAGGTGCTGAGGCCGTAAACCTGCAGGAGGTCCTTGGCCAGCGGCTCCGGAATCCAGCCGAGACTTTTCGAATCGGTTATCGCCTTCTTCACCCTCGGGTTCATTTCTGCCTCCGTACGAGACCGCTTGCCATTGAGACCGCACCTTCGACAGAGTGTGCGACCGGTATGCCGTTCGATTCGAATCCTTCAATGAAAATGCCGTATTTGACCACGTGGGGAATATAGGTTATAATTGCTTTTTTATATTCCCGTGTGAACTGAGCGATGCGCGCTCCGATGTCGGAGGTGAGCCCGGGGAGATATGGCAGCAGGAGAAGGATGATGCCGTCCACATAGTCTTTTTCCAGGAAGAACTTTGTCGCCGTGACGAAATCGTTGTCATTCGCGCTCCCGGTCATATCAATGGGATTCGTCAGTGAGGCGATGTTTTGAATGCTTCCGGAAAGCATCTTTTTGAGCGATTCCCTGTCCGGCGAGGGTATCTCGGCGATGGTGAGACCGGCTTCGTAGCAACCATCGGAGGCGATGGCTCCGTGTCCACCGCTCGAGGTGATGATACAGATGTTTCGCATCTTCTGTCTGGGAAGCGTTGAGAATGCTTCACAGCATGAGACAAATTCCATTTCGTTCTTTGCCTCGATGGCTGCGCTCTCCTTGAGGATCTCGCTGAAGACGAAATAATCACCGGCAATAGAAGCGGTGTGCGAGCTCACCGCCCGCGAACCGCCGGGTGTCTTTCCCGATTTCAGAACGATGACCGGTTTCGAAGAGCGGTTAACCTCATCGACGAATGCTCTTCCCCGTTCGGATTCAAAGCCCTCGAGGTAGATGCCGATAACACCGGTTTTTCTGTCCCGTTTGAAGAACTGCAGCATGTCAACCTCGTCGATCACCGCCTTGTTTCCGATGCTGACGGCGCGTGACAGGCCCACCCCCTCCTGTGTTAATTTGATCATCTGATCGACGAGGATGCCGCCGCTCTGACTGACGAGCGCCACCGTGCCCTCTGTCGGCTCGACAAGCCGCTCGTTGGGTAGAAAGAATGAATCGATGTGGGGTGGCGAGTAGACGCCGAGGCAGTTGGGGCCGATAACGGGAAACTCGTTTTTGACCGAAAGTGCCCGAATCTCCTCCTGCAGATCTGTTCTCCCCGTTTCCGAAAAGCCGCCGGATATGATGATCGCTCCCGAGACGCCCGATCTGATGCACGCCTTGATCGTTTCCGGGACGAGCTCGGCCCTGATGCTGAGAATCGCGAGGTCTATTTTTTCAGGAATTGCAGCGATTGACCGGTAGACTGTCTTGCCGTAAAGCTGTCCCCCCTGCGGATTCACGCAGTAGGTCTTTGCCCGGGTGCGGAGATGATTTTTATTATAGATAACGGTCGCCGGATTGAAGGGGTTGCTCAGTGAGACGCCGACAACGGCAATGGTATCCGGCTCGAGGACTTTTTTTAAATTCATGGTTTCCGGTATATGCTGATCCTTTGCGTTTTCCCCGTCTCGAAATTCGGAGTTAAGGGTTTATACATCGATATAAAAGAATATATCAAGTACAATTTCACTTTATCATCCTCATAATTGACGAGCGGGCGGCTCTTCAGGCTCTCGAGCCATTTCCTCAACGTTACTATCTTCCTGCCGGTATCATCGGTTTTCGCCTTTCCCTATATCTTCTACATACTGGAATACACCAAGCCGGAGAACATTATCGATAAGATCTTCGACGGCTGCATTCGCGACATCAATCAGCTGGCAAAGAGGAGGGACTACGTTCGGACCCTTTCCTCCCTTCGGATTGAGGAGTATCAGCGGAGATTGTTTGCCGCCCTGAATCAGCTCGATGATATCCTCTCCTTTACTCAGTTCAAGGAGACGAAGTCCGTTATCATCGGTAATTTCAGACGCATCCTCGATGTTTACATCACAGCCAAACAGGATCTCCCCGAGAATATCTATGCGATTACCCCGACGATGAAATCAGATATCTCCTTCCGCGCGACGGCGGCCACTTTTGTCGGCCGGGAGCGGTATGATCAGTTCTTTGAGAAGAAGTGCTTTCGCATGCTCGGAAACTCGTATCAATAAGCGGGCGCGCGTAGAGACACGCGCCCGCTCGTTTGCTTATTTGTCAACTGCAACAGGCGTACTGCTTCACGCGAGATATTCTTGCGCTATCCGTTCACCCTCGGCAATATCCACTTTTTTGAGCAGATAGCCTCCAATTAAAAAGAGAATCAGAATCGATACGATGCCGTATCGAACATTCCCCGTCAGGATGGTCACCGAGCCCATCATGACCGGTCCGATCACAGCGGCGAATTTTCCGAGCATGTTATAGAATCCGTAGAACTCGGCCGATTTTTTCGCCGGTATGAGGCGGGAGTAGAGACTCCGGCTCAGTGCCTGAATGCCGCCCTGGAAGAGACCGACGGCGGCAGCGAGGGCGTAGAAGTGCATTTCATTGGACATGAAATAGGCGAGGAGGGTGATGAGGCCGTACCCGGTGATGGCGATCATCACCGCTTTCTTGACGCCGATCTTGGAAGCGAACCAGTTGTAGGCCATCGTAGCCGGAAAGGCGATGAACTGCACCATGAGGAGCGCGGTTATCAGTGCGCTGCTCGGAAATCCCAGTGACATGCCGAAATCGACCGCCATTCTGATAATGGTGTCCACGCCGTCGATATAGAACCAGTAGGCAAGGAGGAAGATGCCGACTATCTTCAGGTGTCTGATCTCGCTCAGCGTATTGACGAGCTGCTTCCATCCGAGCTTGAAGGCTGCACCCATGCTCACCGCCTCCTCCTGAAAAGGCTCCTTGACGAAGAGAAAGATGGGTATTGCGAATCCTGCCCACCAGACCGCAACGGTGAGAAAAGATATCCTGATGGCGGTGGCACCGTCGGGGATGCCGAAGAGCGCCGGCTTCAGGTACATGAGAACATTGACGAGAAAGAGCAGCCCGCCGCCGATGTAGCCGAGGGAGAAGCCGAGCGACGAGGTGAAGTCGACCTTCTGTTTCGAGGCAACCCCTGGCAGGAGAGAATCGTAGAAGATGTTCCCGCCGGAGAATCCCAGCGTTCCGCAGACGTAGAACACAATTGCAAGAATCCAGTTCCCCTGGGCCACCATCCAGAGCGCGCCGGTGGTGAGAACGCCGAGGCAGGCGAAGAGGAAGAGGAATCGCTTCTTTGCGGAGCCCTTGTCGGCAACCGCACCGAGAAAGGGTGCGAGCGCCGCAACGATAATTGCCGCTGTTGAGTTGGCCAGTCCCAGGTAGAAGGTGCTCTCTGTGGGATTATCGGGATTGGCCCAGTAGGCTTTGAAAAAGAGGGGGAAGAAACCTGCCATCACCGTTGTTGCGAAAGCTGAATTCGCCCAGTCGTATAATGCCCATGACCAGATGGATCTCTTTTGATCCAGCATAATAGCGCCTCCTCTATGTTGTTTATGGGAACCTCTGAATGTCCCCGTTCGGTTATGGTTCTCTTGTTTCTGTATGTTTCAGTATATCCAATTGTAGTGATACAAATGGAGAGATGTCAAGATAATAATATCCTCATTCGCTCCGAAGCGAATATTATCTCTGACGAATTCGTTTCATCTTTTTTTCACCTTTTTTAAATTTAGTATTCTAATTCATTTATGTCTAACGTGCTGTTTTATAATCACGTGAACCCGACACCGGGATATCGGAATATATGCTGTGCTGGGGTGTTTACAATGTTTTAATGCTTGCATTGCGCAATCCTGAATTGTACACTCGATTGAATTGCTGCACGGATGCGGGAGACACCTTGTAAAAATTAAGAGGGAGGATATATCGCGCTCATGTTTCTGAAAATCGGCCATCGCGGTGCCTGCGGGTACGAGCCCGAGAACACGCTCCGCTCTTTCGAAAAGGCGCTGGAGCTCGGGGTTGACATGATCGAGCTGGACGTGCATTGCTGTGCCAGCGGTGAGCTCGTGGTGATTCATGACAACCGGGTCGACCGGACAACGAACGGGACAGGATATGTTGCCGGGATGAGCCTCGAGGAGCTCAGGGAGCTCGATGCGGGGAAGGGGGAGCGGATTCCCCTTCTCGGTGAGGTATTCGAGCTGGTGAAGGGCCGTGCGCAGGTCAATGTTGAGCTCAAGGGCTCGGGAACCGCGCTCCCTGTTCACGACCTCATGAAAGGACTGGTTCAGGAGGGGGGCTGGTCCTCTGATGATTTTCTGGTATCATCCTTCAATCACTATGAGCTTCTGGAATTTCTTCGATACAACGCTAACATCAGAATCGGTGCCCTCACCGAGGGGATTCCCCTCGGCTATGCCGAATTCGCCGAGCGGCTGCATGCCGCTTCGGTGAATATCAGCCTGGAGTTCATCTGTAAGGAGTTCGTTGACGATGCGCATCGGCGGGGGATGGAGGTGTTCGTGTACACGGTCAACGATCCCGAGGATGTTGATCTGGTGAAGTCGCTCGGTGCGGACGGCGCCTTTTCGAACTTTCCCGACAGATTATAATAATAATTCGGATGTTATCACGGAGGCACGGGGGACAGTATAAGTATTTGTTATTTCTTCTTGTAACTATTCTTTCTTCTGTAAATATCAATTATAAATACAATTACCTTATCATTATCGACGGTATAAAAGAGCCTATAGTCTCCTACTCTGTATCTGTACACTTCTGAAAAATCACCTTTTAATTTTTTAATATTTAATCCATAAAAAGGATTTTTTCTTCATTGCGGGTAGATATAGTTTTTAATCTTATTGTAAACGAATTTAAATTCCCGTTTTCCAATTTTTTTTATAAAGCTTTCAGTTTCAGCTACTGTATATTCATTCAACTATTTTATAGCTTCCTTTTTTTATATCTTCGAGACCTTTTTTGATGCTGCTCACAAATGTCGGATTATTGAGAATTTCATCCATCTCTTGATCTGATACGTACATTTCGTTTGTAACGTATGCGAGTGCTGCATATTCAATAAAATTTGAGATAGTACGTCTCTCCCCATCTGCAGCTTTTTTAAAAATATTGTAAACATCTTCATCTATTCGAATGGTAATTGTTTTGGCC
>Ga0180432_10008035_pt1 | contig 13283 bp, 4 predicted proteins | sample SS_ome_10_FD_132414 | JGI IMG/M metagenome (GOLD analysis project Ga0180432, IMG submission 132414) | Hypersaline lake sediment archaeal communities from the Salton Sea, California, USA - SS_1_MS_2 metaG | ecosystem: Environmental > Aquatic > Non-marine Saline and Alkaline > Hypersaline >...
AGCCCGGGCGCACCGAAGCGGAAATCCCAACGTCAGCCGGCCGGCTTGCACTGGCGGTTCGAGGCGGTTGGCCGGCCTTGGCAGCCGTGACCGACGAAGGTCGGATAGTGGCGATCAACACCGACGGACGGGCCACCGCAGCCGGCGATCCCCTTATCTGCGGCACCGGCATCAAGGCCCTGCTCTCGCTCGACGGTAACGACCTGCGCCGGGCCGAAGCCGTGCTCGTCGCTCCGTTCGAGCCGGGCAAGCTCCAGCTACCGCCGGGCAGGGGACCGGCCCTTGCCATTATCGGTGAGTTTCGCGACGGCACGTGGACGGCCCTGGAAAAATCCACCCTCAAAAACCGCGGGACGCCGCTTGCGATCGACCGCGACCAGGCCACCTGCCTGATTCTGATCTGTCCGCCCGGCACGGAAGCCAAATGGGGCAACTACTTGACTCATGCCATGACCCACCCCGAACGAATCGTCGGGTACTGAACATTACAACCCGAGGAGCCATTGCGATGAAACGGAAGATCATTGTTTTCTTTACGTCCGTCGTGTTTCTATCGATGTCTGCCGGGGCTGCCGACAAGCAGAAGCAGATTCCCAAGAAGCCGGGCGGGGTGGTGGCCGTGCTGAATGAGCCGACCATGCCCGTCCGGGGCGCGGCCTCGTCGCCGGAAGCAATCGCCAAGATCCTCGTCGCTGCCGGCATCAAAGCAGAGCTGATCTCCGCCGATCAGTTGGCCGATCCGGCCGTGCTGAACATTTCCAGGTTCGATCTTGTGATCCTGCCCACCGGCCAAAGCTTTCCCGGTGCCGCGCGACGAACGTTCCTCGACTATCTCCAAAGCGGCGGCGGCTTCGTTTCCATGGGCGGATATGCCTTCAGCAATTTGCTCGTCGAACACAAGGGCCGGTGGGTCAAGGAAGCGAAAGTCGTCGACGAAAAGGTCCGGGAAGCGATTGCCACGGACGCAACGCTCTTGGCCGACGGCGGTTTCGAAAAAGTCCAGGAGGTGCCCCTCAGAAAAAGTCCCGGCGGCACCTCGTGGTATCGGACCAATACGCGGTGCGGCGTGGTGGCTGAAGATCCGCGGTCGGGCAGGTTCTGCGCGAAGGTGGAAGTGCCGCCGGGCGGTGCGCAGGCGTCGACCGAGTTCCGCGCCCAGCTTGTGCCCGAACCCGGCATGGTCTACCACGCGTCCGGCTGGCTCAAGACCCGGGATATCACACCCGGTCCCGGCTCGTCCCGGCTGGCCTACCTGGCCGTGTACCAGTTCGGCCAGGACGACAAGCTGGTCGCATTTAAGCATTTTGCACTCGTCCGGGGCACAACCGATTGGAAACAGTATGACCTGAACTTTGCTGCCGACCGCCGCGCCAAGCGGATCGAGCTTCGCTCGGGCATCTATCGGGCCGGTGGCACGGCCTGGTTCGACGACCTCCACCTGGTGCGAATTCCCGGCGTGAGCCTCGGGCCGATGAACACCGCCGAAGGCCAGGCGGCCAACCTGTTGAAGATCTCGCCCGAGCAAATCGGGGTGTTCGACGCGTCGTATCCGCTCAAGCGGGCATGTGCCTTGCGCCCTGCGCCGGGGCAGCGGGTGATCGGCCGGCCGTTGGAGATTCGGCGTCCCCTGGCCGGCTGGGCCGCTTCGGGCGTCGTCGGCACCTCCGAGAACACCGGCTACACGACCCTCGACGGGAAACTGGTCGTCAACGCCCGGTGGGTCCCGATCCTCGAAACCCTCGACCGCTACGGCCGCCCGCGAGGCCCCGCCGGCGCAATGATGCTCAACTACGACGGCACCTACTCCGGCTCGAACTGGGCCTACTTCGGCATCGAGAATGTCGACCTGTTCCGCGATCCGGCTGGGCCCATGGCCGGTGTGCTGCAAGATGTCGTCCGGTTCCTCGTGCGCGGGACGTATCTCCGCAATGCCGCCACGAATTGGCGTTTTTACCGCAAGGGTGAGCCGATCCAAGCCAGCGTGATTGTCGAAAACCGCGGTGCATCGGCACAAGAGGCAAACGTTTGTTTCTCGCTTACCGCAGTCGGGGCAGATAAGCCGGCGATCACGACTTCCAGGACGGTTACGATCGGGCTCGGTGCCTGTCGGCAAGTGGAAACTTCGCTCGGACAGGCCGACGCGGGGACGGATCTCTACCGTGTCGACATCGTGCTGCAAGTGGCCGGCCGGGCGATCGACGAGCTGACCACGGGGTTCGTCGTCGATCGGCCCGATGTCGTTGCGTCCGGCTCCGAGCTGCGTTTTGAAGAGAACTATTTCACCCTCAACGGCCGGCCGGTATTCCTCTTCGGCAGCGACGAATCGGCTCACGTCTACCTGGCCCCCCAGGAAAACCCGCTCACCTGGGCCGAGGATCTCCTGGCCGCCCGCGACGTCGGCATGAACGTCTACGAAAACCTCCATTACAGTTGCCCGGGACACGACCTCACCGAGCGGGATTGGCGCGACTTTCGGGCGATGCGGCAGCTCACGCAGAAATACGACATGGTGTTCATGCCCGGCATGCTCATCAAGGGCGGCGTGGCGGCCGACGCCGCAACGCAGGCCAAGCAGGCCGCCCACTGCGCGGCCTATGCAAAAAACCTCGGCGATACGCCGGGCTACATCTACTACATCAACGGCGACTACGAAGTCCATCTCGGTGAGCACCTCGCCGACATCACCAAACGGTGGAACAACTGGCTCAAGCAGCGCTACCAAACAACCGACCGCCTCCGCGCGGCATGGGGCGCCGAAAACGTGAAGGCCGAAATTGGGTCGCTCGACTTTCCTCCCCGATACTCCAGACGCTGGGACGACGTGATTGCCATCGACTATATCCGCTTCCGGACTGAAGTTACCCGACGCTGGAACCAGGGCAACGTCGATGCGGTCCGCAAGCACGACACTCGGCACCCCACGACCTCCGAGTATCAGATGGGCAACCCCGTCGGCATGGACGTCCACATGACGATTGCCGGCCAGGACGTGTCGAATTTCGGTGGCTTTGGGTCGTACACAACCCGCTGGTTCGATCTCCGCGCCCGGGGGAAGGGTGTGAGCATTGGCGAATACGGAATGCGGCTGCACCCCGCCTGGACTGGCGAAGGCGGACCGAGCCGGGGCTACAGCATGGCCCGAAGTGAAGAGGTCCAGAAGCTCATGTTCCTCCAGGTGGGCCACTCGTCGTTCGGCCAAGGCGTCTCCAAGATCCAGAACTGGTGTCTCCGCGACGCCCAAAGCCGTTCCGTCTTCCCTTGGGGCGTTTTTTATCCCGAACAGATGATTCCCAAAGACGTCGCTTACGTCCACCGCAACCAGTCGATCATCTTCCGCCACTTCGCGCCCAAGTACGTGGCTCCTCGACTGACGGTTTGCATTCCCGACAACATGGGCCTGGGCAATCCGCCCAAGTTCGGCATGGCCGTGGCCTGCCGCGCTTTTCAAACCCTCTTCGACCTGCACTACGACTTCAACGTGATCGATGATCATCACTTCGACCAGCTCCCCGCCGAAACGAAGGTGATCGTCTATCCGGCCCCCATGGCCGTTCGCGACGACGTCTACGCCCGACTCGTGGAGTGGGTCAAGAGCGGTGGCACGCTGTTTGTCACCGGCGACTTCTCCTACGATGCGGATCGCCAGCGAACCCGCACCAAGCGGCTCAAGGAATTGGCCGGCGCCCAGTTCATTTCGGAGCAGTATCCCAACATCGCCCGGCCCACCGGCAGTGACGTACAGGTGACTGTCTCGTTAGATAAGCCCGTACAGCTAGCGGCCAGACCGTGCATTCGCATCAAGCCGCTCGAGGCGGAGGTGTTGGGCCGGACGGCGGACGGCCAGCCGGTTCTCGTGCGTCACACGCTTGGCCGTGGCACGGTGTACTACTTCACCGACCCCGTGGAATTGGCAGAGGGCAACGCGGCAGACGCCGCACGACGCACGATCTACCGCAAGATCCTCAGAGCAACTCCGGCCAAACCGCTGGGCATCGAACCCGACGAGTTCTGGCTGCACGTCCTGGCCCAGCCAACTGCCACCGGACTGGTGCACGTCGTCAGCAACCGGCATGCGCGGAATACGGTCGACGTGGTCAAGATCCCGACAGCCGCCGGACAGATCGAGCTGCAAACCCGGGGTGGTTGGCCCGCTCTGGTCATGGCGACCGACGACGGCAAGGTGCTCGCCGTGGGCGCCGATGGCCGAGCACGCGCGGGCCAAACGCCGCTTGCAAGTGGGGCAGGCTGCAAGGCGTTGCTTGCGCTGGACGGAAAGGATCTGCGCGGCTCGCAGGCGATCCTGGTGGCCCCGTTCGAGTCGGGCACCCTGGAACAAACAAGGCCTGCCGTCGCAATCGTCGGCGAGTTCCAGAACGGCAAGTGGACACCCTTGGAGCGGATCACGCTGGACGACAAGCGATCGCCTTTGGCCATCGACGCCGACCGGGCCACGTGCCTGATTCTGATTTGTCCGCCCGGCTCCGAAAGCCAGTGGGCAATGCGATTGACCCAAGCCGTGTTGCACCCCGAGCAGATCGACGCATATTGACCCCATCCATGGGCCTACAATAACAGTTGTAGGGCCGGCTGTGCCGGCCCTGCGGTCAGATCGCAGATTTGGATGATGATTAGTTAGGAGGGAGTTGACCTCACGCCAGGTTTTGCCATATTGAGCCTAAAATGGCAACTTGCGCATCTAGCGACCCCTCGAAAAGTCAAGCCTCCCATGACCACGTCCAGCAAGTTCGCAACCGGTTCCCTCCCACAAAAACCGGCCACGCTGGCCGACGTTGCCCGGCTGGCTGGTGTCTCCCGGTCCGTTGCCGGATGCGTGCTCAACGGCGGACAAGGAAACACACGTTGCAGCCAGGCAACCGCCGAACGCGTCTGCCAGGCCGCCCGGCGGCTCAACTACCACGCCAACCACGCAGCCAGGCAACTCCGCGGCAAACGTTCGCACACGTTCGGCCTCCTGGTGGCCGCGGCCGGTGATCCGCTGCGGGCGTTTCTCGTACAGTTTCTCGACGCCGAGGCGGTACGGATCGGGTGCCAAACCCTGATCGGAAACACGGTGGTCGGTCCCAACCGGTTCGAGGAGTGCGTCGACGAATTCTCGCGGCGGGGAGTCGACGGGTTTCTCTGCGCGGTGCACCATTGGTTCCACGTGGATCGGGCAGGCCTGCTTACGCGCCACCCCAGCACGGTCTTTTATGAAGATCCGCAAATCCCGGGCGCCGCTTATGTTATGGTCGATCGGCAGACGGCCGCGCGTCTGGCGGTGCGGCACCTCATCCGGCGCGGCCGGCAGCGGATCGGCCTGGCCGTAATGACCCTCTCGCGACCCACGCACCTGGCCCGACGCCGGGGATACCACCTGGAGCTGCGAGCCCACGGGCTGGTGCCCGACGAGCGATTGATTTTCAACGGCCAGCCGCATGGCCTGGCTTACGCGCGTTACAACCGCTCGACAAACCGATGGGATTTTCCTCAGGAGGTGATGGATCTGGTCATCGACGCGCTGGTTTGCCGCGGGCGGGCCGATGCGATTGTCGCCCACGACGATTTCTGGGCGGCCTCGCTGATCCGTCGGATGAAGGCCCGTGGTATTGCCGTACCCGGCGATGTTGCCGTGGTGGGCTATCTAAACCACAACCTGGCCGACTGGACCGATCCACCGTTGACCACGATCGACCTCGAACACGAAGCGGCTGCCCGATCAATGGTGGAAATGTTGGAGGAAATGGTCAAGAATGGTCCCTTGCCTGAAGACCGGCGCGTGGTCAAGATCCAGCCGAAGCTGATTGTGCGCCAGTCCGGGTGAACCCCGTAACCAACAGACGAGAAGATGCCATGAAAACACACGTGCTCCTGGGATGTGTCTTTGTTGCTATCGTGGCGGCTTCGTCATCCCTTGCCGTTTCGGCGGCCGAGCCGCCGCATCTTGAGTTGGTCTTTGCTTGTGCGGCCGACAACGACCTCTATCGGGTGATGACCGCCGAGGGCGCGGTCTATTTGCGTTGCACCGATCCCGCAGAGGCCGTCGACAAGGCACCGCAAGGGGCCGGCGTGTTGATCCTGGCCGACGAGTATCCGGACAAGACTACGCCCGTCGACCCGCAAGTGTTCGAGGAGGCAAGCAAGAAGAAGCTCCGCCTGTACGTCGAGTACCCTTCGGCCCTGCCGGGGCTCAAGCTGGGCCAGCCGCGGCAGTCGCGTTGGGAGCGGGCGGTGGTGGCCTCCGACGCGTTCGGGCCGGAGCTACCCAAGATGCGAATCCTGATGGTCCACGACTGCCGGATGCTGCCGGTCGAAGCGGCCGCGTCGCACCTGGTCTCCGCCCGGGTGGCCGGGTTCGACACGGCCGTCTACGGCCTGCCCAAGGAAACCTGGCCGTTGTTGTTCGAGCACCCGCGGGGCGACGTCCTGGTAGCCACGACGATGCTGAGTCACTTCGTCACCGGCCGTTACAGCCCGACCGATGCTTGGGGACCCGTTTGGCAGATGATTCTCGGCTGGCTTTCTCCAGGCGAGGCTCCGCCCAAGTTGACCTGGACGCCGACTGTCCGGCCGATGTACGGACGCGACCAGCCGCTGCCGAAAGATGCCGAACTACAGGCGCTCAAGCGGGGCGCCGAATGGTTCATCAAGTCGCGGTTCCTGGTGCATCCGTCGTGGAAGGACGAGATCGCGCGTACCAGGCCGGGCAACTTCATCCACGCCGAACTGCTGGGGCCGGGACCGGGACCCGACTGGCCCATCGGCAACGGCAGCCAGGGTATCCTGGAAGGGCATACCTCGACGATCCGGCTGGACGGCTCGCAGCCGATCCGCTGGGGACTTCGCGCCGACTGTAACACCGAGACGGCCATGGCCATGGCCCTGCGGTCGCTGGTCGACAATGATCCCAAGTACGCCCGGATCGCACGGAACCTGGCCGACTTCGTCTACTTCAACTCGTCGCTTCATCAAGGCCCCCGGGCCGATCCGAAAAGCCCTTCGTACGGGCTGTTGAGCTTCTACGCTCGGGGTCGCAGGCTCGGTTCCTACTGGCCGAACGACAACGCCAAGGCCAGCCTGGCCACCATGACCACGATGGCTGCCCTGGAGACCGACCGCTGGGACGAGCCGCTGCTGAGGACCATTCTGGCCAACTTCCGCGTTACCGGCCCGTTGGGCTTCCGCAACGGCGGGCCGCTCAACGAGAAGCTCCTGCAGAAGAACGGCTGGCGGTACTATGCCGCCAAACGGTACGTCACCCCCTGGCCGCAACGCGAGGGCTGGGCCTGGGCAGTCTACCTCTGGCTGTACGACAAGACGAAGTACGACCCGCTGTTGGACCGGGCCGTGGCCGCCATCTCGACCACCATGCAGCGGTACCCCGACGGCTGGCGCTGGGCCATCCATCAGAAGCAGATGGAGCGGGCCCGCATGCTCTTGCCGCTGGCGTGGCTTCTCCGCGTGCAGGATACGCCCGAGCACCGCAAGTGGTTTCGCCGAATCGCCGACGATCTGCTGGCCTTTCAGGACACCTCGGGCGGGCTGCGCGAGGAACTGGCCGCCGTGCTCAAATCGAACGAGGATTACGGCCGGGCCGAGATGACCGTGATGTTCCAGACGGGCGACCCCGTGGCCGACCTTATCTACGTCATGCATCCCGCCCTATTGGGCTTGCACGAGGGCGTGGCCGTGACGGGCGACAAGGAACTCGCCCGGGCGGCCGACCGGCTGGCCGAGTTCCTCGTCCGCGTGCAGGTTCGCTCCAAGGCACATCCCGAGTTGGACGGCGCCTGGTATCGAGCGTTTGACATGAACCGCTGGGACTTCTGGGGCTCCAACGGCGACCACGGCTGGGGCGCCTGGTGCACCGAGACCGGCTGGACCCAATCGCGGACCGTGGCAGCGTTGGCACTGCGGCACTTGCACACCACGATGTGGGAGTTGACCGCCGGGAGCAAGATCGCCCGGCATTTCGAAAAGTATCGCAAGCTGATGCAGATCGACGAGGCCGTGGCCATTGCGGCCGCATCGCGCAGCGAGATGGTGCAACACGCGGCCAGGCATAAACCGGTTGTATTGAAGGAACAACCGGATCGTCGTCATGCCGGTGGCGGCCCGGCCGATCTGACCGACGGTGAACTGGGTAGCGTGGACGATCTTTGGGCGGGTTGGCTCGGTTTTCGAGGAACCGATCTGGAAGCGACGGTCGACCTGGGCCGGTCGGTTGCGGTTCGTCGGCTTGGCGTGGGTTTCCTCCAGACAGTCGCCATGGGGCTGTACTTGCCTCGCCGGGTGGAATGGGCCGTTTCAGACGACGGCAAGAACTTTCGCACCGTGGCCGTATTGAACCACGATGTTCCGTTTGACCACAAGGAACCGCTAGTGAAGCGATTCACTTGCGAGCCGACGGGCGTTAAGGCCCGCTGGGTGAAAGTCCATGCCGTGAACATCGGCACGATTCCCGCCCGGTCGCCCGGCCATGGCCGACCCGCCTGGATGTTCGTGGACGAGATTACTGTGGAGTAGATCCGAGAAAAGACGAACGGGGAGGGTTGTGAAGATGATTCGCATGGCAGTCCTGTATGTGGCACTCGCGGCCGGCGTGCTCGCGGCTCCATTGCCAGCCGACGCGGCTGAGGCTTCTCGCCCGGACCTGATCTTCTGCTGTTCGGCTGAGAACGATCTGTATCGGGTGGTTACCGCCGACGGGGCCACGTGCCGCCGTTTCGACTCCGCGGTCGAAGCCGTCGGCGCGGCGTCGCAAGGAACCGGCCTGTTGATCCTGGCCGACGGCTATCCAGAAAAAGAGACCGCCGTCAATCAGGGCGTGTTCGAGTTGGCGGCGAAGAAGAAGCTACGGCTGTACATTGAGTATCCGTCAGCATTGGCGGGCGTGAAACTGGGCGAAGTGCGCCACCCGCGGTTCGAGCGGGTAGTGGTAACATCCGACTTCTTTGGGCCGGCACTGAAAAGGATGCAGATCGTCATGGTCCACGACGGCCACTTCGTCACGGCGGAAGCCGACGATCCGCTCCTGGTGGCCGCCAAGGTGGCCGGAGTCAATGCGGCCATTTTCGGCCTGGCCGATACCAAGACGTATCCCGTCCTGTTCGAACATCCCAAGGGCAACGTCCTGGTTGCCACCACAAAGCTGAGCCATTTTGTAACGGCCCGGTATATGCCCCACGACGCCTGGGCGGTGATCTGGCGGGCGATCCTCGGCTATCTCCAGCCGGGCCGAACCGTTCCGGAACTGAAGTGGACGCCGACGGTTCGCCCGTCGTATGGGCCGACCGAACAACTGCCGCCGGACGCCGAGTTACAGGCCCTCAGGCGATCGGCCGCCTGGCTCCAGAAAGGCAGGATCTTGCGTCACCCCGACTGGCCGAAAGAGGCGTTGGACTGGTCGCTCACGTACAACACGGTCCGAGCGATGCCTTCGGTCGATTGGCCGCCGGGCGACGGGTCGTTGGGTATGCTGGAAGGCTACAGCTCGACGATCCACGTCGACGGCAGCCAGCCGATGCGCTATGGTGTGCGCAACGATTGCATGGGTGAGGCGGCCATGGCCTTGGCCTTCGACGCCGCCGTCAATGCCAACTCCGCCAGTGCCGCCGTTGCCGCGAAGCTTTTGGACTACACGCTGGCCACCTCGTCGTTGACCCGGGGGCCGCGGGCGGATCCGACCGCTGCGTCCTACGGCCTGGTCGGCTGGGCCCTGGATCATCCCGGTTCCTACTGGGGCGACGACAACGCCCGAGCCCTGCTCGGGGTGCTGGCAACGTCTGTCCTGCTCGACAACCGGCAATGGGACGAAGCCGTGGCCCGATGTCTGCTTGGGAACCTGAGAACCACCAGCACGACCGGCTACCGCGAGGCCTGCATCCAGGAGAAACCGCTCGAAGCCAGGGGCTGGAAGTCGTATTGGAACGGTCGTTACGTAAGGCATTCACCGCATTACGAAGCCTGGATCTGGGCCTGTTTTCTTCAGGCCTACAACAAAACGGGCTACAAGCCCTTCCTGGAAAGAAGCAAGACCGGCTTCAAAATGCTGATCGAGGCCTACCCTGACCGGTGGTTCTGGTGTCTCCGCAGCGCTCAGATCGAGCGTGCCCGGGCGTTGTTGCCGTTGGCCTGGCTGATTCGTGTCGACGACACGCCCGAGCATCGCCGGTGGTTGCGGACCGTAGCGTCGGACCTGCTGGCGATGCAGGACAAGTGTGGGGCTATCCGCGAAACCCTGGGCGGCACCGGGGAGGGCGTGTCGTCGAATACCCAATACGGAAGCGGTGAGGCGACACTCATCCAGCGAAACGGCGACCCCATCTGCGACATGCTCTATACCTGCAACTTCGCCCTGATCGGTCTGCACGAAGCGGCCGCAGCCACCGGGGATCCATTCTACGCCGAGGCGGAGGAAAAGCTGGCCAAATTCCTCTGCCGGATCCAGATTCGTTCGGATGCTCATCCGGAGCTCGACGGGGCCTGGTATCGCGGCTTCGACTTCCGCCGATGGGAGTATTGGGCCAGCAGCGCCGACTGGGAATGGGGCCCCTGGTGTACCGAGACCGGTTGGACCCAGCCCTGGATCGCCGGAACCCTGGCGCTGCGTCACATGAAAACGTCGCTTTGGGAGCTGACGGCCAAGAGCCGGATTGCCGAGCCGATCGCCAAACACCGGGCCGTAATGCTGCCCGAAGACGCCCTCCAGTACAATCACCCAAACAAGAAGAAGGTGAAGGAGAGTGACAAATGAGGTTATTGCTTGTTCGTGGCATCGCCGCGTGCGTGGTTCTCGGAGGTTCGTCGGTAGCTGTTGAAGCGCGAGCCGCCGAGGCAAACCGGCCGGATCTGATCTTTAGTTGTACGACCGACAACGATCTGTACCGGGTGCTGACGGCCGGCAAGGCACGATATCCCCGGTATGCTACCGCCGCGGAAGCCGTCGGAGCGGCATCCAGCGGGGCCGGTGTGCTGATCCTGGCCGACGGCTATCCGCAGAAGACGACCGAGATTCCCCCGATCGTCTTTGAGAAGGCAAAACAGAAGGGACTCCGCTTGTACGTCGAGTATCCGACGGCGATTCCGGGCCTGGAATTGGGCAAGCCATGTAAGAAGCGGTGGCACCGGACGGTTGTCGCCTCGGATGCCTTCGGCCCGAAGCTGAAACGCATGCGGATCCTGCAAATTCACGATTGCCGCATGTTGCCGGTCAAGGCGGACGCCTCGCACCTGGTTTCCGCCCGGGTTGCCGGATTCGACACGGCCCTGTATGGTCTGCCGAAGGAGGCACTACCGATCCTGCTGGAGCATCCCCGCGGCGATATCCTGGTGGCCACGACGAAGCTGAGCCAGTTTGTCACCGGCCGCTACAGCCCGTCCGACGCCTGGGGACCGGTCTGGGAGATGATTCTCGGCTGGCTTGCCCGGGGCAGGGCGGTGCCGAAGCTCGCGTGGACACCGACCGTCCGGCCCGCGTTCGGCCGTGATGAGCCGCTGCCGAAAGACGCCCAACTTCAGGCGATCCGGCGCGGCACCAAGTGGTACGTCCACTCACGGATGCTTCTGGACGAAGCCCACAAGGACGACTACCCCGCTCACAAGGCCCGGCCCGACTGGCCTATCGGCGACGGGACTTACGGAATCCTCGAAGGCCATCGCTCGAAAATCTACCACGACGGCAGCCAGCCGATTCGCAATCTGCTTCGGGCCGACTGCAACGCCGAGTCGGCCCTTCCGTTAGCCTTGCAGGGGGTCATCGACAACGACGAGGAGAGCCGCAAAATCGCCAAGAACCTCTCCGACTTCGTCTATTTCAACTCGCCCTTGCAGCAGGGCTCGCGGAACGATCCAAAAAGCCCTTCGTACGGGTTGTTGTCGTGGTGGTGCAAGGGCGATAAGGAATCGGGCATCTATTACTCGAACGACAACGCCAAGGCCCTGGTGGCCACGATGGGCACCGCGGCGTTGCTCAACTCGGACCGCTGGGACGAGCCGATGCTGCGGTGTATTCTGGGCAATTTTCGCACGGCCAGCGCCCAATGCTACCGCTTCTGCCAGAACGAGGCCCAGCTCCAAGAAAAAGGCTGGCGGCACTTCGCCCGACGGCACTTCGTCTATCACCGGCCACAGCACATGGCCTGGATCTGGTCGTGCTACCTCTGGCTGTACGACAAGACGAAATACGATCCGCTTCTGGACCGCACGCGGGAGGCCATCCGCCTCACGATGCAGGCATATCCCGAACACTGGTACTACTCGAACCAGCAGCGGCAGATGGAGCGGGCCCGGATGCTTCTGGCCCTAGCGTGGCTCCTGCGAGTGGACGATACACCCGAACACCGCGCGTGGCTTCAGCGGATCGCCGGCGACCTGATCGCCGACCAGGCCCCGTGCGGCGCGATCCGGGAGCAGGTGGCCGTGGGGCTCAAGTCGAACGAGGAGTACGGCAGCCGGGAGATGGCCCTGGTTCAGTCGAACACCGACCCGGTGGCCGACATGCTTTACGTGATGCCCAACGTGCTGTTCGGTCTCAACGAAGCAGTCGCTGCAACCGGCGACGAGAAGCTGGCCCGTGCCGCCGACCGCGTGGCCGAGTTTCTCATTCGCATCCAGGCTCGTTCCGAGGCGCACCCCGAGCTCGACGGCGCCTGGTTCCGCGCGTTCGACTTCGGCCGCTGGGACTATTGGGCCGTTAACGGCGACGCCGGGTGGGGCGCCTGGTGCACGGAGACCGGCTGGGCCCAGTCGTACATCGTGGCGTCGCTGGCCCTGCGTGAGATGCACACCTCGTTGTGGGAGCTGACCGCGAAAAGCAAAATCGCCGAACACTTCGAGAAGTACCGGAAGCTGATGCACATCGACGAGGCATGCAAGATCGCCGCCCAAGCCGAGGCGACGTCGGGAATCTTCAAACACGCCGCCTTGTACAAAGAGGTCACGCTGGCCCGACCGGCCCATCGCATTCACCCCGGCGGCGGTCCCCCCAGCCTGGTCGACGGCAAGGTGCACAAAGACAACCAGACAAGCGGTCTGTGGAGTGGATTCCGGGGCGACGACCTGGAGGCGACCGTCGACCTGGGCACGGTATCGCGCGTATGCCGGGCGGGGGCGAATTTTCAGCAGTCGGTGCCTATCGGCATCTTCCTGCCCGCTCGGTTGGTAGTGTCCGTTTCCAACGATGGCAAGCAGTTTCGCAAGGTGGCCACGGTGACGCACAACATCCCGCTCAAGAAGAAAGGACCACTGACCAAGACCCTGATGGCCGACCTGACCGACGTGGAAGC
>Ga0180432_10008036_pt1 | contig 13282 bp, 11 predicted proteins | sample SS_ome_10_FD_132414 | JGI IMG/M metagenome (GOLD analysis project Ga0180432, IMG submission 132414) | Hypersaline lake sediment archaeal communities from the Salton Sea, California, USA - SS_1_MS_2 metaG | ecosystem: Environmental > Aquatic > Non-marine Saline and Alkaline > Hypersaline >...
AGCTCGACGACCTGCCCGGCGTCGTCCTTGACCACGTCCGTGCACGTGATGAAGTACGCGTAGCGCAGCCGCACCTCGCGCCCGGGCGCCAGGCGGAAGAACTTCCTCGGCGGGTCCTCCATGAAGTCGTCCCGCTCGATGTACAGCACGCGCGAGAAGGGCACCTTTCGCGTCCCGGCCGAGGCGTCCTCGGGGTTGTTCACCGCGTCCAACTCCTCGGACTTCTCTTCGGGGTAGTTCTCGATGACCACGCGCAGGGGCCTGAGCACGCCCATCACGCGGGGCGAGCGCCGGTTGAGGTCCTGCCTCAGGCAGTGCTCCAGCAGGGCCACGTCCACGGTGCTGACGTACTTGTTGACGCCGACGCGGGACATGAACTCTCGGATGGCCTCGGGGGTGTAGCCTCGCCGCCGCAGGCCGCGGAGCGTCGGCATGCGCGGGTCGTCCCAGCCGGCCACGTGCCCGCCCTCGATCAGCTCCAGCAGTCTGCGCTTGGAGGTGACGGTGTAGGTGATGTTGAGCCTGGCGAACTCGATCTGCTGGGGATGGTGGACGCCGAGCCGGTCGAGAAACCAGTCGTACAGCGGCCGGTGGTTCTCGAAGTCCACGTCGCACAGGGAGTGGGTGATGCCTTCGAGGGAGTCTTCCAGCCCGTGGGCCCAGTCGTACATGGGATAGATGCACCAGTCGTCGCCGCGGTGGGGGTGGGTCGCGTGGAGGATGCGGTACATCACCGGGTCGCGCAGGTTCAGGTTGGGCGAGGCCATGTCGATCTTCGCCCGCAGCGTGCGGGACCCGTCGGGGAACTCGCCGGCCTTCATCCGCCGCAGCAGGTCGAGGTTCTCTTCGACCGGCCGGTCGCGGTAGGGGCTGTCGGTGCCGGGCTCTCTCAGCGTGCCTCGCGTGTGGCGGACCTCGTCGGCGGACAGGTCGCAGACGTAGGCCTTGCCCGCCTGCACGAGCTGCTCGGCGTAGTCGTACATCTGCTCGAAGTAGTCCGAGGCGTAGAACAGGCGGTCGGCCCAGTCCCAGCCCAGCCAGCGGATGTCCTCGGCGATGGCGCGGGCGTAGCGGGCCTCCTCCTTCATCGGGTTCGTGTCGTCCATGCGGAGGTTGCACTTGCCGCCGAACTCCGCGGCGATGCCGAAGTCGATGCAGATCGCCTTGGCGTGCCCGATGTGGAGGTACCCGTTGGGCTCGGGCGGGAAACGCGTGTGGACGCGCCCGTCGTTCTTCCCGGCCGCCACGTCGTCGGCCACGATCGTCCGAATGAAGTCCCTGGGGGTCTCTTGGTCGGTGCCCATGGTGATGCCGTCCTTTATCGCGTTCGCTCGGTCCGCGCGGCGGCTACTTTGCCACGGACCGTTCGCGATGTCCAGTGCCATGGTGCCATGCTCCTGCGCGAAGCGGAGGGACATGCCGTCGTCACGTCCGGGCATGCCCCCACGCTGCGCGTGGGGGCAAGGCACCCCCGCAGGAGTTTGTCGCCAGCAGCACCTTCACGGGATCGCGCCGGGGCGATGTCTTGACCCAGGCGCTGCCGGGCGTAGAATTGAGCCGCCGTGGGTCGTTCGCATTCAATCGGAAATCGACAATCGGAAATCGACAATCGGAAATCGACAATCACAATGAGTCTTCTCGTCACAGGCAGTATCGGGATTGACACGGTCGAGGCCCCGTCGGGGGCGGTGCATGACGTGCTGGGCGGCTCGAGCGTGTACTTCGCACAGGCGGGGAGCTTCTTCGGGCCCGTTCGCCTCGTCGGCGTGGTGGGCGAGGACTGCCCGCCGGACTTCCTCAAACCCCTGCACGACAACCCGCAGGTCGACATGGCCGGGCTCGAGGTCCGCGCCGGCAGCAAGACGTTCCGCTGGCACGGGCGGTACCACGAGGACGTCAACCAGCGCGACACGGTCGCCGTCGAGCTGAACGTCCTGGCCGAACGGGGGCCCGACATTCCAGAGCAATTCCGCGACAGCACCTACGTCTTCCTGGCCAACACGCACCCGGCGCTCCAGAGCCAACTGCTGGACCAGTTGACCGCCCCGCAGCTCGTGGTGGCCGACACGATGGACCTGTGGATCAACGGCGAGCCGGACGCGCTGCGGGACCTGCTGGGGCGGGTGGACGGGCTGGTGCTCAACGACTCGGAAGCGAAACTGCTGACCCGCAAGACCAACGTCGTCAGCGCGGGCCTGGCGATTGCGGAGATGGTCCGGCGTTTCGTTGTGGTCAAGAAGGGCGAGCACGGCGGCCTGCTGTTCATGGACGGTGTGGCCTACCCGCTGCCGGGCTATCCGGCGACCAACGTGGTGGACCCCACCGGCGCGGGCGACAGTTTCGCCGGGGCGATGATGGGCCACCTCGCGGCGGCCGACCGCACCGACGCCGACACGCTGCGGACCGCCATCGCCTACGGGACGGTCACCGCCGCGATCGAGCTGGAAGACTTCTCGCTGCGCAAGCTCGTGGCGATCGACCGGGCGGACATCGACGCGAGGCTGGAGGTGTTTCGCCGGCTGACGGAGTTCTGACCGTGCCCCTGCGAACGTTCCTGGCCCTGGACGTGGACGCGGCGGTGCGCGAGCGGCTGCCCTCGATCGCCGGGGGGCTTCAGGTCGGCCGGGCCAAACTCCGCCCCGTGCCGCCCGAGAACATCCACGTGACGCTGAACTTCCTGGGCGACGTGGCCGACGCGGCGCTGGGCGACGTGTGCCGGGCCGTGGCCGACGTGGGCGCGGCGAGCGAGCCGTTCACCTTCACCGTGCGCGGCGTGCGGTGCATGCCCCCGAAAGGGCGGGTGAACATCCTCTGGGCGGACGTGGCCGACCCCGAGGCCCGGCTGGCCGGGCTCCAGGGCGAGCTGACCGAGGCGATGTCGGCACTGGGCTTCCGCCCGGACGCGCGGACGTACCATCCGCACCTGACGATCGCGCGCGTGAAGTACGCGGCGGATCCCCGGGCTCTGCGCCAGGCCGTCGCACCGTTCGCCGACGAGGACTTCGGCCCGCAGCGGGCCGAGCGGGTGACGACGTATACGAGCGAGTTGACACCGCGCGGGGCGGTGTATATCCCGGCGGCGCGGGCGGCACTGGGGGGGACCGGAACCGCGAGCGGGTAACGGCGCGCGACACCGCAAGCGGGCAAGCGGGCGGGCGCGAAAAAAAAGCTTGAGTTTCCGCTTGTAATACCCAAACAAATACCATACAGTTCTGCAATGTGCTGATATCAAGGACGATATGACGGGAGAAAACACATGGCCAAGAAGACAGCAAAGAAGGCCGCCAAGACCGCTGCCGCCAAGACCGCAGCCGCCAACACCGAGGCGAAACGTGCCAAGGCACTGGACACCACGCTCCAGCAGATCGAGAAGAACTTCGGGGTCGGGAGCATCATGCGGCTGAGCGACGAGAACGTTGTGGCCGTTGACGGGATACCGACCGGGGCGCTGAGCCTGGACTTGGCGCTCGGCGGCAAGGGCATGCCGACGGGTCGGATCTGCGAGCTGTTCGGTCCGGAGGGCGGGGGCAAGACGACCCTTGCGCTGCACGTGATCGCCAGCGCGCAGCGTCGGGGCGGCGTGGCGGCGTTCATCGACGCCGAGCACGCGCTGGACCCGTCCTGGGCCCAGCGCATCGGGGTGAACCTCGAGGAACTGCTGGTCTCGCAGCCCGACACCGGCGAGCAGGCGCTGGAGATCTGCGAGATGCTCATCCGCTCCAACGCCGTCGACATCATCGTCATCGATTCGGTGGCGGCCCTGATCCCGCGGAAGGAGATCGAGGGCGAGATGGGCGACAGCCACGTCGGCCTCCAGGCGCGCCTCATGAGCCAGGCCATGCGGAAGCTCACCGGCGCCATCGCCAAGAGCCGCACCTGCGTGATCTTCATCAACCAGATCCGGATGAAGATCGGGGTGATGTTCGGCAACCCGGAGACGACGCCAGGCGGGCGGGCGCTGAAGTTCTACAGTTCGGTCCGGGTGGACGTGCGGCGGGTCAGCACGATCAAGGAAGCCGACCGGGCCATCGGCACCCACGTGCGGGCGCGCGTGGTCAAGAACAAGGTCGCCCCCCCGTTCCGGACCGCCGAGTTCGACATCATGTTCGACTCCGGCATCAGCGCCGAGGGCGACCTGATCGACCTGGCGGTCACTCACGACATCGTGGCCAAGCAGGGCGCGTGGTTCAGCTACGGCGCCGTTCGCCTCGGCCAGGGCCGCGAGAACGCCAAGGGTTTCCTGGCCGACAACGCCGACCTGGCCGACGAGATCCGCCAGGCGATCATGCAGGCCGGCGAGGAAGAGCGGGCGCCGAAGAAGTAACTTGTCGTCGACTTCCACGTTTAGCGGGGTGCCGTGGCTCGACGCGCAGCGGCAACCACGACGCAGGACTGCGGTAGTCCGTCGTGGTTGCCGCTTCGCGTTAATCCACGGCACCCGGCCCGACCCGTCAGCGGATCACTTGCCCACGAGCTTCACCCGGGTCTGTTTGGCGTTCGTCCCGTGGTGGATGGTGACGGAATACGGATACGCGCGGGTCTTGCCGGCGGCAATGGTGAACTTCGTTTCCACGGTCCTATAGTCGAAGACGGTCGTCTTGGCCTCGGACCTGAAGTCGACGTCCCCGCTGAAGCGAAGCCTCAGCTCGAGCGTCATCGGCTTGCCGGTGTAGTTGCGGATCTCGTCGTTCCACGTCTGCTCTTCGTCCCAGCCGATCACCCACTCTCGCCCGTTGGTGTCACGCCGGAATCTGAAGTTGAACCGTCGCGTCTTGATCTTCCGCTTGCGGTAGACCACCAGCCGGTCGGCGCCGAGGTTGATTTCCGCCTTGGCCTTGATCGGCACGTAGTGGACCTTCTGCTCGCCGAGGAAGGCCAGCCCGTCGCGGCCGTTCTCGCGGAAGATGCGGACCAGCCCGTCGGGCAGCGGGCTTTCGCCCAGCTTGTGGTCCTTGTCGTTTGTGAAAATGAAGAACCGCACGGGCCAGTCGCCGTACTGGTAGGCCCGCACGCGGTGGACGATGTCGAACTTCACGTCGTCGGCTTGGATCGCCTGCATCCGCTTGGACCAGCCGTTGGGAATCGTCTCCGTGCCGGGCACGGAGAACATGAAGTACTCGCTGAGGCCTTCCTTGACGATGCGTTTGGGTGCGGTGACCATCGGTGCGCCTTTGCCTGCGGCTTCGGCGGCCTTGTCGAACGACTGGCGGGCGGCCTTGCGGCGGAGGTCCTTGTATTTTGGAGCGCCCGGCTTGGGGGTGGCAATGCCATACCGCCTGGCCAGGTCGGCTATCTTCTCGACCAGGTTGATCTTCCCGACGATCAGTCGTATTTCGGCGTTGTCGAACTCCTCGCCGGAGTTGTTGAACACCCGCACGTACCCGCGGAAGGTCAGCGCCGTCTCGGCCGGGTTGCACGTGGCCACGTAGTCCATCTGCCACGTCAGCCCGCTGATGAAGTAGCTGACCTCGACCTTGGCCATTCCGGAGAACGTCGAGTCGACGTTCCAGATCAGGTGCTGCGGTTTCTGCCCGGGGAATATCGTCGAGACGACCTCGATCTCGTCGACGTGCTCCAGCGGGCGCAGCTCGATGCTCGTCGGGTCGATCAGCGTGTTGGTCCAGGCGAACTGCAGGCGGTTAGTGCCCTGCTTGAACGTCAGGAACCGCGTCTCCTTGACCAGGGTGACGTCGGCGGAGTTGTAGATCGTCAACTGCACCGACTGGCGGGCCGGGAGCGTCACCAGGTCGATGTTCTTGCCCGGTGATGCCGCCGCCAGGGCCGATACGGTCAAGACTGTCAGTATCGCTTTGCGTGTCATCGTTGCACCTCGCTATCGCCACAGATTCTTGATGGTGAACTCGAACTTGACGACGGTCTTCTTGACCGGCTTGGGCTTGCCGGCCTTGTCCTTCTCGTCGTCTCCCGGACGGGCCGGAAGGTCCACGTGAAGCACCGGGCTGGCGCCGCCGTATTCGTAGGAGAAGGCGATCTGCTTGCTGGTGCGGCCTTCGCGGACCCACTCGACGTCGCCGTGCCGCCCCTTGGGGTAGAACTTGTCCGCCAGGGCGTTGAGCTGCTCGATCATGTCCAGCCTGGCCGCCTTGGGCTTGAAGTTCTCGATCTCGTAGCGGATGCGGACCTCGAGGTTGTACAGGTTGCCGCGGACGTTCTTGGTCTCCTTGAACTCGACCATCCGCTTGCAGACGATGTCCCTGGCCTGGCCGACGTAGAGTCGCATCTTCGACCCGATCGGCGTGAGCTTGCCCCAGTCTTCTCCGAGGAACGCCTGTCCGCCGCGGTTGTCCTGGATGTAGATTCGGACCTTTCCCGGCTCCAGCGGAACGATACCCAGGCCGTTGGCCTTGTCGTTGGTCAGCATGTAGTGCATCAGCACCTTCGAGGCGTTGGGCTTGTCCTTGTTCAACGCGCCGAAGCGGTACCAGTCGAACGTGTAGGTCTTCCTGACCGGCACCTTGGCGAAGCGGTACAGGAGCATCTTGATGTCTTCCTGCTGCCCGACGGACTTCGGGTCCAGCAGCCGGTTGGCGTACCCGATCCACACGCCGATGTTCCCGAAGTCCTCCCCCGAGTAGTTGTGCAACTGGATGTACTTGCGCAGCTCGAGCTGCGTCTCGGCCTTGTTCGTGACCGCCTTGTACTGGAACAGCCGCGTCAGGTTGCCGATCAGGTAGCTGACGCGGACCTTGACGGCGTAGCCGTCGGCGGCGTAGACCTCCCAGAGAAGCGCGTTCTCGTTCGGGGGGTAGGACACGTTGATGACGGCGACTTCCGGTTGCCCGTTGACCTTCCGGATCGGCCGGACCTTGCCGCCGGTCATGATGCCCACCGGGCGGAACTGGATCGAGTTCTTGTCGATCTGCGTGTTGGACCAACTGAAGTCGACCTTGTTGTTGCCTCGCTTGATCGTGGACTTCAGCAGCGGAACGATCCGCTCCTCTTCGACCAGCGTGTAGCGGCCGTTGTCGAGTTGGATCTCGATGCGGTCGCGGGCGGGCAAGGCGGTGAGTTTGATTCGCGCCCCGGCCGGCACTGCTGTCAGCAGCAGCGCCGCCACGAGCGCAGAGATACCGCGTGTTGGTTTCATCGGGGGCTCCTTCGCGTTCGGGGTTTCCGTGATCCCTGGATTGTCGTACGGCTTCAGTCACTCCCTTCGACGCGCAGGGGGCGGTCGCGGTTCCCCGAAATGTGTCCCGCCGGCGGTGCGAGACACGTTTGCCCGCTTGCCTCGGCCTGGCCCGGCGCGTACGATACGCACACGTCATTGACCCGTGAAATGGGAGTAGAAGGTACCCTATGGACCTCCAGATAGAAGCCTCACCCGGCCTCAAGGGCACGGTAAGAATACCGCCCAACAAGAGCCATTCGTTCCGCGCGTTGATCATGGCCGCCCTGGCCGACGGCACGAGCCACATCACCGCCCCGGCGATCTCGAACGACTGGATGCGCGGCATCGAGGCGCTGGAGATGTTCGGTGCGGAGATCATTCCCAAGGCGAACAACGTCTGGGCGGTCAGCGGCACCGGCGGTCAGTTCCGCACGCCGGACGACATTGTCGACTGCGGCAACAGCGGGATCATCCTACGGTTTTTCGCGGCCCTGGCCGCGTGCTGCGACGGGTACACCGTTCTCAGCGGCGACCACTCGCTGCGGCACATCCGCCTGTGCCAGGCGCTGGTCGACACGCTGAACGCCCTCGGCGCCTGGGCCGTCTGCACCAAGCAGGACGGGCACGCCCCGCTGGTCGTCCGGGGACACCTCAAGGGCGGGCAGGCCGAGATCGACGGCATGGACTCCCAGCCGGTCTCCGCGCTGCTGATCGCCTCGGCCCTGGCCGAGGCGCCCACCGAACTGACTGTCTTGCGCCCCGGGGAAAAGCCCTGGGTCGGCGTAACGCTCGACTGGCTGACGCGCTGCGGGATCGAGTTCAGCAACGAGAACTTCGCACGCTACCGCATTCGCGGACGCAGCCGATGGGACGGATTCGACGTGACCATACCGCTGGACTGGTCGGCCGCCCTGTACCCCATCGTCGCCGCCGTGCTCACCCAGGGCAGCGAGGTCCGCGTGCCGGGCATGGACTGGGGCGACTCGCAGGGCGACAAGGCGGTCGTCGACGTGCTGCGCAGCATGGGGGCCGACATCGCCGTCGACGCCGAAGGCGTCACCGCGCGATCGAGCAGACTGACCGGACGCGAAATCGACTGCAACGACTTCATCGACCAGTTCATGCTGCTGGCGGTGGTCGGCACGCAGGCCGAAGGCGAGACCGTCCTGGCAAACGCCGAGGTCTGCCGATACAAGGAGTGCGACCGCATCACCGAAATGCACAAGGCCCTGACGGCCATGGGCGCCGACGTCGAGGAAAGGCCCGACGGACTCGTCGTCCGCAAGAGCATCCTCCAGGGAAGGCGGATCGACAGCAGGTCCGATCACCGGATGGTGATGACGATGGCGGTGGCGGCGCTGGTGGCCTCCGGGCAGACGGTGATCACGGACGTCGAGTGCGTCAGGAAGACGTTCCCGGAGTTCGTCTCGCAGATGCGAGGCATCGAAGCCGACATGCAGACCCAGAAGCGATAAGCCGGTGCCGCCTGGGCCCGGGGACGATGCGGTGTGAGCAAAACGGACCCGAAGCGGGAGGGCCTGACCACCGCCATCGAGGATTGTCCCGGTGGCAAGGGTGATGTCTGTCTGGAGGCACCCCCCGGGGCGGAGCCCGGAGGCGTTGGGTCCTGGGGGGACACCAGGAGATGCTACCGAGTGACGAAGACCTTCATCGGTCGGACGCTTCGGCCGTTGAAGGACAACTCCCCGATCGCCAGGAGACCTCCCGTCGTGCCGATCAGCGCTATCTCACCGCTTCGAGGCAGGCCGGAAGCGATCGACGCCTCACGGGTCACCGCCTGGCCCACGGCGATGCGGGCCGCTTGGGCCTCGTCGAGCGTCATCGTCGGCATGCCGGCCAGGGCGACCAGGGGCTTGACGATGTGCCCGGCCGGGTCGGCCTCGTCGAGGTCGACGGCGTGCGCCAGCGTGAACGGGCCGACCTCGGTCCGGGTCAGGCTGCTGCAGTATCCGCCCACGCCGAGCGCGGCCCCGACGTCGCGAGCCAATGAGCGGATATACGTCCCGCTGCCGCACCGCACGTCAATCTCCAGCAGCGGCCAGGCGTAGCGCACGACGTCAATGGCGTGGACAGTAACGCCCCGGGCCGGCAGATCGGGCGTGCGGCCCTTTCGGGCAAGCTTGTAGGCTCGCCGGCCGTCGACGTGCACGGCCGAGAACGCCGGGGGGACCTGCTGGATCGGTCCGACGAAGCGCCCCGCCGCGTTGCGTACGACCGGCTCGGCGGGCGGTTCGGCCTTGGGGTTGGGCGTGATCGGCCCTTCGACGTCGTCTGTGGCGCTCGTGGCGCCGAGCGTGATCGTGGCCAGGTAGCGCTTCGGCGCCGCCTGCACGTACGAGGCCAGCCGCGTCGCAGGCCCCAGGCAGATGACCAGCACCCCCCGGGCGAACGGATCAAGCGTGCCGGCGTGCCCGACCTTGATCTTCCGCCCGGCCCGCCGCCGCACGCCGGCCACCACGGCGAAACTCGTGGGCCCCGCCGGCTTGTTGACGTTCAGAAAACCGAACATGCCGACAACATAGCTCACGGCCGGTCGAGGGCCAAGCGTTTAGCGGGCAAGCCTGCTCGCCGGGCTGTTCTTCGAACAACACACGGTGAGCAAGCTCACCCGCTAAACACATCCGTGCGTACACACGGTGCTCGTCCTGGTTCCGCGCCGAGACGCGGGCAGAGCATCACTCGTTCTTGATTTCGATCCGGTGGGGCTTGGTCTCTTCGGCCTTGGGCAGCGTGATCGTCAGCACGCCGTCGGTGCACTTGGCGTCGATCTTCGTCGCGTCCACGTCGGACGGCAGCGTGATGCTGCGGTGGAAGCTGCCGTAGCGGCGCTCGACGTGGTAGTAGTGCTCGCCGGACTCTTCGGCCACGTCCTTCTTCTCGCCGCTGATCGTCAGCGTGTTGTCCTGGACGGCGAGTTCGATCTCGTCGGCCTTCAGGCCGGGCACTTCCGCCTTGACGATCAGGGCCTCGTCCGTCTGGGCCAGGTCGACCGCCGGCATCCAGTCGCGGACCTGTCCTGCGTCGTCCTGTCCGTTGAAGAACCTGTCGAACAGGTCGTCGACCGCGCCTCGAAAGGTAGACAGGGGGAAGCCGTAGCGTCTGCGGTAGGGGATGAGTTTCATTGTCGTTCTCCTGCTGCTGTTTCCGCTGCCGACCACCGGCTGCGGTGCCTTCTTCGGCTCACCCTAAGGAGGAGCAAACGCCGTGCCAGCGGCTTTGGCTTGCCATAACCATATTTTTTACAGTCGCTTGTACTCGCAAGCCATTTACGGCCCGCCCGCCCGGCCTGACTGCCATTTCGACACCCGCCGACAGTCCGGCAGCCATGGCACTCGGCCGAAAGGCCGGCAAAACACCTAATGCCCGCACCGCAGCAGGGCCGATACTTCTCTCGGTTGGCAGATCCCATGACAAGACACCCGCAGCACACTACGCCGGTTCACGTCGAGTGTTCAGGACTCACCCTTGTTCCCGAGCGCGCCCGAAAGATGTTCACGCCGGACCAGGCCACTCGCTCGCTCCCGCTCGTCCGGCAAATCGTCGCCGACGTCATCATCGAGCACCTGAACCTCCTCGAGCAGCAGGAGATCATCGAGGCCGCACAGAACGGCCGCCGCACCGGACAGGCCCACGCCGCACGCGACAGCATGCTCCGCAGCGTCAAGCGCCTTCAGGCCTGCATGGAGGAGATGGACCTGATCGGCGCCGAGCTGCTGGACTGGTCCCTGGGCGTCGTCGAGTATCCCTGCGTGGTCAACGGGCGCGAGATCAGGCTGTGCTGGCAGTACGGGCAGGAGACGGTGGGCCACTGGCACGAGGTGGGCGAGGACTGCGGCTGCCGGCGCCGAACCGACTGGACGTAAGCATGGGCATGACCCAGCGGATCGTGTGCTTCAGCGGACGCGTGCAGGGGGTGGGGTTTCGCTACACGACATACCACCTGGCCGCCGGCTTCGACGTGACCGGCTACGTGAAGAACCTCCCGGACGGGCGGGTCGAGTGCGTGGTCGAAGGCGACGCCGCTCACGTCGATGCCTTTCTGGGCGCCTTGGCCGATCGGATGGCCGGCTTCATCCACTCCCGGACGCAGACCGACGCCCCGCCCACGGGGCAGTTCCCCGCCTTCGACGTGCGATACTGAGCGAGCCGGGCCCATGAGCGACGACCGCGACAATCTCGCCGGGGCGCGCCGGGTGCTGTCGCCTCGCGGGGTGACCTGGCTGGGCATGGGGGTCAACGCGCTGCTGGCCGCGGCCAAGATCGCCGCCGGAACCCTGTTCGTCAGCCAGAGCATCTTCGCCGACGGGCTGCACAGCGCGTCGGACCTGGTGACGGACGTGGCGGTGCTTGCGGCACTGGGCATCTCGGCGCGCCCGGCCGACCGCGGCCACCCCTACGGGCATCGTCGCGTGGCGACGCTGGTGGCGCTGTACATCGGCGTGGCGCTTCTGGGCGCGGCGTGCTGGGTGGGGTACAGCGGCATCTCGGCCCTGCACGGGCGGCCGACGGGCGTTCGCGGCATGGTCCCCCTGGTGCTGGCGCTGGTGTCGGTTGCGGTCAAGGAGGCGCTGTTCCGCGTGACCCGGCGGGTAGCCCGCCGAAGCCACAACGCGGCCCTCGAGGCCAACGCCTGGCACCACCGCACCGATGCATTCAGTTCGATCGCGGCGGCGGCGGGGCTGGCCGCGGTGGCCCTGGGCGGGGCCGCCTGGGCCTTCATGGACCCCCTGACGGGCCTGGTGCTGGCGGCGTTTCTGGCCGTCGCCGCCGCCAGGATCATCACACGCAGCGCCGCCGAACTGGTGGACTCGGCCCCGCCGGCCGAGACGCTCGCCGCCATCGAGCGCCGCGTCGCCCAGACCCCCGGCGTGCGAAGCCATCACGCCTTCCGGGCACGCCACGTCGGCGGAAAGATCGTCATGGACATCCACGTCCAGGTCGACCCGGACCTGACCGTTCGCCAGGGCCACGATATCGCCGGCGCCGTCAAGCGGGAGGTCATGCAGGGCGACCCTCGCGTCGTCGAGGCCGTCGTCCACGTCGAGCCCGCCGAGGAAGACCCGCAGGACGATCACACACCCGAACGCGGAGATTGAAGAGTCCGCAGACCGGCACGGAAACCCCCTCTCCGCGACACCCCCCAAGCCCGGGGATTACCATCCCCGGGACTCGTACGCACCAGGCCCCTCGGCGGTATCACTTCTTTCTCCGCGGCTTGGGCATCCTGATCTTCGGCATCCTCACCTTGGGCATGGTCACCTTGGGCAGCGTCACCCGGGGCCGGGCGGCCGAGCGGCTGGGAGAAGCGCCGCTGCGGCGCCAGGTGGGCAGAACCGGCGCCGGGGTTCGCGGCCGACTGACGGCGGGGCGCGCCGATCGCGCCCGGGCGCCAGATGCGTCGGCCGTGCTGCGATACTTCGGCAGCCACGCGGGGCGAACCTGACCGGAGGCTGTCTTGGCCGACCGCGGCGTGACCGTGGCCGAGCCGCTCCGCGTCACCGTGTTGCCGTTTCGAACGGCCTTGTGGTCGTAGGTCTTGTCGAACAGCCGCGCCTGAAGCGTGCCCTCGCGCGTGACCGTGTTGCCGCTGCGCGCGGTCGTCTGGTCCCGCAGGCGGACGGTCTGTCCGGCGGCGTTCTTGACCTCCTTGTGGTAGGTGCCCTTGTTCGGCTCGCGGGTGTAGTACGCCTCCACCGTGCCCAACGTCTTGCCGTCACCGTTGGTCCACTTGCCGTCTCTCGCGATCGTCTTGTCCTTCCAGGCGACGCGGCCGTTGTAGTTGAACACGTGCGTCTTGCCGTCGGCGGTGGTGACGCTGGCAGTCTTGACCGTGTTCACCGCGTTGCCGTTCCGCGTGTGGGTCACGTCGACGTCGAACGTCCCGTTGTGGCGCCCGGTGACGGTCGTGTCGCGCCGCAGCGTATTCCTGTCGACCCTGGTAACCGTCGTGTCGTTCGTGCGGACGGTTTCGCCGCGGCCGTCGGCCAGCCGCTTGTGGTACGCGACCGTGTTCCCGTCGCGGATGCGCGTGGCGTTGACCGTGCCCAGCGTCCTGCCCTGCCCGTTGGTCCACGTGCCGTTCTTCGTGGTGGTGTTCCCCTCCCGGACGACCCGACCGTCGTAGTTCAGCCT
>Ga0180432_10008037_pt1 | contig 13280 bp, 11 predicted proteins | sample SS_ome_10_FD_132414 | JGI IMG/M metagenome (GOLD analysis project Ga0180432, IMG submission 132414) | Hypersaline lake sediment archaeal communities from the Salton Sea, California, USA - SS_1_MS_2 metaG | ecosystem: Environmental > Aquatic > Non-marine Saline and Alkaline > Hypersaline >...
TAAAATTTATTCAGATGCAAGGGGAAAATATGAAGTCATCGTATGGACGAAGATCAGTAAGAACAGGCCCAAGGTGCCCAGATTGTAACGAAATAAAGGATGCGATGAGACGTATTCCTATAGAATTAGTTGATAAAAAAACGAAAGAAATAATTGAAATTGCTTATGGTGATGTCATGTGTACAGATTGTTTTCCAATTAGATATAAAGGTAGAACAAAAATTCGAGTTTACATTTAACCAGATTCAAGGAGATTAATATGCCTATTTATGAATTCAAATGCAATCATTGTGGACAACAGTATGAAGAACAGAAAAAAGTTGATGACTTCAAATCAGATTGTCCAGTATGTAAAAAGCCGAGCGAGAAAATAATGTCTTCATCAAGTATCAATGTGAAAGGAAGTCCTAATAAGACCATTGATTCTGTCGTCGGTGAACAAGCAGAAAAACGATGGCAGGAGATTGAAGAAAATAAAAATAAACGAAATAAAGAAAATTACGGTAATGTTTCAGATAAAGAAGCAAAGGAAAAAGATGGTAAACGTATAGCAAAACTTGTAGATAGACAGCAAGGCGCGTATACAAAAATCGAACAAGCAAAGAAAGATGCCGGCATAACTAAACGTGATGAATTGAATCACGCACTTGGAGGAAACGATGCTTAAAATTTTAGTCTCAAGAAAATTAAGTTCAAAATTGAGCTCATTTTTCAAGACTGCAGCGCGTAGTTGGCGCGATCAAATGGTGTGGCATATGACGCCAACAGGACAAAGACGATTAGTACAGGTTAGAAGTTTACCACTTGAAGAACAAGAAAAGTATAAGCCACATGCAACATACGGTTCGATGCCAATACCATTAATTCAATCCCATGTTTACAATTGGCAAAAAAATGAATCTGAAAAATCATTTTCTGCACTATATAAAAACTTTATGCCGCTTATGAATAACACGATAAAACGCGTTGTTGGCGGTAGAAATGTATCAAAAGAAGATGTTGAAGATTTAAAAATGGAAGCAAATCGTATTTTTGTACGCGCATTAAGCAACGTAGACCATACAGATCAAGGTGTTATAAAATATTTAAAGCAATCATTACAAAAACAATTAGAAGGAAAATCTCGTGATATATTTCGTACTACTGTTACTATAGGCCCAAAAGATAGACGATTATTGAGAGCAGTACACAAATATATACACGAATATTATGGTAAACATGGCACTGAACCAACAGACTATGACCAAATGGCAAGAGATTTGAATAAAGACAAAACGAATAAAGTTGATAATGCTGATGCAAGGAAAATTCAATCTTTATTGGAAACAGGCGCAGTATCATTACATAAACCAATTGAACATGATGATAGTGCAAGTTCATTGGCTGACGTTTTACAACCTGCAGAAGAAGATATCACTCGTATGCAAACTCAAGAAGAAGATCTAGCAATAAAACGATTAAAAGAAGCAATTAAAGAAGGTCTAAGTAAGTTGCCAGAAGAACAACGTAAAGTTATTGAATTAAAATATCGTTTTGATGAAGAAGAACAACAAGGCGGTAAACTTGAGAAAAGTCCAGAACGTACAATTAAAGAAATTTCGAAAATATTAGGTTTACCTCGAACAACAACTAAAAGAGAATTAGATCGTGCTGAAGCAAAATTGAGAAGAATGAAAGAAATGCAACAATTATCTAGCACTGTTAGACGAATTATTAAGGCTTTTAATAAACACGTTAAATTTGCGTATGATGCTAAAACAGTCAAGAAGATAAGTAAGACGTCATATATAATCGATAATAAGTTTACTGTTAGTAAATATGCAAATCAATATGTTTGTGATTGCGATGTTGATAATTGTTTACATACAGATGTGATTAGAGATTTACAGAAAAATGGTAAATAAAATATGCCAAAATTTAAAGGTGCAAAAAAATCAGTTGTTGTTGACAGTAAACAGCCAACATCAACGTTTGAAAGTATATTCAACGAATATATCGACAATATAGTTGAAGAAGATAAAGAAGTCGATATTCTCACGTTTGTTGAATCTCCGTATTATCTTAATATTCAATCTTTACAACCACCACAGCGTTATATCTTAAAAGTATTTTATAATTTACCGCTTGATGACACAGATAAGTGTATTTTATTACGTTCATTTCCTCATGATAAAAAAGGCAGATTGGTTACTGAAGTTGAGTATACAAAATATTTAATGAATCAAGAACGTACAAATATTCAATCAGTAAAATTTGTTGAAAAAGCGACAGAATTATTATTATCTTGTGGTCGTCGTGGTGGTAAAACATTTATTGCATCAATAATTTCTGCGTATGAAGCATACAAACTAATAATAAAAGATAATCCACAAGCATATTACAATATGGCACCTGATGAAATGATTCGAATTGTTAATGTTGCGTCAAGTGGAGATCAGGCAAATGAGCTTTCAACACAGATTCAAAACAGAATATTTAATTCTGAATGGTTTTTACCATATATTGCAAGTTTTAATTCTGATGAAGTTTGTCTTAAAACAAAACATGACATTCGTAAAATGGACGCTGAAGCAGAACAATATGGTCAACCACTTAAGAGACGCGCAACAATAAAAATTGAATCATTATTATGTTCTGCGCGTAGTACTCGTGGTGGTTCTGTGATCGTTGCTCTTCTTGATGAGCTTGCTCATTTTGTAGATAATGATGGTAATAGAGGTGGTAAAGCAGTTTACGAAAGTTTAACACCTTCAGGTGCTACATTTGGTAACGATAGTAAAGTTATTTGTATTTCGAGTCCGTATACGAAAAGTGGCGTGTTTTACGATTTATACACAGATTCATTTAGGGATCAGTCTATTCGAATGTTACAGATGCCTACATGGGAGATGAATCCCTTAATCGAATTTGATTTTCTTAAAAGTCGATATAAGAAAAATACTGAAACTTTTTGGACTGAATATGGTGCTCAATTTTCAACGACTGTAACTGGATTTTTCAAATTTCCTGAAAGAATTTATGAATGCGTTGATGTTATTGGATATAATGATACATTCGATGAAGATGGACAGCCTAAAAAGGAACCAGTTTACAGAGCGCCGACAAAAACACCGAAAAGTCGTTATCTTCATTATTTAGCTCTTGACCCAGCTGTTAATGATAATGGATATGCCTTGGCATTGGTACACTGCGAAACAAAAGACGGTGGTGTACACGTCGTTGTTGATGAATGGAAAAAGTGGTCTGTAAATGATCCAGAATTTTCAGCATTTGATTTTATTGACATTGAACTAATAGATAATTATGTGTTAGAATTAACAAGACAATTTAGAATTGCTAAGGTGGTATATGACCAGTTTGGCTCTGCTGCATCGATACAAAAATTTAGAAAAATGGGTATTGACGCTGTGAAAGTTCATTTTACTCGTCAATATAATATGAAAATTTATAAGAATTTACGGTCTATAATATATGATAAGAAGATATCTCTCCTTCATCATAAGGAGGGATTGAAAGAACTTGTATATTTACAAGAGAAAAAGGTTAGCAGGAAACAATTTATCGTGCAAGCTCCAAAATCTGGCGATGTAACATCTGATGATATGGCTGACGTTCTTGCGAATGTAGTACAGGTAGCAGTAGATCAAGAAGTTGGAAGACCTGCAGCAAGAATTACAAGGTCATCATCAATGTCGCATGGAAGAACAAGTGGAGCAGTTGTAACGACAACGTCAGTTGCAAGGTCAAAAATGAGAAAAAAGGTGCAAAATGAAACACTCATGAAAAGACTTGCAATTGCTAGACGTTCGGGTGTATTTCGATGAATGAACATGAACAAGCTAGAATGAGCAAGCTTGAGCAGGCTAAGTTTTTCAACGACTTATCAAGAGACTGTATATCGTCATCAAGTGAATTGCAACAATCTGTAAGAGATCTTTTTGTTAAGTTGCAAGACATTAATACGTTGACTAATACATTTCCTCATGTTATATATCATAGGAAATTAAATATACAGAGGTTGATAAATGCTACATTATCAAATATTGATAGTATAGCGAATGAATTAAAAAATGCGAGCTTTGAAAGCAAAAATTATGAAGCGACTGCAAAAAGGTACGCAGAGTTAGAAAAATCAAAAGTTGAAAGACAAGCTATAAAGGAGAAAAATTATGAGAATTGAAGGCACACCAAAATGGCTAGATAATTTAGTTACAGAAGAAAGTCAAAAAATTGCAAATGAAAATAAAAAAGCAGATGAAAATAAAGAAGCAGCAGAAGCAATGACTCTTGAAGAAATTGAAGCAAAAATTGATGAAGCATCTACACCTGAAGAATTAGATGAACTTGAAAAAGAGCTTGACAAATTAGACGAAGCAAGCGCTGATAAGGCACAAGAAGCAGGTGATGAAGGTGGTCAAGAAACAGAAGTTCAAGAGACAGAAGTAACTGAAACTGCAGAAGGTGAAAAAAAGGACGAAGATGAAGGTGAACCTGCAGAAAATATGGACGAGTTAGCAGAAGATGTAGATGAGATTAAAAAGGATGTCAAAAGCGAAAAAGAAGAAATCAATAAAAAACTTTTAGAACAAGTAACGAAATTAAATGATGCAATGGGTATGAATAAAGTTGTCGATCTCAATCGTACAATTGATCTTGGCTAAGGATTAATATTAATATGAAGAAGATACCAAATATCAAATTTGTAAAAGGTGGCAGCACTAAAGGAATAACAAAAACAGCAGATGTCAAACATAGTGCTGTTCAAAATGCTGCAATCAAAAAATCGCAACCATCTTTACAATCAGAAGAGTATAGAGGCCCAATACGTAAACACAATCAAAAAGCAATGAAGATTGTAAACCATTTTGCGAAACAAGCTGCTGCTGATATTAAACAATCGATTCCTACATTTTATCATCCTGATTTTGAACCTTCATCGTTATTACTTCCAAAAGATCGAATTGAAATTAATAGTTGGTGTAATTATTTCTATAAATATGATGCGTTAGTTTCAACTGCTATTGATATGCACTCAGAGTTACCATTATCAAAAATTAGACTTGATTTACCAAAAACAAGAGACAAGAAAAAAGCAAATAAAATTCTTGAGCATTATCTTGAAATGATTGGCAACTCAGGTATTGATTTATTTAATAAACTTTTGATGATGGGTGTTGAATATCACAAACTTGGAAATGTATTTCCATGGGCACAAATGAATGAAGATGGCACTGCTTGGGAAAGATTAGTGTGCTTAAATCCAGATTACATCAAACTTGAAAAATTGCCGATAACAAATGCTATAAAAATCGATATTGTACCTGACGATAAACTTAGAAGAATTGTTCATGCAGGCCCGTACGATCAAAAGACAGGTAAATTATATCAAACATTGCCTGAAGATGTTATTGAAAGAGTAAGAGCAGGAAGAGAAATTCCTCTTGCAACTGATCCCAATGAAGGATCTCATTGCGCGCATATAGCAAGAAAACTTGCTGATTATCATGAATGGGGTTCATCATTAATTGAAAGAAATTTCAAAACACTTGTTTATAAAGATAGATTACGCCAATCACAGGATGCTATTGCGCAAAGACATCTTACACCGAAACATCTTGTCTGGGCTGATTACGCTAGTAAGGCAGACGTTAATGACATAAGAGATCAGGTTGAAGATGCAATGTTAAATCCTGACTTCGCAATCGTAACAAACTATCAATTACACTGGGATTTGGTTGGAACAAGCAGTGGATTGATGCAGTTGTCATCTGAATGGCAATGGATTACAGACGATTTGTTGATTGGTTTAATGATTAACAAAAATGTATTGCTTGGTGAGGGTACATTTGCAAGTGGTCAAACAGTTCTTGAAGTTCTTAATCAACGTTACGCAATATTTCGCGAACAATTAGAAGCATATATTGAGAAAAATTTATTTATTCCTATTGCAAGAAATATGGACTTTGTTGAGTATGAACCCGGGACTGTGAAGAATGGACAAAAAGAAATTTTATTGTACCCTAAGGTAAGGTGGAATAGACTTAATCTTACAGATGATACTCAACATAAACAAATGTTAGCGCAAGCAGTTGCTGAAGGAAAAGTTGATGTTGGTACTTGGTTAGAATATTTTGGTTTAAATTCTGAGTCAATTGCACAAAGATTAAAACAACAAGAAGACACAGTATTAGATCCTACATATATGGAATTAAGACGATCAATAATGATGGAAGTTGGTCGTACCTTAGGCCCAGCAGTCGCAAAAGTATATGCAGATGCTTATGGTCTTGAACTTGAAGATCCTATGGGCGGCATGGGAATGTTTGCAAAGGACAAGAATTCAATATCAAAATTTGGAAAAGATTTAAATATTGAATATAATGACGATGGTGGAATTACAATCAAACCAAAGATTGTGACAGAAGAAGTTAAGAAAACATCAGACACAAGAGATCAACGAAGGCATGAATCAGATGTAAACAAAGAGAAAAAGCGGGTTGAGAATTCTGTTGAAGTTGATACAAAGAAAAAGCAGAAACCACCAAGAAAAGATTTACAAGATAAAAATATTAAGCCGAATATGTTTAAAATAATGAAAACAGTTGATGAAATGATATTTGATGCAAAACATAATGGCAATGATAGAGTTGAATTAAAATCATTATCAAAACCAAAATTAAAAGAAGGATATAACTCTGTACCATTTCAATCTACTGGTAAAACAAAGGAATTAGAGAAAGAAGCAAAAGCATTAGCAGAAGATATGAGATTACGGTCTGATGATTTATTAAAAAAAGGAATGAATTCTTACACAAGAAATTTATTGAAAAAATCAGAAAATGATATCATTAATTCATATTACAGATCATCAAAGAGTGCAAATAATAATGGCATAGATGCAAAAATTGCAACATTAGTTCCACAAATTTATACTGCAACATATCATTCTCTATCAAAAGAGGCAGAGCCTATATTCGAAGCAGGACAAACTGTGCGCATGCTTTTTGAGAAAGAAATGAATGATAGGATTGAAAAATTATCAAGTCAAATAGAATTGATTACATCTACTAATAGAAAAATCGCAGAAAGCAATCCTGATGAAGCAGCTTCGCTTTCGTCAAAAGCATTTAAGGAACATGAAAGTCACATTCGTTCTACTTTACGAACTGCTGTTGATGAAATCATAGACGAAGTTAGTACAATGGCATAAAAATTATGGACAAGATTTCTATTACAATAGACAATTTACTCGGTCTGTCTTCTAATCTGAAAACAAAAGCGAAGAATTATGAACCAGTGTTGGCAAGACATCGCAGAAATAGATGGGTGTACAGAGTTGGAGATTATCTTGTACGCTTACGAATCATAAAAATACCATATTCTATTAGTAGAAAAATGACACCTGCTCAATTAAAGAAAGAGAAGAAAATAAAAGATCGTGATGTATATGTTAGTTGTACTTGTGATTTTTGGAAATGGGGTGGCCCAGATTTTAACGCGAATGAGCAAGATTATAGTGAACGATCATTTTCAGATTTATCCTCACCTGATATACGAGATCCTCAGAGAGAAAATCTCATCTGTAAACATGTGTATGCTGCATTAAAAAAATTCAAAAAAGATTTTAAGCAAGTCCCATAAGTTTCTTTTACTTTTATCTAACCCATATTCATAAGTAAAATGATTTGTTTATTTGGGAGATAAAATTATGTTTACAAAAACAGGTGCGATTTTCACTATTTCGAAAGCAAATCGAATTAAGACAGCAGAATCGTGGGATGATTATCTTGAAGCGCAAGGTAAAACGTCTGCAGTTGAAGGCGTTATCATACATAGAAGGAAAAACCCAGACAACGTACAAAAAGTTGTTTGTGATATTGATCTTGACAAGTACATATATATACATACTACAATAATGGCTTCGATTGATATCGAACCTGGCACAAAGTTTTACATCACAAAAGAAACTGAAAAATATATCAACAATAATGGTGATGCATGGCCAAGAGATCAATTGCTTAAAGACTATCCAACATTTGTTGATTTTGGATCTGTATTTGTAGAACACGATCAAAATCCAGAACGTGCGAAAGGAAAAATTCTTGATGCTGCTGCACGCGATATGGGTGATACTGTTTTAATTGATTTATTATTTTGTGTTGACCGTAGACATGAAGATTTAGTAAACAATATTGAGACTGGAATTGCAAATGCAGTTTCGATGGGATGTTCTACTAAATATACTATATGTAATATCTGTGGTAATGTCGCACATGATGATAGTGAATACTGCGAGCATATTAAAAGACGCAAAAATCAAATGTGTAAATGTTCTGATGGTAAATATAGAAAAGCAGCTGAACTTTGTTTTGGAAATACATTTTTTGATTGTTCTATTGTCGCAAATCCAGCATTTGCCGGCGCTGTTTTTAGAAAATTAGTTGCATCAAGTCAAGTATCGAATCAATTATTATCAAATATAATAAATAAGAAAGTGGACACTATGCAATACGATGACAGATTAGCAAAAGTCGCGTCTGAGTTAACAAAGACGGCCGTTCATCCGATTGAACATGGGGAAGATATTATACATCCTATTGAAGATCCTTACGCAGATATTCCTTATCGCGATCCTCACAACATATTAAAAGAATTCGAAGAACAACAGCCAAAAGATCAGAAGGTTGATATAGGAAAAGCAAAACGCGCAAGCAGTGGTCAATTAGTTGTACTTACAAAAAGACATAACATTGCACCTGAGCACAGAAAAGTGAATAATCTGTTCAACTTTATAGATAAAGATACTGTTGGCAGATTGATTGGCAAAAAAGGAAATAAATGCGCAGTATACTTTTCAAAAATTGGAATGGTGAAAGATATTCCTGCACCGATTGTAAGAGTATATTCTGTTGAAGAAGATAAAATTCCAAAGACAGCATCTGATGACGACCTTTCAGTTAACAGAAGGGGAATGTTTAAACCATTTGGTGATAAATTCCAGATACTTAAGATTATGGACAAAGATGTTGAAATTAGATGGCTTAGTGGAGAAAACGCAGGGGAGAAACAAACACTCGCTAAAAAAGAATTTAAGAAAAGCACAATTAAATGGGCATCTACAAAACAACTTGCTTCTTTTGATGCGACATGGCAAGGATCAAAATATCAAGTAAAGAAAGCATTTTGGAATGAAAAACATGCAGATTTATTAGATAAAATTGAAAGTCATATTGATAACATTCAGCATGATATAACTGAAGTTGTACCATCTAGTAAAGGTAGATACGGCAAATCTTTTAACATAAATAGTAAAATCGGAAATACATCATTATTGTTTAAAACTGCAATAAGTGGCGACAGCTTGAAGTTAAAGATTGATTCGACTGAATGGTAAGTGTGGCTCATACATATAATGAGAGTGCGCAGATACACAGCGTTTTGATAAAAATTATATAAACATATTTGCGAGCGAACAATAATGCTCGCTACATTTTAACAAGGTATATTTCATTTTTTTTAATTATACAAGACATAACGTAGTTAAAGTTCTAGTTACCGAAAGGTAATAAAATCGGAGCAATTGATAACAACAATTAGACGAACGGAATTTTTTAAAAAGAAGGAGGCCCATATGTGGTCAGCACGAGTACATAAAACAGGAAGCAAGATACAGTTGCTTAAGAATGGTAACGTATCGAAAACTATTGAAGCAGGCGATGAAACATTTGCACCTTATGAGGCGCAGAAGTTTGCTGAAGATCTTGTAGGCAAGATGAATGACAAGGTCGCAAAGCAGATGACTGATCCTGGTGCACAGCCATCAGTTGCAACAGAAGGTGAAACACAGAATGAAAGTTTGAAGGCTGTAAATCAACAGGCAACAGGTAAAGCAGTTAAAGATGCTGCTTCTAGTGAAATCGCTAAAACGGCTTATGAAGAAAAACTTGAAACTGAAAATAAATCATTGAAGAAGAAAATCGCTAAGGTTGAAAAGGAAGCTCACATCGAACGTAAAGCACGTCGTGGTGTTGCAATTGCTAAAGCTCTTGTTGAACAAAAGAAACTCGCAAATGATGAAGATGCAATTAAAGATACTGTAATGAAAATTACTGCAATGTCAAATGACGAAATCAATCTTCTTGAAAGAAAAGCAAATAACAAACCTCTTTATGATTCTGTTGAAGATGCTGAAAAAGCTTCAAGGCGTTATGCTAGGATGGCAAGGCTTCATAGACAGGCTGCTGAAGATGCTCAAATCGGTGGCGATGAAAAGATTGCGGATGATGAAGATGTAAAAGCTGCACGTTATGATGATCTTTCTAAGGAAGCATTCAATGCTGCTGGTGAATATGCTGAAGCAGGTTATAACAATACTGCTGATACTGGAACTTCTGAAGATATTGCAAACCAGATTAAAGATGACGCAACAGGAGTTGGAGTTGATGGTAAAAAAGCCAGTGATGAAATGAAACCTGAGATTGATGATATTATGTTCCAGGCTGAAGATGGTGACGATGATGATGAAATTCTGGAAGATGATGTTGCAATCGAAGAGGAATTCGATGAAGATGACGACGAAGAACTTCCTGAAGAAGAGCAGTTTGAAGAAGAGGATGAAGAAGAAATGAATATGGAAGCAGCAGCGAAAATTTATCGCAAAATTGCTGCTGATCATACAGCAAAAGCTGAAGAACACAAAACTGCTGGCGACGAAAAGAAAGCGGAAGTTGAAACTGAAATTGCAAAAGAAGCAACTGAACTCGCTGAAGGTGTAGAAGCAAAAATTGCTTCAACAAAAACAGAATCAGATGAGGACATGAAGAAAGCCGCTTCTATTTACAGACAAATTGCTGAAAATCATAAGAAGAAAGCTGAAGCTCTTGAGTTAGACGGTAAAACAGCAGAAGCAGATGTTGAAGATGAAATATCTGTTGAAGCTTCTAAAATGGCTGAAGATGTAGAAGCTTTTATGAAAAAAGAAACTGAAGATGAAATAATTGAAGACGACTCTGAAGAAGATGTTGAAGAAGTTACTGAAGATGTAGAAGCTGCTGTTGAAGACACAGGTGACGAACTAGAAACTACTGATGAAATTGAGGTTGAATCTGCGGAAGAAGATACAATTGATGATGATGCTATATTGGAAAATGCCGCAATGGAAGGTGTTATCAACGTTGATGAAGTTGATGAATTACCATCCGATGAAGAAATCGCAGCTGCTTTAGATTCTGGCGATGAAGAATTAGATGCAATCGTCGAAGATGATGCTGCGCTTGAAGAAGTTGCATCTGAAGAAGAAGAAACTGATGAAGCTATCGACAAAGAAGCTGACAATAAACAAACTAGAAAAGTTGCTGAGATTGAAAAGAGCGCCTCATCAGATGTAGATCGTGAAGAAGCTAATCGTTATAGCAATCAAGTTGACGATCTCGAAGGTCTTTGGAAATAAACTAATTTATTCATAACAGCAATCGGAGGATGTACAATGCTAGTTATTAAATATCCGGGAAATCGACACACTTTAAGTACACTTGAGGCTGCAAGTTTCTCAAGACAGAATTACGGAAATTCAAGTTTCACACGTACTTTCGGTCGTATTTCCGCAACAACTCCTAACGGTGCTCTGGGTGGCATGGTTGCCAAACTCACCGGTGATTATGAAGTCGGCATATCTGACTCTGCTGACAATGTATTCGGCTTTTTTCTTAATGATGCCGCTGGCAATCCTTTTGAAAATACTCCAGCAGTCGCTTCTGGTAAGGTAACAGTTATGACTGGCCCGGGTGGCGAATACGAAACTGATCTCTATGAAACTGTTAATGAAGATAACAGTGCGCTTGCAACTGCATGGTCAGCTGCTATTGGTTTGCCACTTTATGCGTCAGACTTTGGCTTGCTCACAACTGAAAATACTGGCTCTGGGGTTGTTGGTATTGTAACAAAAACTCCTAGTGCAAATAACGTGTTCCTTGGCTTCAAGGCTCTTATTTAATCAGGCATTGCAAGGATAACAATTAATAGTCAATAAACAATTAAAAGGAGTTTTTAACATGGCAAAATTAACACCTGCACAAAAAGAAGTGGTCATAAACAAGCTTCTTCAGTCACCTGAAGGAAAAATGAAGCTTGCTGCTTCAATGCAAAACCCTCTTCGTGAAAGACTGGATTATGAGGGTGTGTTTCGTCGTGCTGTTGTAGTTGATCCGCTCCCGCAGGGTGCGCTTCCTTACTATGACAAGGACGTTAATGTTCCTGCTATCGTTATAGCAGAAGAAGGACAAACACCGGAAACTATCGTTAAAGGTAAAAGGATTCTCATTCCAATGTTTGAACTTGGTTCAAACCCAAAAATTCCATTTACCCAAGTAAAAGAACGCCGCTACAATCTGATTGACAGAGCGCAGGACAAGGCAAAACAGGAAATTCAAGCAGCTGAAGATGAACTTGGCTTTGCAGCATTTGATGTTGCTCTTGCACAGGTTGATCCAATCACAGGCGTTGCATTTAACGCTGCAGTCAACGCTGCTGGTTCGCTTGACAGAGACGCACTTGCTGATGCATTTGCAGAAATTGAAAAGCATGACCTTCGTGTCGCACGTATGTTCATGAATGCTAGAGATTACTCTGACATTCGTAAGTGGGGTCGCGATCAGTTAGATCCTGTTTCACAGAAAAGTCTTCTTGCAACTGGTCTTATGGCTATGCTCTGGGGCGCTGAAATAATCGTCTCAAGGATTGTTCCTATCGGTACAGTTTATGTATGTACTGAAGAAAAGCACCTTGGTATCATTCCTCAGAGAATTGATATCACAGTCTTGCCTGCAGATGACCCTGATTCAAGGCTTATCGGCTGGTCAATTTTTGAACAGATCGGTATAGGGATCTGGAACCCGCGTGGAGTTGCAAGTATCACAGTCACTAGATAATAATACTGCATACCATAAAGGCACGAAAGAGCAGCTTTTTAGCTGCTCTTTTTTTGTTTTGTAGCATCAAATTTAGTTCATCCAATTAAGCGTGCGTAAATTTTTTAAACATTTTTGTAAAATAAATATTATGAAATGCTTAATTTGCAATACTGAACGAATGGATTTATCTCAACATATTGTTAAAGAACATAATATGCTAGTAAAGGATTATAAACGCAAATTTAGTGTAGATAGTGTGATTGATAAAAGTTTACGAAATAAAAGAAAGATTAAAACAGATAAAAATCATCCATTTAAATGTAATCATTGTCCAAAGAAATTTAAAACGCAAGAAGCTCTTAATAGACATTA
>Ga0180432_10008038_pt1 | contig 13280 bp, 11 predicted proteins | sample SS_ome_10_FD_132414 | JGI IMG/M metagenome (GOLD analysis project Ga0180432, IMG submission 132414) | Hypersaline lake sediment archaeal communities from the Salton Sea, California, USA - SS_1_MS_2 metaG | ecosystem: Environmental > Aquatic > Non-marine Saline and Alkaline > Hypersaline >...
TTCTTGATCCCCTCCTTGAGGGCGTATTCCCGACCGATGATACCCTGGAGGTCCGGAAACTCCTGCACCACGCCGGTATCCAGGTCCGCCTTGGCCAGCAGCGCCGCCTGCTTCACATCGTCCACGTGCTTCGGGAAGAGCTTCTCACACAGCCACGCCGCCAGGGCCTGGAAGCGCATGACCTTCTCATACGACGTACCCAGCTTGGAATGAAACACCACGCCCTTGAGGTCCTCCACCCGGCTTTCGAGCGTAACTTTTGTGTCGTCCTCGTAGTAGAACCGGGCATCCTCCAGCCGGGCCGCCAGGACCCGCTCGTTGCCCTTCGCCACGAGATCGAGATCCTTTGCGGCGGTATTGGAGACGGTGATGAAGTGGGGCATGAGGGTTTTCTTTTTATCCACCACGCTGAAATATCGCTGGTGCTTTTTCATGGCGATGATCGGGATCTCCCGAGGGAGATCGAGATACATCTTATCGAATGTGCCGCCCACGGCGACGGGGAACTCCACCAGGTTCACGATCTCGTCCGTGAGCTCCCGGTCTTCCAGCACCTCTCCCCCGAAGGAGCGGGCCACATCAGCGATCTCCTTCTCGATGGTCTGTCTCCGCTCCTCCCGGCTGACGATCACCTTGGCCTTTGTGAGCTTCTTCACGTAATCGTCGTAGCCCGAGACGGTGATCTCTTCATTCTGCATGAAGCGATGGCCCCGGGTCGTGTCGGAGCTTGAGACGTTCCCGAAGGAGACGGGAACCACCACCCCGTCGAACAGGGCGACGATCCAGTGCACCGGCCGGGCGAACCTGACCTCCTGGTCCATCCAGCGCATGCTCTTTTTAAACGGGATATCGTTGATGAGGACGGTCAGCATGTCCGGGAGTATCTCGACGGTGAGCCGCCCCGGGTCCTCCTTCACGGCGGCCAGGTATTCCCCCTTGTCCGTCTTCACCCGGGAAAGCTCGTCCACGCTCATCCCCTGCCCCTTGGCGAAGCCCAGGGCCTTCTGGTTGGGCGTGCCGTCTGCCTCGAAGGCGACGGAGACCGGCGGGCCGATCTTCTCGGTGGTCTGGGGCTTCTGGGATTCGGCCACGTCCCGCACGGCCACCATGAGCCGCCTCGGGGTGCCGTCGGCGATGATCTCGCCGATATCGATGCGGTGCTGGGCACACAGGTCACCCATGATTTTTTTCATGGCATCCAGGGCGACGAGGATGAATCCCGCCGGTATCTCCTCGGTGCCTATCTCAAACAGCAGCTCTTTCGCCACGATAGTATGTCTCCTTCTATTCTCCCGAATCGGATGGGGAAGCGCTCGAAATTATCCTTTTTGTCTATTCCCAGACCAGGTCGCTCCAGCGGTTCATCAGGGGATGCCCCATCTCTTCCCTCTGGGCCACGTATCCTTCCGCGGCACCCCGGGCGAGGTCCCGCACCCTGCCGATGAAGCGAACCCGCTCGGTCACGCTGATAGCCCCCCGGGCGTCCAGGAGGTTGAAGAGGTGGGAGCACTTGAGGCAGTAGTCGTACGCCGGGAGCACCAGGCCCCGCTCGATCATCCGCTTGGACTCCGCCTCGCACATGTCGAACATGGAAAAGAGCATCTCCTGGTCGGACTCGTCGAAGTTGTAGGTGGAGTTTTCCACCTCGCCCTTGTGATGCACGTCGCCGTAGGTGATGCCGTGGGCCCACTGGAGATCATAGATCGAATTCACCCCCTGGAGGTACATGGCGATGCGCTCGATGCCGTAGGTCAGCTCCACCGATATCGGCTTCAAATCCACCCCGCCGGCCTGCTGAAAATAGGTGAACTGGGTGATCTCCATCCCGTCGAGCCACACCTCCCATCCCAGTCCCCAGGCCCCCAGGGTGGGGGATTCCCAGTCGTCCTCGACGAACCGGATGTCATGGGCCAGGGGATCGATGCCGAAGCTTTTCAGGCTGTCCAGATACAGCTCCTGGACGTTCTGGGGCGAGGGCTTGAGGATCACCTGGTACTGGTAGTAGTGGCACAGGCGGTTCGGGTTTTCGCCGTAGCGCCCGTCGGTGGGGCGGCGGCTCGGCTCCACGTACGCCACGTTCCAGGGCTCCGGGCCCAATACCCTCAGAAACGTGGCCGGGTTGAAGGTTCCCGCGCCCACCTCGATGTCATAGGGCTGCTGGATGATGCATCCCCGCTCGGCCCAATACCGCTCCAGGGCCAGAATCAACTCCTGAAATGTCAATGCCACCGCTCTTCGCTCCCCGTCGGCGTTTTACCGACAAAAAATGTTACGACATAAATAGAAACAGTACCAACTTGAGAAAAAAATGTCAAGAATATTGGCCCGATAAATCCCCGGGGTCGAGATGATCGCCGGGCGTCCATTCAATGGATGTGCTGCGGCACAAAAAGACATCCAACACCCTTCCCGTCTTCCTTTCGTCTCACGCAGACACCCGCCGGGAGACGGCCGGTCGCTCAATTCGGCCTTTCTCCTTTACAAACAGGGAAAATGACGATATAAAAATGAAAACGGCGCTTTGTTCCCTCGGGGGGGAAGACGAATCCACCGCCCCTCTTTTATGAACGAACGCACCCTCACAACACTCTGTACGGTTGTCACATGATGAAAAGAAGACTTCTTCGGGATGTTTTATACTCAGCAACAGTTGCCCTCATCATATTCTGCATCGTCCCCGCCGCTTCGGCGGGGGAGGTCGAGATTCTGGCGGTGCTGGATACCGACTCGGGACTCTCGGGAAACCGCGTCAACGGACTCGCCCCGGACCTGGGATTCGGGATCTTTATCGCCACCGACGGCGGCCTGCACGTCTTTTCCGATTACGTCTACCTCCCGATCTTCCAGAAGATGGAGGCGTACATGATCGCCGGCGGCTCGGAGAACACCCTCTGGGCGCTGATAGACGAGCCATATATTTACAGAGTCAGGACCGACAATGATATGTGGCTGGCGGAGCGCATCCTCCGCCCGGACGGGGCGACGACGGTCACCTCCATGACGTCCCTCGATAATACCCTCTTCATCGCCGGGAACACGGGTCTCTTTTACATCACAGACACCGAGGACGCCTATCACCCGGTGCTGACGAACGTCGGCGCCGTCACCGCCATGGCCTTCTCCGAAGACGGCACCCTGGCTGCCGCCATGACGGATCCAACAAGCGGCGCACCGGGCCTGAAGATCATGGGCGGAGACCTGTTCGGGAGACACGGCTGGGTGCCGGAGTGCTCCGACCACGAGATCACCGCCCTGTTCCTCTCCCCGGATGCGCTTTTTGCCGGCACCGCCGACGGCGAGGTCCTCCGCCTCGACCGGTCGGGGATCTCCCGGGTCTCCCTCTCTCCCGACACCCTCCGGGCGCTGTTACCGGGGCGGATCAACGATGTCATGGTCGATGAAAACCACCTCTACGTGGCGACGGAGAAGGCCCTCTACGTCGGAGACGCCGACGCCGATAAGATCGATGTCGTATTCTCCGGCGACTCTCCTCTGGAGGGCGAATTTACCTGCCTTTCCCCCGGCCCCGGATTTTCCGTCTGGGCGGGAACAAAAGGGGACGGCATCTATCTTATGACATACAGGAAATAGCACGAAATAGATTATCAGGAAAGATCGGTACCATGTTCGATGAGCGCGTCCTCAGGGACACCAGGGCGCAGGTGTTCCTCGAGAACATCAGGAGCGTCGTCAGGGACATCCGGACGGCCGCGGGCGACTCTGTTTCCATCATGGCCGTCGTCAAGGCGGACGCCTACGGCCACGGCGCCGTGCGGGTGGCCCGGGCGGCCCTGGATGCCGGGGCCTCGTCCCTGGCGGTGGCCTACCCCCAGGAGGCCCTGGAGCTCCGGGACGCCGGCATCGACGCCCGAACCCTGGTGATGGGGCTTCTGCCCGCAGTTAATCCCGACGCCGTCGACACCATCGTCGCAACCGGCGCCGCCCAGGCCGTGGCGGACAGAGACGCGCCGAAGGCCCTGGGTGCCCGGGCCTCGGCGAATCGCCCCGTGCCGGTACACGTAAAGGTGGATACCGGCATGGGCCGCATCGGCATACGACCGGAGGAGGCGCTTTCCTATATCGAGTACCTCACATCCATCCCCGGCATCACCGTCGAGGGGATATTCACCCATTTTCCCTCGGCGGATGAATCCGACCTCTCCTTCACCGACGGCCAGATTGCTTCGTTCACGGATCTCCTGCAGACCCTCGAAGGGAGCGGTATCCGCATCCCGTTTCGGCACATGGCCAACAGCGCCGGTATCCTGGCCTGTAAGGACTCCTATGTGAACATGGTCCGCCCGGGCATCATGCTCTACGGCCTCTACCCGTCCCATGACGTGGAACAATCCATCCCCCTCTCCCCCGCCCTTCGCTGGGTGAGCGCCGTCAGGTTCCTGAAAGAAGTTCCCCCAGGCACCCCCATCAGCTACGGCCGCACCTTTGTGACCCCCCGCCCCAGCGTTATCGCCACCCTTCCGGTGGGATACGCCGACGGCTACAACCGGCTCCTGTCCAACAGGGGGTGCGTTCTGGTGCGAGGAAAAAGGGCGCCCGTCGTCGGGCGGGTGTGCATGGACATGACGATGATCGACGTGACGGACATCGATAACGTAGCCGTCGGTGATGAGGTGGTGCTCATCGGCGCTCAGGGGGATGACGAGATCACCGCCGACGAGATGGCTGAACTTTTGGGGACGATCAATTACGAGGTCACCTGCGCGATCTCAAAGAGGGTCCCCCGAGTCTATATCGAAAAAGAATAATAGATCGATGATTCCCACCCTTTCTTCCACTCAGACGTCGTCATCGGCGTCCCTCGGCGTCTCAGATCACTTCAAAACCGTGAGGAGGGATCGGTTCATCCTGACCATGCACAAAGAGCATATGGATGAGCTTCTCGGTGGCTCCCTCCTCACCGAGCCGATGGGGAATCTCATCTCCCGCTACGGCTCAGGGGGAGACGGGGGCAGGGGGAGCGTGGCCCGGGTGGACATTCCCGGAATCGGGTATGTGTTCGTCAGGGATTACCGCCACGGGGGGCTCTTGCGGGCCGTCCTCGGCAGGCGGTTTTTCATCCCCGGCAGGGAGACCCGGGAGCTTCTCATCCTCCAGGCGGCCCGGTCCCGAAACCTCCCGGTGCCCGTTCCCGTCGCGTGCGCCCGGGAAAACAGAGGGATCGGACTGGGGTATTTCGCCCGCATCGTAACCGCCGAGATCCCGAATGCCTCGTCGCTGGTGCCGACGCTGTGGGAAAAGATGAACCAGGCCCGTGACACGGCCCCCCTGTTTCGCTCCGTCGGAGAGATCATCCGCGCCATGCACGACGCCGGGATATATCACCACGACCTGAACATGCACAACATCCTGGTGGATGAGGATGACCGGGTCTTCATCATCGACTTCGACCGGGCGTGGATCAGAACTCGTCTCGGCAACAGGGGAAGGATCGCAAACCTGCGCCGCCTCCTCCGGTCCGGAAGAAAGCTCTCCCGGCTTCATCGAGACGCCCCGGCGGGCTGGTTTTCCGACGAGCGATTCGCAGAGCTCCTCCGGGGATACGCGGGAGCAGACGCCCGGCTCCATCACATACTGGTGCAAAAGACGGTCCTCTCCCGCTTCCTCTACGTCCGATCCCACATCGGGTGGGCCCTGGATGACTTTCTGTATAAAAAGAAATAGACGGGCACATCTCCCGGGCTGTAATCCAGAGGGCGGCCCGGTGCGATCCCGGAGAAATCACTCGGCGGGGAAGTACGAACAGACGGCGTCTCTCACCTCTCCCAGCCACTCCCTTCGCTCCTCCTCACTGCTGGTCACCACCACGGTAAACATCCTCCGATAGAACGTATCGACGCCGCACAGCTCGAAGATGCACTTTTTCCATATCAGCTCCAGCGGGTCGCCGAAGACCGTACGCTCCCTCTCCTTTGGGGTGTTGGAAGTGTTGAACACCAGTGCGGCTCCAGCCGTAAGCAGCCCCTCGGGCACCCCCTCACCATTGTCCCCCTCCAGGAACCGATAGGCGGCCTCCGGGCGAAAGACTCGGTCCACGAAGCCCTTGAGAATCGCCGGGGGCTGGCCCCACCAGTTCGGATGCACGATGATGATGCCGCCTGCAGCCCGCAGATCGCGACACATCGCCTCGATCTCCGGGGCGACCTCGCCGTCTGTGGGGATTTCCCCTGCGGGGAGGTGGGAGTCGAACCCCTGCCGGTAGAGGTCGATCAGTGTCGCCGTGTGGCCGTTCTCCCGGGCCGCGGACGCGGCGGCGTCGGCGATGGCGTGATTGAAGCTTTTTGGGGACGGGTGGGCAAGGATAATGAGAATCTTCATGTGTCTTCTTTTATACGTGAAATAGAAACGCCCTTCGGCTTTTGGGATATTTTTTGGCGGTGTAAATGGCGGTGAGGGGAAGGTCCCGGTCGTGGTGATTGTCCTCGATGAGGGTCACGTCCACGGTATCGAAGACGTCATCCAGGAGCCGGTGAAGCTTCTCGTCCGGACGATGAGACCACAGGCCCAAAACGCCCCCGGGCGCAAGCGCCCGCCGCATCGCCTTCAGTCCCCTGAGGGTGTAGATCCCCACGTTCTGCTCCAAGACCAGAAACGACGGCCCGTTATCCACATCCAGAAGCAGGGCGTCAAAGCGGCGCCTCCCCCGCCTGATCAACTCCATCACATCGCCGATGTGAACCGAGACCCGGCAATCGGTGAGCGCCCCGCCGTTGAAGCGGGAGAGATACACCCTGTTCCACCGGACGACCGCCTCCTCGATCTCCGCCACCACCACATCATCGACACGGTCATCACAAAGGGCCTGGCTGAGCGTTAAACCCAGTCCCAGGCCGCCCACGCATACCGACAGGGGGCCGGGGGAATCCACATCCGCCAGCGTCCGGGTCGCCAGCATCCTCTCGGTCTTTCCGTCGACGGCGCTCATCACAAAGTGCCCTCCCACGATCAGCTCAAAGCGCTCGCCGTCGGGCGTTGCTCTCCTCTGGAGCATCAGCGTCCCGCTTTCTCCCTCGACGCTTTCAATAATCACTTTATTTTCTGCAAGATGATCCATTATTCGGATACATTTTGATTTTTCATGACGTTGGAGGCTCTGGATAAATTGTGGATAAACACTATGTAAAGAAGCGGAACCACTTGATATCACGAGCAATTTCCGCTGCTGCTTAATAATTAAGCAGTCAGAATAATCAAGAATTTCAACAACATCCGGATATTCTTACCTTCTTTTTCCTGGCTGTCGTTCGTTTTTTTACTGCAGCGACACCTGGGCTATTTCATCGTGTTACCCAGGATCGAGCGGGCGGCGTCGACGACATCACCCACCTCCACCAGATCCATGCATCGGTGATGTCCCAGGGGACAGGACCGCTCAAGACACGGGGAGCACTCGACCTCGTGACGCACCAGGGCGAAGCGCCCCGGCCGGGCCATTGGGAAGGTCGTCGCCGGATTTGTGGACCCGAACACCGCCACCAGGGGCACATCCAGGGCCGCCGCCAGATGCATGGGGCCGGTATCATTGGTTATGAAAAGATCGGTGGATTCCATGAGGGCCATGAGTTGTCTGATGGTCGTCCTTCCCGCAGCGACGATGGAAGGCAGCTTCATGGATCGGGAGACCTCCCCTGCCACGGCCACCTCCAGGGGTCCACCGAATATAATCGCCTGGGCGTCCAGCTCATCACACAGGATGTCCGCGGTCCTTGCGAAGCGATCGGCATACCACCGCTTTGCGTCCCCGTAGGCAGCCCCCGGGTTGACGCCGATGAGTCTCCCCCCTTGCCACCCCAGCGTGCGAAGCAGCGACCGTGCATCGTCTTTCTCCCGATTGGAGACAACAAGCCTCGGGATCACCATATCCCCCGGGTCGCCCAGCGTCGACACCAGGTGCCGGTAATACTCGCTCTGATGCCTCGACCTGATCTCCTTGGTCCGCCGGACGCGATCGGTCAGAAGGAGCGACCGCATGTCGGCCGCGTATCCGAGGCGTCGCCGGACTTTGCCGAAAAAAAAGAGCGCCGCTGAATGGAGAGAGCGGGGGAAAAGCACCCCCAGGTCGTATCGGTCCTGTTTCAGCCGGGACACAAGCTCCCGCTCTCCCTCCCATCCGGGGAGATATTCCACAATGCCGTCAATGACCGATAAGCCGGCAAGGACCTCCCCCAGAGGCTTTTTGACGGCGATATCGATGACGGCGTCGGGATAGATATGTCTGAGGGCGTATACGGCGGGGAGGGACAGGCAGACATCCCCGATCCAGTTCGTCCCCTTCACGATGATTCGTTTCACTGCTGGTATCAATCCTCGAGCTTCTTCGCCTCGTCGATCAGCATCACCGGGATGCCGTCCTGTATCTCATAGAGCAGCCTACACGCGTTGCACACCAGGCCGTCCTCTCCGTCTGTGAGCACGACATCCCCCTTGCACTTGGGGCAGGCAAGAATATCAAGCAGCTCCTTATCAATCCCCATGCTCCTGTTCCTCCATACTTCTGGTAATAATATATTCCACGGCCTCCGTCAGGTCATCGGCAAGATACGCCGTATCGATACCCCGGTCTTTCAGCTTCTCCCGCTCGTGATCTCCATGTCCGGTCAGCACGTGTATGGGGCGCGCCCCGGCATTGACGCCCAGCAGCACGTCCCCCAGGTGATCGCCGACGATATACGACCGGGAGATATCGATGTCAAAATCATCCATCGCCTGTTTCACCATGGCGGTGTTCGGCTTCCTGCACTCGCAGTCCTTTCGATACGTCTCGCCCCCGAATTCCGGGTGGTGCGGGCAGTAGTATATCCCATCGATGCGCGCTCCATGAGACTCAAGGACTTCGGTCATCCGCCGATTGACGGCATGGACATCCTCCTCGGTGAAGTATCCCCGGGCCACGCCGGACTGGTTCGTCACCACCAACACGAGGAATCCCGCATCATTGAGCCGGGCGATGGCCCGGGCGGCGCCCGGAATCAATTCAAGATCGTCGGGGTCGCTCAGATATCCGACCTCCACGTTTATAGTGCCGTCCCGATCGAGGAACACCGCCCGCTTTTTACCGCCCTTCATGATACATTCCCGCACAAGATTCGATCATTGAAATCAGCCCCTCGTCCCCCTCCACCCGAAGACCCATCCGCACCGCGAAAAGCCCGTGGGAGAGGGTGTGATCTGCTATTCGCATCAGGTCCTTCTCCGTTGTGACGACCATCTCCGCCCCGAAGCGGGCGGCGATGTGGTTGATCACCGCGTAGTCGTCTTCCGTAAACCTGTGGTGATCCCGAAAGGGGAGCGTATACACCACAATGGCGCCGATCTGATCCAGCGTGTCGAAAAACCGCTTCGGTCTGGCGATGCCGCAGAACGCCAGCACCTTCTTCTTTTCCAGGGTGCGTATCTGATACTCGGCTCCGTCCGGGTCCACAAGGTTGACGGGCTCCGGAGTCGAGACAACCCGGGGGATATCTCCGCAGATCCGCTCCAGGGGGCCGAGGGATTCGTTCTTTTCATCATCCGCTCCCGAAGCCCCCGACAGCCACAGCACGTCCCCCCGCCGGGCGCCCCAGAGGGGCTCTCGGAGGGGGCCCGCGGGAAAGATCAGGCCGTTTCCCGTCTGGTTCGTCCGGTCCGCCACGAGGATGTCCAGATCCCGCCGCAGCTTCAGGTGCTGAAACCCGTCGTCCAGGAGCACCACCCGGGCGCCGAGCTTCGAAACCGCGGCACTCGCGGCGGCGACCCTGTTTGGGCTGACCACCACCGACACGCCCGGATGTCTCCAGGCCACGAGCAGCGCCTCGTCCGGGGCGTCCCCCGGCGTCCGCAGCGGCCCCTCCCCGTCGGCCACCACCAGATATTCGCCGGTTACCTCGAACCCGTACCCCCGGGATACCACCGCCACCTCGAGCCCCCGCTCCATGAGCCGTTCGGCCAGGTGCATCACCACCGGCGTCTTTCCCTGGCCGCCGACGCTGATATTCCCCACGCTCACCACGCACGCATCGACGGCGTTACTCTGAAACAGTCGAGCTCGGTAACAGAACGCCCTGATCCTCATGACCAGGCCGTATACCAGGCCGACGAGATAGACCGGGAAGAGGAAGAACATCACCTTGTATCGTGACGCCCTGTCCTGGTAGAGCCGCTCCACCCAGCCGACAAAACCCTCGGTGACGCCTTCGGAAGCCATCACGCCTCTCCCATCAGGGGGAGAACCGCATCCAGGGTCCGCGCCGCGGCCCCCCGATTTCGCTCTACCACCTCCATCGCGTGGTGTCCCGCCCTCTCCCGCAGCTCTGTTTTCTGCAAAAATTCGGTCGTCATCCTCGCCATTTCAGAGGCATTCCGCACCACAAATCCGCCCCCCGCCTCTACGAGCTCCCGGGAGATATCCGGGAAGTTCTCCATGTGGGGGCCGAAGAGCACCGGCTTCTTTTGTGCCGCGGCCTCCAACACGTTGTGCCCTCCCACATCGGGAATAAGGCTTCCCCCCACAAATACCGCATCCGAGGCGGCGATCACCCCTATCAGCTCACCCATGGTGTCAAGCAGCAGGATATCGATATCTCCGGTCGATGTTTTGAGAGCATCGTCGGTGCGCCGGACCATCCGATACGGATACTGGCCGATGAGACCGCTCACCTCCTCGACCCTCTCCAGGTGCCGGGGGGCCATTACCAAAAGGAGATCGGGGATACTTTTTTTCATTGATGCGTAGGCGTCCAGGATCACCGCCTCCTCGCCGCCGTGGGTGCTCCCGGCGGCGAATACCGGGCGACGGTCAAAAAGCCCCTTCAGCCCGTCCGGGACCGTCGCCTCCCGGTAGCGGGCGTCGTATTTGATATTCCCCGACACCGCGATGCGGGAGTCGTCGTACCCGAGGTCGAGGTATCGCTTTCGATAAACGTCGGACTGGGCGACGATGCGGTCAAATCCGTCGAGAATGGACGAGAAGACGCCCCGTATCTTTTGTATCCGACCGAAGCTACCGGGGGACATGCGGGCGTTTATCAGGGCGCAGGGGATGTTTCTTTTCGATAGGATTCGAAGCATCCCGGGCCATATCTCCGCCTCCAGCACCAGGACCAGCCGGGGATTAATACGGCCGATGGCCCGCTTCATCGTGAGGAAAAAATCGAAGGGGAAAAAGAAGCAGGGCACACCGGGCAAATTCTCCCGGGCGGCGTTCTTGCCGGTGATGGTGTTGGTGGAGACCACCACGGGGACCTGTGGGCGGCACTTTTTCAGCTCGCCGATGAGGATCGAGGCGGCGAGCATCTCCCCGTACGAGGCGGCATGTATCCAGACGGGACGGCCCGAAAACTCATCGAGGACGCCGAATCGCTCCCGGGCGCCCCTCCTGCTTTCGGAGTCGCCGAAGAGCCTGGGAAAGTAGTACACCAGGGCGAAGCCGAAGAAGACGAAAAACAACAGCGAATAGAAAAAGAACACAATCCCCCCGGGCCCCGTGCTCACCGTCTCCCTGGGGGTATTCTTCGCTGTGCTGGAATCTTCAATCTGGCTCATATATCAGCCGGGGCGGCGGACGACGACCGATCGTCACTCGGGATATCTCCAGCGGCATGTTGCACCGCATGACGTCCCTCGGTATCCGGTCCTCCGCCCCCCTCCTCCCACCCCTCCCTCCCGCAGAGGAGCCGGCGCCATATCCGCCGTCGGTATATCGTAAGAGGACTATTTCTCGGGCTCTGTGTCGTCCCGATCATCAACCGGTTTTTTCACGTCGTTCTGCTCCCTGAACTGCATCTCGTAGAGCTTCCGGTACTCGCCGCCCTTCGCCAGAAGCTCGTCGTGCCGCCCCTCCTCCACGATGATACCGTCGACGACGACCATGATCCTGTTCGCATGCTGGATCGTGGAGAGCCGGTGGGCGATGACGAACGTCGTCCGCCCCTTCATCAGGTTCTCCAGGGCCTTCTGCACCTCCAGCTCGCTCTCGGTATCCAGGGAAGAGGTTGCCTCGTCCAGTATGAGGATGGGGGAATCCTTGAGGATCGCCCGGGCGATGGAAAGCCGCTGGCGCTCACCGCCGGAGAGCCTCATCCCCTGCTCGCCTATCAGCGTCTCGTATCCCTCCGGGAGGCGCTCGATGAATTTGTGGGCGTTGGCGGCCTTGGCGGCCCGGAGGATCTCCTCGTCCGTGGTTTCGGGCCTTCCGTACGCGATGTTGTTCCTGATGGTATCCGAAAAGAGAATCGTCTGCTGGGTGACCATGCCGATCTGCCCCCGGAGTGACTTCAGGGTGACATCCCGAATATCCACATCGTCAATGAGAATCGCTCCCTCGGTGACGTCATAGAACCGGGGGATGAGGTTCACCAGGGTGGTCTTTCCGCCGCCGCTCATCCCCACGAACGCCACCACCTCGCCGGTTTTCACCGTCATGTTGATGTTCTTGAGGACATATTCATCTTCATATTTAAACGAGATGTTTCTGAACTCCACCTGATTGGATATCGGCGGTAAATCGACGGCTCCCGATTTGTCGGTGATGTCGGGCTTGGTATCGAGCACGTTGAAAATACGGATCGATGCGGCGATCGCCTCCTGGATCGCGTTGTTCAGCCGGGAGAGGGCACGCACCCCGGGATATATGAGCACCAGGGCCGCGATGATGGAGGCGTATTTCCCCAGGTAGCTGGTGTTGCTGACGAACATCGCACCCTTGCCGTAGTGGATGGTGTTCATCTGCTCGATGGCCAAGAGCCCCCCGTACCACAGCACCAGGGCGAACCCGACGGTTCCGATGACCTCCATCAGGGGGCCGGTCAGCGCCTTCACCCGGGCGATACGCACGTAGTTTTTGAACAGACGGAAGTTTTCCTTCTCGAATCGAACCGACTCGTACTCCTCCATCCCGAAGGCCTTGACGATCCGGGCGCCGGTAAACGCCTCCATCATGACGGTCGTCAGATCCGCCATCTTCACCTGGCCCTTGGTGGATATCTTCCTCACCGCCCGGGAGATCCTGACGATCGGGAAAACCATCAGGGGAAATACCACAAACGCCAAAAGCGACAGCAGCCAGTCCTGGTAGAAGCAGAACCCTATCAAAAAGACCATCGTCAGAAATTCCTTGACCCCCACCTCCACGGCGTCGGTCACGGCGATGGTCACCAGGTTCACGTCGTTATTGATTCGGGAGATGAGCACCCCCGAATGCGTGCCTGAGAAAAACTTAAGGGACAGCCGCTGAATATGGGAATAGAGCTTATCCCTGATGTCCTTGATGACACGAAGGCCGACAA
>Ga0180432_10008039_pt1 | contig 13280 bp, 12 predicted proteins | sample SS_ome_10_FD_132414 | JGI IMG/M metagenome (GOLD analysis project Ga0180432, IMG submission 132414) | Hypersaline lake sediment archaeal communities from the Salton Sea, California, USA - SS_1_MS_2 metaG | ecosystem: Environmental > Aquatic > Non-marine Saline and Alkaline > Hypersaline >...
GGCGACTTCAACGCCGACGCGAACGTGGACGTCCTCGACCTCGCCGCCATCGCCAACCACTTCGGCGAGGACCTCTCGGCCGGCGCGGCCGGGCGGACGGGCGAGCGTTCGGCGCCCCCGCCGCCCCCGGAGGCGCGCACGCCCGCGCCGGCCGCGGCGCCGACGCCCGAGGCCCGGACGCTGTCGCCCGCCCCCGCACACGAGGCCGAGGGTGACCTGGCCCCCGCCGCGGCCTGGCAGGTCCACGATCGCCCGGCGGCGTCGCCGCCCGCTCCTACCCGCGGCCGCCGGGAGGGGCGGGCAGGCCGGCAGCGTAACGTCGAGCAAGTATGGCCGACGTACGTCGCGTCGAGTATCGGGCCGGTATGCTCGACCCGCTTCGTATGGAGTGTCGGGCAGGTATTTCCGAACTACGCCGCGCCCGGCCCGGCCGGCGAGGCCGCCCCCGAGCCGCCCGCGGCCCTCGGGCTCGCCGTCGACCTCCTCGCCGCGCCGGACCTGGGTGCGGTGCCCACCCCGGGCATCTGAGCCGGAGACGCCGGCGGGCTGCGGCGGGCCCCGCCGGCGCGTATGATGGACGCGATGGGCGGCCGGTTCGTCATCCAGGAGCACACGACGGAGGCGGGCAGCCACTACGACGTCATGCTCGAGGCCGGGCAGGCCCTGGCCACCTGGCGGCTGGAGACGCTGCCGGGGGACCTGGCCGCCGGCGAGGCCGCCGCCGCCGAGGCCCTGCCCGACCATCGCCGGGCGTACCTGAGCTACGAGGGCGAGATCAGCGGCGGGCGCGGGCGCGTGCGGATCGCCGACCGCGGGGAGTACCGCCTCCATGCCCGCGACGAGGACCGTTGGGCCTTCGATCTGGCCGGGGAGCTCGCGACCGGACGCTTCGAGCTCACCCGGCTTGCCGGGCCGCACTGGGAGCTGCGAGCGGTCTGACGCCCCGGCCGGCGCCGCCGGGTGCGCCTCAGTCCCGCTTGAAGGGCAGCTTCTCGCAGTGCAGCGTCAGCTTCCCCTCGTCGATCTCGATCCGCCGGACCTGCGCCCGATGCGTCGTCCCGAACAGCTTGTACCGCAGCACCGGGCGGACCGATTCGCCCGTGAGCATGCTCAGGGACTCGCGCATGAGCCCGGCCAACTGGCTGAGGTCCACCGCGCCCAGGCGGGCGTCCTGCGCCCGCTCGGCCCGGGCCAACTGCGCCGACAGCCGCGAACGCGCCTGCTGCACCCGGTCCTCCAGAATGGCCTGCGGCACGGGCATCGCCCCGATCCGCATGCCCGCGATCCGGATGCCCAGGTCCCCGGCGTCGTCGAACTCCAGCGCCAGGTCGATGCTGAAGACCTTGCCGTACTTCCGCACCTTGGCCATGACGGTGAGGAGCCCGTCGTCCATGGCCACCGCCGGGTCGGCCAGGCCCGCACGCTCCATCGCCGCCAGGGCGTAGACGGGCTCGTCCTCGTCCAGCGAGCCCAGCGAGGCGATGGCGTCCAGCGAGGCCAGGTAGTCGTTGGCCTGCTCGGCGGTGAGGGTCCAGGTGAAGACCTCCCCCACGCGGGCCCGCCCGATGCGGTTGCCGAAGCCCTCGCCGATGTGCTTGACGAAGGCGTTGCGGGCGATCTTCTGCTCCTCCGGACTGCGGTGCCGCCAGCGGTACGACGAGGGCACGTAGCTGATCATGGCGAAGACGACCAGCGCGGCGATGACCACCGCCACGAGGAGATAGACCAGCAGCCTGCGTACCATCCGCCCGGCGCGCATGCCCACTAGGTAGCCGGGCCGGCCGGGCGTGTCAAACCGCTTCTGCCCGGCGCGCCGGGCGGGACGGCGCGGTATACTGGCGCTGCGGCCCGGGCGGGCCAAGCCCGGCTAGAATGACTCAGGAGTCCCGATTCCCACATGCCCGGAAAGGCCACAAGACGCCTCCGGCTGCGGCTGGCCGGACAGGTCCAGGGGGTAGGTTTTCGCCCCTACGCCTACCGTCTGGCCCGGTCCATGGGGCTGACGGGGCACGTGTCCAACGACGCCGCCGGGGCCACCATCGAGGTCCAGGGCCGGCCGCGGGAGCTCGAGCGCTTTGCCGAGCGCCTGCCGGCTGAGCTGCCTCCGCTGGCGGAGGTCCGCCGCTGCCGTCGAGAGGCGATCCCGACGGTGTCGGGCGAGACGGGCTTCGCCATCCGCCCCTCGACCGGGGGAGAGATGACCGACGCGGAGGTGACGGTGGACACGGCGACGTGCCCGGCGTGCCTGGCCGAGTTGTCCGACCCGGCCGACCGGCGCTATCGCTACCCGTTCATCAACTGCACCAACTGCGGGCCCCGCTACAGCATCATCCGGCGGGTGCCGTACGACCGTCCGAACACGACGATGGCGGAGTTCGCGATGTGCGGGTACTGCGGCGGTCAGTACACGGACCCGTCGGACCGTCGGTTCCACGCCCAGCCGATCGCCTGCCCGGCGTGCGGGCCGAGCTGCTGGCTGACGGACGCCGCCGGCCGGCAGGTGCTCTGCGACGACCCCATCGCCCACGCCGCGGGCATGCTCGCCGAGGGCCGGATCGTCGCCGTCAAGGGCCTGGGCGGGTTCCATCTCGCCTGCCGGGCCGACGATGCGTCCGTCGTCGCGCGCGTGCGTCAGCGGAAGGACCGCGACGACAAGCCCTTCGCGCTGATGGTGCGCGACGTGGAGCAGGCCCGGCGGGTGTGCGAGGTGGACGCCGGCGCCGAGGCGGTGCTGACCGGGCCGCTGCGGCCGATCCTGCTGCTGCCGCGGAGGCCCGACGCCCCCGTCGCCGAGGCCGTCGCCCCGCGCCTGGACACGCTCGGGCTCATGCTGCCGTACACGCCCCTCCACCACCTGCTGCTGGCCCGCGGGCTGCCGCCGCTGGTGATGACCTCGGGCAACGTCTCCGACGAGCCGCTGGTGACCGAGAACGACGACGCGATCGCGCGGCTGGGGCGGATCGCCGACGCGATGCTGCTGCACAATCGGCGGATCGAGCGCGGCCTGGACGACAGCGTGGCGCAGTGGCGCTCGGGCGGGCCGGTGGTGCTGCGGCGGGCGCGGGGCTACGCCCCCCGCCCGCTGCCGGTGACGCTCCCGCCGCCGGAGGCGGGCCGGCCGGCGACCGTCCTGGCCGTCGGCGCCGAGCTGAAGAGCGCCGTCTGCTTCTGCCGCGCCGGGCGGGCGCTCCTCAGCGAGCATGTCGGCGACCTCACCGACGGGCGGACCTACCGCCGCTTCATGCGGACCGTCGACGACCTCGAGGCGCTGTTCGACCTCGTCCCCGACGTCCTCGCCGCGGACATGCACCCGTCGTACCTCTCGACCGACTACGCCCGCCGGCGGGCCGCCGGTCAGCTCGCCGGACGGCCGCCCGTCGGCCTGGTCCGGGTGCAGCACCATCACGCCCACGTGGTCAGTTGCCTCGCCGAGCACGGGCGCACCGACGAGGTCATCGGCATCGCCTGCGACGGGGCCGGGTACGGGACCGACGGCGCCACCTGGGGCTGCGAGGTCCTGCGCGCGTCGGCGGCGGAGTTCGAGCGTCTGGGGCACCTGCGGTGCTTCCCCCTGGCCGGGGGCGACGCGGCGGCGGTGGAGACGGCCCGCCCGGCGATGGCCCTGCTGATGGAGACGTTCGGCGTGGGGCCCACCCGGCTGCCGGCGATCACCGGCGATCTGGCCGCGCCCGAGGTCCTCGACCGGCTCATCGAGCAGCTCACCGCCGGGGTCAACTGCCCCCCGACCAGCTCGCTGGGCAGGCTCTTCGACGCCGTTGCCGCCCTGTGCGGGGTCGCGCGCGAGAACCGCTACGAGGGCGAGGCCCCCATGCTGTTGGAGGCCGCCGCCGCGATCGGCGTGGAGGAGACCTATCCCTTCGCCCTGACCGACGAGACCCCGTTCCGGATCGACGTCCGCCCCACGATCGAAGCGGTGGTCGCCGAGGTCGAGGGCGGGACGGCGGCGGGGACGGTTTCGGCGCGGTTCCACAACACGGTGGCGGCCTTCCTGGCCGCCGCGGCCGAGCGGGCGCGGGGGCTGACCGGCCTGGGCACCGCGGCCCTGTCGGGCGGGTGCTTCGCCAACCGCTATCTCAGCGCCCGCCTGGAGGGCCTCCTCCGGGCCGCGGGCTTCGAGGTGCTCGCCCACCTGCAGATTCCCTGCAACGACGGCGGCGTGGCGCTGGGCCAGGCCGTCATCGCCGCCCATCGCGCCGGCGCGGCGGTGGAACAGAGGAGCGGACAGAATGTGCGTGGCGGTCCCGGCCCAGATTGAGTCCATCGAGGGGCAGAAGGCCACGGTCAACCTGGCCGGCGCGCGCGCCGACGTGGCCGTCACCCTCACCCCGGAGGCCGGCGTCGGCGACTACGTGCTGGTGCACGCGGGCTTCGCCATCGCCGTGGTCGACCCCGAGGAGGCCCGGAAGACCTTCAGCATACTCCGCGAGATGGGGGCGCTGGACGGGCGGTGAGCGCGACGTCGGCAATCCGCGACCGCCTGCTGGCGGCGTGGGCCCGTCTGGGCGGGGGCCCGGAGCGGGCGTGTCAGATCATGGAGGTCTGCGGCACGCACACCGTCGCCGCCAGCCGGTCGGGCCTGCGCGACCTGCTGCCGGAGGGCCTGCGGCTGATCAGCGGCCCGGGCTGCCCGGTCTGCGTGACGGACCAGTCGTACATCGATCGGGCGGTGCACCTGGCCCGCCGTCGAGCGGAGGTGACGGTGGCCACCTACGGGGACATGGTCCGCGTCCCCGGGCGCGACGGGTCGCTGGAGGAGGCGCGCGCCGCGGGCGCCGACGTGCGGACCGTCTACGCCGCCGCCGAGGCCGTCGCCCTGGCCCGCCGGCGGCCCGACCGCCACGTGGTCTTCCTGGGCATCGGCTTCGAGACCACCGCGCCCGGGGCGGCCATGGCCATCGAGCAGGCCCGCGAGGAGCGCCTGACCAACTTCTCCGTCCTCAGCAGCCACAAGCGCCTGCTCCCGGTCATGCGCGCCCTGCTGGCCGAGGACGACGTCCGCATCGACGGGTTCCTCTGCCCCGGTCACGTCAGCGTGATCATCGGCTCGGCGGCGTTCCAGCCGATCGTCGCCCGCCACCGCGTGCCGTGCGTCGTCGCCGGTTTCGAGGACGAGCAGATCCTCCTCGGCGTCGAGCGGATCGTCCGCCAGCTCGCCGACGGGGCCCCGGCCGCCGAGAACGTCTATCCCCCCGTCCGCCCGGAGGGCAACCCCATCGCCCGCGAGGTCATCGAGCGCGTCTTCGTGCCCGCGGACGACCGCTGGCGCGGGCTGGGCGACATTCCCGACAGCGGCTTGGCCGTCCGCGAGACCTTCGCCGACTTCGACACCGCCCGGCGCTTCGACCTGCCGCCGGAGGAGAGCTACGAGCTCCCCGGGTGCCGGTGCGGGGACGTCATCGCCGGCCGCCTGCTGCCGACCGACTGCCCCCTCTTCGGGCGGCGCTGCACCCCCGGCAGTCCCGTCGGCCCGTGCATGGTCTCCTCGGAGGGCTCGTGCGCGGCGTACTACCGCTATCACTACCGCGGGCGGTGAGGCGGTCCGGCTCGCCCGAGGGGCCTTGACCGCCCCGCACCGCGCGATACAGTCGCGGCGATCGTGAACGAGCCGGAGCGCATCCTGATGGCCCACGGCGGGGGCGGGCAGCTCACCGCCGAGCTGATTGCCGGGGTCATCCTCCCCGCCGTGGGCGGCCAGGATCCGGCGGCCCTGACCGACGCGGCGGCATTGCCGGCCGGGGAGGGGACGATCCTCTTCACCACCGACAGCTACGTGGTCCAGCCGCTGGAGTTCCCCGGGGGTGACATCGGCAAGCTGGCCGTCTGCGGGACGATCAACGACCTGGCGGTCGCCGGGGCCTGCCCGGTCGCCCTGAGCCTGGCGCTGGTGCTGGAGGAGGGCCTGGAGATCGCCCTGCTGCGGCGCGTTCTGGCCTCGGCCGGCCGGGCCGCGCGCGGGGCCGGCGCGGCCATCGTCACCGGCGACACCAAGGTCGTCGAGCGCCGGGGAGAGCCCGGCATGACCGTCAACACCGCCGGCGTGGGCCACGCCCTGCCCGGGGCCGACCTCTCCTTCACTCGCGTCGCCGCCGGCGACGCGGTGGTCCTCTCCGGCCCCCTGGGCCAGCACGGGCTGGCGGTCATGAGCCGGCGGGAGGGCCTGGGCATCGCCGCCGACCTTCTCAGCGACTGCGCGCCGATCCACGAGCTGACCGCCGCGCTCGTATCGCAATTGGGCGCGGACGTCAAGTGGATGCGCGACCCGACGCGCGGGGGCTTGGCGGCGACACTGGCCGAGCTCGCCGCCGGCGCCGGGCGGAACGTCGAGGTCCGCCAGGACGCCATCCCCGCCGACCCCACGGCGCTGGCCGCGGCCGAGATGCTGGGCCTGGACCTGCTGACCGTGGCCAACGAAGGCAAGCTGGTCGCGGTCGTCGCCCCGGGTGCCGCCGGGCGGGCCGTGGAGGTCCTTCGCGGCTTCGACATCGCCGCCGGCGCCGCCGCCATCGGCACCGTCGGCGACGCCGCCGACCTGCCCCTCGTCGAGATGCTTACCCGCGCGGGCGGGCGGCGGATCGTCCAGATGCCCTACGGCGAGGAGCTACCCCGCATCTGCTGAGAACCATCCGGCCGGCAGGGCGTCGCGCTCGGCCTCGAGCAGCTCGTCAATGAGCGCGTCGGCGTCGGGGATCGAGCAGACCAGCGGGTCGGTCAGTATCGCCCGGCGGAGCAGGTCCCGCCGCCCGGTGTAGACGGCCTCGGCCGTCAGCTCGTGGGCGTCCAGCACCTGCGCCATCAGCCCCCGCAGCCCGCGCGGCATCTCGCCCACCGCCCGGGGGCGCGGGCCGGACATGTCCACGTCGCACGGCAGCTCGAGGAAGTCCGCCTCGCCCATGTTCGTCACCGCGCCGGCGTTGGCCGTGTTGACGTAGAACTCCTTGCCCAGCCCCGCCCACATGCTCTCGATGATGTCGGTGGCGTGATCGGGCCCGAAGGTCGTCATGTAATCGGCGATGGGATCCCGCCCGCTGAGGAAGGCGTCCACCTGCCGCCACATCTCGGCGTGCCGCTCGTAGCGCGGCGCCGTCTGCCAGATGCTCAGCGGCGGGACCGGCCCGTCCGCCGTCCCATGCCCCTGCCAGTAGCGCAGGTACTCCTTGGTGTGGGCCACGCACATCGGCACCTTGCCGAAGACCTCGTAGAGCGCGTAGCCGATGGTGCTGTTGAAGGCGGCCTTGGCGCCGGTGTCGCCGCCGTCGGTCTCGGTGGCGGCGTCGCGTCGGACGGCCTCGGCAATCGCGCCGGTCACGCCGCGGCCCTTCCACTCGGCCCGGATCAGCCAGGTGAAGTGGTTCGGCCCGGCGACGCGGAAGTCGAAGCCCTCGTCGACCTCGGCGCTGTACTGCTCGTCGGACTCGATGATGCCGGCTCGCTTGGCGTAGTTTCGCTTGACGTGCGGCATGTGCAGCCCGTCGCAGAGGGCGAAGCTCTTGAGCTTCGGGGCGTACCGCCGCAGGGCGATGCCGTTCACCGCCGTGGGGTTGATGTAGTTGATGACCCAGGCGTCCGGGCACAGCGACGCCACGTCGCCGGCGACCTCCAGGATGACCGGCAGCTCGCGCATGGCCCGGAAGATGCCGCCCGGGCCGATGGTGTCGCCCGAGCACATCCGCACGCCGTACTTCGCCGAGACGTCGCAGTCCACCCCGCGGAAGTGCACCCCGCGGTCGGCGAAGCTGAGGACGACGAAGTCGGCCTCGGGCAGGACCTGCTTCCGGTCGGTGGATGCCTCCACCGCCAGCGGCACGCCGGTGTGCTCGACGACCTTCCGCGCCAGGGCGGCCATCTTCGTCAGCCGCTCCTCGTCGGTGTCCACCAGCCCCAGCGTGCCCGTCTGCAGGTGCTCGGAGTGGACCATCTGCCAGATGGCCTGGCGGCCGAAGAACAGGCTGCCCGCCCCGATCACCACGACCTTCGGATGCTGCATGATAGGCCTCCTGACCGTCTCGGCGACCGCCCGATGCGGCCGCGCCAGGGGGGCCGATTATGCGCACCCCCATGTCGCAGACAAGGGTGGACTGCGCGCCCCTCCGCCCGCCGGCGACCGACGACCGAGCACCGGGCTACCCGGCCCGGCTGCCACCGACCGCTACCCACGGGCCTCAGGGCTGGACGGTCGTCCCCAGCAGCTCGAGGAAACGAGCCATCCACTGCGGGTGCGCCGGCCAGGCCGGGGCCGTCACCAAGCTGCCGTCCACTACGGCGTTGTCGAAGGTATCCGCGGGCCCGGCCCACCTGGCCCCGGCGGCGAGAAGGTCGGGCTTGACGGCCGGGTACGCCGTGCAGGTCTTCCCCTCGAGAATGCCGGCCGCCGCCAGGACCTGCGGCCCGTGGCAGATCGCCGCGATCGGCTTGCCGGCGTCGGCGAAGGCCCGCACCATCGCCAGCACCCGCTCGTCCAGCCGGATGTACTCCGGCGCCCGGCCCCCGGGGACTACCAGCCCGTCGTAGTCGTCGGCGGCGACGGCGTCGAAGTCGGCGGTCAGGGCGAAGTTGTGCCCGCGCTTCTCGCTGTAGGTCTGGTCGCCCTCGAAGTCGTGCACCGCCGTGCGGACCGTCTCGCCGGCGGCCTTGTGCGGGCAGACGGCGTCCACCGTGTGCCCGACCATCGCCAGCATCTGAAACGGCACCATCGCCTCGTAGTCCTCCACGTAGTCGCCCACGAGCATCAGGATCCTCTTGGCGGCCATCGGCATGCCCTTTCACTTGAGTGGAAAGCCTGCTTCAATCTATCCGGTCGCGGCGGGCGGCGTCCACGCCCCGCCGCCGACCCGGAGGCCGACCATGAGACTCGGCGGACCGATCTTCGAGACGTTCACCGACCCCGAGGCCTGGATCGCGGCGGTGCGGCGGGCGGGCTACGCCGCCGCTATATGCCCGCTCGACGAGACGGCTGACGACGACGCCGTGAAAGCCTTTGCCGGCGCGGCCGCCGACGCCGACGTCGTCATCGCCGAGGTCGGCGCCTGGAGCAACCCGCTGGCCCGCGACGCCGCCGCGGCCCGCGACGCCCTGGAGCTGTGCCGCCGCCGGCTCGACCTGGCCGACCGCATCGGCGCCCGCTGCTGCGTCAACATCTCCGGCTCCCGAGGCGAGAAGTGGGACGGCCCGCACCCCGACGACCTGACGGAGGAGACCTTCGACGCGATCGTCGAAAGCGTCCGCTCCATCATCGACGACGTCAAGCCCACGCGCACCGCCTACACGCTGGAGACGATGCCCTGGATGTATCCCGACTCGACCGGCAGCTACCTCCGGCTGATCGATGCGATCGACCGCGACGGGTTCGCCGTCCACTTCGATCCTGTGAACCTGCTGAGCTCCCCGCGGCGGTTCTTCGGACACGTCGAACTCGTCCGCGACTTCGTCGCCCGCCTCGGCCCGCGCATCCGGAGCTGCCACGCCAAGGACGCCACGATGTCCGACGGCTTCATCACGCACCTCGACGAGGTCCGCCCGGGGACGGGCCGGCTGGACTACCCCGCCGTCCTGACCGCCCTGGACTCCCTCGATCCGGACACCCCGCTGATGCTGGAGCACCTCGACGGCGCCGCCGAGTACGCCCTCGCCGCCGGGTTCGTCCGCTCCGCCGCCGACGCCGCCGGCGTCCGACTGCGATGACCGCACGGCCCGGCGCTATCGCGCGGCCTTCCGCACCTCGGCGGCGAAGGCCTCCAGGTCGTCGTAGTTCCGCCGCCAGGTGGTGTACATCACGCCGACGACGCCCTTCACCCGACGGGCCTCCGCGAGCCACTCGGCGATCCGCCCCACCGGTGCGTCGTAGTACCCGGCGAGGACCTGCCGGTGCCCGCGCCCGGCGAAGTGCCGCAGTGACTGGGCCCGGCCGGGCTGGTGGTTGTGCCAGTTCACCACGACCACGTCCTTCTCCAGCCCCTCCCACGACCCGTGCCACGGACCGTCGCCCTTGACCAGGTAGTACCTCCCGGCCTTGCGGGCGTTGTGGTGGGGGTCGAACATGTCCGACCAGACGTAGATCGGCTTGCCGGGGTCGGCCTTGCGGATGATCGCCGTGCAGCGGCGGACGTTGTCGGCGAGGACCTGCCCGCAGGTCAGCTTCCGGGCCGCGCACGCCGCGTCCCATCCCGCCACGCGGATCTCGTCGTGCTGCATGAAGTACCCGTCCGGGCGGAGGTGCTTGCGGACGCGGTCGATCTGCCACTTGATGATCTCGTACACCTTCGGCTCGCTCATGCAGCAGCAGACCTGCCCGGAGTGGATCAGCGCGGCGTGGCAGTAGCTCAGCAGGACGCGCCCGCCCTCCGCCAGGCGCCCGCCGGGGAGGACCTTCACCACCGGCCGGGCGTGCCAGACGTCGAAGTTGCCCCGGTAGCGGACGTTGCCGGTCAGCGGGTCGCGGACGGGCGCAACGTCGCGGCCCTCGGCGTACTGGGTCTTGCCGTCGGAGCTGGTCATCTTCACCGGCGCGCCGTCGCGGCGGATCAGGTTGACCAGCCCGCCTGGGGCCAGACGGACGTCGTCGAACCAGATCTTTCCCGCGCCGCCGCCCCACACGCCCAGGTACAGACGTACCTCCTCGAAGTCAAGGCTGTTGAATGTCACGTCGATCCTCGTCCAGTCCTGCGTGGGCCTGATCCGCGGCTGGTAGTGGTTCAGGGCGGCCCCGCCGGCGGCCAGGACGGCGACGCGGAACTCCCCCGCGGCGGTGAAGCCCTCAGTCTTCACCTTCGCCGAGACGTGCCAGTAGCGGAAGGGCCTGACCTTCAGCGTCTGCATGACCCGTCCGTTCCCGTGCGTCGGATGGTGGCGGCGGATGTCCTGCATGCGGAGACTCGCGGCGCCGTGGGCCTTGACCCGGCGGTCGATGAAGCTGATCCTTCCCGGCTTGTCGGCCCAGTCCCACCCGCCGGGGCGGTCGCCCTTGAACGTCTCGAACGACCCGTTGCGCAGCACCGTCGACTCATCCGCCGGCACCAGCCGCCCGCCGCGGACCACGAACGGCGCGCCCCGCACGGGCAGACCGGCGGCAAGGTTGGGGTCCCGGCTGAGCAGCGAGTTGGAGTAGCCGATCGGGCAGACGCATGCGATGCAGTCGAGCTTGTGCCGCCGGCACGCCGCACGCACCCGACCGACGTTCACCAGGTACTTTTCGGGCAGGTCGTCCCAGCGCATGAACTTGCTGTCGGCCAGGACGACACCGGTGTACCCGGCCTTGGCGGCGCGGGCGACCAGCTTCTCCACCGCCGCGACGTTGCGGTCCACCAGCAGGTTGCGGGAGACGTACACCCAGCGGTGCGTCAGCCCCGCCGCCGGCTCGGCGGCCCGGGCCGCGAGCGCCGCCGCCAGCCACGCTGCCAGGCACGACAGCATGAATCGCTTCATGGCTTCGCCTCCCCTCGGGACGCCGGCGCGACCGCCGGGGCCGTCCGCCCGGCCGCCTCGCAGTGCCGGCACGAGCCCCGGTCGCCCGGCTTGACGAACAGCAGCGGGAACACGATGTCGCTCGTGCAGCACGGCACCCACACCGCCAGGAACAGGAACACCGGCAGCACCCCCAGCTTCCAGCCCGGCAGGTCCGCCGGCAGGTGCATCGTCATGTGAAACAGGCTCGCCCACGTGCTCAGCAGGACGTGGCCTGCGTGTGGGAAGCGAGTCCGCGGCCAGAAGTAGGCCACCGCGATCCCCGCCAGGCAGACCGGGTTGACGATGTACCACTCCTCGATGAACCCGGCGTGGACGTGGGCGGGCAGTCCCAGCATCGCCTCGCCTGCGAACGGGATCAGGCTGTCGCTCAGCGTGGCGATGCCGATCGCCCCGACGTAGCCGATCAGGATCGCCGCCCACCAGCGCCCTCGCCCGTGCAGGCGGTACATCCCCGCCGTCACCATGGCGCTGAGGAAAACGTGCGTCGGGTGGGCCGCCGAGAAGAGCAGGTGGCTGACCCGCTGGGGGACCCGTGCGCTGTACATGACCAGCATGATCGCCACGCCGACCAGCGTGCCGCCCAGGGTAAACGGCACGTGGTGCCTCAGCTCGTGGGCGATTCGCCTCAGCATGTCTTGGCCCTTTCCGCCCCGTTGCCCTCCGGCCGCCCGCGCGAGCAGACCATCCGCAGCTCGTGACACCGGCCGCACTCCTCCACGGGGTGGTCCGGTGCGAGCTGCTCCCAGTGCCGCTTCTGGTTCGGGCTCAGGATGCCCGTCCCCCCGCAGAGGGGGCAGGCGCTGTCCAGGGCCGACAGCACCGCCGCACGGATGAACGCCGATCGATTCGGCACGCCCTTCATCGCCTCCAGCATGGAGGCCTCGGCTTTGAACGAGATCACCTCGCCTTTCTGCTTCGTCGTCGGCATCGTCGCACCTCCCGGGCCCGCGACTTGCAGGCCTCTTATTACATAGTATTACCCATTGCCCCGGCGGATTTCACTACCCTCCGGCTGACATTCTTCCTTCGGCCCCCTCCCCCGGAATCCCGTCAAAGCTCAAGCTCATCACTGAGCACTTCTTTCCCAACTCGCAGGACGCCGGCCGCGCGTTCGCAAGCCCCCGTGACCCGGCGGCTCCCTATCAGTGGCTCTGCCAACCGCGATCCCACCCGTCGTGCCGGCCCCTTCTCCCTGGTTCCCCCCATGATTAAGGGTTGGGCGCAAGCTCCTGTCTCGCGTTCCCGCCCCTCCCAGCCTCTCGCTCCCCGCGGCCAAGCACGAAGCGGCCATTGGAATCCTCTCTCCTCGAACCCGCGCGTGTTACGATTGTCACACTTTCTGTTTGACACCCGTCACGCGCGTCTACAGGATTGGGCGCTATGAGCCGGTCGGACGCACTTCGAGCCGAGGATGTCGGCGCCGCGATGCTGGCCTGGTACGCCCGGGCGGCGAGGGACTTCCCCGCCGGACTGATCACCCAGGCGCAGGCCGCGGCCATGCTCGGCGTCAACCGGATGGCGGTCAACCGGCTCGCAGCCCGCGGCCACCTCCGGGCGGTCCACTTCCCGCGCCCGCCGGACGTGGTCGGCCTTCGCGTCGGGCGCGACGACCCGCGCTGGCGGCACGTCGCCGACTGGCTGGGACTCGACCCGGCCGCCGACGTCTCCGCCCTGCCGAAGGCCTGCTACGTCAGCTTCGCCGACGTGGTGCGCCTGTGGCGGTCGTCGGAAGCCCGTGACCGCTGCCGCGGCGACTGGGACGCCGTCCTCGCCGACCTCGGTCTGATCGAGCCTCCCCC
>Ga0180432_10008040_pt1 | contig 13280 bp, 10 predicted proteins | sample SS_ome_10_FD_132414 | JGI IMG/M metagenome (GOLD analysis project Ga0180432, IMG submission 132414) | Hypersaline lake sediment archaeal communities from the Salton Sea, California, USA - SS_1_MS_2 metaG | ecosystem: Environmental > Aquatic > Non-marine Saline and Alkaline > Hypersaline >...
TAACGAGGTTGCTCCCCGCTACGACTTGGCAGTCGGTTTATCTTCAGTCGACTTTTCTTCGCTCGACTGCTTCCTAGCTTTCTCGGCTTCCTCCTTCGCTTTGATCTTCCTGCCGACGGCGAGAATCCTTTCGATGATCTTGTCGGTCAATTCGTAGTTCTCTTGCAGCGGGAATCCTTCCCAGATCACGTAGCCGCCGGGTTCGAGAATGATGACGTGGGGGATGCCGAAGACGCCCAGCTTATCCTTCATGCGTTTCTTCGTGTCGACGGCCAGATGGAAATCGATCTTCGGTTCGGTCATCTTAAGTACGTCCGCCTCGCTCTCCTCGGAGATGCCGATGACGACCAGTTCCTTGCCGTATTTCTTGTGGAACTCGTTGAGAAGCGGGATCGACCTCCGGCAGGGCGGGCACCACGTGGCCCAATACTCGATCAAGACGTACTTGCCCTCGGTGTCGGGTTTCTCGCCGAGCCATTTCTCGACGACCAACTCGGGCGCCTTTGCCCAGAGAAACGAATTGGCCCAAAGCAGCCGCTCGCGTTTGATAGCCGGCGATTTGCCGCTCTTGTCGGTAGTGTGCTTGCCATCGACCGGCTTCTTCCCGTCGGCCCGTCGCGGAGTTCTGGATGGATCGGTAACGCACGGCGCGGTGACGCAAGGTTTCTCGGCCGGTTTGTCGGTCTTCTTCTCGACTTTCTTCGGTTTGCTTTCCTCCGCCTTCTTTTCGACAGGCTTCTTCGCGACGGTCTTTTTTGCGGCTTCGTCTTTCTTGTCTTCCGCGAAACACGGCGTGGCGACGATTGCGAGAATTGGCAGAACGACTACGAGAGATTTGAGCAAGCTACTGGCGAACATGGGCGGGGTCCTGATCGTCTTGACGGTTTGTGCTACCAGAGAACAATCGTACTACAACCGCCACCGCGCCGCAATGCGTTGGATGTGGATCGTGTCGGGGTGGCTGGGGATGAGTTGCGAGGTACGAGCAACGAAGCTCCAGGTCGCCAATTCCGGGGCTTCACCACTTGTTCCTCGTGGTTCATCCCCAGCCAACCCCGCATCACTGCCGAAAGTCGACTTTGCGCTACTCGCACACGGCGATCCAACCGTTAGCTCTAATCCGGCCGAACAACCAGGGCAGCCGCAGCCGTCTGTTTCGCTTTCCGCAAAGTGGGATCAACTCGCGCGGCTCGAAACGGCCCTCGCGCAAGTCCCGGCATAGCTGGCTCTTGGTGAACGTGTGTAGATACATGCCGGAAATGCCTCGATAATCGAGCACCTTGTCTCCCAGTTCCATCCCACCATCCAGCAGAGCCCTCGGCAAGTGGTCGGCGAGCCAGCGCCGTCCAAAAGGGTCGAAGAGGTTGTACCACAGATTATGCACGTGGATGACGAACAGACCCCCGGGCTTGATGATTCGCCGGGCATGTTCCAACACGCGACGCCGGTTGTCGCGGCCCTGAATCATTCCCAGGGTGCTGAACAGACAGATTCCGTAATCGGCCGAGTCGTCGTCGACGCAATCCAACTCGACCAGATTCGCGCGAAGCCGCATGATGGGGAGGTTCTCCACGGCGGCCTTGCGACCTACGATATCGAGCATCCGCGGGGAGAAATCGACGCCCAGCCCCTGAAACCCGCGACGAGCCAAGCCCACCAACGCGCGGCCCGTGCCACAGCCGAAATCGACCACCGTGCCGGGCGTCTTTAGATATCGGGCCAACACCTGTTCGTCGAACTCGAACAGCAGGTTGTCCACGAAGTGCTCGTCGTACTCGTCGGCGATCCGGTCGCTGTGCGTATACTCCCAAACGCCGGGCGAGAATCCAGGAGGCAAGTGTTCGGGAGTTTCCAAGGCCATGGCCGATGCCGATTGCGTGAGTGTGTTCCACGATTTGACACTTCAGCGCGATGTTTTTCAAGACGTACAAGCGAAAAACCGGCCGAGAGTCTGCTGAAAAAGGGGACAGGCACCAAAACGCAAAGTGTTCCGGCGTGTCCAAAGGTCCTGGATGTCGTGGAGCCAGTCCCCTTCTTCAGCAGTCCAGTCTCACGCTACAGCCCGCCGCCGCCGAAGCATCCCCAAGCCCAACACCGCCAGCCATCCCAGTCCGACCAGCGTACCCGGCTCGGGCACCATTCCGGTTACGATCAGCGAATAGTCTTGGCTGAGGTTTTCGACGGTCGTGTTGTCCCCCAGCATGCCGCCGACATGAACCGTGTAAAGGCCAGCCATGGCGTCGGGAATCCACACTTGAACGACGTTGTCGAGATGGTTTAGCTTGTCCCGCGTGGCGTCGGCCGCCGGATTGGCCGGATCGAGAGTCCACGGGTAATGGATTCCGTCGGGGCCGGTTATCCAAAGATCGAGATCGTTCACCAATACGGGAGTCGGATCATCCAGGCCCGCGCCGGGGAGGATTTCCGGGGCCGGATCGGTCCACGCCAAGGTTGCTTTGACGGGCCCTCCGCCGGCGACGAAATCGAAGAGTCTTTCCGTCTCCGCGAAACTGTCTTCCAAGATGGCATGCGAGCCGTCCGCGTTGCTTATCAGTTGGGCCGCCGCGGCGCCGTTTACCTGACCGAAGCCGAAGATGTAATCCGGCCCCGGGTTTCCCGCGTCGGTGGCCGTGTGCATGATAAGACCCTTCAGCGTGGCGCTGGGCGGAGTCTCGCCGCCGTTCTCATTGCGGTAATGTTCCAACAACAGCGCTGCCGTCCCGCTAACACCGGGCGCGGCCATCGACGTTCCCGACCCTTTTCCGTAGGTCGTATCCGGCGGATAGGACGGGTCGTAGTAAGGCGATATGAGTTCGAACCCGTTGGCCACCACGTCCGGCTTGCAGCGTCCGTCGTCGGTCGGTCCGAAACTGGAGAAATCGGTGACGGCTATTTGGCCGGGATTCTGCGGGTCGGCAGTGTGGTCCATTGTCGCGCCGACAACGAGCGTGTTCTTCGCTACTTGCGTGTTGGGCAGCGTGTCGTAGCCGCTCGGGCCGCCGTTTTGCGGAGGCGCCACGAATTCGCCCGAGTTGGGGACCAGATAAAGTCCAGGTCCCGACGGACCGCCGCTTCGGTACGTTACGTACTCGGCAATTCCGTCAATCGGCACTTGCTCGCGATCGTTTCCCGCGGCGAAAACGGCCAGTAGATCGGGGTTATCGTGGAGGACGGCATCGACGGCCTGGGCATCGGCGAATGAATAGCGGGCCAACGAAAAGAAAGTTTCGTCGACCGGGCTGGGCCCGCCGCGATACTTGCCGAACTGCGGGTCCTCGGTTTCATAAAGGTCGCGGTCGGCCATCCATGAGGGAACGCCGCCGGGAAACTGTCTCCAGCCGACATCCTTTTCCCAGCCGCGGAGGAAGGCGTACGAGTGGTTCGAGATATCAATCACTCCGGCGTCGGCGGCCATCTCGGCCACGTCGTTGCTGTACTTTCGGCTGTAAATCGTTACCGCGGGCGCCATGCCTTGCGTGCCGGGGCTGATGCCGGTGCCGCCGATAGTACCGGCCACGTGCGTGGCATGGCCGGATGGCGGGGAGAACTCTTGCATCACCACGCGGCCCACCAAATCCTGGTGCGTTCTGTGTACCCCGCCGGTGTCCCAAACGCCGACGTTCACGCCGCTTCCGGTGAGGTTCAAACTCAAACCGCCGCCGGACCAGAGTTGGTCGGCGTTTATCGAGTCGGCCGCGTTAATGTTAAGGCCGAACATGCCCGCCGGGTCGTCAAGCGTCGGATTCGAGCCGAGAAAATACGTGCCGTCGCCGGCGTCTTGGAGCAAATCGTAATCGATCGCCAACGCGTCGTTGCCGGTCATCGGTACCGCGGTTGCTAGAAACGCCGCCACCAGGAACGCCGAGAAGACGGCGAGCGCTCTCGGTCGGAGAATCGGGAAGGTATGACGACGGCTATTGAAGTCGTGCATGGTTGCGGCTATTTGCTCGGTTTGCGGCTTGTCGCGGCATCATGCCTATTGCTTGTAAGTTCCTCGCTCGCGATTCGGGTTATTGTCGCAATCAGGGCCGGCAATCAACGCCTTCGGCGCCGCGGCATCGCCAAGGCGGCGGCCATCGCGGCAACAGCGAGGATCGTTGAACACGGCTCGGGAATGGGAATCACATCGTATCCGATAAGGTCCAAGGCCCTCAGATCGTTAAGCGTGACGGGGCGAACCGATTGGTAGTTCAGAGTTGGATCCATCGTTCCGAAATAGGCCTGGGCCAAGACGTCATCCTGCCAATGACTTGCCTGACGTTCGTCGCCGGTCTCTTTGCCGGTCGATAGCGGAATTTCCGCTTCCAGCCCCCACGTTTCGTCGATCTGGTCGAAGGTGTGGTTTTCGCCGGGAATCAAGTCGCGTGGAAAGGCGGTGAACTCGGCCGCCGTTTCGGGATCGTGGCCCGCGGAGTCGTCGCGGAAGCGGAACAGATCGAGTACGGTCGGCGTCGGAGCGGACGGGTCTCTGTTCTCGCCCACGCCGCCGAGATGACGGTCGATGTAATCGACTTCGGAGAGGAACCCCAGGGCATGCCCCAGTTCATGCACGGCGACACTCTCGAAATCGATCGTGTTCGGGTCCACGCCGTCGCGATTGTCGTAGTCGAAAGCGAAGCCCGAGTTGAAGGTTATCGTGGCATCGGTTTCTCCGAATCTGGCGTCGAGCCCCGTCACGCCCAGGGCCTTGTAGTTTGCCTTGGCTGCCGAGATATTTCCCTCCCACGCGTACTGGTTGCCGGGAGGAACGAGGAACTCGATGTCGCCGTCGGTGGCCGGCAAGGCGGCAACGATGTCGTCGTCCGGTTCGTTGGCCGCGTCGGCCGCCACCGCGTCGCGCAACGGCGTATACGGATCGAAGAGCACGACCGTGTTGGCGCCCCCGATTATGCTGGTGCTCTGCATGTCTTCCAGGTCGGCGTCGATATAGACGGTGATCGGGTCGAGGACATACATCTCCCATTGCACGGCGGCTCGGTTGAACGCATCCAAGGCCGCGGTGTTGGCGGCCAGAGTCGCGCCCGGACGGATGACGATGTCCATACCCGAGGAGCCCAACTGCGACGGGGATTGCTCGCCCGTGTAACCCTGGCCAATCTCGGGCGTTGTGGTTTGAACGTCGAACCAAGTGCCGACCATCGTTTCGCTATGGATACAATCAGAGAACGTCACTCCCGACGCGTTTTGCGACAACGCGATAACGGAAAGACAACAACAAATCGCGGCAATCTTCGGTGCCGATTTCATGAAGCTACTCCCAGGTTCTTGCGGAGCGTGCCCGTCGCGCCCACGGCGGCACATTCGGAGTGTCCTCCTTCAAAGAAGACTCCGAGCCTCGCGAATGCGATTCAGGTTCGCTCTTATCAGCACTTCATCACTCGCGCGAACTGAAGAACCGTCGAAGTCGACCGCCGCGGATCATCGACCGGGAAGACAAAGTCCCGTCCACAACATGGAAACGAACCGGAAGGCAAGATAAGGCCGAGTGCTTCAGCGAGAACGCAGCAAGAAAAGCGGACTGAACGACACGGAAACAAGAGCATACCGTGCCAGAGGCTCGAGGTCGGTGATATGGGTACGGTGTCGTTCGGGTCTTCAGACGCTCCGGCCTACGAAGCCGGCCAACTTCACGTCAAACGACGCGCTACCTCGATTGTGGTTTGAGAAGAGTGCTTGGATTATCTACTCCACGGAACAACAATATTCTATCACACACATGTTTGTTTCGTCAAGAAAAAGCGCCTCTTCAGGGGAGGAATAATGCCGTCGCGGGAAGAATTTACGACACCCCGCCGCGGTGGCAGTCAGGCGCAAGCGAAGAGCCTCTGCCTTTGTTCGTGCCCACTAGGAAGGTCTTCGCCAAACGATTCCGCTCTTCGCGCGTCCCTCACGCCGAATCGAAACCGAAGTACTCCTTCGCGTTGTCGTGGCACACGTCGCGGACCAGCGAGCCGATCAACTGCATGTCGTTCGGCAGCAATCCCTGCTCCATTTCCGTTCCCAACAGGTTGCAGAGTATGCGTCGGAAGTACTCGTGGCGGGTGTAGGAGAGGAACGAACGGCTGTCGGTCAGCATGCCCACGAAACGGCTCAGTAGTCCTTGATTCGAAAGCGCTTCGAGTTGTTTCAGCATGCCGTCGCGCTGGTCGAGGAACCACCATCCGCTGCCGAACTGCATCTTCCCCGGCGTGCTGCCGTCCTGGAAGTTGCCGATCATCGTGGCCAACAAATCGTTGTCCGAGGGGTTGATGTTGTAGAGGATCGTCTTGGCCAGGCGGTTGTCGAAGTCCAAACGGTCGAGCAGCTTCGACAGCGACTCGGCAAGATGGAAATCGCCGATGGAATCGAATCCGCTGTCGGGCCCGACCTTATTGAGCATTCGCATGTTGTTGTTTCGCAGAACTCCCATGTGAAACTGCTGCACCCAACCTTTGTCGTGATCCAACAGAGCCAGTTCGTAGAGCATGGCCGACTTGAACTTGGCCATTTCGTTGGTCCGCAGGTTGTTGCCTCTGCGGACGCGGCGGAAGATCGTGTTGATCTGCGAATGCGTGTATTCCTCGGCATAAACCCGTTCCACGCCATGGTCCGACAATCGGCAGCCCATGCTGTGGAAGAAGTCGTGGCGTTGCCTGATCGCGTCCATGAAGGTGTCGAAATCGTCGGTGATCTCGACGTTCGCCGTCTCGGCCAACTTCTCCACCCAGGTGTTGAATGCGTCGGGCGAACCAACGGCCATCGCTTTATCGGGCCGGAAAGCGGGCAAGACCTTTATCGGGAACGACTCGTCGGCTCCTATTACCGCGTGGTGCTCAAGGCTGTCGGCCGGGTCGTCGGTCGTGCATGCCAACTCGACGTTCATCTGCTGCATGATGCCGCGACAAGAGAACTCATCGCCCTTAAGACGTTCGCAACAGTCGTCCCAGATGCCCTTGGCCGTCTCGGGGTTTAGAAGCCGGTCGCTAATGCCCATCGGACGCTTCAGCTCCAGATGGGTCCAGTGATAGATCGGGTTGCGCAGCGTCTTGGGAACCGTCTCGGCGAACTTCTCGAACTTTTCCCAGTCCGAGGCATCGCCGGTGCAGTAACGCTCGTCGATGCCGTTGGAGCGCATTGCCCGCCACTTGTAATGATCGCCGTCGAGCCACAGTTGGGCGATGTTCTCGAACTTGCGATTCTCGGCAATTTGCTCCGGCGGCAAATGGCAGTGGTAATCGATGATCGGCAAGTCCCGAGCGTACTCGTGATACAACTCGACCGCGCTGTCGTTCATCAACATGAAGTTGTCGGTAATGAATACGTCCTTCACGATCCACCTTGCCTTTCGCAACAGTCAAGAATACTCGCCGGGTATGGCACCCCAATCATCGATTGCGCCAATGTACGACGTATGCGCGGAGATACCCTGGCGGCTACGGCAAGCGCAATCCGAGAAAGAAGCCCGGATCGTCGCGATGCGCGGCACGCGAGAACTCGTCTTCGCATGCCAAGTGACAAGGTATCCGGCCGCGCGTCGGCTGTCTTTGCCAGACAGGCTCCCAAGCGCGGGTCGACAAATGGAGCTTCAGCAACGCAGGTTAGTATAGTGGATAGCGGACCGGTCGACAAGCATGGAGGCACGCAATATACCCTTCTTTGCCTAGACTGCGTCACTTGCGATTGCAGGGTCGTCTGGTGCCGGCTTCCGTAGTGGCGGCTGACGCGAACGCCGGCACTGTAAGAAATTCACGGCGACAAATAATCGCGAGTTGGCAGGCGTTTTTCCGGCTGAATGATGGCAGTTTCTCGCTATACCGGCACAAAAAAACCCCGCCGTCCGCGATCAAGCGAAACGGCGGGGCCGGAACAGAGAAGAGGCCATATCCCTTGATGATACCAGTTTTGTCCATCATGTCCAGAGTTTTCCTCGAAGAATTTTCGCCGGCCACAAATATTTTTCACCCGACCCACTATATAGCGGGGTAAACCGTTGCCGCCGAACCCCGCCAGCCTATAATCGAAAGCCACGATTCCAACGATCCATGAACCTCACCCGACAAACACAATGTCCGATTACATAGAGATTTGCGAAAAAGCCGCCCGCGCTGGCGGGGCTGTCGTCCAGGATTGGATAGGACGCTTCGACGTCAAGGAGAAGGCGCCCGCCGATCTGGTCACCGAGGCCGACTTCGCCAGCCAGCAAGCCGTGCGGCGGATCATCCTCGACGTATTTCCCGATCATTGCGTCCTCGGCGAGGAGGAAGACGACGACGACGACGACGGCGACGCCGCGAGCGATTTCCGCTGGATCGTCGATCCCCTGGACGGAACGATCAACTACGTTCATCGCGTGCCTTTCTACGCCGTGTCGTTGGCCTTGGAGCATGCCGGCAAGCTGGTCGCCGGCGTGGTCTACGATCCCAACAACGGCGAATGCTTTTCGGCCGTCGCCGGTGGCGGGGCCGCGCTGGCCGGGCAACCGATCCGCGTAAGCGGAGCGACCGAAATGTCCGCCGCATTGGCGGCCGTCGGCTTTCCACCCGGGGCCTCGCACGACTCGCCCGATTTGGCACTGTTCAACGAAGTCATGCCCAAGTGCCAGGCCATTCGCCGCACGGGCTCGTGTGCTCTGAACCTCTGCTACATGGCGGCCGGTCGTTTCGATGTGTTCTGGTCTTTCGGCGCGAAGATATGGGACGTCGCCGCCGGCGTGCTAATCCTCGAAGAAGCCGGCGGCACGATAACCGCCCCCGATGGCGGCCCCTTCCAGCTAGAAAAGGCCCACTTCCTAGCCGCCGCCACCGGGCAGTTGCACGGAGAACTTCAAAGGCTTGCTGGGAAAGCGTTGCCGTCGCGTGGGGAGTAGGTGTTGGGGATTGGCGGAACAAGCCGTCGGAACCTCGTCATCGGTCTGTTGTGCCACTGCTTTGAAGAAGCAGTGCTTGCTCGGTTCGCAATCCCATTTCTTTGCTTGTCTCGCTGAACGACACTGCTTCCGCGAAGCAGTGGCACAAGACACCTTTCCAGAAAGCAACCTCCGCCCGTTCGGCTTATGACGGTTGCCGAAACTCTTGCTGCTGGGCAAACGCTCGGCGATGTGCCTGATCTTTCCGCCGGAACGGTCGTTCCATGTCGACTCGGCATGTTGCACCATGGTCGGTCGAACGTCCGAAGATGATGTGGGGAGCCATGCTCCCGTACGCCCCTCCCGGCGAAAGACCTGATGATCCGATCCTCCCGACATTTCCGATCCGTCCCGGCCATGATTGCGCTGGTGCTATGCGCGATCATCGCCCAGCGCGCCACCGCCGAGCAAAATGCCCACCCGGCCGTGGCCCGGATCATCGTGCCCGAAGGCTCCGGCGTCTCCTTCGGCTCGGGCACGCTGGTCGCCGTGAGCGAGGACTACGGGCTGGTGGTCACCAACTGGCACGTGGTTCGCGACGCGCGGGAAAAGATCGTCGTGATGTTCCCCGGCGGGTTTACCTCGGAAGCCAAGCTGCTGCGGGTCAATCGCGAGTGGGACCTGGCCGCGCTGTCGATCCGACCGCCCGACATTCAGCCGGTGCCCATCTCCTCGACAATTCCCAGACGCGGCGACACGTTGACCATCGCCGGTTGGGGCAAGGGCTCGTACCGGATGGCGACGGGTCGCTGCACGCAGTATCTCTCGCCTGGCGGAAACCATCCCTTTGAGCTTCTCGAACTGACCACGTCGGCGCGAAATGGAGATTCCGGCGGGCCGATCTTCAACCATCGCGGCGAACTGGCCGGCGTGCTGTTCGGCTCCGGTTTCGGCCGTACCACCGGCAGTTACTGCGGCCGCGTGCAATGGTTCCTCGCCACGGTCGACCGCCGATTCCGCCCAGACGCACCGGAGATGCCGCCGATATATCGCCCCCCGACGCGGCCGGGAACTTCCTCGGGCGAAACCCGAATCGCCGCCCGCGACGAGCAGCGCTCCCCGACAGCCGCCATCGGCACGATCCACCCGACTCCGTCTTCCGATCCACCTCGTCAAGAGCGACCGCTGCCGATCAGCATCGCGGCGCAACATCCTCCGGCGCCAAGTCCGCCGTCGCGTCGCGAAGCGTCGCCCATCCCCTCGCCTTTGCCGTCGTCTTCGCCGCCGGCGGTTGTCGAAGCCCCGCCCTACGCAGGCGTTCCCTACACGGTCGTCCCATCGGCGATGGAAAGCCCCAAGATCGGTCAGCCCGAATCCCCGGCCCCAACCGCCCCCACTCGTGCCGACCAACTAAGAACAATCCTCGCCGGCATCGGAATATTCTTCCTTCTCTTCCACGGCCTGCGTTTGCTCGGCGGATTGCAGTAGTGGGGCTTCTCTCGTGGGTCACTGGCAAACGGCTAGGCAGAAGGTGAAACTCCCGCCGGGATAACCCCGGGGGCTTCCTTCCCTGTTCCCGCTTTTCCTCAACTGTTTCCGTTGGAACTGAAAATCTTCAAGGTCTCATCGACGGCCGGTTTGCCGACTAGGGCCACGACTGTGTCGCCGGGGGCGAAGCGGTCGTCGCCGCCGGGAACCATTACGTAGTTCTCCCGCATCACGGCGCCGATCAGGCACTGTGGCGGAAGCGGCAACTCGGCCAACACGCAACTCGCCGCCGGTGCTCCCTCGACGACTTCGATCTCCATTATCTCGATGCCTTCCTCGATGCTAAGCGGCGTTCGAGAGATCACCGTGCCCGTGTTGAGGAAACTCATCACCTGTCGGGCAATTACCTTGCGGGGGCTGACCGTGTGATCGATGCCCAGTTTGCCGACCACGTTGGCGTAATCGGGACGGCTGACGATCGATAGGATGCTCTTCGCGCCCAATTCCCGAGCCTCGACGCAGGCCATGATGTTGTCTTCGTCGTCGCCGGTGCATGCCACGAACACGTCGGCGCTGCCCACGCGTTCTTCTTCCATGCTGACGCGGCGTTTGATGTTGGCGTTGACCACGGTTGCTCGTTTCAGATGGGTGGCGAGGAACTCGCACCGCTTCATGTCATTCTCGATCAAGAGGACGTTGAAACGGGGACTTTCCAAAACGCGCGCCAAGTGATAGCCGGTTTCGCCACCGCCGGCGATTACCACGTCGCGCTTGGCCGGCGGTTCGCGTTGGAACTGCGGCCTTACGTTATCGATGTCCTCGCGCGTGCCGATCAGCGTTATGCGGTCACCCACGGCGGCCCGGTCCTCGGCGCCGGCGATGACCATCTTGCCGTCGCGATAGATTGAGCCGATTCGCACACCGGCCGGCAGCTTCAGGTCCTTAAGCGGAACGCCGACCGCGGGCGTCTTTTCGACCACGGCCAATTCCTGCATTTCCAACTCGCCGCGAGCGAAGTTCTCCACGGCAACGGCGCCGGGGTGGCGAATCTCCCGGGCGAGTTCCATGGCCGAAAGGTGCTCCATGCTCAGCAGCCGGTCGATGCCGAAATGCCGCTGGTAGTCGAAAGTGCTCAGGTCGCGAAACACGGGTGCGTACACCCGGGCGATGGTCCGCCTGGCGCCCATGGCGGCGGCCATGCTGGCGGCGATCATGTTCACTTCGTCGGAACCGGTCACCGCCAGGCAAAGATCGGCGCCAAGCACCTCGGATTGGAACAGAACGCTGCTCTCGGCGGCCGAACCGGTGACCACGCGAACGTCGAGTTCGTCGTTGACCCTGCGCGTATGCTCGGGATCATGGTCGACCACGGTGATGCTGTGCCCATGGTCGCATAACATATTGGCGATCGACGTGCCGACCGTGCCGGCACCTAATACCACTATTCTCATGGAAGGAGTCTCACAAGCGCATTGTAACTAGCAGCAACACCACGAAGAAGATAGCCATGAAACCGGCGATCCACACGCCGAATCGCACGGCATGGCCCAACATCGGGCGCATCTGCTCGTGGCGCGTGGCCGCGTATACGAGGCTCGTGGCAATAATCAGCGGCAATGCATACCACATGTCGTTGCGCGAAAGCATTGCCAGAAGGAAGTTGTCCATTGTCGAGTATTTCCGTTGCGAGGGTGTTGCGTCGTCGCGTTTGTTTGAAGGTGTGTAGGATGCGTCGCGACGCACCTACGCGATCTTGGCGGCGTCTTCTTCTTTCGTTTCGTCGTCTTCGTCAGCGTCTTTATCCTCGTCCTCGTCTTCTTTTCTCGCGGTTTCGGTTATGACGGGGCCGGCCGCGGCGTCGTAGATTGCCAGAATGTTCAGCAGACCGGCGATCATCGTGTATACGGTACCCAACTCGAAGTAACGGCCCAACTGATAGTGCAAGGTGTGCGCGGTTGGCTGGTCGCTGTTGGGAACATTTTGATCGGGATTATTCCAAGCGGGATCGTCTTTGCGCAATCCCTTATTGGGATTAGGAATTCGTGGCGGGGCCATGAAGCCCTTCCAGAAACCGTCGCCTCCCAGTACTTCCTTGCCGGAACGCATGCGATGGGCTTGGACCAGCGCCGGCATGGCGGGCAACCCTATGCCGATTTGACACAGGTACGGCAAGCGGTTGTCCTTAATCTGCCACGAGTTGCCATGTTGGTTGTCGGAATAGGAATAGTTGGCCGTTCGCCAAGAGACATAAACCACGCGTCCCCAGCCCAGCTTGCTGCTGCCGCCGAGGTACAGTCCATAGACGAACAGGCCCATTATGCAGATGAAGAACAGCGCCGACTTGGCGTATCGGCGTTGGTACAGATGGCCCAGGCCGGGGATGAGCCAAGCCAGGAAAGCTGCCAGGGCGGGATCCTTCAGATCGACCGATTCATCGGCGTCCTGCTTCGTATCGGCCTCGTCTGTCACCTGTTCGTCTCCCGTGAAGGTAATGTGCCGCGATCCGCGTCTCAGGGGTATTCGCAGCGCGAAACATCAAATTCTAGCCCCGCCAGCCAGCTTTACCAGTGGGAGCGGCAAAACGGTTGCTTTGTTGTGCCTGCCGAGGACGGCGATTAAACGTCTGGCCGCTATATATTGTGGTGGTCGCCGCATAGCATACCATATGTTGTGCTTGCCGAAAACTAGAGCCTATCCGGCTCCCGTTCAGTAGTGCGGCCGGCGGGTATGGATTGTGCATCCGGGCAGGGCTTTCTCGAATTGCTTGGCATTCTCGGCGGTTACCTCCGTGGATGTGAGTTCGAGCGTTCTCAGGCTCGTGAGGCCTTTGAGCTTGTTCAGGCACTCTTTCGTGACGTTCGTGCCGGAGAGCGTTAGAGCCTATCCGAGAACTCCAGCGGAGCTGAGTGTGGTCCATGCGAAGGAGAAATGTAGGAAGGCGAGATAGTTGTCGGCTTTCTTTTCCCAA
>Ga0180432_10008042_pt1 | contig 13275 bp, 17 predicted proteins | sample SS_ome_10_FD_132414 | JGI IMG/M metagenome (GOLD analysis project Ga0180432, IMG submission 132414) | Hypersaline lake sediment archaeal communities from the Salton Sea, California, USA - SS_1_MS_2 metaG | ecosystem: Environmental > Aquatic > Non-marine Saline and Alkaline > Hypersaline >...
ACAACACTTCTCTGTGCTTAATCTTAGCAGATTGCTTGCCACGCTCTCCTTGTATGTCACCTCCACGGAACGCCCTGTTACCCGCCTCGGATTCCCCGCCGCGACTGCCTATGAAAGCGTAGTCTTCCTGGTGAACCCCTTTGACTCTCTCGTGCGGGAAGTCTTTCGACCCCCTCTTCCTCCTAAGATACTGTTTTACTTCTTTTGACTTACCCTCGTCTTCCCTGGCCTTTCGGAGTTCCGACTTGGGGAGCGTCGGCTTTTTCTTGGATTTCATGTTTGAGAGCTTTCCCTCTTCCATCCCGATCCGGCTCAGGTGCCTGCGGCCGCCCACGTTGCCTTTGCGGTCCACCTGGTAGTGGTAGTGTTCGTTGCCGATGGGCTTGTCGTGCCCGGGCCTGTCAGAGACCGGCGTCTGGTATGGAAATCTGGCATGAGCCTGTTCTTGCTGTTTCGGGGTGAGCTTGCTGTAGTGGACCATGTCACCCTTGACCCTGGCGTCACCGAACTCTTTGGGGTAGATGCGTGCTGAGGCGCCCTTCTCGGCTTTACTCATCTTTTTTTTATTCTCTTTATCTAGAGAATTTCTCTGCCCTTCTGCCAGCTCACCTTGCATCTTCTGCGATTGCTTAGTGTACTGCTTCGGGTTTTTGATCTTGACATGCTTATAGGGATCGCGGTATTGAGAGTGTTCTTCACGGTAGGCGTTTGCCAGGTCTTTATCACCTTTGTGTGAGAAATGGTGCATGTTGGCCAGCCGTGCGTGGTGGTCCCTGAATTCTATGTGGTCCTCGAACTCTGGGATACTTTTGGCCTTCGCAGCCTTCTCGTGGAACTCGTCTGACAGCTTGTTATGCCTCTCGGCCTCAGCGGCGTGGTCGATTTTCTTACCTTTTTTTTCGGCCTTGCTCATGGTGATCGGCGTGCCTATCCTTGGCTGGGTCTTGGGGTCGTGCTCGTCCAGCGTGGTCTTCTTGACTTTCTTGTCTCCCTTGGGGTCGACATCATCCTGTACGATGGTAGACTCCTTGGCCTTCTTGTCCTCCTCGAAGTCGCCGCGGCTGTCGGGGTTGACCTTGGCCTTCTCGGATTTCACCTTCTTCTTTTTCTTGTCCTCGTTCACTCCCGAGCCACCACCATCGTGCTCGCTCTTCATGAAGCCGTCCTCATAATCTACCTGGTTCTCGGTGTCCTCCACCTGGTCATCCAGCCCCAGCTTGCGGCCCATCTCGATCATATTATGGAGCATCATCATCTGGGCCTCGAACAATTCCGGCGCCATCTCCTTCAGCTCCATCAGCTCGTCCCGGTGTGACTTGTAATTCTGTAGCACCTCTAGTATGCGAGTCTTGAGTTCCTCTTTCTCCTCCGGGGACATGCCGTCCAAATCGTACCCCTCTTGGAATTCCTCGTCGGCCATCGGCCCCTCGTACGCGGCGTAGTCATCTTCCGGCCCCTCTTCCTCACCGGCCATGGATTCGACCAGATCATCGACGTTCTCTTCCGGGTCGCCCTCTTCCATCTCTTCCGTGGTCTCCTCTCCGAGGTCCTCCATGTGGTTCTCATCGGGGTCGTACTCGTCGTCCGAGTCCATTATGGCCTCGGCGAGTTCCTCCTCGCCTTCCTCGTGTTCTTCACCCAGCACTTCCTCGCCATCTTCGGCCAACTCGTTCAGGTCATCCTCGTCTAGATCCTCTGCTATCTCCTCGGCCTCTTCTATGTCGGCCTCGTCTAACGTCTTGGTCTCGCCGTTCTCGTGCGCGTTGTTCTCCTGCGCGTCCTCAAACTCCTCCTCGGCAAACTCGGCACGCTCATCATCGTCAGCCTCCGACGCCTTCTCCTGGGCGTCTTCCTCTATGACCTCCTCGTCCGTCGGTACCTGCCCGGTCTCCTCTAGGGCCTCCTCGAGCCCGTACCCCATGCTACTGTCTATGGTGTCCGCCTCGATGCCTATGTCTACACCGTCCTCTTCCCCTCCGACCGCCTCGGGTAGGTACGCGTCTTCGTACTTCTGCTCGATCTCGCTGGCCTCGCCAGCTACGGCCTTCTCGTGGATCTCCCGGAGGTGGCCCTCGAGCCCCTTGTCGTACTGTACTATCTGGTCCTTGCCGTTGAGCTTACCGTAGATGAGGGCTTTGCCCGCCTCGCTCATCTTGGTCCCTATGCCGAAGGTCGCGGTGGCCCCGACCATCTCCCTGTACTTCTCGCGCACCTCTTCCAGCTGTCCTATGGCCTCCGCCGGTACTATGAATATACCCTCATCACCGCCACCGCTGACGAACTCGCCGCCGATGCTTTCGACCCAGTCGGAGATCATTTCGTGCCCACCCCTGATTGTGGCCGAGAGTCTGCTCAGGTTCTCGACGTCGTCTCTGAGTACCGACCGACCCACCTGGTTGCCGATTCCGTCACCGTCGTACGCTATGAATAGTCTTTCCATGTTATCTCCGATTCTTCCTGTCTTTTATTATTTTGACCAGCCGGTCCCTGGTATCCTGGTCCCAGCCGTTGCCGAACTTATATAGCCCCACGCCCCTCTCGCCCTTCACGAGCGAGAATTTGCTGAGCCTGTCCTCTCCGAAGCAGAAGCACCCGTCGTACTCTCCCCCCTCTAGGATCACAGAGTCGCACGTGGGGCACACGACTTTCTCACTCTTCTCCAGGTCCAGCTCTATGAGGTTCTTTCCGTGCTTCTTCACGAAGTCTCTTAATTTGGACTTCCCGTCTTTCTCTTCCTTCTTCGACTCCCCGCTGTCTTTCTCCTCGGGCCCGTTAGCCACCAACTCCGGGTCTTCCAGATGCCACAGTTTGTGGATCAGCTTGAGCTTCATCAGGTCCTTGATCGCGTCCTTCTCCGAGATCCTCTTGTCCAAGACCTCCTCGACGAGCCTCTGCGTCTCCAGCTTCTCGTTCAGGTACCTACCTGCCTTCTCGTGGTCGTACGGGCCTTCCTCGTCTTTCTTGACCGAGGCCTCTTCGAAGTCGTATAGCTCGAACGTGCTCATGATGACGAGCCCCACGGAGGGCAGTGCCCTACTCTCGAAGTCGTACTTCTTCACGTTGTCCTGCACCAGGTCTCCGCTGTAGTTATCCGCGCCGTGCTTGTTGATGTTCATGACGCCCTTCGGGACCATGGGTATCTTCAGCGACTTGGTGTCGCCATCAGCCATCCCACGTAGGTTCTTGACCAGCCATAGGAGGATCGCCCTGGGGACGATGTACATGGCTGTCTTGATCTCCTCCGTGTCGACCACGGTCCTGGTCTCCGGCTTGTACACCTCGTTCTTCACCATCTCCTCTAGGAAGTTCTCGCCCAACAGGTACCTGGCCGCCTTGACCGATTTCTTCATCTTTCCACCTTTATACTTGCTTGCTTCTCATTTTTGTGTCGTCCAGCACCAGGTAGGTCAACAAGTCTGAGCTGCCAGACCTAACGTACGTCCACTGTCCCATTGATATGAGGGTCCACTCTCCTGGGGGGCATGGTATGACTGAAAATGTCTCCCCCACGTCGCCGACCGACCCCAGGGCAGTTATGGTGTTTTTGTCTATTCGAAGTATCTGAACGGCCGCGTTATTGTTGTACACGGCCAGCTGAGACCCCGCCTCCACGGTCTTCTGTGTGGACACGTCCGTGGTGTAGAGGATGCTACCCGCGTTCTCATAAGCTATGCCCGCGAGCCACGGCCCCACCGTTAGATTCTTCTGCGCTCCCGCGTACCTGTTGTACTGGCAGAGCTGTATCTGCCCCATGTCGTAGGCGTTCTCTCCGCCCCCGAAGACCCTGTCGAAAAACTCTCTGATTATGCTCATGTGTGACTCCGTTTTGCCTAAAGATTTACTCTGCCGTGAACTTGCTAAGCTCCACGTGCACGGTGTGGTCCTTGGTGTTTGGGTCCGGCGACTTGTCCACCCTGGTCGGCCTGCACGGGTCGTCCCCGCGCTGGTCGGCGTCGCCGCTCCTGGCTATGTCGTGGTACACGTACTCCCTCTGTATCACGGCACTGTACGCCATCCTTATGGGCTTCCTGGCACCACCCTCGGTGACGCTAATGACCCGGACCTCGTTGATCAGGTTGGCGACGTACCAGTGCGCATTGTACCTGTACCTGACCGTGTACACACGCCCCTCGCCCGTCGAGCTGTCGACCCCGGGGTTCGGGCGCCCCGTTATCCAGACCACGTCCCCGTCCTTGTCAACCTTGAAATTGTACCCCGGTGAGTACTCCGTCCCCTGGCTGTCTATCAGGTGTTCCACGCAGATCGCCGGGAACCTGTACTGATCCTTGAGCCCATCCCTGTAGTGCGCGGTCTCGACCGCCACCACCTCTGTTAGCAGGTCTTTGATGTACAGCCTGTCGCCGATGTTCAAGAAGATCCTGGAGCCGTCCGCGAGATCTTTGTCGTTGTAGTAGCGCGGCAGCACCAGCCTGGCGGTCGAGTAGTCTATGACGCCGCCCTTGTCCTTGTGCATTTCCTTGGTGTTCCCCAGTATGGCGCCGCTGAAGCACCCGGCCTTCTTGAAGAGGAAACCGCTCGACCCGACGGTGTCCATCCCTTCCGCCCGCCTGTACTCGCCCGCATCTTTCTTGTTGATCGGCGAGGGCATCGCCCTGTAGTGCACGAGGTCCACCGACCTCCCGGTGACCAGCTCGTCGAACTTCTCTGGGGCCATGCTGATCTGCTCCAGGTTCGGGCTCATCGGTATGACCCTGAGCTGTTCCCCCTTCGGGGGCCTCTCTCCCATCTAGATCCTCCTAGCCTTTCTGGTGTCCAAGTTCTCCAGGCCTTCTCTGCGACACAGGCTGAGAATTGACCTGGCCGCCGCCTTGGTTATCTCGCTGTTCACCTCGGGCTCGTGCGAGTCCAGCCTCCACTCTTTTAAGGATAGCGTGCTTGAGGTGGTGTCTTTCTCGCACTTGAACAGCCCGATCTCCACCCCTCGCAGGTTGACCGACACGTCGATACTCTCGCCTTTTGACATCGCCATCATTGATATGTCGCGATCGACCAGGTGGCCGAGGGACTTCGACAGGTCTGTGATCCTCGCACCGCCGTACCTTTCTGACTTCTGCATGACCGAGCAGAACCTGTCTTTCAGGTTCTTCTCTAGCTGATACGTCACAATGGCCGGGTGACTGCCGGCCGCCAGCGGCTTGGCACCGTCCCTGCTCACCCTTATTGCTATGTGAAAACCTCCCCTGGTGGAGACGAGCTTGACCTCGTCACCGTCCACGGTGCCGATCCCTCGTATATCCGAAACTTCCTGTGGGTCTATCATGAAGATCCTCCGTTATTTCCAATACAAGATTATTAGAGGTTTTGTTGTTACGCCGTGTATCTAGGCTTGACCAGGGATTGCTTCTTGTCCTCGTATATGTCGACCACCTCCGAGAACAGCCTTCTGTCTTTGTCTGCTATGTAGTCCCCGAGGTTGTGTATCTGGTTCTCCAGCCGGATGATCTCGGCCGCTAGGTCGCACCAGCTCATCTTGGATGCCCTCCTTTGGTGTTCCGAGAGGACGTCTGCTCTTGTCTTGATTCCTTTCTTCCTTTTCGCCATTTCGACACTTCCATCTCGTACCCGGCCCTCTTCCAGTCGCTGACCGCGTTGTACCTTGTCCACCACCCAGGCTCGCCCTTGTAAGATTTCTTCAAGTCTGACAGAACCTTTGCCCCGCACGATATCGCATACTCCAGGTCCGACATGATCCTCCTCACGCTGAACCCGTAGAGCGTCGCCGTCCTGTAGTTTATCATTGCTATTCCGAAATCCTGGCATACCTCTTTCTCTCCTAGTTCGGGGACTGCCATCCTGCACTTTAGTATCAGTGGTTTGCCCTCGCACTCTTCCTCCGTTAGCGTCATCCTGTCCACGGATAACCCTCCCACACAGTGCATGGCGTCTTGCCTGTAAAATGACTCCTGCATGAGGATATCGGTGAAGAGCTCGCGCTCTTCGACCAGGTCGTACCTGGCAGTCACCTTGTGTATTATGTTGGAGACCCTCATCAGGTACCCGTGGCCGTACGAGGATTCTATCTTAGATTCGCTGTACGCCTGCCCCAGGTTCATCATCATCTGGCAGTAGATCGGATGCTTCTCGCACGTCCCAGATGCTAGGCATGGCATTAGTAGTATGAATGGAATCAGTATGGTTAGTATCATTACGACCTCCTTATGGAGATCATTATCGACTCATCTCTTACGGAAGGTGTCGGCCAGCCAGGAGTCCATCTTGTTGAGCGGCCGCCACTCCTCTTCTGTCGGTGCGGGCGATTTCTTCTCGGACTGTAGCCTATCGTAGTGAGCGGACGCTATGTGCTTGCCCATCTGCTGGTGGTCATCCAAGAAGCCCTGGAGATCCCTGTCCTCGTATCCCTTTAGCGGGCCGTACATGTCTCCCACCCTCGGGTCAGAATCGATGTACTCCCTGGCCACGTCGGGTGTGATGCCATGGCTAAGGCCGTACCTTTCCCTCGCCTCTTGCAAAAACCGACCCTTCCTTTCCGACGGGTCAAAGCCCAGATCCCTGGCCTTAGTGGCCTGCCTCATCTGTGAGGTAGCCTGTGTGCTCTGCTTTGCGGGCGCCCCCTGAAAGCCTCCCGGCTCCGTGGCACCCATGGCGGTCACCAACCCTACGGTGACCCCTAGCTTTTTCATCGCGTCGGTCAGCTCGCCCTTGTGCAATTCCTCCAGGACTTCGGAGGCGTCGTTCATCTCCGATACGCTCTTCGATAAGCGGTAGGTCTTACCAAAGGCGGTCACCTTCTTCTTCCTATCTAGCGATTCTTTCCTTCTCGCGTTCCTGACGTTGTTCTTCCTCATGATCTCGTTAAGATGCTTGTACATTATAGCCACCCCATTATGAATTTCTGGCCGAAGATCTTTTTAAGGGACCCCTTGATTCTCTCTTCCTTCCTCTCCAACTCCTCGATCCTTTTGGCGAATACCTGGACACCCGGGCCCGAGGTGCTCTGGCTAAGCCCATCCTGACCGATGGACACGGAATTCTTCGTGTACGCGGTCTGAGCCTGGCTGAGTATCTCCTTCGCCGCGTATATCCCTATCAGCTCGTTGATGGACACGGGCACCTGGCCCTTCTTTGAGCACACACCAGACGTGTACTTGATCTCCCAGTAGGAGGGTACCCACGTGAGCCCCTCTAGGACGGTGAGGAACGTGATCCCAGCATTGGTGACCGACCCCTTTAATGTGTTCAGGCCATACGCAGCCAGCAACGGTATCACGTTGAGCTGCCGGTAATGAAAGTTACCTGGATCTATCCACTCCGGGGGTATCTGGTATAGGTTCTCCTCGTCTGCGCTCCTTATGATCAGGGATTCTATCTCCAAGATCGGCCCGCGCACGGTGTGGAGGTGTATGAAGTTCTTGTACTCGCTCCGGGAGAAGGCCACCTTCTCCGCCCTCTGGACCGGGTAGATATCCAGGTTGAGGTCTATCTCCAGGTCATTTATAGCCCTCATGATGTGGTCCTGGAAGTCTTCCGCTGTGAACTCATCGAACTGAAACTTGGTCGGTATATTCTTGAGGAACCTCCTCTGTAAGACCGTGGGGGACATCACCGGCTCTACCCTAGTGAGCGAGCACCCGGTGACTCGGGCCCGCACGGGGTAGCTCATGTTCGGGTTCGTCTTCGGGTCTAGCATCCACAGCCCCCAACCTCTAAGGTCTGAACGGTCACGCCGCCCGTCTTCATCCAGTAATATTCCTTGGTGTTGTGGGTGAGCTTGAACTTGACGTTCCCAGAGGCCGGGATCTCGTCATTGTCGAGCGTCAGCTTGAATATGGACCTGTCCTCGGGTTCGTACTCTATGCTCGCCGTCTTGACTATGTCAGGCTCGCCGTCTTCTATATTCGTGAAGGTGACCTCGACCTCGGACCCGGCGTCAGGTATGAACCGTAGCCCATCACGGTCCAAGTCCACGATGCGTAGGTAGAGCACGTTCTCCTGGCCTTCCTGAACGTACCAGTTCTCGGTCTCCGTGAAGTCGTTGTAGCTGTCCACGTTCTTGAGGAACACGTTGCTGATTCTCATGGGGGCCTCCTTCTGTAACAAGATTTAGTTGGCGCGACCGCGATCGATAATTAAATAAAAATATCAATGGGAGGATTCATGAAGAAGATAAGAATGATAACGATGGACGGACCGGACGGCTTGGGGAAGACAACACAGATGAACGAACTCAAGAAGTACCTCTACATGCTCGACAGGGGTTACGACGTGTACAACACCAAGCTGCTCGGGGGAGACGGCACCTGCGAGTACCAGGCCGCGTTCAGGAAGATCCTCCTTCACGAGAAGTTCCCAAAGGACAGCATCAAGTTCGAGGAGATGTGCTTCGCCGAGTCCGACCTCAGAGGCATAGAGATGACGAGGGCACACCTCGAGGCACACCCTAAGTCATTCTGCCTTAAGGACCGCGCCCTGGCCAGTCACGTAGTATATGCGTTGGCCAAAGGGATGTCGCTAGAGGAGGTGAAAGACTGCCACAGGGAAGTCGTCCGCCAGGAGCAGTTGTTGAATAGGGAGTTCGGCGTGGTCCACCTCATATTCGTGCCAGACAATGTGGACTGGCTCCTGGAGAGAATAGCGCGAAGATCCAACGAAGACGGTGTGGAGATAGTCGAGAGGCTAGAGAACCGCCAGACCCAGGAGAGGGTGGTGGACGCGTTACGATGGTTCAAAGACATGGACGTGTGCCTGGACTTGAACGTGGAGATCATAGAGATAGTCGAGTCTGACTCCATACTCGACGTTAGGAGGAAGGTGGTAGACAGACTGGAGTCTGCCTACACGTTCTGACCCTACTTAGACTTTGGCATCGCCTTCTTTATCTTGGTGATTTCGTCTTTTACCGTCTTGAGCGACTTCTTGAAGGTGTCGATCTCTTTTTTGATACCTTCCAGCACCTCCACGGCCTTGAGAATTTTCTCCGCCTTCTCCGAGAGCGGGTTGTCTTCCTTGCTATTATCAGACTTCTTGAGGAATTCCTCAGTCAATGCGAGCGCCTTGGCACTCTCCTTCTTGATAGGGGCGAGGGCCGTCTCGAATTTTTTCAGCAGTTCCCCCTCATCGACACCCGCCCGGGGCTGCTGTGTCATCTCTACCAGAACGGCGATCAGGTTTTGGGCTGCTGGCTGGCTACCCAAGCACATGGAAAGTTCTTCTGTTAGCTTGTGGATCTTGTTTGCAATCATCGATATCTCCTTTTTGAATATGCGTTCACAACGCGTTTATCTCATTAAATAATTTATCGAGGAGGGTGCGTGCTAAGCGAGAAAGAAAAAAAGTTCGTGGATCTTGCCAACAAGGTCGAACAGATCAAATTGTATCTCAAGGAGACGTCGGAGGAGATGGAGTCTCTTGGAGAGGAAATAGGGGTAGGGCACATGTTTCAAGACCCGGAGACCATGGTGGTCTTCCAGGTCGTGCGGCCCAAGGGCACCTTCGTGACCTTCCCGCACGTGGGATACAAGAGGACCAGCCTCCCCGGGGAGAAAGGGGGCTCTAACGTGCTGGCCAAGAAGGAGGCCAAGGAAAATGGCTTCATGGTTTACTGAGGCTTTTCGACTCCCTCATCTCGAGCACCTTTTCCATGGCGTCGGTCATGCTGTCAAGGGCGTCATTCTCTTCATGCGCCTTCTTTATTTCTGCTTTCTTCCTGGACTTTCTGGGGGTCTTGGGGATCTCTTTACCTATTCTAAATCGCAACTCCCCTTGGCGCCTCCTCATCTCCACAAGCTCGAACCCTAGCTTCTCAATAGAAAGATAAAGGCCGAGGGCCTCTATCTCTTCGGCGTTCAGGGGGCTGTCGCTTTTCTGTTTCTTCCACGAGCCGGACACTGGGATCTTCCGGGAAACCCCCTCGCCGGTGATCTCGAACGTGTCCGACGCCGACCAGCCCGTGAACACGCATTTCTTGTTTCTGTTATTCATCGCATAAATCCTCGTAATGAATAGGTTTAATCAAAATTATTACGATATGCAAAAATTTATTTGCCTTTTTATAAGAACCAAGTTATAATATCAGAAAAGGAGGTTTGCATGGCAAAATTTAACTACGACCAGTCTTTCATCGACAGGGGGCTCGGCGAGGGGTACACCCCCGAGACCCTGATCGCCGAGTACGGCATAATCGAAGACAACATAGAGGCGACCGTGGAGATGCTGGACGGCGGGAACACCGTGTTCCTCGACGGCATGGTCTGCAGCCGCATTAAAAAGGCCGGGGACAGGTACGAGGCGATCACCGACCCGATGGTGGACGAGGAGTACGGACGGCTATGGGACAAAACCAAAGAGGAAGACCCCGATGCGTGCCAGATGCTGACTTTGGAAGAGCTCAGATCATTCCTGCTCCTCGGTATGGCCGACGGCGGCTGCGTCTCCACGGAATGACCGTGTCCTGGGAGGAGAGAAATTACGGCTCGCTCAAGTTCTGGGAGCTGATACGTGGCAATTACCGCCTCCTGGTGACCAAGGGTGTCGACGGGAGGGTCCATTCCTACATACAGAAAAGATCGGATGACCGTGTCGACTGGAGGAAGAGCGCCAGGGTGTACACCAGGGTGGTCGAGAAGGTGCGACCGCAGAAGGCCATGGAGGACTTGCTAATGGAGTACGACAGCAGATTCGGGATTAAAGAGGGAAACGACTGGCCCTTCGAGAGATAAAAAAGCCTCCCCGAAGGGAGGCTCATAAAACTACTCATCACTCATCACAAAGAGTGCCAGAGTTGCAGCTTAGCCTAGCTGCCCCTTGACGTTCTCAGCGATGACGTTCTTACGTGGCTGGTGGATCGCCAACGTCACGAAACGGAAGTGAGCTTCAGGTAGGCTCAGGTCTGCCACCGCTAGCTTGAGCTTGCTGTAAGCTGAAAGCTGACGGAGTGACATGGTGTTGGCCTGTACCAAGAACCCTGTTACCGAACCCGGAGATCGGTTCCCCAAGTCTTTGAACAGTGTACTGGCCCCAGAGGCCAACGCGACCTTACCAATGAACTTGGCGTTAGCAGCAGTGCCGCCAGCCGCGCTTCGGTAGACGTTGTAATACTTCGCCCCAGACACGTTTGTTATAGTAAGAGTAACTTCCTGTCCAGCAGTCACAGCCTGGCTATGGCTAGCGGAAGGAACCGACTCCCCTCTCTCGTTAACAGTTGTCACGTAGTACACGTACGTTCCAGCTGCGAGATTCGATCCTGACCCTGCAGCACCGGTAGCAACCGTAGGAGCAGCAGCCGATCCCGAACGGCTTCGTGCCGGCTTGGTCTTGCCAGAAAGGAACCGCGATCCCTCGATGGATACCAAGCTGGAAGAGGTCCACTGCTTTCGGAGGTTCGCCCCGGAAGCTTCTTGTGATGCCCCACCCAGTACGATACGCTCTTTAGCGTGAGCGATCTTGTTATACGCAGATAGCGAGATCGGGTCTAGCAAGAACCGGTCTGCCTGGCCTAAATTCATCGCCGAACGAACTGCGATGTCCTCTACCAATGACTGTGACATCGTGCCGTTGGCGGCGATGACGACTGTCTGGTCTGACCCGTACTCTGCGAACATGAGGTCCTGAGTGTTAGAAAGACTATCTGACTGGCGGACCTGTTGGTCTACACCGATCATGTTCGGAACTTTCGAGACGGCTAATGGGTTACCGTCGAAGACACCGGAGTTAGAGAAGTCACTCTGTCCGCGGAAGAGATCGAACTCGATGTCGCCGCTAAGCTTCATCGCCGCGTCAGAAGCAGCTCTATCCTCTGCCTTGACTCCGTCCACAGTCTGAACTAAGTTAGCCGCGATGGTAACTCGTCGAGTTGTGGAGTAGTAAGCCATAGGAACTACCGCACGTACGAATGAAGAAGTATCTTCCTCTCCGATGCCTCCCTCGTACTGTGCAGAGCCTCCGAAGATCCCGTAGTCCAGCTGTCTATCGAACTGATAGAGCTGAGACTTACAGTCTTTCGCACCTACAATTTTCTGTAATTTGATGTGGCTGTCATCGTATGTGACATTGTGCATGACAGGCGACAGATCCTCGATCTGAAGTGCCGCACCTTGTGTCAACGTGCTAGGCTGAGCGTTATAGTTACCCGCCTCCAGCGCTTTCATCAGGGTTTCAAGTTTCTCGTGAATCATGGTTTATCCTCCCGTTGGCCCTAAAGGCGTTACTTTAAAAGATGCTCGATGGACTGAACATTCCGTCCTTCGAGGTAGTATTCGTTGATTGACGCGCGGTCCTCGGCGGAAGTCTCTGCGCTTTTTGAGATCCTCTCGAGGTGCTTTTCAATCTTGTCCTTGGTCCAAGAAGACTCCCCCTGGCCCTCGCTCTTGGCGATGTAATCCAGGTTGGTGGCTGCCTTCTGTTCTGGGGCCTTGTCCTCCCCTTGACCTAAGAACTTGTTCATCCCGCCTACGATGCTTTCGAGACTCTTCTCGAGTTTCTCGATTTTCTCGTCGCGAGCGGCCAATTCATTCTTATAGAAGTCCTCAGACTTTCTCATAGGCTCGCCCTCAGCTTGCTCATGCTTCACCATCGCGCTGTTAAGCGCTTCTTGGTGCATCTGAAGCTCAGTGATGGGCATGTCGCCGTACAATCCGTCGAGTTCCTTGGTGAATTGCTCTTCAGTGTAGCCTTCCTCAGACTTGCTGATCTGGCCGCACTTCTCTAGCTCGTCACCTTCCTTCTTTTCTTCTTCCTCTTTTTTCTTCTTTTCCTCTTCCTCTTTTTTCTTCTCTTCGGCCTTTTTCGCCTCTTCGTCAGCCTCCTCAGATTTCGCCAAGAAAGACTTTCTAGCCTCTTCTGACTTGCTCAGGGTGCTTCCGAAAGACTTCTCGACATCATCGAGGATCTCGAAGACTTCTTTCTTGGTTAGCTTTTTCTTGTTCTTCATGGTACCCCCAAACGCCCTAAGCGTCATTAAACAGTTTTAGTTGGCCATTCGATGTCATCGATCACAGCATAGATAGTCGCCGTGTCGAATAAGGCATCGTTACTAACAGCCGTTCCAGAAGCTGTCTTTCTTAGGTTCGCCTGAGTGTTGAACTTCAAGAACTCATGAACGAGCTGTGTGACTTCGAAGTCCACAACCGCGGTATCCTCCCACATGATGTCCATGATGTGCGGAGTATATGCGCTTCTTGCCGTACCAAAAATGTCAGGAGAAGCCCCGTCCACTGATTTAATTCTTCCTCGGATTACATCATTACCAGTGGTAAGGGTGCCATCTTTAGAGATTGTTAAAATAGGCCATCCGTCGCT
>Ga0180432_10008043_pt1 | contig 13275 bp, 8 predicted proteins | sample SS_ome_10_FD_132414 | JGI IMG/M metagenome (GOLD analysis project Ga0180432, IMG submission 132414) | Hypersaline lake sediment archaeal communities from the Salton Sea, California, USA - SS_1_MS_2 metaG | ecosystem: Environmental > Aquatic > Non-marine Saline and Alkaline > Hypersaline >...
ATTCGGCCACCACGGCCGTCCCCACGCAGCCGGGAAACTTCTGCGACAAAGTCTGGTCGATCTCTTTGACGGTCGTCAAGCCGTGGTAATAGATGTTTTTCTTGGCCAATTCCACGACCGCTATCGGCACGGCCACCTGATCAGGCCGCACGGCCAGCTTGCCGGCGCCAACCCGCACAATGCTGAAAGGAACGGTACGAGCAAGCAACCCGGCCGCACTGGCCACGTTTTCCAACTGCAAGCCGACAACCGTCAAGCCGGCCTCGACCAACCCTTGCTCCAAATGCTCCACCCTGCCCGGCAGTTGCTGCTTGAGAAACGACAGCGTCCGGTCCAGGACGGGCGCGGGGATGGCGGCCGGGTTTTTCTTGCGCACCAGCTTGGCGCAGATTTGCCGGGTGCGTTCCCGGGTAATGCCGAAGCGGGCCCCGATCTCGGCCAACGTGTGCCGCCCTCCGTCCGCCCAGCCGTAATAGCCGACCAGGATTTGTCGGTTCCGTTCGTGCGGGGTCGAGGAGAATATCTGGATCAACTCCTCTTCCAGGGGCAAGTTAGGCATGGATAGAATCCGCTCGCGCAACTCCCGAACCTGCCCGGTCGCAAACAGCGGATCGGGGGGGTCCTGGCTGCGCGCGATCAATCGCTGGCCCAGATCTCGGGCGGACCGGGCCTCGATGTCGACCTCGTAGATCAACGGGCCGAAACGCGCGTCGTCGCTCTGCGCCTTGGCGGCCTCCGGCAGTGCCACCAGACGCTCGGCCTCGGTCGTCAATTCCTGGCAGAGATCATGGTTCCGCGCAAGCAACGTCTCCAGCCCGCTAAGCAAATCCACCAGGCATCGCGGGCCGAACGCCCGCATCGAAAGCACCTCGCCGATGGTCCGCTTGCCCAATATCTGAAGGTCTTCGTCGAAGCCCTCGCGTCTGAGGCATAGACCGGTGCGATGCTCCAAGTGAAGATCATCGAGCTTGGCGCCCTGCGGCGGGCAGGGGAAGTGGCGTTGATGCAGTTGTTTTCGGGCGCAACCGGCGGCCACGCGGTCGATGATGATGTCGGCCAATTGGAGGATATTTTCGGCGGGCAGGTGTTCCCAGACGGATTCGTCCAGATCACAAAGTCTTGCCCCGTCTGCCGGCGTACCACTCACAAGCCGCTTGGGTGCACGCTCCATAAGGACTTCGCGGAGTGTGGTGGGCGCGAGCCGCTCGCCCGGACGCGGATAGCGGTCAACGCCCCTTTGTATCGCCATGGTGCCCGTCCTCCGGTGCGCCGGCATAAAGCCGACCGCTCGCTCAGGCCAGCCGGCTCGTTGCTCAACGCCCGTATTGTAACTAGGTTCCAGGGCGATGAAAAGAGGGTGCCGGCAAACGAAGAAACCGGGGTACAATATACCCCGCTGTAGTTGCCAGGCACTCAACCAGCGTCGCAGGTCGTTCAGGTCTCAAAGCCCGTCGGACGATCGAATAGCTTCTCCCGGGTCGCCCAGAGGCCGGCCGACGGCGTGGGAATGAAGAAAACCCGCTCGCCGTCGGCCAGTTCGTTGAAGCCTTCTTTGAGGCGGTCGGGTGGATACTTGGCCAGGGTCTCTTCCAGGTCGGCGTACCGGAAGTTCACTCCCTCGATCTCCTCCTTCGACATGTGACCCGGGGCGTAGGTGATCGAAAACCGCCCCTCCGACGAACCGTGGATCAGGTGGGCCGTGGCATGGGCCAGGTCCTGCATGTCGGCGTTGGTGCGATACTGCTCCATCACCTTGGGCGTGCCCACGTAGCCGTACTTGCGGATCAGGTCGTCGACCTCGGGCTGTTCGCCGAACCGCTTCAGTCCGGGGGCGATGATCACCAGTTGGCCGCCGTCGGCCAGGACCATCCGCGTGCGGTAGACGGCCTTGTTGGCCACCCAGGTGCTCACAAACTCGTCGGCCTGCATCACGCAGACGACTTTTTCAAGAGGCTCGTCGAAGACGGTGATGTTCTGCTCGCGCGACTGCCGGGCGGCTTCGAGGTAGGTGTCCAGGTCGTTGCCCACGTAGATGCCGGTGTGGACCAGCTCGTCTTGTTCGTTTCGGGCCATGACTACTTGGACGTAGAGGTCGGGCAGGTGGCCCAGGTAGTCGTCCTCGGCCTTGTTGAAGCATGCCCGGACCGGCGTGGTCAGCGTACCCAGGTTGTTCTCGATGCCGCAGCAGGCGGCCGCCATGTGAGAAGCGCAGATCAGGTCCTTGCCTGCCAGCCCGATGAAATAGTTCTTGTTGTGGTTGGCAAACCCCAGCACTTCGTGCGGCACCACGTGGCCGATGTTGATCACCAGGTCCCACGACTCTTCCATGAGCATGCGGTTCAGCACGATGGGCATGGGCCAGTCGGCCGCACCGTGGGTGATCTGCTCGACGAAATCGGCCGGGATCTCACCCACGCGGACCGAACCGCCGCGCCAGTCGTGCGGGTGGATTCGCTCGTTGGGGATGGAGCCGAACATGCGGCGGTTTTCGTCGGGTGTGTGGGGTACGTGCTGGCCGAGCGTCGGAATCACGTGCACGTCGGCCTCGCCCTGAAGCCGCTCGTAAAGCACTTCGGTCAGCCGGCCAACCTTCGAGTGGGCCCGCGTTATGTCGGGCGGCAACAGCAACACCCGCTTCGGCCGGGCGCAAATCCGCCGCCGGGCCTCCTCTACCGTCTTGTCCATCAGCTCCTCAAGCCGACTCATCTCGATCTGATCGGCTTTTTCCGAAAACCACGGCATGATAACCTCTCTACTGTCAAACAGCGTCGAATGCCAAACAGTGTAGGATACCAAATGGCCGACCCGGTTGCCAGCGTAGCAGCCCGAAGAGATTGCGACTGCCCCTTTTTCGGCCCTGCAAAGTTATGTGGGACAACGCCCTCCGGGCGGCGTCTTCAGTATGGTGGAACGAAATAATCCTGACTTGGGTGGACCGATGGGTCCGGAACTCCTGGGACGGCTGCTGGACCAATACGCCGCACCCCTGGAATTATATGCCCGACAGTTGTGCGCGTGCCCGGATGATGTGGTTCAGGAAGCGTTTGTGGAACTGGCAAAACGGCGGCAGTCGCCCGACGATGTGGCGGCGTGGCTTTACCGGGTGGTACGCAATAAGGCGATCAGTGCCTCGCGATCCGCCCGGCGGAGAAAACACTACGAGGCAGCCGCGGCCGAGCAAAGGCAGTCGTGGTTTAAAGCGACCGCGGACAACGCACTCGACGCCGAGTCGGCCGCCGCCGCCTTGGAGACACTTGCCAGTGAAGGCCGCGAGGTGGTCGTCGCCCGGGTGTGGGGCGGGCTGACGTTCCAGCAGATCGCCCGACTCGTCGGCACCTCCGACAGCACGGCTCACCGCCGCTACGAGGCGGCCCTGTCGATATTACGCGATAGATTGGGAATCCGATGTCCGAAAAACGACTGAACGAAGAGCTGGCGGCCGTCGAAGCCGCGCTGGGGTCGCTCCAACCGAAATCAACCGCGCTGGACCGCGACCGGCTGATGTTCCTGGCCGGTCGGGCCGCGGCCGAAAGGAAACCGACCGCCTGGCTCTGGCCCCTGGCCACCGCCGCCACCACGCTCGTGGCGATCACCTTCGGCACCATGCTCGCCACACGGGATGGACCGCAAGTGGTGGAGCGGGTGGTCTATGTCCGACCAACTCAACAGGCGGATAAACCTCCCGCGACCTCGGCCGAACTGCGAACCGATTACCTCAAACTCCGTCGGCTCGTGCTCCTGCAAGGGGTTGACGCCATGCCGGAACCGGTCTTTCAGGCCGAACTTGCTATCCCCACGCTGGGTAACAGAAACGGCCGAACAATCGAACGTCTGATCGACGGTTAGTACTTCATTACTTCTGTAGGGCCGGCTGTGCCGGCCGATCTTTCAACAGATTGGCGAACCGAAACTTGCTATCCCCACGCTGGGTAACAGAAACGGCAAGACAATTGAGCGTCTGATCGACGGCTAGTACTTCATTGCAGTTGAATTTGTGGGTGCCACTGCTGGCTTGTCCAGCAATGCATGAGTGAGTTTGTGCTTCTCACTGCTGGACAAGCCAGCAGTGGCACCCAGCGACCAGCGAGCCGCCGGCTTTATGCCGACGCATCAATTGCGCGAGGACAAGCCCCGCGGCTCGCAAAAACCATGAATTAGACAAGGAGCATCCCGTGCAGAAGTCATCGATCGTTGTTTTGGCGACAGCCATGCTGCTAGCAGGCCCGGGCCGTACCGTTCCGGCTGCTGAGAAAGCGTCTGTCGAAGTCGTCGATCTCGCGCTTCATGCGGCCACCGAGACGCGCCCGGCACTGAAATACAAACTGTTGCCGACGATGCTCGACGAAGTGCCCGGCGACGCGGCCCCCCTGTACATGAAAGCATTCCTGGTCCTGACGCAGAAGAAAACCGGCGACAAGCTGTGGGACAAAATTGTCGCATGGGTTCGCACACCCCCGGGCAAGCTACCGCGGGAAGAAGTCCGCAAAACGCTCGATGGGTTCGCCGACGTACTACGCGAGGTGGAGATCGCCTCGCGGCGGACGGAGTGCGACTGGGCGTTGCCGATCCGCGAACACGAAAACGTCTTCGGGATCCTGCTGCCCGAATTACAGTCGGCCCGCTCCATCGGACGCCTGGTCGCCGTGCGGGCACGCCTGGCAATCGCCGAAGGGAAGCACGACGAGGCGATCGGTTCGCTTCGAGTCGGGTTTGCCTTGGCGCGCCACGTTGCCGAGCAGCCCACGCTGGTGAGCGGGCTGGTCGGGCTGGCGATTGTCCAGATGATGGCCGAGCAGTTGGAAGCGCTGGTGCAGTCGCCCGGCGCACCGAACCTCTACTGGACACTCACGGCGCTGCCCCATCCCATGGTCGATTTACAAAAGGGGTTCCGACTCGAAGGGGCCACCGTTTACCTGATGTTTCCCGGACTTCAGGAGGCACGGCAGAGCGGGCATTCACCCGAGTACTGGCAGGCACAGTGGAACGACATCTTCTCGAAGTGCATGCTCCTGTGTGAAACGGCCGTCCAGAAATCGCCCCTCAGGCCCAAGCCCGGGGAGCTTCTCCAAAAGGCTTATCCGATTGCCCGGCGCGAGCTGATCGCCCGGGGACGGCCCGAGAAAGAGGTCGACGCGATGCCTCCCGCCCGGGCGGTCCTCTTGCACGTGGCCGAGACTTATGACGAGCTTCGCGACGAGACGTTCAAGTGGTTTCATCTGCCCTACTGGCAGGCCGAGAAGGGAGTTCGGGCGGCGGAGAAGCGGCTCGCGGCCACCGACAAGGAGTTGGAAGTGGTGCCGCTGGCCAGCCTGCTTCTGCCGGCAGTGGGTGGCGCCCAATTCCATGTAGCCGCGGCCGAGCGTCGACTGGCCGCGTTGCGATGCATCGAGGCAATCCGGCTCTACGCCGCCGGCCACCAGGGCAAGCTGCCCGAGAGCCTGGCCGACATCGCCAATGTGCCCATCCCCGACAATCCGGTGACCGGCAAGCCGTTCGAGTACCGGTGCGAAGGCGGCACGGCCGTCCTCACCGCCTCCGGCGGCCCCAACGATCGCCCACGGCGCGAGTACCGCATTCGCATGGTGAAGTAGCGTCATGCCTGTGTGGCACTGGCGTCCATCGCGTGGTGGAAGCGACTGGAAGAATCCCTGATGCGCCTGGGGGGAATTTGTCTCGTTGTTTTCCGAGTTTTCCGACGGGTTCTACGCGCGGCAAGTTATTGCCATTAAACGGTTTGCGACAAGTTGCCGGCCAAGCCACATCTTTTTGTCTATTGACGTGCTGGTGGAGGCGATATAGATTTTTAGTAGCTGGTGGACGAAATTCGGCTCCATGCCGTGTGGTCGCCCGGAGTCATCCGGGAGGATCCTATATCCCCCGGCTATTTTTTTGCGCGTGCTGCCGCATTCAGCGGGTTCCTCTGGTTGTAGTATTCTCCGTAAGCGTGGTTCCGGGTGTCGTCGATATCGTGGACCAGGCTAACCGACGGCCAGACAAACTCCCAATAGCGTTCTTCGTTGCGCTCGTAAAAGCGTTGCAGGGCCCAGAGGAAGTAGTCCACGGCTTGCAGCCCGCTAGATTCCCTCGGAATCGTTGGAACAACCTCGATTGGTGCGCCGCTACTGATGCCCCAGGAGCGCCGGAAATTGTATCGAGCCCACTCCAACGCCTTCTGTAGGCTTGCGGTGCGATCTCGGTTCCCTCTCTTGGCAAATTGGATTGTGTACCCATTGTCCTTGTGAAGCCTTTCTTTGAACAATCGGCTTACGCACCGGTCGTAGAGTTGGTTGGGATTATACCGATAGCCCGGCTTTCGCCTATTCTGTTCGAGCACCAATTCCACAATGCGGTGTTTATCCCTTACCACAGCGAAGAAGCGCATCTCATGTCGCATCAAGAGCGAATATACCTCGCGGCGAACCTCGGGCACGTCGTCTTTGGCATGAAAGACGAACGCAGTTTTCCTCGCTTCCGGCTGCATGGAAGGCACATGCTCGAAATAAGGATCGGCCAATACGCTTTTACGTAACTCGCCGAGTTCATGAGCGAGCAACGAGGGATTGGGAAGATCTAACAGTCCCAGAATAAAATACGAGGAACAACCCTGAGTACCTACGACGATCTTTTTGTGGCGATTGGACAGTGTTGCGTCGCCGGCCTCGTCGACGAAATAGTGTCGCCCTGATGCCTGCGAATTCTGCACTTCGGTCATTGGTTCAGCCCCATCCATTCGGTATAGCCAAGCCTGCGTCTACTGAAGTGACGCCAGGCTCTTGAGCAAGCGGACTCGGAGGGTATCGGCCTTGGTGCGGTCTTTGGGGGCGTGGAGGTCGAGCTGGTCGGCGTTGGGGGCGGCGAGGACTTCGGCGGCGGCCGTTTTCAACAGGGTTTCGGCTTCGGCCACCGCGGCGTCGGCCCGGCCGGCCGCCTTGGCTTTCTCCACGGCCTGGCGGAGCATGACGAACGTCTCGTAGTCTTCCACGCTTTCGCGGACCGCCTCCATCTGCTTGCCGGCCACGATCGTGTCGTCGTCGATAAACAGGGGTGTATAGGGGCCGGAGCGTACCTGGTATTCGTTCCACGAGCTGGCGCCGCTGTTGTCGCCGAACGCCCAGAAGAACGACCCGGTGCCCCCGATGTTCCAGCAGTGCCAGGCTTGCAGCCGGTAGTAGCTGTAGGGGTCCAACAATCGGGCCGGCCCGCTGCACGAATACGATTGCAGTGTCCGACCCGCGGCCTTCTGCGCAAGATAGAACTCGGCAAACGGTTTGCCTCCCCGGAGCCACATGGGCCGGTTCGGACAAATGATGTCGCACACCTCGAACAATTCCGGCGGGGCCTTCGCGGGATTGTGGTACGTGGGGTCTTCCCAGATCAACACTTTCGGCTCGGCCGCCCGAATTGCCTTGGCCCAGGCCACCAGCGGCTCGACGTTCGTGCCTTCATGTGGCTCGTCGTGGATTAGCAATCCGAGTTGCTCGGGCGCGATGCCCTTGGTGTCCAGATGACGCACCCAGGCCGAAATCCACGCACCGATGTGGCGGTTGAACTCGGGCGTGCCCATCTCGGCCCCGGCGAAACTCGCCGTGTGACTGCCCGAATAGTCGCCGATCGCCAGAAAGACCATGTATCTCTTTGCGTTGGGCCACTGGGCGATCCAGTTGTCGAACCGGTGCGTGTCAAGCTCGACGGTGCCGTCGGCGGCAAACTTGAACTGCATCAGCACGCTGGCCGTCGCCCAAGGTGTATTGACGAAGTGACTCCGCATGTGCTCCAGAAACGCCTTGCGGTTCTGCGGGGTGACGCCGTAGGAAGTGTGCCGGTCGGTGTAGGTCCAGCCTCCCACGTGGAGGGTCGTGTGCTTGGGGAACTGCATCGGGTAGACATGCAGACGGACCGGTACCCGGACCGGGTCAACACCGTCCGAGTCGAGGACAATGGCCCCGGCGTGCTCGCCGGCCGGCAGGTCGATCACGTGGAACGTCAGCCATACCTGGCCGGTCAGGCCCGGCAACACCTTCACCAGCCACTGCTGCCCGCTGCGTCTGGCTTCGGGCAACGCGGCGGCCACCGGCCGACCCTGCACGGTGTCGGTCCACGGCACGTCGTGCACCGTGACGTAGCCGGGACTCGGTGAGCCGGGCAGACCGTCGAAGCGGACGCGCAGCGGGATCGGCCGGTCGGTGCTGTTGGCCAGGTTCACTGCCGCTGCCCGGTACTCACCCCGCATCGCGTGGACTTCAATCCCGCCGAAGCTCGAATCGGGCGGCGGGGCAAACAAGGCCGAGGGGTTCCAGGTGGGCGGAACCGAAACGGTCAAGGGCCCGCGGCCCAGCGAGCGCCACAGATCGGCCTGGATGCAAAACAAGGCGGCGTGGGCGTCGCCAAACGGCAGTACGGCGCGGAACGATTGGTGCGGCGGGATGGGACTCGCCGCCAGGGCCCGCTCGGCGTCGGCCAGCCGGTCGAGCAGTTGTTTCCTGATTGATTCGTCGGTCAACCGGGCATCGCCGATGGCCTGGCGCAGGCCGGCCACGTCCGCCTCGAAACGTCTTCTTACACCCGCCCGTATACTCCACTCGGCGAACAGCGCGTTCGGATCGCCCACAAGCTTTCCGCCCGGATCCCGCGCAAGCAGCTCCGCCGGACCACGAAACACCTGCACCTCGTCGGTAAAGAAGTACGGCCCGGAGGGCAAGATCATAAACCGCAGGAACCGGCCGCGGGTTTGCAGCTTCGAGGTGACCAGCCGGCGCACCGCATAGTCCTTGGGCCACGGGCCGGCGGCGGCGTGGTCCAGCTCGACCAGGTCGCCGACGTCGCGGTACTTATTACCGTCGTCGCTAACCATCAGGCGGATCACCGACGGCCAGCACACACCGGCCGCGCCGGCCGCCGTGCGAAACGAAACCCCGCAAATCGGCTCGACGTTTCCCAGGTCGACCGTCACGGTCACGTACTTCGCATTCGACCAACCCACCGTTCCTTTTTGTGTCCAAAAATATCCTTCGGTCAGCTTGCCGTCGGTTAGCTGGCTCTTGTCGTCGGGATCGGTGCAGTAGCGATAGCCTGGAAGAGGCGAGAGCGTGTACGGTTTTCCCAGGGCGATGTTCTGGCCGGGTGGTTGCTTTGGGCCGGGCTCGGCGCCGGCTGCGACGCCGACCACGGCGGCAGTCAGTGCCAGGATGAAAGACGCGTTTTTCAAACAGACAAGCGGTCGGGTGATGCGGCGAGTCGTGTTCATTGCGAGATCCTCGGGCGGGACAAAGGAGAACCGGGCGGCGGGTAAACTACATCAATGATACATCTACCACAAAACACGGCGGCTGTCACGTCTTGCCTCCCCCCTTGTGAAGACACCAGATCTGGACGACAATCGCACGGGGCCGCTTGATGCTCCAGCGGTCCTCCAACTGACCGGCAACGAAGGTTTTTCCCATGCACGGATCTTTTTCTGACCAGGCGGACAGCGACGTAATCGGCTCACCGATTGAGGATCTCGATACCCCGGCGCTTTTGTTGGACGGCCCTGCGTCGGATCGAAACATCCGGCGGATGGCCGAGTTCTTCCGCCATCGGCCGAGCCGGCTGCGGCCCCATTTCAAAAACCACAAGTGCACTACGCTGGCCCGACGCCAATTGGCGGCCGGATCCGCCGTGGGAATCACCTGTGCCAAGCTGGGTGAGGCCGAGGTCCTGGCCGAGGCCGGCGTGGAAGACGTGCTGATCGCCAACCAACTGATGGGCCGGCGCAAGATCGCCCGACTGGTCGACCTGGCCGGCAAGATTGATCTCAAGGTGGCCATGGATCACATCGAGCAGGTCAAGGCCACTTCCGAAGCCGCGGCCGCCGCGGGGGTGACCCTGGGTGTGCTGATCGAGGTGGATATCGGCATGGGCCGCTGCGGCGTGGAGCCGGGCGAACCAGCACTCCAGTTGGCCCGAGAGATCGAATCAAAATCGGGCCTGCGACTGGACGGGATCCAGGCCTACGAAGGGCACACCGTCTACAACAACGACCTCGACGAGCGAACCCGACAAACCCGCCAGTCGATGCAAAAAGCACTCGACACCCGCGGGCTGCTCGAAAAACACGGCATTCCCGTGCGCGTCATAAGCGGCGGGTCGTCGTCGACCTACAAGATCACCGGCCTGATCGACGGGGTGGACGAGATTCAGGCGGGCACCTATCCCACGATGGACTGGCGCTACGCGGAGATGGCGCCGGAATTCGAGGTGGCCCTATCCGTCCTGGCTCGCGTGATCAGCAAGCCGGGCGACAGCGCCGTGCTCGACGTGGGGCTCAAGGGAGTAGGCGTTGATTTCGGCCTGCCGCGGATCAAGGACTATCCCGACATCGAGATACCCTCGTTCTCTTCGGAGGAACACTGCATCGTGCGGCGTGCCTCGGCCTGGCGGATCGGCGACGTGGTCGAGGTGTTGCCCAGCCACGCCTGCACCACGTGCAACCTGCACCGCGCGATCCACGTTCACGAAGAGGGCCGCGTTCGAGAGGTTTGGCCGATCGAAGCTTCCGGCAAGCTGGCCTGATCGCTCTTTAACCATTGTCTCCAGGAGGAACCAATGAACATCGCAAAACCCGTTCGTGGTCGGCCGCATCGATTGCAGTGCCACGCAGGACCGGCCGGCGGCACAGCCACTCTTCGGAGAATCGCTTCGTGGTCGGTTCTCGCCTGTTGGCTCTTGTTGCCCGGCATTGGGGTCTCGGCGGAGAAGAAGTTGCTCGGGCTCGAGGACCTATATCGCTGCGATCGGCCGACGCAGATGCTGATCGCGCCCGACGGACAAAGCGCGGTTTACTGTCGCCAGTGGATCGACCCGGAGGCCCGGGCGTATCGGTACGCGCTCTGGCGGGTGGAGGGCAAAGCCGACAATCGCCGGCCGTTGGAGGCGGGGGAGCCGGACGCGCGGCGCCCGCTGCTCTCCCCGGACGGCAAGTGGATCGTCTTCCTCTCGACGCGGCCCTTCCCCGACGGCACACCCGCCGTCACACCGGTGCCGCCCTACTCCGATCCGGCTACCGACATCTGGTTCATACGCGCCACCGGCGGCAAGGCGATTCCGCTGGGCGGCAAGAAGAAACCGTACGGCCGGGTGCTGAGCGATTCCTTCTACGGCAACATCGCCTTTTCGCCCGACGGCCGGCGACTCGTCTTCGTGGCCGACGACCGGGCCGGCCGCCGCACGCCGGAGGAGATCAAGGCAAACGTGCACGTCGTGCGGGAAGACCAGGGCGAGGGCTACACGGGCTACGACCCGGCGCAAGTTTGGGTGGCCGATCTGGTTGACGATCCCAAGGAAACGGTTGCCGGGCGGATCACCCGGGTGACGCACGACGACTTCTGGTACGGCGATCCCCAATGGTCGCCCGACGGCAAGTACCTCGTGGTGCACGCCAACAGGACCGGCGATCGCGAGTCGGTCCGGTATAGCATCAACAAGGACTACAACCTCTGGCGGATCGACCTGGACGATCACAAGTTGCAGCCGCTCTCGGCCGGGCCGGGTCCGGAAGTCTCGCCGCGGATCGCGCCCGACGGCCGGCGAATCGTCTGCCTTAGCGTGCCGCGGCGGGGACCCCACGCCGACGTCTACAACCTGATGGTCGTCGAGCAGGGCGCTTCAGGTTGGCGGAGCCGGGTGCTGTTCGACTTCCACGCGGCCGGGGCCGGGGAGCCGCCGCACTGGTCGCCGTCGTTCCCGCTGCCCCGCGATTGCTGGCTGGACGACCACCGTTTCATGTCGCACGCGGTCTACCGGCTCAAGTCGCGCCGGCAGGTGATCGATTTGACCAAGGGGCCGCAGGCTTCGGACTTCGCCGATCCACGGGACGACGAGGAGAAGCGCCGCATGAGCGAGGCCCGGCGACGCCTGACCCCGCCGGGCATCTCGCCCATGCAAAACCGGCTCCGCGGACCCGACCAGGTTGTCCACTGGAAGAGCTTCGACGGCCTGGAGATCGAGGGCATACTCACGCTGCCGCCCGGCGGGGTCGGCCGCAAGCCCTACAAGCTGATCGTCCTTCCCCACGGCGGCCCGCACCATCGGGCAAGCAGCGGATCGAGTTTCACGGTTCAGATCTTTGCCGCCCACGGCTACGCGGTCTTTCAGCCCAACTTCCGCGGATCGACCACCTACGGCCTCAAGTTTTTGGACGCCGACCGCTTCGACCTGGGTGGGGGCGACATGCAAGACATCCTCACCGGCATCGAGCACCTTATCAGCCGGGGGATCGTGGACCGCGACCGGCAGTTCGTCTACGGCGTCAGCTACGGCGGGTTTATGACCTGCTGGCTGGTGGGCCACACGCGGCAGTTCCGCGCGGCCGCGCCGCAAAACGCCGTGACTGATCTCAACGCCATGTGGCACCTGAGCGATTTGCAGAGCTGGACTGAGTGGGAGTTCGGCGGCTTGCCCTGGGAAGTGCCCGAAGCCATGCGGAAGCACAGCCCCCTGACATATGCCTCGGCGGTCCGCACACCGACGCTGATTCTGCACTCGGCCGGCGACCGCCGTTGCCCGCTGCCGATGGGCACGATGTTCTACCGGGCCCTGAAGCGTCACGGTGTCGAGGTCGAGATGGTGATCTACCCCGGCGAGGGCCATCCGATCCGGCAGCTTCCGCACCAAGAGGACGTGCTTCGCCGGGTGCTGGAGTGGTTCGAGCGTCACGGGCACTGAGGCCGCGTTCTTCCGAGGTTTTCGGGGAACGTGCCCCAAAGGGGTGCCAGGGACGGCTTGTCCGTCCCTGCTGGCCAACGCCCATGGCAAGGGCAGGCAAGCCGTCCATGGCACCCGAAAATTCAAGCATCATGATGTACAACACGTTGGTGCGAAATCCGAGGTAAACGATTTGGTAACCGTTCACCGGCTGCCAGCGCAATACCCGGCATTTCTCGCACAATGTCGCCTTTCGCTCCGCGAAAGTAGCGCTGCTTTCGCGGAGCGAAAGGCGACTCTTGCGACCCGTGAACGGTTACACGATTTGTTCCGTGCATGATCCGTGTTAGCGTTTGGCCGACTTGCCGTCGTCTTGTGGTTCGCCGGTGAAGGTCAGTTTCATCGCGGATCGTTGGGTGAAGACCTCTACCTGCTTCTTCTCGGGATTCGCGAGCGTCTCGAAGAGCCGGTTCGAGCCATCAACGGTTTCGTTGTGCAGGAAGCGGCCGTCCCGTTTGTCGAGGCACGCAAGGCTGTATCGGGTGCGGCGCGCGTTGGGCTTATTCTGGATGGCTTCGGAGAACTGGTTCAGCA
>Ga0180432_10008045_pt1 | contig 13270 bp, 9 predicted proteins | sample SS_ome_10_FD_132414 | JGI IMG/M metagenome (GOLD analysis project Ga0180432, IMG submission 132414) | Hypersaline lake sediment archaeal communities from the Salton Sea, California, USA - SS_1_MS_2 metaG | ecosystem: Environmental > Aquatic > Non-marine Saline and Alkaline > Hypersaline >...
AAACGTGTATCAAACTTGACTCATGATAGCCACAAGGAGATATAATGAAATCCCAGCGTCGCTTCGCTCCGACAGGTGGCGAGTTTACTCCGGAATCAGTGGCGAGATTCATCGGAATACGCATCAGAATACTGTAAACGCACAAATTTAGAAAATAATTTCTTAAAGCGGGTATTTTTGTGCTAAAATTGGCGTTCTAAGAGAAATAATTAACGTTAAATTTTTATTAATTCATTTAATATCAAAGGGTTAGATAAGCCAAACTAGAAATAGTAAGCATGGAGAAATCAGAGAAAAATTTCAAGGAATACCTAGGGCCGGTTTTAATTCTAACCTCAATATTTTCCATTAATTTTATGGCCCGGATTATTCTGGCTCCGCTGCTTCCTGTGATCGAATCTGACCTGGGCCTCAGCCATACAGAAGCGGGCTCACTTTTTTTGTTGATCTCTGCAGGATACTTTCTTTCGCTTTTAAGCTCCAGCTTCATTACGTCTATCATTTCCCACAAACGAACAATATTTCTTTCATTTTTCGCTCTGGGGCTCGCCCTGATAATCACATCACGAACACAGGGACTATGGGGTATTCGCCTAGCACTCGTGTTCGTTGGCGTGGCAGCAGGTCCCTATCTCCCCTCTGGAATCGCAACTATCACCACACTGGTCCACAAGCAACATTGGGGTAAGGTGCTGGCCATTCATGAGCTGGCACCGAACTCAAGTCTTATATTAGCCCCATTGATCGCTGAAGCCGTTCTTGCCGGTTTCACATGGAGGAGCACCTTCATCGTCCTGAGCTTGGCCTCTATCATCATGGCTGGAATATTCGGTATTTTTGGACGCGGTGGCGAATTTCGCGCTGAGACTCCCAATACAGAGTCATACAGAAGGCTTTGGAAAAATCCCTCTCTCTGGATTTTGGTAATTCTTTTTGGATTGGGAATTGGCATTGTTTTTGGAGTTTTCAGCATGCTTTCGCTCTATCTCGTGATAGAGCACGGATTGGAACGAAACTGGGCGAATACGCTCATCTCCATATCCAGAATCGCCAGTCTGGGAGTCGTTCTCATCGGAGGCTGGGCAACGGACCGTTTTGGATCGAGAAAAATCTTAACCCTTGTCTTGGTCATGACCGGGGCATTGACACTCGGTCTCGGCATCGTCCCCACTTCATGGATTGCCGTGATCATTTTTCTCCAACCGACAATCGGAGCATGCTTTTTTCCTGCGGCTTTGTCAGCGCTCTCGAATGTCAGCTCACCAAGGGAGAGAAATCTGGTAGTCTCGCTCACAATACCACTCTCATATATGATCGGTGCCGGCGCTTTTCCCGCATTGATCGGACTGATCGGTGATTTGAAATCCATCGCTCTTGGTATGGTTTTGGTTGGCGCCCTCACTCTGGGGGGTGCCCTTCTTCCTCGCTATCTAAAGTTCTACGATCAAGACTAACCCTGATGAACCTGTATTGTCCATTTCAGGAGATTCAAGACCCATCATTAGCAAATCTATGGAAAATCTAAGTTTGACAATTTCCACCAAAACCTCTATTTTTATAGATTATAAAGACTAACAACGTGGTTTTCTTTATCCCATGTAACTTGTCCTCTTGAAATCATTCACACCCATAAGGGAATCATTTTAAGATAGAGCTGGAGCTAAACATGACTTCTAACGCCAATAATAAACAGAAATCATCATCGAGTTCTGACTGGTTTAAGAATATCGCCCGATTCGAAAAACCAACTCTTCGTCAGTCCATCTGGCAGATCATAAACACCCTCATACCCTACCTCGTTCTGTGGATCATCATGCTCTATGCCATGAAAGAAGGCTATCCTTATTGGATGATTCTCCTCTTGTCCGTACCCGCAGGGCTGTTCATGGTCCGCCTTTTTATTCTCTTTCATGACTGCACCCACTGGTCTTTCTTCTCATCTAAGCGGGCAAACAGTCTATTCGGATTCTTCTCTGGCATTCTTACCTTCACCCCCTACGCCAAATGGCAAGCCTCACATTGGAGGCACCACGCCACTGTTGGGGACTTAGACCGCCGGGGCTCAGGGGATTTCTGGACGATGACCAAAGAGGAGTATTTAAAGGCCCCAAAATGGCTGAAATTCGTCTATCGTCTTGCCCGCAATCCCTTTGTTATGTTCATCCTGGGTCCTATTTTTGTCTTTCTTGTAGCCCAGCGCCTTCCCATACGCTATAAGACCAAAAGCGAACGAAACAATATATACCTGACAAATCTCATCATTCTGGGAGTCGTGGTTGCTGTGGGATATGTTTTCGGATTCTTGAATTTTCTCCTCGTTCTGCTCCCCATTGTGTTTGTGGGCGGAATGTTGGGATTCTGGCTGTTCTACATCCAGCACAATTATGAGGGCATGAACTGGATGCGGCATGAGGGATGGAATCGGAAGACGGCAAGTCTGGAAGCATGCTCCTTCTACAAACTTCCTAAGGTGCTGCAATGGTTTACGGGTAGTATAGGTTTTCATCATGTCCATCATTTACGACCGATGATTCCTAACTACAATCTTGAGAAATGCCACAATTCCGAAACAATTCTGAAAGAGATCAAACCTCTTACAATGGCTCAGAGTCTGCGGGCCCTCGACCTTCATTTATGGGACGAACATAGAGGAGAATTGATAAGCTTTCGTGAACTCAGAATATCGCCAGCTTGATACTTAGCTTCGGATATCATCTCGGAAAGGAATATAAATGAAGTCCAACCTGCCGGTCTATGCCAGAGAATTCATGAAAGATCTTCCCTGGCGGACGCGTCTTTACTGCCGCTTCATGTTTGTGCTTGCCGATATACTCGGATTCTGGCGGCGTCCGAAAAAACTGGATCCGGATCCGGTGAACTGGCCCAAAGGCCCGCTTCCTTCCTATTGGTTTTATAAATCGAAAAAGCACATCCTCCTTCCGGAAAAGGGAAGTCACCTCGATACATATTTCAAATCCCATCAAGAAAGGACAGGGCCATTTTTGCCCTCAGATTTCAATGAGGAAAAAAGAGCCCGCTTGAGTTCGGTGGGTGATTTGATGAATGCCAGCGGCACAGAGAATTCCGGAGGGAAATTCTATGCCAACGTTTCCGACCTTATTTTCAGAGCGGATGTCTCCATCGCCAATCTGGAATCAACGCTCACGAGCAGCGAAGTGCAAGAAACAACTTTTACCGCTGATGAAACGCCGACAATCAACGCCACACCAGAACAGTACAACGCCTTGAAGGGGCATGAAGGACGCCAGTATACCTTTTTACATACAGCCAACAACCATATCCTTGACTGTGGGATGGAAGGATTCGAGACCACCCACGATGTCATCGCAGCCGACGGATTCCACTATGTTGGGACCAACAGTAAGCCAGAGGATTATAAGAAGGGGCGTACCACAACCTCGAACGGCATCAAATTCGGTTTTGTCGCCGCCACCTACGGGCTGAACTGCCGCCCCTATCCGGATGGCAAAGAGTGGCTGGTCAATCAAGTGCCCTTTCATAAGCAGAAGGGCCCAGTGGATCTCTCGCTGCTGGAAGAGCAGATAAAGTGGTGCCAATCTGAGGAGTGCGACTTTATCGTGGCTTCGCTTCACTGGGGATTAGAACATGAGCTCTACCCGCACAGCGAACAGCTGGATATGGCTCATTCGTTGATTGAATCAGGAGCTGACGCTATTTTGGGCCACCACACACACAATATCCAGCCGTATGAATTCTTCCAAACACAACGGGATCCGGACCGGATCGCACCGATAATATACGGACAGGGAAATCTTGCCTCCATCATGTCATCCCCTTTCAATGCTCTCAGCTTGATCGTCAATATAGACGTTGTCAAAGGGCATCACAATGGAGAGGAAAAAACTCTTATCAAAGATCTGACCATAATTCCGGTTATCCAGCTTGAAAAAAAGCTAGGGAATAAATTCTATCTCCAGATTCACAAGCTCAAAGACCTCTTGGATCGGGAAGACGAGGAGCTAAAATCGTATACAGCCAAAGCTGCTCGATACGCCGATTTAGCACTCGGGAGGAATTGGCGAAAATAAGAGGTCAGAATAAAGGCGCATGCGAGAATTGCTCATATAGACGGACAGGCGCAAATTCAATTATCAAAACTTAATCTGAAACCTATATCGTATTCGATTATCTTTTGCTATCCCGAATCTTATACTACTCCACCAGCCTAACAGGTACTCTAAAATCTAATCTAACATCAAATCAAAAACCCAACGTCTTTTTCCATGCGTACAGTTTTTCCAGGTCCACTACTATTCCGCCGCAGACAATGACCACAACGGTCTGGATATTTGCGATCACTTCAGTACGATCATAAGGCACAGCCAGAGAAGCGCCGCAGGCCGGCTCAACCAAAAATCTATGATCATCCAAGAATTGGAAGCATGCCGATACAGCTTGTTTATCCGAAACGACAACTGAACGGATATCATGCGTTTTATCCCATTCCAAAACCTTTGATGAGACTGTTTTGGCAGCTAGGCTTTTGGCTATGCTCGCAATTTTCGGCAGGGTCACCAAACGGCCGGCTTTCAATGTGGCAGATAATGAATCAGCCCCCTCTGTTTCGACGGCGATTACAGGAACATTCTGCCAACCATTCCTCTGCAATCCTTCATTCACTCCACAAAAGAGGCCTCCTCCTCCCACGGATAGAATGACGGCATCCGGTTTTTCAATTTGCTCGGCTATCTCGTCGATAACGGTCGCGTGCCCCTCCCAAATCAGGGGGTGATCAAAAGGAGAAATGTAGAGCCCCCCGACTTCATCTGAAAAATCAGACGCGTATTCATCGGTTTCATCCCAAACATCCCCCTCGACAATGACCTCGGCCTCTTGTTCTTCAATCTTGGCAATGGCATCAGGGGGTGTGGTGCTGGGCACAAAGACTGTTGTTTTGACACCGAGATTCCTTCCGGCGTAGGCCGCCGCATACCCGGCGTTTCCTCCAGAAGAAGAGATAAAATGGGTAAAGTTCTCTTTAACAGCATGCTGGCACAGATGTCCAATGCCTCTAATTTTAAAAGTTCCGGTGGGCTGCGTATTCTCGAGCTTCAAAAATACTCTAGCTCCCGCAATTTTGCTGATCGGACGAGATTCTATGAGCGGAGTGCGAATATGTAAAGACATCCTGTCCACCTCCTTTCTGTCTCTTAGAGCGTCATTTCGGCTTCAGAAACCCCTTCTGAGCCAAAAACCAGAAGACATTATCGCATTTATCTTATTGAATATAAACAATTTAAAGAGGATCGACCTAAATGACAACGAATTTTTTCTTATCGATTTTGCAGAGCCGGCGGATGATGTCCCGGCCCATATGAGCTGCGGGGGGCAACCCTCCGCCGGGATGTGTCCACTGCCCTATCATGAAGAAATTATCTAAACCGGGTAAAGTCTTCTTCAAGCCTTTACCGAATGTCATCCGGACCGTTTTTTTATCGATCATCCAGCCCTCGAAACTGGCGCGCCAGTTGCCTGTAAATCTCTCAAAGGTCATGGGTGTGGCCACATCGATGACCTCAACCTTTTCATCGAAACCCGGCCATCTTTTTCCCAATCGGTTGATAACCTGCTCGGCTATGTGCTGCTTCTCCGCAACATATTTATCCTTGTCGCCATGCAATGCCTTCCAATAGTCATACTCTGTCTGAAACAGCATGACAAAGGCCGATTTTCCGGCAGGAGCCATCGCGGGATCAAAACCATAATGCTTGATAGAAATGAAATCGTGAGCTTTTTTGGCAATGATGATGGGATCCTTGAGTTGGACATAGCAGGAATGCGGTTCATCTCTGAAATCACGCCCGACACCCAATGAAACGACGACAAGAGGCGGAAAGAGCTCAAATTCCTCGTAGTACCGCCTGATTTCGTCATCGATATATTTCCCCTCCAGCATCTCGAAGATAGTGGCATGCCCATCTGCGGCAGAAATGACGTAATCGGCCCGATGTTCACGGCCGTCAGCAAGCCGGACGCCTACAGCTCTGTTGTTCTCGACTAAAATTTTCTCAACCCTGGATTTGTAGTTAACCCGACCGCCCAGGCCGGTGTACCGATTTTCAATGCTTCGAGAAAATTCGAGTGATCCGCCGACAGGATATCCGGCATCCCGCATGTGAAGCCAGGCCATGGTGAGCACATTGACTATCATCGGACAGTCCTGCAAATCACCGACTATGACTAGTGGAAAGGCAAACCGGAGAAAGGGATCTTTGAATTTCTGCGCATATTCTCCGACGGTGATCTTTGAATACTTTCGTGCCAGACCCATAAATGGGAGTAACTTCAAATATAGGCCCGCACTCTTTAGCGTGTTCCCTATCCCTTCCGGTGGAACCACTGGCATGGTGCTCATGAAGGTGCACCGGCGCACCGCATTGGCAAATTCCTTGATCGGTGCGGAATCTTGGGGAGAAAGACCCAGCAGGTGGCTTTCGAAGCGATCGATATCGGTATAGACACTCAAGGTTTTGCCTTCGCTATCTTCAATACACTGAAAGACATCATGGTTGACGATCTCACGATTCTGCAATGCCCCCAGTTCTCTCCAGATCTGATTAAAACCGCTATCAGGGTTGGAACCCACCAGCCAGTGGATGCACCCATCAAAAGTGTAATCCTTTCGCTTCCAAGATGTACAAAGTCCTCCGGGCAGATTGTGCATCTCGAAAATCTGGGTTCTGTACCCGTTCATCTGGCCGTAGCAACCCGCGGACAGCCCTGAAATTCCTGCGCCGATTATGATGACTGATTTATCATCCATACTTCACTCCTAAATTCATTATTCACAAAATGCCTATGGAATCAATATTGCGAGCAAAGTGACAGCGAGATCCGTCCTTCCATCCCTTCCCAATCATCTTCGGATCCAATATTCGACAGCGAGGTGCTCCCTATGGCAATGATTGCTCCCCGATAAATCGGCTCCAGCCAGCACCCATAATCAATTTTCAGATTTATGCTATTGATCTTAAATCAATAAGCGAGGCCCAACCGCGTTTAACAATGTTTGGACCGAGACAAATATTGCCATGGTGTCACCCTTTTTGCCCCTTGACCTGTAACTTTTGTCTGTGATAGGTTCATCATAGCATAGCAACGGCTGATACCTCATACAAAAGGTGGTGGATCTGTGGCAAATGACAACTTGAAAGTCAGAATGTCTGCGCATGCACCAAAAAAGACATTTTTGTTAAGGAGGATCCCATTCTTCATTCTTTTCTTCTTTGCGTGGATTTTCATCATGGGAACAGTGCTTGGATTCGCGGCACAAGAGGACTCCTGTTCCAAGCCAAAGGTGGCTGTCACATTGGACGAAATCATAAACGCGGATCAATTTTACGGCAAATTGAACAAGGATTATGAGCCGCAAGAGAAAGAGGAGTGGCTGAACGAGATCCAAGACAGCGTTATGGCTGAGCTCGTCAAAAATTCCCCGGATATAGAATTCGTCTCTGCCAGCAGCGGTATTACCAAGGATTGCGATTATTATTTCGTTTATAAGCTCGCCATTATGGGAGCGGGAGAGGATAAAAAGATAGGGGAACTTTTGGTCAGCGAGTATACAGCCTATTATATGCGTTCAAAATTGGCTGTCAGCGATCGCTGTGAGCTGAATCCTAAGTATGGACTGTGGTCAAAAATCACGAGAGACGACCGCGATATTTACTATACCATAAGGCGCAACATCGCAGCCTACGGTAAGATAGGTAACCGGATCCGGGAACATGAAAAATCCCATCCCGTACCGCCAAGAGGTCCGGAGATGGAGGTTTCACCGGACCGTGATTATGTCTCACCGCTGAAGGAAGAAAGAGAATTGAAACTCAAGATCGACATCACGAACTGCCGCGGCGAGGTGGTCTATGATAAAAATCACGGACAGGTCGTGAAACTGCCTCGATATACCGAACGGGGAGAGATCAAACCCACCAAAGGCTTTCCTCAAGAGGTGCGTTTTTCAGGCAATAGTGTGCTTTTGATCATCGTCAGGCCGGTGGGAGCCTCCGCCACCTACACCCTGAAAAAGGGATTGAAACCCGGAACAGACCGCGTCAATATAGAAACATGCGGGATCGATGACTACATCTTTCAAGAAGAGGAGATCCCGATCAAAGGCCTGGAAATAGAAGTGAAACCGGATGCAAGAGAAATATGCGCGGGCGAAGAGAGCAAAGTCAGGATCCATCTGAGAAAGGTCGACACAGAAGGCAATGAAGAACCAGTGGGCGGAAGAAAAATCGATGTCGAGACTCAAGGCCTTGTGGACGGCCAGGTCTCGCCGACCGGTGAGGTCATAACCGGCGGAAACGGCGAGGCGGTTCTCTCCTACCACTCCGGAAAAAAAGATAAAAGAGTCGTGTTCAAGGCCAAGTTCCAGCCGGAGGATTTTTCCGAATCCGTTCGAGATGAAGCAGCTGTTCGCGTGGATCCCTGCAAGTGGGACTGGGTGGGCACAATCCAGTATGACCGTAGCGTAAGTTTGGTAAGCTCGGGCAGCGGGGATCATATACGAAGAAGAATCATCACCCACACCATGAGTCTAAATTGCAGGCTTAAAGAGACGTATTCCAATGACGATAAGATTGAATATGATGGGACCGTTCAAGGACCCTATACCATTTCTATCGACTACCTTAACAGAGGAACGGACGAAAACGGAGTTCTCTTCGAAAATGGTGAGTTTACCCCTGCGAATTGCACCGGCAGCATCGACAGGTCCTACAACCCCAAAACCAAAGAAGGTTCAGGAGTAGCCATCGAGCTCGACCGATTCTCGAACAAATACGTAGTCAGAGTGTCCCAGGCTTTTCGCTGCAGCACCATTCAATTCCTGCAAGTCAACGGCCGGCCGCCTCGTGAGCATGGTAAGCGGAGATTTGATGTGATAATGGAAAGGGAAGGCACAACAGACAGGAAAACAATCAAAGGATCCTGGCAAACATCCCCCTGTACAATAGAAATGATCCGTCAACTCCAATGGCCTGTGGTATCCAATGGCGTCGTGCCAGGCACAGTCTACCCATGCGGCGAAAAGTGGACCTGGAATTTCCGCCATCTGAAACGCAAATAGCTTTTTTCGGGGACTAATGCCCAAATCGGTTATACTTTTTTAGCACCGTGATGAGGCGGTCCCGGGGAAGGGCGTAGACTGTGTTGCCGTTGATGCCGGTCATGGTCTCTGCCGCAATAAGGGCGTTCACGATGGCCTCTTCTGTGGCTTGAACTGTGGCCAGAAAGAGCGGCGAAAGCAGATCGTTGGGCAGCATGTCCACTTTGACCAATTCCTTTCGGCCGGCGGCCCCGGGATTGGCTGTCGAGAAGGCGATGAAGATATCACCGGAGGTGTTGCTTCCGAACCCGCCCAGCTTAGAAATGCCTACAGGGACACGTCTGGCCAGGCGTTTGAGCTGGTGAGCGACCAGTGGAGCATCCGTAGCCACAATGACGATGATCGATCCGCCAACACCGCAATCCGGAATATCCGTATCATGCCTCTCGGGCATGAGATCAGGGATTTCTTTCCCCACCGGAACGCCGGCAATCGTCAGCGTATCCCGGCTCCCGTAGTTGGCCTGGACGAGGACGCCCACAGTGTACCCGCCCCATTGATCATCCAATATCCGGGAAGCGGTACCGATTCCACCCTTGAATTGATGGCAGACCATACCCGTGCCGCCGCCCACATTCCCCTCGTTGACATGCCCGGAACCGGCGCTGTTCAGAGCTTGGAAGACATGTTCCTTGTTCACATGAAAGCCGTTGATGTCATTGAGGCTTCCGTCATAAGTTTCGGCCACAACCGGCAAAGCCCAAAAAATATCTCCATATATGGGATCGTACAATTTATTCTGATGCTGCCAGGCGATGACGCTGTCCCGGACTACGCCGACGCTATGAGTGTTGGTGATCATCACCGGTCCTTCCAGGAATCCGGACTCCTCCACCCAGGTCGTCCCCGTCATTTCTCCGTTCCCGTTCAAGCTGTACCAACCTGCAAATACGGGATCGTAGGACTTGCCGCGCGGGAGGACCGCGGTCACACCTGTTCGGACCGGACCATGCCCCACCACCAATGGCCCCTTTCCCGAAATCAGTGTCACATGCCCCACTTCAACGCCTTTGACATCCGTGATGGCATTGTATGGGCCTGTTTTTCCATCGAAGGGAATCCCCAAATTGCGTGCTCTTGGTTTCTCCTTCGCCACAGCAAAGTGCGCCAGCAGTAGGCTGCAGACGATAACACCTGTAAAGGCTGGATATTTATTTTGAGCTTGAGTTGAAAAGGGAAAACGTCTCATGATATTCCTCCTTTTAGCGTACTGCTACACATAATTTTTATAGAGACTCTTCATGGCCATGAGTCACTTTATGTGAGAACAATAGGCTTTGGTATCTCGGTTCTCACATTTTATATTCTCTGACTGTTCGGACGACTGATTCAAATTCTTGATCTGACTCGGGGGGCGGCTGGGTGAAAAGGCTCACCATGACGCTGATGATGATGGCTCCAAAAAATCCCGGCACCATCTCATACAGGTTTATCGAAGACTTGAAGACAATGGCCCAGACCATGGTGATGAGGAATCCACTGCACATCCCAGCTATGGCTCCGGCTCTGGTCATCCTTTTCCAGAGCAAGGAAAGAACCATGACCGGACAGAAAGCGGCCCCGATGCCTGACCAGGCAAAAAGAACAAACCAGAAAATCAACCTATTCTCTGACAGGGAAAACCAGAAGGCAGCCACGCCAACGATAACGGTTATGATCTTCCCCATCAGCACGAGCCTTTTCTGGGGGGCATCCGGACGAAAGACTTTCTGATAGACGTCTCGGATGACCGAGGAGGAAAGCAGGATCAGCAGAGAATCGACAGTCGAAATGATGGCGGCCAGGATGATAGCGATAAAAAGACCGGTGAGAAGAGCCGGAAAAAGCTCGGAGGCGACAGTAGGCAATATGTATTCCTGATCTTCCAGAGAAGAAAAGAGAGCGCGGCCGGCCATTCCTGTCAGGACCGCGCCCGTATCCACGATAAGGATGAAGAGGATGGCCACGTATTTTCCCAGGATGAGCTCTTTCTGATCTCTGGCCGCCAGGTAGCGCACAAAAAGCTGGGGTGAACCCATAAACGGCAGTCCCACACCCAAAAACCCGATAAGGCTCAAAACGCCGGCTACGTCGTAGCCCGTGGGTCCGGAGAGTTTCAGCAGATTCGGGTCGATGTTGTGCAGCATCTCGATCATGGGGGTGAATCCCCCGCAGTGGATAATGGCCACAACCGGGAGCGTCACAAGACCGGCCAACATCAAAAGCCCGTGGAAGAAATCGGCTCTGGCTACCGCAGTGATTCCCCCGATTACGGTGTAAAACAGGATGATGACCATTCCGATGATGATCCCGGTGACGTAGTCGATGCCGAGAAAGGACTTGAAGGCCTTGCCTGAGGCAGTGAGCTGAGCCGCCACATAACTCACGACCATGGGGATGAGGATAATAGCCGAAACGATCCGCATGACATGCCGGGTGTCACGGAATCTGTCTTCGAGATAATCAGGGATTGTGATGGATCCGTATTTATCCGTATAGACTTTGAACCGGCGGGCCATGAAAATCCAGGCAAAGGCCACGCCTAAAACTTCCCCCATCATAACCCACAGGGCATGGACGCCAAAGGCATAGCCCATACCCGAGAGTCCCAGGAGCAGCCAACTGCTCTCGCCGGTGGCATTGGTGCTGAAGCTCACGATCCAGTAGCGGAGCTTCTTTCCGGCCGCGTAATAACCTCCGACAGATTCACTTTCCTTCCGGCTGAAGATACCAATGAGAACTAGGATGAGAAAATAGAGGCCAATGGCAAGAATCAGTATCACTTGTGACATTTGCTGTCCTTTCCACAAAAACGGCTATTACTCATCTCCGCTCTATTTTGACCGGTCTGCTGGAAGCGATACACCCCACCGTCCAGCCAGCAAAGCTCAAAGACCAGACAAATCTTCAAAATTGCTTGTGATGGCGCCATCATGAGGCGAGTGCATTCAGTCGTTCCTCTCTTTTATCGGCGATTTTCTTGAACAGCCTCGGAAGATCCGCCATGAGACCTTCGGATTGCCTGGCAGCTTCAGAATAAAAATTGCTCAACATGGTTTCAATATTACGGACCCTTTCCAACACATCCGGCAAACTTGCGCCTTCGGGCAAGGTCGTGTCGCACGCGTAGCCGGATGTATCGAGTTTAGCGAAAGAAAAGGTCGATTCGATGGCATCTGTGATAACTCCGAAATAGGTCTGTTTCACTTTCTTTACAAAATTTCTGTTTTCTTTCGCCCAGGCGGATAAGAAATCCTCTAACTCCGCAAATTTATCAGCACACTCCTCGTAGAATGATGCGGAATCGTTCTCCAAGGTGGAGACAAAGCTCATCACAGCGGCCATGGTGTTCAGTTTCATCAGAACCACCTGGTGATGACTATTTTGGGCTCGGTGAAAAATCGAATGACATCCCGGCCCTGCCCATGCAGCACACCGAAAAAGGAATCCTTTCGTCCGCCGAAAGGAAAGAAGGCCATGGGGGCCACGATTCCGACGTTGATTCCCACATTCCCGGTCACGACTTCGTGCTGGAATCGGCGCGCCAATTTGCCGTTTGACGTGAAAATCGAGGCTGCGTTTCCGAAGGGACAATCGTTGATCATACTGATGCACTCGTCCAGATCTTCTGCTCTAAGGATGCTTGCCACGGGTCCGAAGATTTCCTCTTTGGCCAAGGTCATATCCGGCGTGACATTCTCGAACACACTCGGATTGAGAAAGCAGGTTTCAGGAACATCACCCACCAGGTTGAGGATCCGGCCATCTAAAATCAGCTTAGCCCCTTCGTTTATGCCCTTCTCGATGAAACCCACAACTCTTTTTTTGGAGTTCGCATTCTGCAATGGCCCCATCTGAACCGTCTCTTCCAGCCCGTCGCCAACTCTGATGCTGGCAGCCATATCCACAAAGCTACTAACGAATTTCCTGTAGAAATGATCATCGCCGACAACCAGAAGGTTGGCACCGGACAGGCATCTCTGACCCGCATTGCCAAAAAAAGATGTAATCAGACTGACCAGAGTTGGCTCGACTTCGGCATCCGGCATCACGACCATGAAATTCTTCGCTCCGGCCTGGGCGATAACCCTTTTTCCTTCTTCTCCGCATTTTCTGTAGATCTGTTTGGCTACAGGA
>Ga0180432_10008046_pt1 | contig 13269 bp, 11 predicted proteins | sample SS_ome_10_FD_132414 | JGI IMG/M metagenome (GOLD analysis project Ga0180432, IMG submission 132414) | Hypersaline lake sediment archaeal communities from the Salton Sea, California, USA - SS_1_MS_2 metaG | ecosystem: Environmental > Aquatic > Non-marine Saline and Alkaline > Hypersaline >...
CTCGTCAGAATTGCTTCCGGCACCGACGTGCGCAATGCCGTTCTGTTCGAGGATTTCGATGGTTTGCGCAACGCCCTCATCCCCGCAGTCTGTGACGTGGTTGTTTCCGAGGGAAACTACATCGCAGCCCAGGTAACGGAGCGCACGAACGGAATCGGGGTGTGAGTAGAGAAGCCAATCTCTATCGTTTGGTGGGTCGTTCTCAGACAAGGCGCATTCGAGATTCGCAAAGCGTATGTCCGCTTTTTCGAAAATGGGTTTTACTCTTTCAAAAGGGCGCTCCCAGCGCCATCCTTTCTCCTCCTTGAGGCGGGCAAACTCGCCTGAGAGTGCGAGATCGCCGGTGAAGAGCAAAACGATTCGATCCTGTGATGGCGTGTTCATAATGTTCGTACTTTATCGGCGGTTCCAGCCCTGAGAACGCCACGCATGTCCTTACCGCGTCGGGCGGCGGCCCTTACGACGTTTCCTGGGGCCGCGGGTTCCCCTTTTCTGGCAGGAAGGGTGCTGGTTCGCAAGCCTTTTTGCCTCCTGTCCGATGGGGCTGAGCGGCGGCGGTCAGCCGCCGCGGCCGTGTTGTTGGAGGTCGGCGCTTCCACGATCCCCTTCCCGGGCGCTCGTGAACCGGCTCAGGAGCCGGTCAATGGCGTATGCCGCTAAGAGAAGAAAGCCGAAGTCGGTGACCGCCCGATAGCGGATGGACATGCCGGCGATGCCGTTGGCGACCGTGTTGAGCGCGCACAAGATGACGATGCTTTTTGTGAGCAGATGCTTCCACGAAAGCAGGCATCCGACGAGGCCGAGGAGGAGCAAGGGCCCGTATGTGAACGCGTTGATGAGCTTGAATTTCACGTCGGCCATGCCGCCTTGAGTCATTGTCCGCGGAATCGGGCTCCACGTGTCCACGCATTGCATGCACGCGGTCTTGAAGGCCCGCCACGGGTTATTGACGATGAACCTTCGGACGGCACGCATCTTGATCCGTTCGATTTCGGCTTCGTTCTGTGCCTGGTCGAGCTCCTGCGTGATTTCTTCAGGCAGCCCTGCTCTCTCGTCGGCCGGGCGAATGCCGGTGGCCCGCTCGTTATAGCTGCTCAGGAGGTTGCTCGACGCGGCGGTGGAGAAGACATACATGCCGTGCACGGCATGGTTCCTGATCATCCAGGAGGCGATCGCGATGAGAGGAATCACGACGACGGCTGCGGAAAGTATGACGACGTCACGCAGCCTGCGCTTCGCTTTCCAGAGCACATAGAAGAGCGCCGTGGGGATCCAAATCACGGCGGTCGCCCGAAGGAGGCACGCGGCGCCGATAGCGACGCCAAGGACCAGGGCCCACACAGCGGTGAAGCGCTCTCGTATGTGCAGAATCAGCAGGGCGATCGCCGCGTAGAGCGTGAGCATGAGCGACTCGGGATAGAGGGCGAGTGGCAGATACAGCAGGAGTGGATAGACTGCCCCGAGGAGCATCGCGATGAGCCCGGCGGTCGGCCCGGCAAACCGGGCGCCGAGCGCGTAGAGCAGCCACAGGAACAGGCAGAAGAACGCGATATGGATCAGCCGCAGGACGAGGACGTTCGGGCCGAGGGCGCGGACGAGCAGCGAAAGAACGAACGGATAGCCCGGTGTCCGGTAAATGTTTTTCGATTCTCCCGGCGTGGAATAAGGCTCGCCTCGCGCAAGCTCCGTGGCAATTCTCATGTACTCCTTCGAATCGGACCAAAACAGCGTGTTCGGGCTCTCGATGACAACGAACATGATGACGAGCTGGAGGCCCACGGCGACAGCGGCGATGAGAACGATGAGGCTTGCGCGTTTCTTCTTGTCCGCAACAAGATGTGCGAGGTGCCGCATCGTGGTACCTTATCCTCTCAGGAACGAGCTGGATGCTTTTCCCATTCGGGCGCTTGTGCCGCGTCAACGGCCGGTGCTTCCTTCGTCTATTATCGCCCGATCCAGGCGTGGCGTGAACGTTAATCTTGCCTGAGGGGCAGGTGGTTGCCGACCTTGAGCTCGCGGGCCGTGAGTTCGTGCACGGCGACGCGAGGCGGTTTCCCGTCGTGAAGGATCTCGTGCACCCGCCGGCTGATGTTCGACGGGAAGCGGCCCAGTCGGTTCGGGCGCGTCATGCGGGAGGTCTGGCCACGATAAGGATGCCATACAGTCCCAGCAGTCTCGCAAGAGTCATGTTTCGGCGGATCAAGCCGATGCGCTCCAGCGCGACTTTCACCTCGATGGGCCACCAAATCTGGGTCGTCAGCCGCTTGAAAGGAAGGACCTCGCAGATGCGGAACGTTACAGCAGGGGTTCGAATGCGGACGAAGCCCTTGGCCTTGAGCCGTTGCGCAAGTTGAGCGAACGTCGGTTCGAACAAGTGAAGTCCCTCCGCCGGCGCGCCCCGAGGGAGGAAGTTCTGCGAGATGTCGCTCGGCCCGAAGAGACCGCTCGCCGTAATGAATGCGAGCACCCCGCCGGGACGGAGGACCCGTATCGCTTCTTCCAAGTGTCGGTCGAAATCGTCCGGGTGAAGATGCTCCACCATGTCATTCGAGTGGAAGACATCAACGGATCGGGGCGGCAGAGATGTCTCGGTCGCCCACCCCTGCTGGAACGACGCGTTGCGCACGCCCGCTTCTCGTGCTTGGCGTGTCGCCTCCTCGACGAGCTCTGGATCGACCTCCACACCGATGACGCGGTCACAGAGCTTGGAAAAGACGCGCACGGCTTTGCCATAGCCGCAGCCGATGTCCACGACCACCTTACCCTTGAGGAAAGGACGAAGGTACTCGACATTGATGTGCCTGAATCCTCGTGACTCGCGGTTGCCCAGGAGTTCGACCATCCGACGACGCGCTTCCTCGCTGTAGGCGTCAGCATAGAGGGCTTTCCGGCGCTCGTAGTCCTGTTCTTCGAGGAGCTTGAAGTGGTAGTATCGCTCATGTTCGAATTGTTCTTTCAGCAATTGGCGTTTGCTGCCATTGATTGCCCACATGGCTCCTCCTGATCCATCAGCTTCGAGTCGCGGCGGCTTGATGCTTGCCCGGCCCGCTGCTGGAATGGCCTCCTTGTCCGTGCGCCGTGGCGTGAGGGATCGGCGCGGTCACTTCATGAATCTTTCCGCAACGGCAATGGCACATCGCTGAGGGCCGCACGTTCGACGATCACTTGTGCCGAAGGTGATTCGGGGACGCGTCGCGATGTTGCCTCAAGACTCGTCAAAGATCGGCCAGTTGTCAAGAACGGACTTGTCGAGGCGCCCTGGCGGTATGTGTCGTGATGGCCGCACGCGGTGTGTCAGCAGCGTCTTGCCGCGGGGCGGCGCAGGTTGCTGGAGACGCCCGAATTATCGGGGTTTTTACGCGGCTGGTTCAACTCGTGTGGATGGAGGGTGGTTGTTCCGCCTTGAGCTCGCGGGCCATGAGCTCGTGCACGGCGACGCGGGGCGGTTTCCCGTCGTGGAGGATCTCGTGCACCTGCCGGCTGATCGGCACCTCGACGTTGAGACGCTCGGCGAGCCGCACGACGGCGGTCGAGGTGCGCACGCCCTCGGCCACCATCGGCGTGCCGGCGGTGATTCGGTCGAGCGCCTCGCCGCGGCCGATCCGGAAGCCGAGCGTGCGGTTGCGGCTCAGCTCGCTCGTGCAGGTGAGCACCAGGTCGCCGAGACCGGACAGTCCCGAGAGCGTGAGCGGATCCGCGCCCATGCGCTGGCCGAGCCGCATCATCTCGGCGAGGCCGCGAGTGATGAGCGCCGCACGGGCGTTGTGGCCGAGGCCGAGCCCGTCGGCGATGCCGGTGGCGATCGCGATGACGTTCTTCACGGCGCCGCCGAACTGAACGCCTTTGACGTCGCTCGAGAGGTAGACGCGGAACGCGGGCGTGGCGAAGGTTTCCTGGAGGGCGCGGCCGACTTTTTCGTCGCGCGCGGCAACGGTGACCGCCGTGGGCAGGCCCCGGGCGACCTCGACGGCAAAGCTCGGGCCCGAGAGCGCGGCGAGCCGCCCGAGCACGCCCTCACCGAGGACGTCCGCGAGCACCTCGGCGGGAAGCATCGCCGTGTCGCTTTCCATGCCTTTGGTCGCGCTCAGGATTGCAGCGTTCTCGGGCACGTCGCGCGCGCAGGCCGTGGCGACCTCGCGCAGCACGTGCGACGGGGTGACGAAGCAGGCGAGCGCGGCGCCCGAGAGGGCTTCCTCGAACGCCGTGTGGTACGAGACGGTCTCGCCGAGCGGCACCTCCGGCAGGTACACGGGGTTCGTCCCGGTGCGCCTGAGGGCGTCGCAAACGTCCGCTTCGTAGACCCACAGGCGGACCGCGAGCCCCTGGTCGCCGAGGAGTTTTCCGAGAGCGGTCCCCCAGGAGCCGGCGCCGATAATTGCGATCGGATCGGCACGCTTTGTCATTTGCGGTCTCCCATGCTGCCTGCCTGAAGCCTTGATTCTATCAGCTCGAGGATGCGCCGGCAGCGAATGTCCCACGAATTGGCCCGCGCCAGCGCCATGCGCTGTTGCGCGAATTCTTCGGAATCGTTGGCGAGCCAGTGCTCGATGGCGGCGATCCACTCGTCGGGCGTTTGGGCGATGGTGATGGCGTCGCGATAGCGGAGGTTTTCCTCGAGGGGCGCGGCGACGCACGGCTTGCCCGCGGCGAGGTACTCAAACAGCTTGAGGGGGAAGCCCTTGACGGCCCAGCCGATCAGCCGGTACGCCATGAGCGCGACGTCCACGTGCCGCAGGTAACGCGGCAGCTCCCAGACCGGCTTGCCCGGGATGTGGTACGCGTTCGGCTCGGCGAGCAGGCCGTCAACGAAGCGGCGCTGCTCGCGCGACATGAAGCGCTCGAGCGGCCCGAGGAGCACGACGGACCAGTCGCGGCGCCGGCGCGCGATCTGGGCGAGGAGTGTGTAGTCAATCTTGACGTTCAGCCGGCCGATGTGCGCGACGATGGGGTGGGGGATGCCGGCCATGTCGGGCGGCGGCGGTTCGTTGTCATCGTGGGCGGCCGCAAACAACTCATAGTCCACGCCGTTTGGGATCACGTGGACGTCCTCGCGCGGGATGAGGCCGCGCATCGCTTCGCCCGAGGCGAAGACGAGGTCCGCCCGCTTGAGGAGTCGCGCCGTCTGCTCGGCGAGCTCGCGGCGCATCTCGTCCGTCAGGTAGGTATAGCCGGCGTAGTTGTCGTAGTAATGGAAGCAGACGAGGCGCTCGTCGAAGCGGCCGACCATGTTCTCCATTTCCGGGTGCCAGATGTAGAGGATCCGGTTGTCCCAGCCGCGGCGCCTGAGCGACGAGCGGATGCGGGCGACGTGAAGTTTTTGGAGGAAGCGGTCGAGGTCGCCCCATTGCCCGATTCTCGGCAGCCACGGCCAGGGCTGCAGGTCGGTGAGCGTCGGCGTGATTTGCCTCGACCGCCACCGGATCGGCTCGTGCATCAGAAGCTTCCAGTAGTATTCCTCCCAGCGCGGCACGCGCGAGGCAAAGAGCACACGATGCTGCTTGGCGATGCGCGACATGATGTGATGGCGGTTGAGCCACACGTCGGACCACGGGTCGCGGGAGAACGAGACAAATGTGTAAGGCTCCGCCGCGGCGCTCATGAGTCAGTGTCCTCGGTTCCCGTCTTGAACGACCGCCCGCTCGCGATCTCGTGCACGAGCCGTTTCTCCTCGGGCGTGAGCACGACGAGATAGACCCAGGCGACGTAGGCGCACCCCACGGCGGCGAAGAACACCATGAGCCAGAGGAGGCGATCGAAACGCAGCGTGAGGCGAAGAACGATCATCGCGGCCGCGAGCGGCACAAGCCCCATGAGCGGGCGGCCCCAGGCCCCGGCGATGAACCGCCACGGGCTCATTCTCGTGATGTGTGGGAAGTAATAGTACATGTACAGCCCGCGGATGAAGAACAGCGGCACGGCCGTGCCGATCGCCACCCCGTAGATGCCGATGAGGCGCGCGAGCCAGATGCTCAGGCCGACGTTGACGATGGCGACGACCAGGCCGAGCAGGCCGAACGGCTTGTGCCGGGCCATGCCGTACATGATGGCGACGCCCGGCCCGAGGGCGACGGTCAGAAACGTCGGCGCGATAAGGATCATGAGGCAGGTGTAGGCGACGTCGGCGTCTTGCTTGGTCAGGCCGTACTGCCACAAATGAATGAATCGGTCGCCCCATGTGGCGTAGAGCACGTAGAGCCCGCCGAGCGCCACGAGCATGATCCGCCCGCCGATGATGAGGAGCTTCTGCAGGTTCGCGTAGTCGCCGAGGGCGTGCAGGTGGCTTGCCGCGGGGCGAAGCGCCATGGTGAGCCCCGACGAGAACTGGCGGCCCTGGTTCCTGAGTTGCGCGGCGAGGTGATAGACGGTGACGCCGGCCATTGTCACCATGCTCGCGACGATGATGCGGTCAGTGTGCAGAATGATGCGGTCGGCGGCCATGGCCACGAACTGGAACGCGCCGTAGACGAGCACGAGGCGGGACACGTTCCGGTCGCGCGCGCGAAGGCTGACGCGCAGCCAGGGCGCCTGGTGGCGCACCCACAGCGTGGCCGCCAGGTACCCGAGCAGGTTCACCACGAGCTGGACTAACACCATGGCCGTGACGCCACCCCCCGAAGTGAGCGCCAAGTAGTAACCTCCCGCCTTGACGAGCAGCGCGGGGATCAGGATCGCGTTCCGGACGTCGTAGCGGTTGAAGCCCTTGAGCACGTTGAACATGAGCGCGCACGGGTAGGCAAGCGCGAGATCAATGCCGATGATGATCATCACCCAGCGCGCCTCGATGAGGTGCTCGCGCCCGACCGTGAAAACGTTGTCAACAAAAACGCAGAGGGCCGCGGCGGCTGCGGCGGCGATTACGGCGAGCCACAGCGACAGGAAAAGCGAGCTCGAGACGATGCGGTTGACCTGGTCGCGGTCATCGTTGGCGAGGTACTCGGCGACGTACTTCTCCGTGGCGCCCGGGATGCCGAAGGCGACGATGCCGAAGTAGCCCGTGATCGACCCCAGCAGAAACCAAATGCCCGCCCGCGCCGGGCCGAGGACGTCAATAATGAAGGGCGTAAGAAAAAAGAAGATAACGAGGTTCAGGAACAGGAACATCCAATTGCTGAGCACGTTCCTGGTGAGTTGCCTGCGCAGGTTCACCGGCGGTTCCCTCGACGACCCTTCCCGTTGCCTGACCGCTTCGACGAGATGATCGTCGAAGCGGTTCCGGCCTGAGGTATTCTAGGCGATCAGGCGGCGCCCGTCCAGATCGGGCGGCGCGTCACAGCCGGCGAGCCGGAGGATAGTGGGCATGACGTCGCGCACGGTGGGTTTGCTCGTCGTCGTGACCTCGGCGCCGCGGATGAAGACAAACGCGTCATCCTGCGTGTGCATGCCGCTGAAGAAACCCTTTTCTCCAAAAACCTGGCGCTTGACCGAGCCCTTGAGGTCCCAGCCCCAGTTCGGGACCAGGACGAGGTCGGGCCCCTGCTCAACGAGCGGGCCTGAGAAAATCTCGTCGCGGCGGTACACGCTGCGGATCATCGCTTCGCCGGTCTCGGGGTCCGTGAGCGCCGCGAGCTTCGCGGCGAGCTCGTCGAGGAGCGCCGGCGCGTCCGAAGACCCGACACATCCTTTCGGGAAACGGCCCTGCATGTTGATGTAGAGTCGCGCCGGGTCGAGGCAGAAGGCGCGGCTCCCGTCGGCGATCTCGCTAAGGCGTGTGGGTGGGCTCGTGACGAAATCGAGGTAGCCGTTTCCCCGCAGCCAGTGATTGAGAAAAACTTCTTTCTTGATGCCGGTGAAGCCGTGGTCCGACATGAGGAGGAGGGGCGTTTTCTCGTCGAGCCGCTCGACGATCTTGCCGATGAGCGCGTCCACGGCGCGGTAGTAATCAAGGAAAACCCCGTGGTGCTCGTGCGATTCGTTTTCGTAGGCGTCCCACAGGAAGTGGTGGAGCCGGTCGGTGCCGGTGACGACCCCCTCGAAAAAATCCCAGGCGCCCTCGTCGAACAGCTCGAGGATGAGCTGCTCGCGCACGCGCAACGTCTCGAAAAGGTCCTCGATGAAGGCGCCCATGTCCTCGCGCGCCTTGGCCGAATCCACGTCAATGCGGTAGCCCATGGACTCGAGCCGCGGCACAAGCTCCGGCGGATGTACGGCCTTCTTAAGGTCAATGGCGACGAAGCCGGCGATGAGCGCGCCATCGAGTTTTTGGGCGGGATACGTCGCGGGTTGGTTGATGATGACGCTGCGCTTGCCCGCGGCGCCGAGGACGTCCCACAGGACGTTTGTCCGGACGCTCGTGAAGTTCGGGAAGGCGAGCTCGTAGGTGCCGGGCTTGAGGTCGGTGAAGCCGAAGACGCCGTGCTTGCCCGGGTTGCGGCCGGTCATCGTCGAGGTCCACGCGACCGATGAGATTTCCGGGATGGAGGAGTCCATCTGGAGGAGCGTGCCGGTCTCGACGAGTGCCGCGGTGTTCGGCATGACGCCGCGCGCGACGAGGTCCTTGAGGAGCGTGTAGGGCGTGCCGTCAAGGCCGAGCAACACCACCTGCCGCCCGCGCCGCTTCTTCCCAAAAAACTTCCCCAACCGCGCCATTCTGAAAAACCTGAATTTACCACCGATGAACGCAGATAACACAGATCATAGCGGAGCCCATTGGGCTCCGCTAGAGATTGGTGCCTATCTGTGAAAATCTGTGGTTTACAAATATCCCAGGTCGGCGAGACGTTTCTTGATCTTTGCTTCTTCGTCGGGCGAATAGCCCGTCTCGGTGGGCTCGGTCGCCTCGCCGCTCGTCGGAATGTAGCCGAGCTCTTCGAGCTTGGCGATCACCGTGTCGGCCGATTCCTGGATGCTCAGCTTCGTGGTGTCGAGCAGCACTTCGGGGTTGGGCGGCTCCTCGTAGGGTTGGTGCCAGCCCGCGATGTCGTTGATCTTGCCCTCCTCGCCTTTCTTGTAGAGCCCTTTCGGGTCGCGCCGCTTGCACTCCTCGAGTGGGCACTTGACAAAGACCTCGACGAAACGGTCAACCATGCTGCGGGCGCGGTCGCGGAAGCGGCGCAGGCTCGAGACGGCGGCGATGCTCGCGGCGATGCCGTTGCGCGCGAGAATGCTGCCGAAGAACGCGAGCCGCTTCGTGTTCTCATCGCGCGCCTCGAGCGTGAAGCCGAGGTTTGGGCTGATGTTGGCGCGGACCTCGTCGGCGTCGAAGTCCTCGATTTGGACGCCCCGTTCGCGGAGCCGGCGCACGACTTCCTTGCCGATGCTCGACTTGCCGGAGGCGGCGACGCCCGTGTACCAGACGACGAATCCTTTCTTCATGCGTTGTATCCCTTTGTCGTTTTCGAACCGTTTTGTGCCGTAGCGTGCCTACTCGACAAACGGGCTCGGGTCGGCGTCAATGACCTTGAACACCTCGGATCGCATGATCTCCTTTGGCGGCGGCGTGTGCGCGGTGATCATCTTGCGGATGACCGTGCCGGAAAAGTTGATGTGCGCCTCGTCGGGCGTGGCGATCGTCCGGTCGCTCTCGATCTGGCCCGACGTGGTGTCATAGAAGAAGTCGCCGCGGATGCTGATCGGCTGGATCCCGATGTCGGGGTACTCCTCGAAAATGTCGATCGCGGCTTCGGGATGGTAGTAGTTGCCGACGCCGGCGTGGTCGCGGCCGATGATGATGTGGGTGCAGCCATAATTCTTGCGCATGATGGCGTGCATGATGGCCTCTTTGGGTCCGGCGTAGCGCATCTCGAGCGGGAGGATCGTGAGCACGACGTGCTCGGGGTTGAAGTAGGTCTCGATGAGCTTCTCGTACGCCGCAATGATGAGGTGGTCCTTGAAGTCGCCCTTTTTCTTCTTGCCGATGACCGGCTGGATCATCAGCCCATCCACGAGCCGCAGCACCGTTTTTTGCAGGTCCTCGTGGCCGCGATGCGGCACGTTGCGCGTCTGGAACGCGCAGACGGTCTCCCAGCCCTTCTCCTTGAAGAGCACGCGGGTCTCCTTCGGCCAGAGCTTGTAGCGCTCGAACGGGCTCGGGAGCAGCTTGAGCATCCGGATCGGCCCGGCGATGAGCATGTCGTTCATCGCGTTCGTGCGCGCAACGCCCGGGTGCTTCGCGTCGGTCGTGCCGTAGACCTTTTCGGCAAACTCGGCCTTGTCGAAGCCGAACTTCTCCTCGACGGCGAGAAGCGCATACACCTCGCCCGCCTCGTCGGTCAGGGCCACTTCCTCGTCGAGACGGGCGGCGGTCTCGGTATCCACGTCGAGCACGATCGGGATCGTCCACGGTGTGTCGTCCGCGAGGCGGCCCTTGGCCAGCACGCTATTGACGTCGCGCCGGTGCATGAAGCCCTCGATCGGGCTATAGACCCCGCGCGCGATGTTTTCCATGTCGGTGAGCACGCCCGCGCTGACGGCGATCTTCTGCAGGCTCTTGGCCTTCGACGTCGCTGCGGTGACCTCGCGCTCGTCGAGCAGGCAGTTGACGAGTTTTCCCCCATGCGGCTGCATTGTCTGTGACTCCCTTCGTTGTGTATCAATGGGTTGTTTGGGTGTGTCGGCTCGGGTCATTGGGCGAGTGTCCTGCCTTCCATGTCCTCGGGGATCGGCACGCCGAGCAGGTCGAGGATCGTCGGCGCGCCGTCAATGAGGTTCGCCGTGTCGTCGCGCACGCCGCCGGTCGCGCCGGGTTGGGCGAGGATGTACATGCCGTGCTGCGCGTGCATGGCGTCGTCGGGGCCGATCTCCGTCTCGAACGACCAGATCGAGTCGTGCCCGACGACCTCGGTGGCGCGCCAGTAGAGGTCGTCGAAATAGACGATGAGATCAGGCGCCTGCGAGATGTGATCGAGCGAATAGATCTCGTTCGGCTTGAAGCACTGCGTCTTGAGCGGGCGGCCTTTCTCGTCGGGGATGGCCTTGATGAGTGCAATGAGCTCGTCGCGGGTGCGTTCGTAATCGGCCGGCTCGACGCAGCCCTCGGCCTCGCGGCCTTTGACGTTCAGAAAAACGCGGCTCACGTAGCCGCCCCAGCCCCACGCTTTCGTCTTGGGCCAGTCCACCTTGAGGTCCTTGAGGTGGGTGATGCCCGTCGGCGACTCGCGCAGCGTGAGCCAGCCGCGCTCGATGAAAAAGTCGTTGATGCAAATCGAGCCGTCCATGCGCTGCGCGCCGTGGTCGGAGACGACGAGGACCGCCGTTTCGTCGTCAATGAGCTTGAGCACCTTGCCGATCTCGGCGTCGAGGAAAACGTAGTAGTCGCGGATCGCGTTTTCGAGCGGGTGGCCCGGCTCGTAGCGGCGGTGCTTCGGGTCGTGGAACTTCCAGAACCCGTGCTGAATGCGGTCGGGCCCCATGTCGACGAACATGCAAAAGTCCCATTCGCGCGTCGTCATCATGTGGCGCACGAGCGCGAAGTGCTGCTCGGTCATCGCGTGGATGTCGCCGAGCAGCCGCACCTTGTCGTCGGTGCGGAACTCTTCGACGTCAAGCCTGTAGTCGCCGACAACCGTCTTGATTTCGTCGGCGAGCTCCTTGGGGTAGGTGTACTCGCACGTCGTGTCGGGCGTCAGAAAGCTCGTGACCATCTCGCCGTTGAGCTTTTTTGGGGGGTACGTCTGCGGCACGCCGACGATGATGCTCCGCTTGCCCGCGGCCGACAGCACGTCCCACACACGCGGCTCCTTGACGGCGTTGCTGCTGGCGATCCAGAGCTCGTCGTACGAGTTTCCTTTGCGATTGCGGAAGCCGTAGAAGCCGAGTCGGCCCGGGTTCTTCGACGTGAGCATGACGCTCCATGCGGGAATGGTGATCGCGGGGATCGTGCTGTTGAGCTTGCCGTGGCGACCGGCGTCCATGAGCCGCTTGAGGTTTGGCAGGCGGTCGGGCATTTCGTCAAAGACTAACCCGTGCGGCGTCGAATCGAGGCCGATCACCAGCACTTTTTTGGCCTTAGCCCTTGCCATTGAACCTCCTGCGTTGCTCCAGGTCGGGACGATGCTCCGCCGCCCCTTATACCACACATGGCAGATCGTTGGGAAGCCGAGCGAGCCGCCCGGCCCCCTTAGCTTGAGAAAATATCGGTCATCCGCTGGCCGATCACAGCCGGTGTCTCAGCTATCCGAATCCCGGCGACTCTTCTTTCGCACCTAAGTGGCCAAGGCTTCCGCCATGCGCTGGCCGATCACAGCCGGCGTCTCAGCCACCGCGATCCCGGCAACTTTAAAGGCTTCGATCTTTTCCGCCGCCGTGCCCGTGCCGCCGGCAATGATCGCGCCCGCATGGCCCATCCGTTTGCCCTTGGGCGCCGTCTGCCCGGCGATGAACCCCACCACCGGCTTCGTCATGTTCTTTTGGGCGAACTCGGCCGCGTCTTCCTCGGCCGTGCCGCCGATCTCGCCAATAATAATGACGCCCTTCGTCTCCGGGTCGGCCTCGAAAAGCTCGAGCAGCTCGATGAAACCCGTGCCCGGCACCGGGTCGCCGCCGATCCCGATGCACGTGGACTGGCCGATGCCGAGCGACGTCAGTTGCCACACCGCCTCGTACGTCAGCGTCCCCGAGCGCGAGATCACGCCGATCGGACCGGGCGTGTGGATATAGCCCGGCATGATGCCGATCTTGCACTTGCCGGGGCTGATGATCCCCGGACAGTTCGGGCCGATCATCCGAGCGCTTTTCCCCTCCAACCAGCGCTTGACCTTGACGACGTCGAGCGCCGGGATGCCTTCGGTGATGCAAACGACGAGCTCGACGCCCGCGTCCACCGCCTCCATGATCGCGTCGGCCGCGAACGCCGCCGGCACGTAGATCACACTCGCGTTCGCGTCCGTTTCCGCGACCGCCTCCGCGCAGGTATCGAACACCGGGATCCCGTCGAGCTTCGTGCCGCCCTTGCCGGGCGTCACCCCCGCAACAACCTTCGTCCCATACTCCACCATCTGCCGGGTATGGAACGCCCCCGCGCTCCCCGTAATCCCCTGGCAGACCACCCGCGTCCCCTCATCAACCAGAATACTCACGCCACTTCCTCAATGCTGGTTTGTCCCTACCTCTATTAATCACCATATCATAACAGAGACGGTCGGCAAAGCGAGCAGAGAGCGGAAATGGCGCGAAAAACAAGACCAGACGATATGAGGGAAACTGCACAGACCTCTACAGCAGCTTCTTGAGGGCTTGGTGCATTAATGCAGACATGCTCGACGAGCACAACTCCTTTTGCCAGGTGTGGAAAAGCTCGGCGGATCCTCTTTGGAACGGATAACACGAAACCCC
>Ga0180432_10008048_pt1 | contig 13265 bp, 11 predicted proteins | sample SS_ome_10_FD_132414 | JGI IMG/M metagenome (GOLD analysis project Ga0180432, IMG submission 132414) | Hypersaline lake sediment archaeal communities from the Salton Sea, California, USA - SS_1_MS_2 metaG | ecosystem: Environmental > Aquatic > Non-marine Saline and Alkaline > Hypersaline >...
AAGCCCTCGATATCCTTGAAGCTTATCTCCATCAAAATCAGCGAAGGTTCATGTCTTACGGCCATGCGCACGGTATCTCTTCCCGACTCCGCCGCGAGAATGTTATAGCCCCTGCTCGCAAGCTTTATGGTGAGAGTGTCCCTTATAAACGGTTCGGGGTCCGAGATCAAGACCTTACGCTTTTTATCGCGGGGCGACTTTTTCCCACCGTTCTTTTCAGGTCTATCGGTCATTCACTGAGATCCTCGCAAAGTTGTATTAATGCTTCACGGTGAAGTCCGCCGGAAAATTTGATGCTGTGGTGAGTATCGTAACTTTTCAAGATGTTAAGCGTATTTCGGAACTCCCTCCTGGAGTCTTTAACTCGATTTTGCTTTATGTATAATATCCCCAGATTGAAATGAGCCATTGCAAAATCCGGGTCCAGCAGAATAACATTGCGATAATCGGCCATCGCAGCTTCAATATTGCCGTTTTTCTCCTCGATAAGGGCTCTCAGATAGTAAGCCTCAGGCAAAAGATTGTCCATTTCGAGTACCCGCTCGATTTTATCTCGCGCAAGGCTGTCTTCACCCTTATTTGCATGTATGAAACCCAGTCCGAGTTGTGATCGAGCGTAATTGGTGAATTTCTCCGCCAGTTTCCTGAAAACGTCTTCAGCGTAATCGAACTGTTCATAGAAATAATAATTCAGCCCTTCTTCCCATAACGCGTCTCTTTCGTCGGTTTCTTCCCGGGTAAGTTCCTCTTCCATCACACTTTGGTCACGCAGCACTTCAACAACCGGCGCAGCTTCGTTTTGTATCCGGGCCACAGGAATCGAAGTATGTCCGAACGTTGGATTGGTTTGATCTATTTCAGCTGTCCGTCGGGTCGAAATCGGTCGCGCGGCCACATCCTCGAGCACCGGTTGATGCGGGAAAGGCCGTTTGATCGGCTCCGGTTGCGTAATTTCGGGTATTTCTTCTTCAGCATCGGCCTTCACGTAAAAGAAAGCATCGCCGTAATGAATGCTCTTAAAGTCCGTGGATATCTGGAAAAGAGTTTCGGAATAGCCCAGAATTAAATACCCACTATCTATAAGTATGCGATGAAACTTCTCAATAACGTTATGAATTCTGTCCCGCCGGAAATATATAAGAACATTTCTGCAGAAAATAATATCTGTTCCATCGAAAGGATCATAGCTGTCGACGGAAATATTATGATATTTGAAATTCACCATACCGCGGATTTCGGGTGAAAGCCTGTAGTGTCCCTCCTCCCTTTTGAAGTATCGGCGTAATATGTCGTCGCTGACATATCGCACCTTTCTCGGCGGATAAAGTCCCTCTTGGGCGAACCGCAGGAATCTCTGGTTAATATCCGTTGCAGTGATACGGATGTCCCAGTTGTTTATATCGGGGACAATTTCCCTCAACGTTATGGCGATGGTGTACGGCTCTTCGCCGGTCGAGCATCCGGCGGACCATATCCTCAACGTGGGCCTTGGCATTTTACGCCGCTCGGTCAACAACCGAGTCAGGATGTATTCCCTCATTGCCTTGAATTGGTCCGGGGATCGGAAGAAGGTGGTTTCGCCTATAGTCAAATAAAGAACCAATTTCCGGAGTTCTTTTTCTTCGTGTAGTGAATGGCTTAGGTATTGATAATAATCCAGATAGCTCTCCATATTGAGGGCTACTATCCGATGCCTCAGCGCTTTTGCAAGATCTAATTTGCGCTTTATATCGAAGTACAGTCCCACTTTTCTGATAAGAAAATCCTGAAAGCGCTCAAAATCGTTGTCGGTGAACGCCGCGAATTTCATTTGGTCTTTTTTATCGAGAACATCTTCTTTATCATGTGACAATATTTGAAGGGATTGACGCTCCGTTCCGGCGGTAGTAATGCCCCGGTCGGCAGGCGATTTTTTAGAGATTCTACCTTTCGTCCCGCTATGGACAAAGACAAGCGCTTGCCGCACCGCATCGACCAGGGACAGCCGCTCGAGGGGTTTCCTGACAACATCGAACACCTTTTCCTTAATTCCGGCGGAGAGGTCACCGGCAGTACTTTTCTCAGCCCTCGCTTGTCTGCCCGGCAAGCCTTCCTCTTCCAGAATTATAACCGGAATTTGCCGCAGGCCGTCTTTTCCTTTCAGCGCCTTGAGCACGCTTCGACCGCCGGAGCCGGGAAGGTTCGCCTCGAGAATTATGACATTAGGGTGGAAACTTCCGGCCATTTCCAGCAATTCCGGCCCGGAAAGCGCTTCATGCACATCCGCTTCAATATCGGCAAGAAACTCTCGTACCGACTTTCTTACGAAAGGATTATGGTCAGCAACAAGTATCAGCGGTCGTGCCAAAACGATCCGTCCTTCTCAGCGAAAAAATTATACCAAATTAAAATTCCGGCTTCAACGTTTCCAGAAACTTAACCTATACCGTTACCGCCCGAATCCGATTTGTGAAAATGCTTAGGTACTACCCGCCAGCAAGGACTTGTCGAAAGAAGCTTTCCTTCTTTTCAGAAGTTCCTCCATTAAAAAAGTATCCGTCCTGCGAAGCCTGTCGCATAAAGAATGGGTAAAAAATCGGTAAATCTTCAGGGCAATTATAGGGTTTTCTTTCAAGATGTTTTTATAATCATCCGCCTTGAGCACGAAACATATAGTTGGTTCGGAAGCTACGATAGTAGCGGACGCCGGTTCACCGTCAATGAGACTCATCTCGCCGAAGTGATCTCCCGGCCCAAGTCTGGCTATTGTCTCTTGCCCCGGCTCGGATGAACTGGGCACTTTTTTGGTTACATGAACTTCACCGCTAACCAGCATGAAGAGACCGGCGTCGATTTCACTCTCCCGGATTATTAATTTGCCGGACGGAAATATCTTTTCCATGGTAACTCGGGACACTTGCATCAACTCCTCATCGCCGAAGTCCTTGAATATCTTCATTTTCTTCAACTTTACAAGCTTTTCCATCCCATCCCCTCCCTTATCGACTCGGCAATGAAATCCCGCCTTTACCTCCTACGGTTGTTATAGGATTTTTTATCACGCCTTTTCGAATCTCTATCCCGTTTTTCATGTCTCCCACCGGACTGACCGGCAAGCTCAGGATCAATCACATTGCCGTCTATATCTCTTCCCAACGCTTCCTCTCGACTAAGTGAAATCTTACCGTCATTATCTACACCGATGCATTTCACGAGCACCTCGTCGCCCTCTCGCAACACGTCGGTGACTTTATCGACACGGCCATGATCGAGTCTTGAAATATGCACCAGGCCGTCCGTGCCGGGGAGTATCTCAACAAAAGCGCCGAAATCGGTGACCTTTTGCACCGTACCCATATAGAACCGGTCTACCTCGACCTCGGCGGTCAGTTTTTCAATCGTCTTCGAGTTTCTGTCCCGTCTTTCATGTCTCCTTCCGGACTGACCGGCCAGCTCGGGATCAATCACATTGCCGTCTATATCTCTTCCCAACGCTTCCTCTCGACTGAGTGAAATCTTACCGTCATTATCCACACCGATGCACTTCACGAGCACCCCGTCGCCCTCTCGCAGCACGTCGGTGACCTTATTGACGCGGCCATGATCGAGTCTTGAAATATGCACCAGGCCGTCCGTGCCGGGGAATATTTCAACAAAAGCGCCGAAATCGGTGACCTTTTGCACCGTACCCATGTAAAACCGTCCCACCTCGGCCTCTGCAGTCAGTTCCTCTATCATCTTTATCGCCTGCTCGTTGGCGGCGCCGTTGATGCTGGATATGCGAACGGTTCCATCGTCCTCGACGTCCACATTGGCGCCGGTGGTCTCGACAATATTCTTGATATGTTTGCCGCCCGGGCCGATGACGTCCTTGATGCGATCCACAGGCACCATGATGGTGGAAATACGCGGCGCCAGCGGCGACAAATCGGCCTGTGGTTTGGAGATCACCTCGTCCATACGGTCAAGTATATGCAATCTGCCTTCCTTGGCTTGCTCCAGAGCCCCGGCCATTATTTCTCGATTGATTCCGGCGATTTTTATGTCCATCTGGAGTGCTGTGACGCCTTTGCGGGTGCCGGCCACCTTGAAGTCCATATCGCCGTAGTGATCCTCATCTCCCATGATGTCGGAAAGTATGAAGAAATCGTCTCCTTCCTTTATCAGGCCCATGGCAATTCCCGCCACTTGGTCCCTGACGGGGATGCCCGCGTGCATAAGGGCCATGCTGCCCGAACAGACGGTACCCATCGAGCTCGAACCGTTCGACTCGAGCACTTCGCTAACCACACGTATTGTGTAAGGAAATTCCTCGTGTGGTGGGATGACTTTCTCGAGTGCTCTTTCCGCAAGCGCTCCGTGCCCCACTTCCCTGCGCCCGGGCCCGAGTCTCATGCGCACTTCGCCCACGCTGTACGGGGGGAAATTGTAGTGTACGATGAAAGTTTTCCACCATTCGCCGGCCAGCGACTCGATCTTCTGCTCATCTTCTCTGGTACCCAAAGTTACGGTGGCGAGCACTTGGGTTTCACCGCGAGTGAAAAGGGCCGATCCATGCGTCTGGGGAAAAACACCGGTCTCGCATGTTATGGACCGAACATCGGTAACGACCCGACCGTCAAGGCGCTTCCCTTTTTCAGCTATTGCCTTACGCAGTATTTCCTTCTCCATTTCCTCGAAGTAAGAATTTATCTCTAGATTCGTCACTTCGGGAAACTCCTCCGCTATCGTTTCCGCCGTACCGGCGGTGATTTCATTTATTTTCACGCGCCGATCTATTTTCCCGGGCACGAAAAGTGTTTCGGCAAGACGGTCATAGGTTAATTCCCGCACTTTTTCCCTCAATCCGGGGGTCGGTTCTTTTCCCTTGAAATCGCATTTGGGCTTTCCGATTTCTCGACGAAGCTCTTCCTGTATGTCCAGCAAAGGCTGCAGCGATTCGTGCCCGAAGAAAACCGCGTCAAGCATAACCGACTCATCTACTGTTCTCGCTCCACCCTCGACCATCGTCACCGCGTCCCGACTGCCCGCGACCACCAGGTCTATTTCCGAATTTTCAAGCTGGTTTATCGAGGGGTTTATTACGAGTTTCCCATCTATCAATCCTATGCGAACCGCCGCTATGGGCCCGTCGAACGGTATATCGCTTATATGTAGCGCCGCCGATGCGCCCAATATCGAAAGCACATCGGGATTGTTTTCGCCATCGGCGCTGAAAACACTCGATATTATCTGTGTCTCGAGGTTGTATCCTTTGGGGAACAGCGGTCTGAGCGGCCTGTCTATGAGCCGGCTGACGAGCGTTTCGTTGTTGTTTGGACGACCCTCTCTTTTGAAGAATCCACCGGGGATACGGCCCGTTGCGTAGGCTTTCTCGCGATACTCGACCGTGAGAGGCAAAAAATCTATATCCCGCTTTGAGGGTGTACTCACCGCCGTCACCAAGGTAACCGTGCCACCGCATTGAACCCAAACCGACCCGTCAGCCTGGCGTGCGACTTTGCCGGTTTCGATGCTTATTACTTTATCGTCTATTTCACTTGCTACTTTATGCATTAAATAATTTTCCTCCGGGCTTACTTGCGCAGCCCGAGTTCCTCGATCAACCTGCGGTATCGATCTATGTCTTTGCGTTTGAGATACTCGAGAAGTCTCCTGCGTTGGCCGACCATTTTGAGTAGTCCTCGACGTGAGTGATGATCCTTCGAGTGAACTTTGAAATGGCCGCTAAGCTCCGATATTCTCGCAGTCAATATCGCCACCTGGACTTCCGGCGAACCCGTGTCTTTGTCGTGCTTGCGAAACTTTCCAATAATTTCCTGCTTGTGTTTTCGTTCCAATGTCACTAAACCAAACCTCCTTCCATACCAAATCGTCTTTTATGTAGAACACGACGATCTTTCACACTAGGCGTTTTCTCGCTTCCAAACTCGAACGGGTTTCCACTTCTCGGCGCCTTTTCCCTTTTCAGACCGTTCCATGACGGCCACAAGTCTCCCCTCGGGGTCTATTGCCTTGAATAACATTGCAGTGCCATCCCCGTTCAAACGTATGTTCCCTTTTTGCAGGTCTCCAACGCTGACCGCGCCACCGTTTTGAACCCGCACGTTAATATCCCCCTCGAGCAAAAGCTCGGGCATATCTGTCAGAGCATACCTTAATGGTATGAGCTTGTCCATAATCATATCTTTTCCGATATTCGATTCAATCCCGGCAAGAGGCATTGAGTCTCCAATGCGATGTATGCCACTTCTTGTGCGGCGAAGGCTTCCGAGATATGCTCCCGTTCCGAGCCGAATGCCCGCCTCATACACTATGGATCTCACATAAGTGCCCCTCGAAACTACGCATCGAAACCTTACCCACTCAGATTCAAAACTCAGCAGTTCCAACTCGTCCACGCGCGAGCTTCGCTCGATTGGCTCGATCTCCTCACCCCGCCTGGCCTTTCGATAAAGCGGTTCTCCGCCCCGCTTGATGGCCGAAAACGGCGGGATAGGCAGTTTTATCTCTCCAATCATATCGGCAAAAACTTCCCGGACGGAGAACTCCGTTACATGAGATGCGTCCCGTCTGTCGATTACCTCTCCTTCCGAATCCCATGTATCGGTTTGTGCGCCCGGCACCATTGTTCCCTCGTATTCCTTATCGTGATCCGCTACAAACCGTGCGGCTTTCGTTGCCTGACCGATGCAAACCACCAACACGCCGGTGGCCATAGGGTCAAGGGTTCCCAAGTGCCCCGCTTTCCGCGCGCCAAAGGCCGTCTTTACTGCCTGTACCACATCGTGCGAGGTCCGCCCGGCAGGCTTATCCACCACCAGCAGTCCTTCCGCCTCGGCGGCAATATCACGCACCGCCTGCCGCATCTTTCAGGGCCTCGAGAAGTTTTTGCTTCACATGGTCGAAATTACCTTCCATGGTGTACCCTGCCGCCTGTTCGTGTCCACCGCCTCCGAAAGCATGTGCCACGGCTGCTACGTCCGCCGCGCCCTTCGAGCGAAGGCTCACCTTGTATCCCCCCGATTCGTTTTCGCGAAACAACGCAGCCACCTCCACACCCTCGAGTGCGCGGGCGTACTCGACAAAACCCTCGACGGCATCGGAACCCGCGCCGGTATCGCGGAACATATCTAATGTAACACGGGTTAGCGCTACTTTTAGCTTCCGGTCTATCTCGAGAGTCGCCAGTACCATCGCGAGTAACTTAAGGTTTCCTTCAGGCAAATTACCGAAAAGGCCCCTTGCAACCTCTTCAGGCCGAGCGCCGAGACCGACCATCTTGCCGGCGGTGCAAAAAGTATCCGGCCCCGCGTTCGAAAATTGGAAACTGCCCGTATCGGCCACAATGGCCGCCAGAATCCAAGTGGCCATTTCAGGAGTGAACTTCACTCCCAACTCCTCGATCAAATGCACCGCCATCTCACCCGTGCTTGAGCTTTGTGGCTCCACCCACTTCAGGTGTCCGAAACCGTCATTCGTGGAATGATGATCCACATTTATTATTATGGGCGTATTCGAGAGCGCCTCGACGGCCTCACGGCCTATACGATCAAAATCGCCACAGTCCACAACCAACAGAATATCAGGCTTCCATGAAGGCAGTTGCGTCGATATTCCGCCGGCGCCGGGGAAGGACTTCAAATTTCGCGGCGTGCCGGAAGCATTGTAGACGTAGATTTCCTTTCCAAGCGCCTCGAGGGCCATGCCCAATGCCATGCTCGATCCGATGGCATCGGCCTCCGGATTTACGTGGGAAGCGATAACCACACGATCCCCGGCTTTCAATGTTTCGGCTATTCGACGAACCATCTACTTATTGATTCCCTCCTCACCGGAACCGGGAAGTGCCTGTTTGAGCAGACTTTCAATATGATCCGCATATTCGAGCGAATCATCATAACAAAAGCGAATATCCGGCAAGAACTTCATCCGGATACGCTTCCCTATGATCTTTTTCACTTTTCCCCGGATGCTTTCGAGGCCCGATTCAGCAACCTTGAGATCTGCGTCAGCCGCGTGGCTGTGGTAATAGATCACCGCGTGATGCAGGTCAGGACTGACTTTTGCGCCTGTTATTGTGACACCTTTCACCCTCGGATCCTTGATTTCGCGGATAAGTATTTCCGAAACCTCACGGACAAGTAGACTCTCGACTCTCCTGATACGCTGACCGATCATAACCCGAACCCCTCACATATGGATGAATTCCATTTCATGAGCCGATAACACCGCCAGGTGCAAGTTTTCCACGTGGTTGAGAATTCTGTCCAGGGAGGCGTTTATCCGCCTTTCGTCGTTCCCTACCAGTGCAATCCCGAGTTCAGCCGCCTGCCACAAGTCGTGATCCGCCACCTCCGCCACCGTGGCGCCGAAGCGGTTGAGTACACTCTCTTTCACTTTTTTCAAAATACGGCGCTTGCCCTTGAGAGAACGGTTCCCCTCGATGTTCAGCCGAATCCTCAACACTCCAACAACCATCATTCGCCTTCTTCCGAGAAATCACAGCGAGGGTTGTACCTCCTCCAGTGTGAATACCTCGATGATGTCACCTTCCTGTAACTCGTCGAAAGTGTCCAGCCGAATACCGCACTCGTTGGCCTGCGCAACTTCTCGGGCATCGTCTTTGAACCGTTTGAGCCCCGCGATCTTTCCATTCCATATTTCGTCGTTATTGCGCAGAACCCGAGCTTGAGCGTTGCGCACTATTTTCCCGTCCGTCACGTAGCTCCCGGCTATTTTGCCAACTCGCGATATGGCAAAAACCGTACGCACCTCGGCGTGTCCGATAATCTGCTCGACGTACTCGGGATCGAGCGTGCCTTCCATAACTTTCTTTACTTCGTCCAATAGCTCGTAAATCACGTTGAACAACTTTATATCAACTTTTTCGTATTCCGCAGCCTTTTTCGCGCCGGATTCCGGCCTTACGTTGAAACCGAGTATCAGTGCTCCCGAAGCATTCGCCAGCATCACGTCGTTTTCCGTTATCGGTCCTACGGCTGTATGCACAACGCTGAGTTTGCACTTATCGGAGCTAATCCCTTTGAGGCTGTCTGCGACCGCTTCGGCACTACCCTGAACATCGGCTTTTACAATGACCTTGAGTTCCTTGGCTTCGATTTCTTGCAATCGTTCATAAAGCTCATCGAATGAGATTCTGGAGATGCTTTTTCCCATCTCGATTTCTTGTTGCTTGGCAAGCCTGTGATCCACGACCTGCTTGGCGATTTTTTCATCTTTCACCATCATGAAATCGTCCCCGGCTTCAGGTACGCCGGAGAGTCCGACAATAGCGACGGCTCGCGATGGGCCGGCTTCAGTTAAATGCTTCCCTTCGTCATCCAACATTAGTCTGACGCGGCCCCATTGCATGCCGGCAACAACGATGTCTCGATGACGAAGCATGCCCGCTTGCACCAGCGTGGTCGCTATTGGACCGTGCCCTTTGTCCACTTTGGCCTCGATGATGACACCTCTGGCGCTAAGCTTCGGATTGGCCTCCAGTTCCATCACCTCGGCAAGCAGTAATATCCCTTCGAGCAGGTCTTTCACTCCCGTTCCTGTTTTGGCGCTGACATTCACAAACATCGTGTCGCCGCCCCACTCTTCCGGATTGAGTTCCAACTCCGCAAGCTGCCGTCTGACTTTGTCGAGATCGGCTTCGGGTTTATCGATCTTGTTGACGGCCACGATTATGGGAACTTCGGCGGCCCTGGCGTGATTGACAGCCTCTTTTGTGCGGTCCATCACACCGTCATCGGCAGCGACCACCAGCACTACAATATCCGTGACATTGGCGCCTCTTGCCCGCATTGCGGTAAACGCTTCATGGCCAGGAGTGTCAATGAAGCAAATTTCTCCACCATCAACGTTGACCATGTAGGCACCTATATGTTGAGTAATACCACCTTTTTCCTCTTTCACTACATTGGCACTACGGATCGTGTCCAATAACGTTGTCTTGCCATGGTCCACGTGACCCATAACGGTCACGACGGGAGGTCGGCGGACCCGATCCTCGGGAAGATCTGTCTCCCCGCCAAGTAACGACTCTTCCTCGACGGCTGCGTTTTCGACCTCGTAACCATAATCCGCCGCCACAAGAGTCGCCTCCTCAAAGTCCAGGTATTGATTGATGTTTGCCATTATCCCGAGGTCCATAAGCTTCTTGAGCAACTCGAAAGCCTTAACGCTCATACGACGGGCAAGCTCGCCTACCTGTATGGTTTCGGTTATTCGAATCACCCGTTTTTGGGCTTTCGGGGTTGTTATAGCGGTTTTTTTCATCGCCTTTTTAGGCGGAGTTTTCTTTTTCTTCTTGCCGGGACGATACATGCGTTCAGGACTGTCAAGAAGTCCTTGCCTTGTGATGATTTCCCGTCTTCTTGCTCCGCCTTTCTTGGCTACTCTTTTAACGGGGGCTGTTTCTTCAGCGGTTTCTCCCTTGGTAGCTTTTTTCTTCTTTTTTTTCTTCTTATCTTCTTCTGTTGGAACTTTTCCCACGTCTTCGGCACGAGTATCCGCTTTTCCAACTTCGACCTTTTGGAGAAGTTTCACCTGCTCTCTTTGAAGCAGTGGTTTAACGTATGAAGCCTTTGCGACGGTAGCCGTTTTTACGGACTGTTGGGCCAAAATGGCGGCCTTTGTCTTGACAGCGGCAGTGGGTTCCTTCAAAAGAGATTTTGCGGTTTTTTTCAGAAGCGGCTCTTTCTCTTCCGGAACCTTTGCCTCAACCTCGGCAGGTTCCTTGACCTTCTCTTTGGGAGATCTCTTGACTCTGCGGCGGATCACTCCGGGACGCACCCTCTGCTCGACGAATTCCCGAGGGTGTGGTCCCAAAATGGTTTTTTTGGCTTGGGCGGCCTCTTCTTCAGTGATAGTGCTGGCATGGCTCTTGACGTGGATATCTATCTCCTCCAACTTGCTTATCAAGCTGGAGCTGTCTATTTTCAGAGCTCTGGCTAATTCATAGACCCTTATGGACATCTACACTTCTCCGCTTTCACTCCGCGAGAGATCGTATCTCTTTGACGGCTTCCATAATTTTTGAAGCCCTTCCCGAACCGATACCTTCCACCTTTATCAGACCCTCTTCCCCCGCTTCGATCAGGTCTTCGATGGAACTGAATCCCGCTTCTTTGAGCGATTCCAATATTTTAGGTCCGATTTTCCCGTCAAGTTCCTCGATACCCTTGGGGGGCGCATCAGCGGCCTCGCTTTCGGCAGGCGTCGATACAGTATGTTCATCATCATCTTCTTCTTCCGCCTTCTCCTCGTCTATCTCTCCGGCACTTTCAGCATCGGCGGATTGGGCTTCAGTCTCAGCTTCCGCCTCCGCTACTGCGGCGGCTTCCGCTTCCTCTTGCTCGCGCCTTTGTTTTTCCTCCTCGGCCAAGATGGGCACAAGTTCCGTCGCGGATTTTTTTATGACAGTGGCGGTCTTTTCGTCGATGCCCGGCAATGCGCTGAGTTCGTCGATTTCAGCTTCCGCAACATCGGCTACGCTACGATACCCATCCGCAATGAGCACCTCGGCCAAAAGCTCGCCGACCCCTTCCACACGCACCAAATTTTTTCGAGCGGCAGCAACCTGCTCCTCGACCTCGGATTCACTTTTTATGTCTATGTTCCACCCGGTTAACTCGACGGCCAAACGCACGTTTTGGCCCTTTCGACCTATCGCAAGTGACAACTGGTCGTCGGGAACCACCACTTCCATCGAGTGGTTCTTTTCGTCAAGAATGACTTTCATGACCTCTGCCGGAGACAACGCGTGCACAACGTTGGTAGCGATGTTGTCGCTCCAGGGAACAATGTCGATCTTCTCGCCGCGCAACTCCTGCACCACGCCTTGCACCCGAGACCCCTTCATACCGACGCAAGCGCCGACCGGATCCACATCGGAGTCATTCGAGCGAACGGCTATTTTAGATCGGCTGCCCGGCTCGCGCGCAACGCTCTCGATGGTGACGATTCCTTCGTAAATTTCCGGCACTTCGGTCTCGAACAGTTTTGCCAAAAAAGCCGGGCTGGTACGACTTAAAACTACTTGCGGCCCGCGAGACTCGCGCTGTATCTCTATTATCAACGCTCTTATCCTGTCTCCCGGCCGGAAGCTTTCGCGCGGTATTTGTTCTTTATGAGAAAGCATCGCCTCGGTCTTGCCGAGATCAACGATCATATCCTTCCTCTCGAAACGACGGACAATACCGTAAACTATCTCCCCGAGTCGGTCTTTAAACTCCTCGTAGATGATGTCCTTTTCTGCGTCGCGGAGGCGCTGTATGATAACTTGTTTGGCAGTCTGCGCGGCTATGCGGCCCAGTTCGGTCGTGTCGAGCTTCAGACCCAAACTGTCACCGACCTGAGCTTCGGGATCGAGATGTCGAGCTTCTTCGAGAATTATATGGGTACTTTCATCCTCGATTTCATCCACCACTTCCTTGAACTCGAACAACTCTATTTCGGCTATTTCCTCGTTGAAATGGGCTTCGATATCCCGTTGCGGCCCGAATTTCTTCCTTGCAGCGTTCAGCATAGCGCCTTCAAGAGCCGCGATAATGATAGCGCGGTCTATTCCTTTGTCTTTGACCACCGCATCTATAACATGTCGGAGTTCAGGATCGGACATTTTACTTCTCTCCACCGATAAGTTCGCCTTGCAAATTCGCTTTTTTCACCACACCCCACGGAATCTTGTGGATACTTCCGTCTTTTTCCTCGACTACGAGCGATCCATCGACTGCACCTTGCAGGATGCCCCTGAATCGCCGCTTGCCATCGACAAATTCCCGGGTAACAACAAAAGCCGATTTGCCTGCAAATCGATCGCAATCCTCGATTTTACCGAGTGGGCGGTCCAGACCGGGGGAGGACACCTCAAGCCGGTACGAACCCGATATAATGTCCTCGACGTCAAGCAAAACGCCCACCTCTCTGTTCACCCGGGCAAGCTCGTCCAGCGTGATACCCATTGATCCCATTTTATCCACGTACAACCTTAGCACCCATCCTCCTTGCTCACGTAAGTACTCCACATGAACAAGTTCCTTGTCCATATCCTCCAGTACCGGTTCGACCAGGCTACGAACCGCATTTAGCACCTTTTGTACCTCAATCATAAATGATCGCCCCCCAGTATAAAAAAAGTGGGCTAAACCCACCTTTATAGCGACCTCACGACCATCCTATAAAGATTATAGTAGAATATAGAAAAAATTCTGAAAAATGCAACCAAGGACTATGAACCATCGAGATAGGAAACGCAAAAGAAACAGTTTACA
>Ga0180432_10008049_pt1 | contig 13264 bp, 6 predicted proteins | sample SS_ome_10_FD_132414 | JGI IMG/M metagenome (GOLD analysis project Ga0180432, IMG submission 132414) | Hypersaline lake sediment archaeal communities from the Salton Sea, California, USA - SS_1_MS_2 metaG | ecosystem: Environmental > Aquatic > Non-marine Saline and Alkaline > Hypersaline >...
CGGCGCCGCCTCCAGAGGAGGTCCATCGCAAGCGGCGCCGCTGGCTGGGGGCGGCAGTCGTCCTGCTCGCCGCCGTCGGCGTGGGCGCCCTGACGCAACTGCCGCCGCGGGACGAGAACAAGCCCAAGACAAGGCGGCCCCTGACGAATGTCGTCGTCCGCGAGGTCGTCGCGCGCGACCTGCCGGACACGATTGACCTGCCCGGCGTCGTGGAGCCCGACCGCACGGTGAGGGTACCGGCCCGCGTGAGCGGGACGCTGGTGGACGTCGTGTGCAGGGAGGGCCGGCCCTGCACCGAAGGCGCGAAGCTGATCGTCCTGGACGGCGAGCGATTGGCGGTGCAGCTTGCCCAGGCCGAAGCGCTGGTTAAACGCATGAGCGCGCAGATCGCCCAGGCCAAGGCCAACCGCGACCTGGCCAAGCTGGAGGTGGACACGGCGGCCACGCTGGTCCGGCAGGGCGCCGAGACGGACTTCACGCTCAAGCGGGCCACGGACGCCCTGAAGGCGGCCGAGGCGGGCATCAAGCAGGCCGAAGCGGGTTTGGCCGAGGCCGAGGCCGCCCGGAATGCGGTGAAGCTCGACCAGGGCTACACGACGATCTCCGCGCCCATCGACGGCGTCGTCGACGAAGTGCTGTTCGAGAAGGGCGAGTTGATCGCCGTGGGGCAGCCCGTGGTCAGGATAGTGGACGTCGCAAAGATGCGCGTTGTCGTGGACGTGCCCCAGCGGGACATTCGCTTCGTCGCACCCGGGCAAAAGCAGACCGTCCTGTCGGACTTCAGCGCCGGGCAGGACGGGCCGAGGCTGACCGGAACGGTGGACTACATCGGCAAGCTGGCCGACCCGGGGGCCAAGACCACGCGGGTGGAACTGCTGGTCGACAACGCCTCGGGGGACCTTCACAGCGGTCAGCCGGTCCGCGTTCGCCTGCACCGCCGCACCATCCCGCAGGCCATCATGGTGCCCCTGGAGGCCGTTATCCCGCTGGAAAACGGGCGGGCGGTGTACGTCGTTGACGCCGAGGGCAAGGCGCAGCGCCGCGACGTGGCCCTGGGCATCTGGCGGGGTCGCGAGGTGCAGATCCGCAGCGGGCTGCGGGCCGGGGACAGGCTGATCGTCGAGGGGCACCGTTACGTGGCCCAGGGCCAGCCGGTCAAGGTGGCCGAAGCCGCCGCGACATCGCGGCCGTCATCGCCCGTCGCCTCGAAGCCGCCGAGGCCATGACCCTCCGGGAGTGCACCCGTGCTGATATCCAACGCAGCCATACGGAACCGCACGACGGTCGGCGTGCTCATGCTGCTGATCGTCGTGGCCGGGGTGTTCAGCTACGCCACGCTCCCGCGTGAGAGCGAGCCGGACGTGGAAATACCGATCGTCATCATCACGACGACGTACGAGGGCGTCTCGCCGGAGGACGTCGAGTCGGCGGTGACGATCAAGATCGAGAACGAGCTGACCGGCCTCAAGGGCGTCAAGGAGATCCGCTCGACCAGCGCCGAGGGCCTCTCGACGATCACCGTCGAGTTCATGCCCGACGTGAATATCGACGACGCCATGCAGTACGTCCGCGACAAGGTCGACCAGGCCAAGCCCGAGCTTCCGGACGCGGCCGAAGAGCCGTTCATCAGGGAGGTCAACATCGCCGAGCTGCCGATCGTGATGGTGAACATCACCGGGGCGGTCTCGCTGGTGCGGCTCAAGGCCATCGCCGAGAGGCTCGAGGAGACGGTCGAGCAGAAGATCGACGGCGTGCTGAACGTGGACGTGCTCGGCGGGCTGGAGCGCGAGATTCGCGTGGAGATCGACCAGGACAAACTGGTGGCGTACGGGCTGTCGATTCCCGAGGTGCTCCAACTGATCCCGGCGGAGAACGTCAACATCTCCGCGGGCGGCCTGGAAACTGAAGGCGTCCGGTTCAACGTTCGCGTGCCGGCCGAGTTTGCCGAGCCCGAGGAGGTCGACCATCTCGTGCTGGCCCAGCGCAACGGCAAGCCGATCTACCTGCTGGACGTGGGGCGTGTGGCGGACACGTTCAAGGACCGGGCCAGCTTCGCCCGGCTGAACGGCCGATCCAGCGTCACCCTGAGCGTGCAGAAGCGGATCGGCGCCGACATCATTCCGATCGTTGACGGCGTGTCGGCCATCCTGGACCGTGCCCGCAACAAGATGCCCTTCGTCACGTTCGAAATCACGTACGACAAGAGCAATGACATCCGCATGATGGTCAGAGACCTGGAGAACAACATCCTCTCGGGCCTCGTGCTGGTGGTGACCGTCCTGGTCCTGTTCATGGGGTGGCGCAGCAGCATGATCGTGGCCCTGGCGATCCCGATGAGCATGCTCATCAGCTTCGCCGTCATCCAGGCCTTCGGGATGACGCTGAACATGGTGGTCCTGTTCAGCCTGATCCTGGCCCTCGGCATGCTCGTGGACAACGCCATCGTGATTGTCGAGAACATCTACCGGCACGTGGAGATGGGCTACGACAGGCTCCACGCGGCGATGAAGGGCACCGGCGAGGTGGCCTGGCCCGTCATTACCTCGACGGCGACGACGATAGCGGCTTTTGCGCCGATGCTGCTGTGGCCGGGCATCATGGGCGACTTCATGAAATACCTGCCCATGACGCTGATCGTCACGCTGAGCAGTTCGCTGTTCGTGGCGATGGTGATCACGCCGACGATCTGTTCGCTGGCCGCGGGGGGCCGGAAAGAGCGCCGCGCCGACCGCGAGGGGCCGGGCAAGCGGGTCTACCGCCGCTTCCTGGACATCACCCTGCACCATCGCGCCGCGACGGTCGCGCTGTCGGCGCTGCTGCTGGTGGGGATGGCGATCGTGTTCGGCAAATACAACCGCGGCATCGAGCTGTTCCCGGACATCGACCCGCGCGTCGGAATCGTCAGCGCCCGCTTCCCGCAAGGCACGAATATCCACCGCAGCAACGCGATGGCCATGCAGATCGAGTCGCGCACGGCGGGTATCGCGGACGACCTGAAGTACGCGGTGGCGAATGTCGGGTCGGGCGGCAGCGGGGGCGATCTGTTCGGCGGGGGGGGCAGCACCGGGCCGCACGTGGCCAACCTGACCCTCACGTTCCACGACTACAAGGACCGCAAGCGAAAGTCCGCCGACGCGCTCAAGGACCTTCGCCTGGCCGTGGCGGACCTCGCCGGAGCCGAGATCAAGGTCGAGAAGGCCCAGGAGGGCCCGCCGACCGGGGCGCCGGTGACGGTGCGCGTTATCGGGGAGGACTTCGCCACACTCCGTGACATCAGCAGGAAGGTCAAGGGCGCCGTCGCCGAGAACCCCAGCGTCATCAACCTCCGCAGCGACTTCGAGGCCGCCAGGCCGGAACTCGCCTTCCGGGTGGACCGCAGGCAGGCGGCCCTGCTCGGGGTCAATACCGCGGTGGTGGGCAACTTCCTCAAAACCGCCATCTTCGGACACGAGGTCGGCACGTACCGCCAGTTCAACGACGAGTACGACATCACCGTCCGATTGCCGGAACACCAGCGGGTGAACATCGAGGACATCCTTCGCCTCCGCGTGCCCACCGAGGGGGGCAAGGCCGTGCCGCTCAGTTCGCTCGGGACGTTTGCCTATACCGGCGGCCTGGGCACGATCAGCCGGCTCGACCAGAAGCGCGTGATCACCATCACGGGCGACAATGCCGAGAGCACCAACGCCGAGGCCGTCCGTAAGGACGTTCAGGCCAGGCTCGCTGCGCTGAACCTGCCGGACGGATACGAACTCCAGTTCGCCGGGGAGCAGGAAGAGATGGACAAGGCCATGACGTTCCTCAGCAAGGCGTACGTCATCGCCGTGCTCATCATCGTGATGGTCCTGGTGACCCAGTTCAACACGCTCTCGGTGCCGCTGATCATCATGACGACGGTCATCCTGAGCCTGATCGGCGTGCTGGCCGGGCTGCTGACCTGCGACATGCCGTTCGGCGTGATCATGACGGGCGTGGGCGTGATCAGCCTGGCCGGCGTCGTGGTCAATAACGCCATCGTCCTGCTGGACTACACCCGCCAGCTCCAGCGGCGGGGGCTGGCGCTGCTGGACGCCGCCGTCCAGGCCGGCGTGACCCGGCTGCGCCCGGTCCTCCTGACGGCCGCCACCACCATCCTCGGGCTGATCCCGATGGCCACGGGCGCGAGCTTCGACTTCCACACGATGTCGATGGCCTGGCGCAGCGAGTCGTCCCAGTGGTGGGCGTCGATGGCCGTGGCGGTCATCTTCGGCCTGGCCTTCGCCACCGTCTTGACCCTGGTGGTCGTCCCGAGCCTGTACGTCAGCCTGTACCGCGTGGGCGCCTGGTTCGGCCTGGGCGGCCTGCGAAAACCCGACGACGAGCCCAAACCGGCGGTCGAACTGGAAGACTACTGATTTCGGATTGCCGGTTGACGATTGACGATGTCGGGCGGCGCAGGCGGCCACGGCGGATTACTGTTGGACAGTGCCTCCCGCCGACCCGATGATGGAGCGCCAGCAACTGACTGGGGTCACCTGCCGGGCTTCGCCTCTTGGCGCCGGTCGTCGGGAGGGAGCCCCAGGACTACTGGCCGACCCAAAGGAGCGTTCCGCCATGCGCCGAACAATGGTCCTTCTCGCCGGCGCCTGCCTCGTTGTGTCGCCCGCTCCCGGCGAGACGTTCACCTTCACGGCGACGGACAACTGTCACGTCGGAAGTTACGTCAGCGAGCAGCGGATGAACGGGGGCAACGGCGCCGCGCGAGGGAAGATCAAGGGCGCCGAAGACTACGTGCTGGTGAACTTCGACCTGTCGGCGATTCGCGGCATGACGGTATCGCGTGCGCGGCTTCGCGTGGCCGACGCCGGGGCCGACCTGCTCCGCGTGGGCGTCTCGACGGTGGCCGCGCCCTGGACCGGCGGGAGGAATGCCCGGTTCGCCAAGGTGACCGACAACGGCGCCACCTGGGTGGCCGGCCGGTCGCCCGACACGCCCTGGGCGTGGTCCGGCAGCAGCCTGGCCCACGTCACGAACGGCCTGGGCGGCAGCCGCTCGTGCGTCGCCCGGGCGGTAAAGACCGGCGGATGGTACGAGATCGCCGTCGCCCCGCGCGTGGTCGAAGCCGCCGCCGGCGGAGACCAGCACGGGTTCTGCATCAGCGAACACGACGGGTGGCGGCGCTCGGCCAAGTGGCTCGGCACCCAGGCCGGGCGCGTGCACAACCCGTACATCTTCATGCGGGCCCAGCACGGCAAAGCGCCGGTGCTGACCGTCGAGGCCGCCCGTACCGACCGGACCGCCCCGTCGGCCCCGGGCGTGCGGACCGTCTGGCGGGACAATCTCCAGGTGGGCGAAGTGCTCCTGGAGATCACCGCCGGCGGCGACGACGGCCCCCGCGGGCGGGCGCTGTACTACGACGTCCGCGCCGACGGCAAACGCATGCCGGCCTGGATGATGTGCGAACCGGCTACCGCCGGGACCCGGCAGATCATGCGCCTGGCCGGCCTGGAGCCCGGCGCACAGGTGCGCGTCGAGATCGCCGCCGTAGACGAGGGAGGCAACCGATCGCCTTCGGCGACGACCACCGCACGTGTCACGCCGACATTCCAGGTTCCCAAGGCCGCCCCGCGATACACGCTGGGCAGCGGCGCCCCGGCGGCGAACGACGCCGTTCGTGTCTGGGCGTATCCGGATCTGCTGAAGGTCCATCCCGTTACGGGCAACCTGATGGAAGAGGGCGGCTACGGCAAACCGCGCGGGGGGGCATACCGCAACGGCAACGCCGTCTGGGACGGCCGGCGCAGGCGCATCGGCCTGACCGCCTGCCGCGACGAGTGGGTCGCGTTCCAACTGGCTGTCGAGAACCTGCGCCCGACGCCGCTGAAGGGCCTCACCGTCCGCTGGCAGGGCGACGAGGGCATCAAGGCCACGCTCTATCGCCAGTACTACGTCCGCCAGAACGGCAACTTCTATCCCGACCCGCTGGTGGATCTGGCACTGTCGAAGGGGGCCGTCGACATTCCGGCCGCGGACAATGCCGTCCCCGGCCAGAAGGTCCAGTCCATCTATGTGGACCTGCTGGTCGACCGCACCGCCCGTGTCGGCAGGCACACCGGCAGCGTGGTGGTCACCGCTCCGGGCGCACAGCCGATAACGCTGCCCGTCGGCGTCGACGTTTGCGACCACCAGCTCAGCCGGAAGATCAACTACGTCGTCGAGTTGAACCATTACTGCGGCTGGACGTATCAGTACGCCGGCGCCCGCGCCGGTCCGGACGGCACGAACGCGACGTTCCGGCGGGTCTTCTACGACTACCTGGCCACGGCCCACCAGAACCGCTGCACGTTCAACGGCGTCTACTACAGCCACAACGGGAATATAAAGCGGCCCGTGCCACAGGTTTCCGTCATTGGCGGACGGGCACGCATCACGGATTGGACGGCCTTCGACACCTGCTACGGGCCCCTGCTGGACGGCAGCGTTTTCAAGGGAAACCACCGTGCCGAACAGCCGCAAACACACCTCGGCCTGTGCTTCCACGAGGGCTGGCCCGCGCACATCAACGCCCCCGGCATGTACGAGCACGACCGGCGGAAGAACCCCTGCTACGAGCCGATGTTCTCCAGGGCCTTCGAGAACCGCGTGCTGTCGGTCGCCGCGGACTTCACAAAGCACTTCCGCGCCAAACGCTGGACCCGGACGCAACTGCAGCTCTATCTGAACAACAAGAGCCACTACAAGCGCCCCGACGGGAGCCTGGGGATCTGCTATTGGCGGCTGGACGAGCCGGTGTACTACGGGGACTTCGCGGCCGTGGCGTATCTGGGCGGGCTGTTCCGCCGCGGCATGGCCGACCGGGGTAACGTGCCGATCGTCTTCCGCGTCGACGTGTCCTACCCGATGTACCAGGGGCACACCCTCGACCGCACGATGGACCTGATCGTCGGGGGCGGACCCGGACAGCACGGAACGGTCATCGGGCGGAACGCCGACCGCTACGACGGCAGGCCCTTCCGCGACGGACCGCAGCTCGTGTGGGAGTATAGCGGGCTGTCGCGCCAGGACTGGCCGAACGTCCGCTACGCCGCCGCGCGCGTCGTGAGTTTCCTGGACGGGGCCGACGGGCACATACCCTGGCTGTGCGTCGGCGGGGCCGACGACTGGCATGCCCAAGGCAAGACGTCCTACACGCTCATGTACAACGGCCAGTCGAAGTACGCGCCCGTCAAGCGCCTCGGCGTGTATCCGTCGCTTCGGCTCAAGGCGTTTCGCCGCGGGCAGCAGGACGTCGAGCTGGTCCTGGCGGCCATCCGCAAGCACGGGCTGACGCGAGACCAGTTCCGCCGAGCCGTCGCGCCGCTGGCTGACTACCGCGGCATGACGTGGCGCGCCTATCCCGGCGACGCCGGCGTGACGCGGGTGGAGGTGGACCACGTGCGCCTCGAAGCCACCCGACAGGTCGCGCGGCGCATGCTCGGCGGGCCCGAGCCGTTCACGGGCACACAGTCCCCGCCCAAAGCGGCGTTCGGCGCGGACCGCGGCGAGCCGGCCCAGAAGCTTCCGACCCCTGCGACCGGCGGCAAGACCCGCGCACGCCTTCAGAAGCTCGTCACGACCCGCCCGGCGTGGGCCGATGCCGCCGCACGCATCCACAAACGGTTTCGCGGCAAGGCGGGCACCTGGGCCTGCCTCGGCGATTCCATCACCTACTCCCGGGCCTTCGCCGTGCCAATCACTTACAAGAAACACCCCGACAACCTCCTGTACGACCATCGCCGGCGGATCACCGAATCCATCCGCAACCGCGGGCAGAAGTACGGCTGCTACTCGGGCTGGACCAGCGGGAATCTGCTTCGCGCCGTGCCCGGCGTCCTCAGGACGTACAAGCCCGAGTTGGCCGTGGTGATGATCGGCACGAACGACGTGGGGCGCAACTGGAACGCCGCGACGTACGAGCGGAACCTTCGTGCGATCGTAAAAGCCTGCCACGACGTTGGCTGCATCGTGGTCCTGACGACGATTCCCCCGCGACGCGGACGTATGGAGAACGTCGCCCAGTGCAACCGGGTGATCCACAAGCTGGCCGACGAGTTGAAAATGCCCCTGATCGAGTACTTCGAGACGATCATGGCTGAGTCCGGCGGCACGTGGGACGGGACCTTCATCAGCCGCGACGGCGTCCACCCCAACACCGCACAGCCGCGCGGGTTCTACACCTGGGGCTCCGGCAAGGGCGGCTACGAACTGCGAAACACCCTCACCGTCTATATGCTCGCCGCCGTCATGCGCCACACGCCCCTGGCAAAACACTGATCCCGGAACGCGGGGCGGGACGGGGAACAACTCGTCAGGCGGGGCGTCAGACTACTGGTGCCGCCACGCGGGGCCGCGGGGCGTGCTTTCGATGAGGAGAAGCCGCCATGAAGGTTGTGCTGATCGGGCCGGAACTCGAAGAGAACCTCGCGCTGCGCTACATCCACGCCAGCGTCGTCCGTGCCGGGCACGAGGCGAGGATCTTCGACTTCCATGACGTGTGGCAGATACCGGCCCTGGCCGCGGAGATCGTTGGATATCGGCCCGACGTCGTGGGGCTTTCGATGGTCTTCACCGCCAGGGCGCGTGAGTACCTGGAGCTGGCCTGCGCGCTCCGCGCCGGCGGGTTGGCCGGGCATATCACTGCCGGCGGGCACTTCGCGTCGTTCCACGCCGAGCAGTTGATCCGGGAGTTTGACACGCTGGACTCCGTCCTGCACGGCGAAGGCGAGCAGGCCATGGTGGACCTGGCCCGCGCGCTGGACCGCCCCTGGGAGGTCCCGGGCATCACCTGCCGCGACCCGGACGCCCGGATCGTCCACACGCCGCAGCGCAAGCCGCTGGATGACCTGGACGTACTGCCCTTCCCGTCACGTCCGGCCAGCTTCCACCGGTACTTCGATCTGCCGATCGCCAACATCCTCGCCGGGCGGGGGTGTTTCGCCAACTGCGCTTTCTGTTCGATCAACGCCTGGCACCGGAAGATCGGCGGCAAGCGGTTCCGCCAGCGGAGCGTCGCGAACCTGGCCCGCGAGATGGCCGGGCTGTACCATCAACGCGGGATCAGGCTCTTCAACTTTCACGATGACAACTTCTTTCTGCCCGAGGCCAGGCGGAACATCCAGCGGTTCACCGCACTGAAACGGGAGCTGGACTGCCACGGCGTCGGCAAGATCGGTATCCAGGTCAAGGCGCGGCCCGACAGCATCGAGCCCGAGACCGTCGCGGCACTGAAGGAACTCGGCCTGTACCGCGTGTTCCTGGGCGTCGAGTCCAATGCCGTCGCGGGCCTGAAGGCCCTCGGTAGGGGCATCACCCGGCGGCAGAACCACGAGGCGCTTCGGCTGCTGAAGGACACGGACGTGCACGTCACGTTCAACCTGCTGATGTTCGAGCCGGACTGCACGATCGGCGACCTGCGCGACAACATCCGCTTCATCGCCGAACAGGCCGACGTCCCGCTGAACTTCTGCCGAACCGAGGTCTACAGCGGCACGGCCCTCGAACGGCGCCTCCGCCGGCAGGGCCGCCTGCTGGGGGACTACTTCGGCTATGCCTACCGCATCGCCGACGAGCGGTCTCAACTGGCCTACGAGATCTTCCGCGAGGTCTTCACGCCGCGGAACTTCGAGCTTTCCGGCATGAACCTGATGGCGATGACGCTGGACTTCGATTTCCACGTGCTGAAGCATTTCTATCCGGCCCGGGCCGATGCCGCCCTGAGGAAGAAGATCGCGTCGTGGATTCGCCGGCTGAACGGCAACAGCGCGGACCTTCTGGAGGCGATCTGCCGGTTCGCCGAGGTCGCCGACCCCGCCCAGGCTGCCGACGTCGCCGACGTCACCCAATCGCTCTGCGATGCCCGCGCCAGGTTTGACAAGAAGCTCGACCGCCAGGCGGACGTGCTCCTTGCGATGATGCACTCCCGAGGCGGGCAGCAGGCACGCCCCGGCGACAAGGGGCTGGGACGCGTCGTCTCCACCGCGGCGGCTGCGGTCATGGTCTCGGCCGTGAACTGCCCAACCGCCGGCCAGCGCCGGACCGAGCCCACCGAACCCGCGCCCTGGCCTGTCAAGCCTGTCAAGCCCGGGATAGAGGTGTGCGAGATGGTGGCCCAGCCTCTCGACCAACCCGGCAAACCGGTGATACGGGTAACCACTCGCCCCGCGGCACCGCCCAAACCGACCACGCGACCGATCACCAGGCCCACGACGCGACCCACAACGAGGCCGACCACGCGCCCGACCACCCGACCGGCTGTCAGGCTTCTCACCGCCAAACAAGTCAAGGCCGTCCAGGATCACATCGCGACGAAGTACACGCTGCACCTTTGGCTGCTCGGCTCGCAGCACAGAATGACGGGCAAGACCGTATCGACCCGGCTGGAGATCGCCCCGAACGGCACGGTGCGGCACGTGAAGATCGCCCTGCCCAAGAAGGAATCCCCCGCCTTTCAGAAGGCCCTGACCGCCGTCATTAAACAGTGGCAGCTTCCGAAGATGAAGCGCCCCGGCGCCTGCACGCTGGTGCTGACCTTCCCCAAGGGCCGCGGTATCCCGTTTCCGGCCCCCTGCGAAATGGCCCCCCGCGGGCGCCCGCACTTTCACGAGAGGACCTCCAGGCCCAAGCCCTGAGAAGAACGGGCAGGGGATCGTAACCGGCGCCCGGCAGCCGGGAGGTCGCACCGCGCCGCTCGCTCGCCCTTGCCGACTCCGCTCGAGCCCCTCACCGTCGGTCCTGCATTCCACCCGTCAACGGTGAACGCGCCATGCACGCCGTACGCGAACCTGAGAGGCTTGGCTAACCCGCTCGGCCGACCGGTCTTGCGGTTGGCCAGCTTCCCGGCGTCCGACACGTTGACGAGCCTGTTGTTCTCCACCGCCGCGGAGTAGCTCTGGCTGTTGCGGAACAGCGGCCGGGCCTGACCCTTGCACTCGATCACGTTGTCCCGGATCGCAATCGTCTTGAAGTCGCGCCTGCGATGGAGCCCGAACAGCCCCGGCGGGCATGACGAGTATACCCCCGGAGGCCCGAACGTGACATGTTCCATGTTACACAGGTTTCCACTTTTCGCGCAAACGTGCACGGCAAACCGCTGGAGAACCCAACATAAAACATTATCATATAGTAAGTTACATAACATCCCATTCGGCACGAGTCGGTTGCACTCTCTTGAAGTGGAACATTGCGAAACCCATAAGTTGTGTATAATCACCAACGGCTCGTTGATTGGCTAACCGGTAAACGGGTGAACGGGTCTGGCCGAAGCGGGTTGCGCTGCGCAGCCGTCCTGTCGCACGCGCGGCCTTGTCCCGCGTCGTCGCTTTCCCGCCCCGCCCGCGGTCGGTGGTCTCGGCTGCCGGTCAGGGGTTGGGGGGCATCGGTCAGACGAACCGACGCCCGATCCGCCCAAGGCACCATCAGGCCGGAACCTCACCGAAGCCGGATGTCGCAGCGTCAGCGCCCTGCGCACCATTGGCATAGAAAACGCCCCGGTCCGCGAGGGGCCGGGGCGTGTGTTGCGTGTAGTTGTCCGGCATCATCTACATCCAGCCGCGTCGGCGCCCCGACGGGACGTTCCGCTTGCGGACGTACCCGCCCAGGCCAGCAACGCTCATCCCGACGGCCAGCATCGTCATCGGCTCGGGGATCGGGGCTTGCGCCTGCGTGATGACCAGTTGCGGGCCGGTGCCGGACTCCTGGGAGTGGAAGTCCTTGAACGTCAGCGTGAAGGGTTCTGAGCCGCGAATGCTGAAGCCGTGGAATTCCGCCGGGTTGGCCCCGCCCGTCTGCCAGGCCTGGAGCACGGACGTGACGTCGACCTCGTAGTACGCGCCCGCTACGGGCGGATCGGGCAGGAAGCCGCCGTCGATCTGGGCGCCGACTGCCTGGTTGAACGGCACGGTGGCGGCGGTCCAGGGGCTTGTGATCTGGCGCAGGAACGCGTTGCCGTACTGGTCTTCGTTTCCGGTGAACCGGACGCGAAAGGTCGCGTCGAGGATGTTGGCGGCGGGATCGGCAAGGTCGGTCAGGTCGAAATGGACGAACGCCCGCTGATCGTTGTTCGGACTGCCCACCGTGCCGACCCTCAGGACCACCCCGCCGTTCCAGGGACCGGCTCCGGCCGTTCGATGCACGTCGTAGTCCGCCACGACGGTCGTCACGAGACTGCCCTGTACCGGACTGCACCACGACGCCAGGCACGCCGCCAAAACGCACGCACCGAGTAGGATTCGACTTCGCATGCTACACCCGCCTCTCTTATCAAGGCACCTCTGCCGCAGCACCCGGATTTCCCAGATAGCCTCCAGTTCGCGACCTCCACGAACTGATTGAATGCAATGAGTCTAAGTGATCTTGAAGGCCCTGTCAAGAAGAATCTCCCTCAGACTAAGGGGTTTTTTCAGGCCGATCACGGGGCAGGATTGGACAGGCGTGCAGAACCTCTGCGTGACGATGAACGGAGCAGTTCGCGCGGCAGCCTCGTGGGACGTCAGGTAGGTTTACGTACACGGTCTTCCCGTTGCACATGCCATCCGTACCGACGATGTTGCCGCCCGGTAGCCCCAACGCAAGCGCCCGCGGAGGCAGTGGTCCAGCAGGAGCATAGAAACGCTGGGTGCGTGTGGTTGCGTGGTGTGCATCTACCGCCGTCTTCGGCGAAGGGCGACGAGGTTGCCGAGGGCGAGCAGGCTCAGCGTGGCCGGCTCGGGCACGATGCGAATGGAGAAGTCGACGGTACTTGCGTGAACGAAGGTAACCCCGGCCCGAAACTCGTTCGGATCCCCCGGGACAGGGTCGATGCCCTGAAGAGTGAACTTGCTGACGCCATCAGGAAGGAAATCCGTGAAGAAGAACTCGTCCCCCGCCGCAAGAGGCTGCGACAGACCGTCAAAAACCACCTCGAACTCGTCATCAACGAGAATCCCTGCCGGTATGATGATCGAGGCGAAGTTCGGGCCGTTGAGACTGATGACTTCAAAGTCATATGCGGTGTTGACAGGCGCGTTGACGAAGGCGGGATGATCAATGCCCAGTCCGTCCTGGCCGAGATCGGTGACGGAGTATTCGAGCCGGCCGTTGCTCTGAGAGACATAGTTCCGAGGAATCGTCAGGACGGTGGCCTGTACTTTCGCGGTAACACTTCACTAACGTGCAATGAGTAGCGTCGAAAAAACTTTTCAGATTCCGATTATTCCGATTTGCGCCAGGCGACTTTTTCGTGTATGCAGGGGGTATGGACTGTGAAATC
>Ga0180432_10008050_pt1 | contig 13263 bp, 10 predicted proteins | sample SS_ome_10_FD_132414 | JGI IMG/M metagenome (GOLD analysis project Ga0180432, IMG submission 132414) | Hypersaline lake sediment archaeal communities from the Salton Sea, California, USA - SS_1_MS_2 metaG | ecosystem: Environmental > Aquatic > Non-marine Saline and Alkaline > Hypersaline >...
CTGTAAATAAGTGCCGCTCCTAAGCCGACCCAGACAAACCACGATGCAAAAAAGAAACCGACACTTATGTCATTGCCTTCAAAAGTTGTGATAAACTCACGGAAGAGCAGGGTCTGTGCAGCGATAGTGAACAGGCCATAACAAAATATCAGGAGACGACGGGCAAATCTCATTTTTCGTCCTCACCGAAAACGACGGCCTGGAATACCATAAATTCAGCGCCGCCTTTCCAGGCATCCGCAGGTAGTCCGGCTTTTAGAGACAACTGAGTGAGCATTTGGTTGAGGTCCCAGCCCTGTTCCGGGGCGACCTGAGGCAGAAAAACGGCGGAGCGGCCATTCTTTCTCAAAACTACGCCGTCAATGCCAACTTTAATGTCATTTGGTGAAGCTACAGGTTCAGGTATTGTGAGTGCAGATATTTCAATTGTAATATCATTACATTCAGCCTGCGTCACCGGAAGAAAACGTCTGTCGTTGAAGGCTGCATTAACTGCGTTGGTGATGACCGAAGAGCACAAAGGCCGTTGTGGAAAGATGTCACCTATACATCCTCTAAGAGCAGGATTTTGAGGGCCGGAGACTTTGTTGGGGTCGGGGGCTTTTTTGAGCGTTACAAATGCCGCACGGGGCACTTTCATCGTATCGTTGATTGTAAGGCCCAATTCGGAAGCCTGTGGAAACCGCCGGTTTTGGAGGGCGTAAATTATTGATTTGCGGGCCAAAGTTAAAAGCTGTTTTTTATCTTCGTCAGTTAATTCGGAGGTTTTTGTCTGTGGTTGTATTTGCGGGTGTTTTTGCCAGGAGCCAGAAAAGGCGGCCGAGAGGTAACTTACCGAGTTGGTGAAGTCGCCGGTGAGTTGGCCGGAAGTTGTATACTCAACCAGAGTAGCCTTAGCGTCATTGCCTAACATAGAGAGTAATATCGCTATTGGAATAGCCCCACATATTGTTGCGCCGGTTTTCTGCTTATACTCCAGGAAGCCCTTGCTATCTGAGGCGGCGATATACTCATACGCACCCATATCAAGTTTGCGAATTTGTTCGGCTATGTTTTGCTTAAAAGGTGCATAGCCGAAGTTTGGGCCGAAATGGACAAAATCCGAACTCGCAATCACAAGGGTTTCATCATCAACTAAACTACTCAGGACGGCGGCGGCCTTGTTAATTGTTTGCAATGAGCAACCGCCTGCCACAATGGGTACAAGCTTAAAGTTCTGTTGTTGGAACTGCAGCAAGGGCAGCTCTATCTGGACGCTGTGTTCGTCTTTGTGCGCCTGCGGTACGTTCCGGAACATAGGAAATTTGAGCAGTTCATTGATAAAATCGCTATCGAGGAGGATTTGTCCCAGAGGGGTTTGGTAATGGGTTACGCGTGGGACACTTAGAAGCTCTTCAAGATACGTACGATGACTTGGGCCGATGATAACAATGCGTTTGTATTTTTTGCCGGTGGTTTTAAGAGCTGAAGCTGCTGTCCGGCCGGAATATTGGTAACCGGCGTGTGGGAGAATCAAGGCAATAACGTTATTTATGGGTTGAACCTGAGCTTTGTCGAAGAAGCCCTTGATTTGCTCCGTCAGTTTCCGGGCATCGGCGGTGTACCATCTGCCGGGAAGGGATGAATTAAGAACGATTTTGGGAGGCTTTGGTTTCTGAGGTTCGGTTGTTTTGTTTGGCTCTTCTGCTTCTTTGAATTCTGCAATAGTGTTCGTGGCTTTTGGAGTCTCTTTGGCCGAATCAGGAGTTTTTCGGGAGCATCCCTGGATTTGGAATGCGGAGAAAATAAGCATTGACATCAGGATGAAACAGGACAGATGCCTTTTTGTGGATGGACTGCTGATTTGTTTGTTCATATCAACCGCTCCATTTACTTTGCTTATTAATATTTTTCAAAGTTGCCATAGGGCCGGGATACTTTTTAAGTCGCACAGCACGAATAAATTTACGCGGCACAGCTTTTTTAGCCAGAGCCACAATGCCAAGTAAACCTGCAGAGACTGCCTTTATTAGTTGCTCAATAAATTTTCGGCGTGTCATTTCCAAACTCCATATATTTCTTTGTTACAATCGGGGCAGCGGCCGTCTTGGAGGCGGTTTTGCAGAATAGTGTAGCCGCTGCGTTCGATAAGCAAGACTTTGCAGGACGGGCAATAGGTATTCTGGCCTCGTTCTGAACGGATATTGCCAATATAGACGTAATCGAGTCCTTCGCCCATAGCGATTTCGCGGGCCATATCCAGTGTCTTTTCAGAAGTTGACGGCAGATGGCGCATCTTGTAATGTGGGAAGAATCGTGAGAAGTGCAAAGGCGTTTCGGCGCCGAGGTTTGCTTTGACCCAGTGTGCGAGCTGTCGTATCTGCTCAGGCTTATCATTCAGTGTTGGAATAATCAGGTTGGTAACTTCAACCAAGACACCTTCGGCCTTTGCTGAAATCATGGCATTTTGCACTGGTTTTAATGTCGCTGAACAAACACTACGGTAGAAATCATCGGTCATACCTTTTAAATCTATGTTGGCTGCATCGATATATTGCAGCAGGTGTTTCCAGGGCTGCGGGTTTATGTAACCGGCTGTTACAAGGACGCTGCGTATATTTTCCTTAGCCGCCAGTTTTGCGGTATCGTAAGTGTATTCATAAAATATAATCGGGTCACTATATGTATATGCCAGCGAAGGGCAACGGAGATATTTGGCTAATTCCACAAGTTTTTGAGGCGGATAAAATGCCGCCTCGACATCTTCGGGATTGGTCTGTGATATTTCCCAGTTCTGGCAGTTTTTGCAATGAAGATTGCAGCCGACGGTTGCTATCGAGAGAATCGATGTGCCGGGCAAAAAATGGAAAAGGGGTTTTTTTTCGACAGGGTCGGGATTGATAGAGCAGGGGAAGCTATGAACCACCGTTTTCAATACACCATCGATATTGACTCTTACACGACACTCGCCGCTTTGGCCGGGCTCAATTATGCAAATTTTGGGACATAAGTCGCACTGGACCTTCACTTTCAAGCCTTTCTTTTCATAGCATATCTAACAGAACACTTAAAACAACGCGCTATATTCTTTTATACAATTATAACAAATTCTCAGGAATGTTTGTAAAGTGAAAACACGAACGCTAAATTAAATGAGTATGCCGGCGATTGCAGCGGTCATAAAAGCCGCTAATGAGCCGCCGAGCATTGCCCGTAAGCCGAGCTTTGCGAAATCTTTCCTGCGGGCGGGCACCAGAGCCGCATATCCGCCAATCAGAATAGCGATTGAGCCGAAATTTGCAAATCCGCAGAGGGCGTAGGTTGCAATTGTGAAAGACCTTTGCGAAATCCCTTCCTGTAACTTGACCAGGTCAATGTAAGCCACAAACTCGTTTAAGATGGTCTTTTTGCCGAGAAGCATACCGACGGTATCTGCATCCTTCCACTCGACACCCATAACCCAGGCAAGAGGCGCACACAACCAGCCAAGCATTCGTTCCAGGGTAAGAGGTGCGTCTAACACATCCGGTAGTAATGACAACAACCAGTTGAATAAGGCGACAAACGCTATGAAACAGATGAGCATTGCGGCTATGTTGATTGCCAGCTTTGTTCCATCCGAGGCGCCGCGGCAAGCGGCATCGAGAATGTTGACATCCTGTTTGGGGATTTCGACTTTAATAATTCCTTTAGTCAGAGATTTTTCAGTTTCCGGCAGTATAATTTTTGCAATGACCAGTGCGGCCGGCGCTGAAATGATTGATGCGGTCAAGAGGTGGCCGGGGTCTGCCCCAAGGCCTGCGTAGGCGGCTAAAGTAGCACCGGAGATAGTTGCCATACCGCCTGTCATCAGTGCCATCAATTCCGAACGAGTCATTGTCCTGATATAGGGCTGAATGACAAGCGGGGCCTCGGCCATTCCAACAAAGACATTCGCCGCAGTGGCAAGAGACTCGGAACCTGAGACATCCATAATGTATAGCATCACTTTGGCCATAAACTCGACGACCTTCTGCAATACGCCAAGGTAGAAAAGCACGGCCATTAAGGACGATACGAAAACTATGGTTGGGAGTACCGAAAAGGCAAAGAAGTGCTCCTTGAAGTCGGAGCCGAAAACGAATTCTGCGCCGGCATCTGAAAATCCCACGACCTGCGTGACGGCAATGCGGACATAAGAAAAAATCATCCGGCCGGGGGATGTCCATAAAATTAAAGCAGCAAGAATGAACTGAAGCACAATGCCGCTTAGAATCAGCCGAAAGTTCATCCGCCTGCGGTCAGCCGACAATGCCCACGCCAGCAGGAGCATTACCACAAGTCCAATTAAACTGACAAGGCGCTGCATATAAGATTAATCCTTTCTTAATATGCTTTTTCAGTCTGTAAAAAATGAACTTATTATTCATATCGGTATTCTCGTCGATTCTTCTGCAACAATAGGTGTTCTGGTTGCTGTACATATTGGAGCTATCACCGGGAGAACAAATTGCAAATATTCGGTTGATTCTGCAGGTTTTGTCTTTGATGAGGCAAAAATACCAGCTATAATTCAATGAAGGTCGTAAGCAAAAGTAGTATTTTGCGCCTGTAGCTCAATTGGATAGAGCGTCGGTCTACGGAACCGAAGGTTAGGGGTTCGAGCCCTCTCAGGCGTGTGGCATGCTGAGAAGTTATAAGGAGTTGAATATATGCCGGAAGAACTAATAGGGATAATAGGCGGGACGGGCTTAGGCGATGAACTGGCCCGGCATATGGCAGATGTTCAGTTTGAGGATGTCGAGACACCGTTCGGTAAGCCAAGCGCAAGTATTATGGTCGGCAGGATGGGACAAAAAAAAATAGCGTTTTTGAACCGGCACGGCCAGGGACATAAACTTTCGCCAGGCGAGGTACCGTTTGCCGCTAATATTTTTGCGATGAAAGAACTCGGCGTCCATACAATCATAGCGAGCGGAGCGGTAGGGTCGCTTCGGGAAGAAATCGCACCGGGTGATTTGGTCATCGTTGACCAGCTTATCGATAAAACGTTCAAACGACAAAACACATTCTTTAGCGGGTATGGTGCGGTGCACTGCGAGATGGGCCAGCCTGTTTGCCGGCGACTTACGAAGGTGCTCGTCGAGACAGCTAAAAACATCGATGTAAAAACCCATCCCAAGGGCACCTATGTCTGTATGGAAGGGCCGCAATTTTCCACCTGCGCAGAATCTTTAATGCACCAAAGCTGGGGCGGTGATTTGATTGGGATGACGGCTATGCCGGAAGCAAAACTGGCCAGAGAGGCACAGATATGCTACGTATTAATTGCATTAGCCAGTGATTACGACTGCTGGCGGTCACACGAGGAAGCAAAAGATAAACAAACACTGCTGCGTGAAATAATCGGAAATTTGCAGATGGCAACAGAGAATTGTCTGAAACTTATCGAGGCGGTTCTGGAAAGTGAAAGCGAGTTTGCCAGCGATGATTGCTATTGTAGAAAGAGCCTTGAGTTGGCTGTCTGGACAGACCAAAGCCAAATTGAGGAGTTCGATAAAGAAAAATTAAAAGTGCTTTTTGAATAGCCCAGGTCATTGACAATAAACGAAGCTTTGATATAGTATGTGTCAAGACGTATTGGTTTTAGAAAGGTCACTAAATTTGAAAGGATAGTCAAAATGAAAAGACCGGTAGTGAAGACAATCGTTTTAGCAATTAGTATTGTATTTGTTGTTACATTGATTTATGGCTGCAAAGAACAAATTCCGGAAGATACGAAATTGCTTTTGAGAAAAAGCAGGTTAATTGCTACTGAAAATACACAACTCAAGAAGGAATTAGCAACGAGTCAAGAGACAATAGAAAAGCTAAAAGGGCAGATTGAAGAATATCAGGTAAGAACTAAAAAATTGGAGGAGGCGATAAGAGAGAATTCTGCTGAATTAGTAGAAACAGCTTTCAAGGGCCTTAGTGAAGACACTTTTGAGCTGACAGCGGAAAATATGGCACTCAAGGCAGAAATAGAGGAGCTTAAGAAAGAACTCGAATCCTTAAAGCAACCTCATCCCTAACCCTTTGTGAGCTGCTGTTAATCAGTGTGTGGGCAGAGTTTGTGAGCAGCCTTTACACAATCCGGTAGTTTTTTGCCGGGGTAATGTTTTTGCATTGCTGCTGCAACAAAGCCTACAAACATAGGTTGTGGATTTAGCGGTCTCGAAGTCAAACAGGGATGTGCCTGGGTACCGATGAAGAAGGGGTGGGACGGAATTTCCAGTATCTGCATTATAGGCTGATTGGGGGCTTTACCGGAAAACACCAAACCGGCCTTTTCCAGCGGCTCAATATACCGGGGGTCAACCTCGTAACGATGCCTAAAACGCATTCTGACAGAATCAGTTCTGCCGAATAGCTTCCATGCGAGGGTCTGTGGTTTTAATTCTATATCCTTTCCGCCAAGCCGCATATTTCCCCCGAGACCTTCAATTTTTTTCTGCTCCGGTAGTATATCAATTACCGGCTCGGCACAATCCGGTTCAAGCTCTGTGCTGTTGGCTTTTTTAAGTCCACAAACATTGCGAGCAAATTCTATAACAGCCATTTGAAAGCCAAAACATAATCCTAAATAAGGTAAATTGTTTTCTCTTGCGTATTTTATGCAGGATATTTTTCCTTCCGCTCCGCGTGTACCAAATCCACCGGGGACAATTATGCCGTCAACGCCGTTGAGATGCTCAGCAACATTTTCATCATTGATATTGGTTGTTTCAATCCATTTGATTTTGACTTTGCAGCCAAGGAGAATACCCGTATGTTCAAGAGCGTTGATGATTGATGCGTAGCTGTCTCTTACGGATGTGTATTTGCCCGTGATGCCGATGGTTATCTGGTGGTCAGAGGTGTCGATTTTGTCGGTGAAGTCGCACCATTTTGCCCAGGCCTTTCTTTCGTGCCTCAGGTCGATTCTGTCCTCGATTTTCAGCAGTCTGATGACCTCAAAATCAAGCCCACCTTCTCTGAGCATAGCCGGTATCATATAAATGCTGGCGGTATCAGGTAGACTTATGACCCTTTTGAAAGGGACATTGCTGTATATGCTTATTTTCTGCCGAGCTTTTTCATTAACAGGACTGGCCGCCCTGCAGGCAATGATATCCGGTTGAATACCGCACTGCATAAGCTGTTTTATGCCTAACTGGGCGGGCTTTGACTTCTGCTCGCCAAGGGTTTTGGGTTCTGGAATATATGTAAGAGCCACAAAGCAGCAACTATTGGAACCTTCCTCATAAGCGAGTTCACGTATCGCCTCGATGTAATATGCGTTTTCCAAATCGCCGACCGTGCCGCCAATCTCGACAAATACAATATCAGCATCGGTTTTGACAGCCAATTCCCGCAGTTTTAGTTTGACCTCTCCGGTAACGTGGGGAATCATCTGAACGTCCCTGCCGAGGTAGCCGCCGTGACGTTCTTTGTGCAGAACCGAGCTGAAGATTTGTCTGCTTGTAGCGAAATTGTCTTTGCTCAGCCGCTGGTTGAGCATCCTTTCATAGGTGCCCAAATCCATATCGCATTCCATGCCGTCATCGAGAACAAACACCTCGCCGTGGCGAAAAGGGTTAAGCGTGCCGGAATCTATGTTCAGGTAGCCCTCAAGCTTAATCGGTGCGACTTTAAGGCCCTTGTCCTGACAGAGCATAGCCAGACAGGATGAAAATATCCCTTTACCCAGGCCGCTCATTACAGTGCCCGAGACAATGACATAACGGGTTTTCCCCTTTTTGTAGCCATTGGGTATGGGCGAGAAAAATTCGCTGTCTGCCGAAATGTTATTGGTCGATGCTAATAAATCATTATCTTTTGACATTAGCTTTACCTTTTTTATTAAACCTAAGATTAAACTGATTTTATCTTTTTATACCTTTTCATAAATTCGGCGTATTGCTCTGGTGTATCTATGCCGTCACAGGTATGTGCGACCTTGCCGACCAATATCGAGTACCCATTCTCGATGGCCCGCAACTGTTCGAGTTTTTCGATTTTTTCCAGCCTGCTCTGCGGCAAAGCGGTAATTTTCAATAGAAATTCCTTGCGATAAGCATAAATTCCGATATGTCGTAAATACTGTCGAGTTTCGCCGATACCGGATTTTTCCCGGTCGTAGGGGATAGGAGCCCGCGAGAAATAAATCGCCCTGCCGTTGCAATCGGTGATGACCTTTACGATGTTAGCATCGACAATCTGCTGAGTGTTCTGGAAATCAGCGGCGAGTGTGGCCATCGGGCAGTCGGGATTGTCTATAAGCAGTTGGGCGAGGAGGTCAATATTTTGCGGGTCAATTTCCGGCTCGTCAGCCTGGAGGTTGACCACAATATCAACGTCTATATCGGCAACGGCTTCGGCGATTCGGTCGGTGCCGCTTTTGTGCTCGGTCGAGGTCAGAACACATTCGGCGCCAAACGTACCGGCAGCAGTAAGAATCCTTTCATCGTCGGCAGCTATTATGACCTTTTGAGGTAATTTTGCCAGGCAGGCCTGCTCCCAGGTATGCTGGATGAGAAATTTGCCGGTATCTTTGGCGAGAACTTTACCGGCGAATCTTGTAGAGCCGTAACGAGCTGGAATACAAGCTAAAACTTTCACTCTTTGTTAAACCTTCCCGCCAGCAGTTTTTTGGCCGAGTATGTGGTAAAGATTAACAGGGAAAACTATTGCTGCAGGAATAATACAGCAAAAGCAAATCCAACTGGGCTCTTATGGTAAGAACAAACCTGTGGTTTGTCAACAGGGTAAAATAGTTTCTTTTTGAAAAAAGTTGCAAATTCGCGTCACATTACCGGATGAGCCGTGTGGGCGTCTATTTGAGCCGACGACAGTGGTGTCGGGAAAATATTAGCAATTACGGGCTTGCAATATTGAGCAAAGTAGATATACTTGCCAGCCAAGCGGTTTTTGATAGGGCATTTTATTACATGCCCCTTAATTCAAAGTTCTTCTGGTGGAATCATTGGCCGGTTTCTCAACTACCGAATGATGGACGCATTGCAGAATATCCAGATCGTCCCGCGCATAGTTTTACATCCACTCAGGATTGTGCCCCCTATGAAACCACAAAAAACTCTATTACAAAGATTATGCTTTGTGGGCTTACAGATAAGAAAATCGAAGAGCTTATCCCGTTGGGCAGAAGTTGGTGCAAACCGCCTGAATTAAAAATCTTGGCAGGTAAATTTGTTGATAACGGATTTGACCAGACACAAAAAGCTTATCTGGTCAACTGTATATCATCTTCTACAATGAAATTAACCCTATCATCAAATGAACTCTCTCCCATAGTCAATCCGGCCTTTGTAATTAAGGATTGGGGGCCGGTAATTCCGGCTCTGAAGGTTAATGGTAGTAAAGGAAAAGACTTTCGTTTTGGATACAATCACAGAATTGATGGAACCGATTTGGTCATATGGATAAAAATCAAGTCAGTAAGCCCAATCAATATCGAGTTTTCACCAGTAAAGTAATGAAAGTAAACTATTTAATATAAAAAATACTCGTCCTGTATAGTTTTACCGGTGATAGATGATTGACAGAAGTGCGGGGAAAGTATAAGTTTAATCCAACCGGGTGAAAGGCGTACCCGGGGGCGAAAAGCGGTAATTTACAAAATAAAAAGAAAGGGTATTAAGATGAGACTGAAGGGAATTATTTTATTGTTGTTGGTTGTTTTGACTGCTTCTGCGGCTTTTGGGGATGATTTCCGGGCTTATTATACCAAGCTGGATTCGGGCCAGGAGTTCGAGAAATACACCCGTACCGGTCCTTATGCGGATGTGGTGGTTGAAGTGGGTCAGGGTCAGCTTATATTCTGGCGTGCCAGCAGTTATCTGCCCCACTGGAAGACAGAGAGGGGGAGCTGGTATCTCGATGAGATTATCAAACGCAGCGGTGATGGTCCTCCTCTGAGGCCTGACAGGGTGAATACCTATTCTCATGTCAGGATTGGAAAGGACGGAGAGGACGGAGATAAGATTGTGATTCACTGGCGTTATCTTCCGAAGTTCGGTTCGAAAAATCCACACAATGGTTTGTCACCATCCCGCTTTGTTGACGAATATTTTCATATTTACGAGAACGGCAGGGTTGTTCGGATAATCAAGCCGGGAACCGAAAAGTACAGCGACTGGCTGGACCCTCATAACCATTATGTTCAGAATCTCCGTTTAAAAGAGCAGGGAATAGAGGAAATATCCCTGGCTGAGCCGAGAACGAGCTTGAAGAGCAAGCCGGTCCGGGGCAATCCTGTAAAAGAAAGCGATGTCGGGAACCCGGTTTGCGTCTGGCATTTCAATGAAGGTGACGGCAATAAAACGAGAGAGGCGTTAAGCAAAGCCGACTGTCAAATAGAGGGACACGCCAGTATGTGGAAAAAGGGTGTTTCGGGAACGGCACTTCAGTTCGACGGCTACAACACGGTGGTCGAGCTCGACGGTGAGCAGGCCCCGGAGCTTATGCGCGGGGTGACACTGGAGGGCTGGATAGCGATTGGTGCTTATCCGTGGAACGACGCACCCATTGTTCAGCGTGGCGTTGACGGCTACTGGTTTCTGGGTCTCGGGGCACATGGACACCCGGCCTTTAAGATCATAATACACGATAAGGAATACAAGGTGACAGCTGATATGGAGCTGGAGCGTTACAAATGGTATCATCTTGTAGGAACATACAATCCCCAACAGAGGCAAATGCGGCTTTATGTAAACGGAAAACAGGTAGGTTCAGCCAGAGCACCGGAATGGATACCCCTTGCCGGTGAGAGCCCGATTTTTATAGGCCAGGGCAAAGCGATGCTGCCGACAGACCCGGTTCGCAGGAATACTTTCGTCTGCAATTATTCCTTTGACGGTTTGATTGACGAGGTAAAGATTTATGATGCCGTATTTAAACCAGCGCAGATAGCCGCGGCTTACCGGCAGATGAAGCCGGCGGATGAAGTGGTGGAAAATCCGGATATGGAATTTCGCCTGCTTCCGGAAACGGATGTCGATGGTTTCGGGGGGTATTACCGGCTGCTCGATTTTTATGAATCCTGGGACAGTATGTGGTGTTTCGGTGAGTATGCGGATGTGGTTGTGGGTTTCGATGAGCATCCATGTCAGTTTGTGTTCTGGCGCGGTACCGGCTATATCCCGATGCTTGTAAATGAGAATGACCAGTGGTACAGCAACGAATTTAACGAGACCTGGAACAAATCCGGAGGCAAGGGCTGCCAGGAGCCGATGTCAGACAAGGAGGCCTATTCCAACCGGGCAAGGATTATTGAAAATACAGAAGCAAGGGTAGTTGTTCACTGGCGTTATCCTCTGAAAGATGTTCTTCATACTCACGCAAATTATGTAGAGGAGACGGGCTGGTGTGACTGGTCCGACTGGTATTACTATATCTACCCGGACGGAGTTGCAGTAAAGCTGATGCACCTGTGGACCAGCGGTCAGCGTAACCACGAATTTATAGAGGGTATGGCCATATACGGGCCTGGTCAGCATCCTGAAGAAGTTATCGAGATTGACCCAGCAGTTTACCTGGCGGATACAGAGGGCAACGTTGAGGCATATGACTGGGTTGATGGCCCGCCGGATAATACGGACTATACGAACATGAAAATAAATATGATTAATTATAAAGCCAGATACAAACCGTTTACCATAGGTGACTTTACTGAAGGCAGTGTTTACGGCGGCGAAGTTACCAAATATGCCGTATTCCCTGCCTGGAACCACTGGCCTGTTTCTCAGATACCTTCGGACGGCCGATATGCGAGCTTCCCCGACCGGACAGGACACAGCTCTCTGACCGACGGTTTAGTGTGGCCGGTCTATGAAGAGGCGTATGGAGAACGACCTGATTATAATTATCGCCATTATAGAGGGCCAGATACATCTAGCAAAGGTGGGTCTGGAGACCGACCTTATTATTCAAAGATATTAATGGAAGGTATGACGGACAAGCCAGCGGGGGAATTAGCTTCCCTCGCGAAATCCTGGCTCAGTCCCGCAGAGCTCACTGCGCTGAGCGGATGCAGAAGCAATGGTTATGACAAGTCCCAGCGTGCTTATGTTCTTGAAGCGAAAGGCGACAGGATGACTTTCGAAATTAAAGGAAGCAAAAATTCGCCTGTAGTTAATCCCTGCTTTGTCATTAGCAACTGGACAGAAGAAGATGCTGTGGTGACGGTTAACGGTATGAAACCGAAGGCCGAGGATGTCAAAGTCTGTCATCCGAGCACGGTAAAGGACAAGGACCTGGTTGTATGGCTTCAGATGCAATCCGAGAATAAGGTGAAATTCGTTATCGAATCGGCGAAATAAAAGTTTGGGTCGCCGTCAGCAGTGTTCGGTAAATATTAGCAACTGCAGACTTGCAATACTGAGCAAAGTAGATATGCTTGTTAGCCAAGCGGTTTTTGATAGGACATTTTATTACAATTTGAGAAGATTTTCTAATGGCTGAGAATATTTTAGCTGCAGGGAAAATAACAATTTCCAGAATCGATTTGATAATTATTGTTACTTATCTGATTGGAATAATGGTTATCGGCATCTGGGCGGGCTACAGGAAAAAGACCTCAAGCACGCAGTTTTTCCTGGCAGGCAGGTCGCTGAGATGGCCAATTATCGGTGCTGCATTGTTCACGGCCAATATTTCGACCATACACCTTGTTGGATTAGCTGCGGACGGATACAGAATCGGGCTTGTTGTGGGTAATTTCGAATGGATGGCTTCATTTTGTTTAATCATTTTAGGGCTTGTCTTTGCTCCTTTTTATTTCAGAAATAAACTTGATACGCTACCGGAATACTTAGAGAAACGATATAGCTCTGCATCGCGCACCGTTATGGCTTTTATAGCAATCCTTGGTGCTCTGTTAATCCATATAGGGATAAGTCTTTACGCCGGTGCGAAAGTTTTGGAGCATTTTTTCGGGATGAATATGTATATTTCAATCATAGGTATAGCGACCATAACCGCAATTTATACCATCATCGGTGGGCTCAAAGCGGTCGTCGTTACCGATGCGATTCAGGCGGTCCTGCTTCTGCTTGGCGCGGCGGTGCTGACGATAGCAGCGATATTTGCTCTGCCAGCTTGCGGCATCGAATCATTGGCACAATTCAAAGAGGCAATCAGGCCTGCACAGACAAATATGCTTCACCCTATTCATAATGCCCAGGGACAGTTGAATGAGTATTCCTGGATATCGGTGCTGCTGGGTTATCCGATACTTGGCATCTGGTACTGGTGTACGGACCA
>Ga0180432_10008051_pt1 | contig 13262 bp, 14 predicted proteins | sample SS_ome_10_FD_132414 | JGI IMG/M metagenome (GOLD analysis project Ga0180432, IMG submission 132414) | Hypersaline lake sediment archaeal communities from the Salton Sea, California, USA - SS_1_MS_2 metaG | ecosystem: Environmental > Aquatic > Non-marine Saline and Alkaline > Hypersaline >...
ACGGTCGTGGTCATCGAGCATAATCTGGATGTTATAAAAACTGCCGACCATATCATTGATTTAGGTCCTGAGGGAGGGGAAAAGGGTGGATATGTCGTAGGGACGCGAACCCCGGAAGAGATTGCAGGAATCGAGGGTTCATACACAGGCCAATTTCTAAAGAAAATCTTGTTTGGGGAAGGTCTAACGTCTGTGCCGCTACACGGCAGGCAAACCGTCTAATGATATCATTAATGAGAGCGGTAGAGAGAAATTGGATGAGAGGGCCTTTTAAAACTGGCCCTCTCGGTTTTTTAATGCATGACTTTTTCGATGAATGTTGCAAAATCCGGGATCTTGAATACCATCAGCAAACAGATCAACAGAGCGTAAATACATAAGGACTCGATCAGGGCCAAGCCAATAATCATGGTGGTCATAATCTTTCCGCCTGCTTCGGGGTTTCGGGCCGTTCCTTGAAGCGCGCCGTTGATTGCGTTACCCATTGCCAGGCCGGTCCCAAGTGCAGCAATCCCAATACCGAAGCCGCATGCGATGGCTATTCCGAAGTATATCCACAGACCCGTTGCCTGTGCAGATCCTTCGCCTGCGAATGCCATTGAAGCCGACCCCAATACTAAACCTGTTGTAAAAGCACTGATTAATGTTTTCTTCGACATGTAAACCTCCCTTCTCTTATATTTGGCCTTCTTCCAAAAAAATAAAATGTCAGGTGTTCGTTGTCCGTCGCCAGACGAATTTGAAATATGACAACTCAGTCCGACAAACTCAACAAACCGTATGACCAGGAATCTAATGTGCCTCTTCCATGGCACCTGCGAAATAGATGATTGACAGGAGCGTAAAAACCAGCGCCTGTATAAAGCTCACCAAAATGCCCAGGAAAAGAATGGGTAACGGGGCCAGATAAAGCCCTGCCAGCATAAAAAAGATCCCGAGCACAGTCTCTTTGCCAAAGATATTACCAAAGAGTCGGATACTCAGTGACATAACACGGGCAAAATGGCCAATCATTTCGAGGATGAACATCAAGGGGGCCAACCACCACACAGGCCCTAAAAAATGTTTTATATATTTAGTCCCATGGAACTTTATTCCGATGATGTGCGTAAGCACAAATGTACAAAGTGCCAGGGCCAGGGTGGTATTGAGGTTGGCAGTGGGCGAAAAAAAGCCGGGCACAAGCCCGATCAGATTGGACACAAGGATGAAAAAGAAGATCGTGGCAATATACGGGAAAAAGAACTTTCCTTCCGGCCCGGTAATCTCCACCATAAAATCTGCAAGTCCACCAATCATAACCTCAAAGACGTTCTGCCCTTTCTTGGGGAGGAGTTTGACCCCCCTTCCAAACAGGACGGGGCTGATAATAAGAATGATCATAATCAACCACATGTGCGTCATATGGGAATAATTGTGGGCAAAATGCTCCAGGCCAATGGCCGAAAGGATGGCGTCAATAAAAAAAATTGGATGCTCCATAGATCTAAACGGTCTCCTTTGAAAATGTTCTCCGGATCATTTGAATCCCCAGGCTAACGATACCCATAACCACAATTGAAAGACCAACCGTCAAACCCACAGGATCTATCCATTTCTGTGACAAAGACAGATAGATTAACCCCACCATTGCTGCAAGTCTAAAATAATATTTCGCAATAACGGATACCTTTCCTGGTTTTCGAGTGTCGTTAGGTGAAAATCCCTGGCGTATGGTGTGCTGTAACGCATGAAAATTGACGATGACCATCAAACCGCCGATAATAATGCCAGCCGTAAATGCCAGACTCATCACAAAGCAACTGGCTGAAGCAAGCATCAAAAGAATAAGCCAGTTAAGGCGGTTAAGTTGCCTGTATAAATTTTTCCATTCCATTACAGGCGTTCAATCCTTTTGTACATGATATAGAGATTTCTGAATGCTGCTGCGATACCAAAACCCAGGAAAACCAAAAGCAACCAGGGGCTGGTATCCAGCCATTTATCCAGGTAATAACCGATCAATGCACCCAATGCAATGGCGATGCCCATTGACAGACCCACAGTACTGACAAACCCAAGGGTCTTAATGGTTTTTTTCAGGTCTTCGTCTATTTTCATAGGGCTAGACCGGTAACCCAACCCGTCTATTGATTAACGATGGGTCTTTATCACACGTTTTCAGATAAAGTCAATAGAATTGTTTTTCAAAAATATTTTAAAGAGATGAATATCTCCAGGTGAGTATGATCCCAATATCCTCCAGGGCTTTTTAGGAAATTACCGGGGTCACGCTTAAAAGTATTCCATACTTGTCTTCCGGAATTCCTTTTTGCTGAAGAGCAGTTTATAATGATCAATACCTGCAAAGCGAGACATCCGCGCTGCTATATCGAAGCACTGATCCCGATTGCTCCCATGGATCATGGTATAAAGATTGTAGGGCCAATCTCCCTGAGGTCTTCTTTGGTAACAGTGGGTGACCTCTCTAAAATTAGCCAGAATTTTCCCTACCTCATCTATCCGCTGATCAGGCACAACCCAGGCAACCATGGCGTTTGAGCTAAATCCTGCCTCCTGATGACGCAACGTCGCCCCGAAGCGTCTGATGATCCCTCGCTCTTTCAGGTCCTTAATCCGTTCTATAAACTGGGCTTCAGTGAGCCCAATCTGATCAGCCAGTATTGCAAATGGCCTCGGATCGACAGGCAAGTCCCCCTGAATAAGACTAATAACCTTTTTATCAATTTTATCTATCATAAAGACACCTTAACCTGTCTCGCACTGTCTCGTATCAAGAATCATATAATTACGGCAATACACCTATCGCACGGCTATTTTGATTGTTGCATCCGGGCTCAAGGCATAAGCCATAAAGCGGAAGGCATAAGAGATGCGAAAAAAATTCGCTTTTTCTTTTCCTTAAGCCTGTTTCCAAATTTTCAACGTGGAATATCGGATCGCATCCTCCTTGTCAAGCGAGATATTTATTGCAATGACAGGCCTATTGGTATATTAGACACCTATGAAAGGAGTGAGGTCCTGGTCATGTATGCCTTCCAGAAGATAGTAGAGAAACGAATTAAGGATGCTGAGAAGAGGGGAGAGTTTGACCACCTTCCGGGCAGTGGGGAGCCGCTTACGCTTGAAGATGACAGTCAAATCCCCGAGGACCTTCGGCTTGCCTATAAAATATTGAAAAATGCAGATTGTCTTCCGCCTGAACTTGAACTTAAAAAGGAGATCAGGAAAATGGAGGATATGCTTGAAGGTATACCCGATGAAAAAGAGAAGTATAGACATATCAAAAGGATCAATTACAAAATCATGCAATTAAATATGATGGGAAAGAAATCTCCACTAATGGAGGAGACAGAGATTTACTATGGTAAATTGGTCAAAAAATTGGCGCAGAAGTGATCATTAATCAGATTGAATCATGACAGTCTTGAGTGTTTTGTTTATATGTAAGGCCATAACACCCTGTTAGAGACCCGATAAGAGGATCCCCTACCGATGGACATGAAACGGAGTTATTATGAGGATGTCCAGCTTTTCAGTTCGGGCGTTGTGGTCTTCTGGTTCATAGCCCTGTTGGTATTCCTTACCCTGTTCCCCTTTCTGTTCAAAAACTACCATGTTTACATGGCCAATTATATGGCCATAAATATTATTGTGGCTATTGGTCTGAATCTGCTTGTGGGGTACACCGGGCAGATATCTCTCGGGCATGCCGGGTTTTTTGCCCTCGGCGCGTATGGCACAATCATATTTATGACCAAGGTGCACCTTCCTTTTATTCTGGCGCTTCCTGTTTCAGCCTTTTCCGCTGCCCTGTTTGGGTTCCTTTTAGGGCTCCCGGCCCTTCGTCTGGAAGGCCCTTATATTTCCATTGCAACACTTGGATTCGGACTCACGATCACGCAGGTGATCGGAAGGATAGAACTCTTCGGTGGCAGGCAGGGGTTACATACCCCTGACCTGACCATAGGCCCCTGGCATCTGGAGTCGGATAAAGATTTTTATTATCTATTGATGATTATTACCGTATTGTTGACTCTGGCTGCCCGCAATCTGATCAAGACCAAGGTCGGCCGGGCCTTTATTGCCATCCGGGATGCAGATGTGGCCGCCGAGACCATGGGCGTGAACCTGACCTTTTATAAGACACTGGCCTTTGCGATCAGCGCCTTTTATACGGGTATTGCTGGCGGGCTTTTTGCGTTTGTTCTTCGATTTATTGAGCCTGAAATATTTACCCTGATGATGTCTATTATATTCCTGGCAATGGTGGTGGTTGGGGGATTAGGCTCCATCATGGGCTCAATTGCAGGGGCCTGTCTGCTAAGCTGGCTGGATTTGCAGTTGCGCAACATCCTCAGTATTCCGTACCTCGGGGAGTGGCTGGAGGCTTTGTCAAAAAGCTTTTTCTCCATTACCGGTGTGTCCAATATCCAATATATCATCTACGGGCTGATCATGGTCCTGATTATGCTGTTTGAGCCCCTGGGAATTTACGGATTCTGGATCCGTACCAAGATTTATTGGAAGACATGGCCTTTTTGATAGGGTTTTCCCGTTTGCCGGCTGAGGCCATGCTGGGCAAAAGAGTATGTTTTGAAATTATTAACCTGGGCGTATTATCCAAAGATCTCATAAGGTGGGGATATGCTTGATTTTCTACAAATGGTTGTCAGTGGAATTGCTGTGGGCAGTTCTTACGCCCTGATGGGTCTAGCCATGGTTATTATTTATAAGACTTCGGAGGTGGTCAATTTTGCTCAGGGTGAAATGTCTCTTATCTCCACTTTTCTCACATATATGGTCCTTGAATACTATGGGTTCCCCTTTTATGTGGCATTCCCCGGGGCCCTTATCTTTGCTGTAGTCCTGGGGTTTGTTTTGGAGTTTGGTGTCTTGAGGCGGGCGAAAAAACCCAACATATTGGGCATGATTATTATCACGATCGGTCTTGAGATGATCCTGTTGGGATTTGTCTCCTGGAAATTTGGGGCGGACCCCAAGACAATGCCTTTTCCTATCTCTCCCTATGACAGTGTTACTATCGGAGAGATGTTTGTCAGCTCCCTTGAGGTCCTGACTTTTGTTGTCACATTGACAGTCATGATGATCCTTTTCCTGTTTCTCAAATATTCCAAGCTGGGGGTGGCCATGAAGGCCACGCAGCAAAATCGGGTGGCCGCGAGGTTACAAGGAATTCGGACCAACCGAATTCTGATGATCACGTGGGGGATTTCCTCTCTGGTTGGGTGTCTCGCGGGGCTCCTCATTTCACCAACGACCATGCAACCCTTTATGATGTGGGATCCTATGCTCAAAGGGTTTGCCGGGGCCGTCATGGGGGGGATGACCTCGCTTCCCGGTTCGGTGTTTGGCGCTTATGCCATTGGTATTATCGAGAACCTTTTTGGCGGGTATGTGTCAATCGAATTTAAATCGGTTGTTGCCTTTGTCATTATCGTCCTGGTGCTGTGCCTGAAACCCAGTGGGCTATTTGCCCGTCACTATGTAAAGAAGGTGTAGGGTTGACGGTTGATGATGGGCTATTGGGGCGGAAAAATTGATGGATGATGGATTTGCATGGACTCATCGATAGGCAGTCTAAGAGGGTTAAACTTAAATTAAAGGAGGAAGCTATGAGGAAGAATGGTTTTTTGGTTTTATTGTCAGTGGTGTTTATTGTATCGGGTTTTGGCTTTAACGCCATTGCGGAAGTGGGCGTCACGGACACGGAGATTCACATCGGGCAATGGGGGCCTCAGACGGGTCCGGCAGCGCCGTGGGGTTCTGTGGCCCGGGGAACGGATGCTCTCTTTAAAATGATCAACGCGGAAGGGGGCATCCATGGTCGAAAAGTCATTCACCACATGTTTGATGATGGTTATAATCCGGCCAAGACAAAGGCTGGCGTGAAACAACTTCAGGAGGGTATAGGCATGTTTGCCTGGGTATCCGGTGTGGGTACTGCGCCCGGTCTTGCGGTTAAGGATTATCTCATGGATAGGAAGATTCCCTGGATCGGGCCTTCTGCAGGATCCCTTCACTGGATCACACCTCCCCAGAAATATCTTTTTGCTGTTTATCCTTTGTATTATATCGAAGCCAAGGCCCTTTGCGAATACGCCGTTAAAAAAATGGGGAAAAAGCGCATCGCCATTGCGTATCAGAATGATGATTACGGGAAGAATGGTGTTAAAGGTGCTAAAGTAGAACTGGCCAAGCACGGCCTGAAGCTGGTAGCAGAGATCCCTGTAGAAATGGCAGACACTGACATGAAACCCCATGTCATGTTATTGAAAAAGGCCAAGGCAGATGCCGTCCTTTTGTGGGTTACGCCCACCCATGCTGTTCGTATCGTCGGGACGAGTAAGGCCATGAAGTTTGCCCCCCAATGGATGAGCACAAGCACCTGTTCGGATTTCCCCCTGATGTACAAGATCAGCAAGGGTCTGTGGCAAGGGGTAGTTACTGCCACTTTTGGTGAGCTCCTTGATTCAGACAATGCTTTGATGCAGAAATACCAAAAGGACGCCTATGGCAAGTTTGCCGCAAAGGGTGAAAGGTGGGGTCTTTTCTATTTTGCCGGTATTCTGTTCGCCGAGCCAATGGTAGAGGGCCTCAAGAGGTGCGGTAGGGACCTGACACGGGAGCGCCTGGTAAAAGAAATGGAAGGGATCAGAAACTTTAGGGGAATTGGCCCGAAGATCAGTTACAAACCCCTTGACCTCAACGACCCGTATGGCTCTAGACAGGGTGGAAAAGAGACATTCCTGGTCGAGTGTCTGGAAGGCGGAAAATTTAAAAGGTTGAGTGATTGGATGGAAGTTGCGTATCCGTAAGTGAAAAAAAACCTGATATCTGAAGGTTGGGAAGGCCTTTTATCTTCCAACCTTCAAAAGAAGTCAATCTTTGGGGAACCATTCAATTTTCTTGTATTTTTTTGACATTGTAGAAACCCACAGTCCTTTTGCCGCCCAACACCAACCGATGACAGGGTTGAGCTTCAATTGAATCCGCCGGAGGCGGACAAGGTTCTAATTCCCCGCAGTTTGCGGCGTTTCAATGCCTTTGTAGACACCCCGCTGCTCTGCGGCGAGGTACTTCATTCGATTTTGGCTGTACTTTTTCAAATGAACTGACGAAAAGGAGTAAATCTATTTGACTTTTTTCAAAGTTGACAACCTGTCTATCTCATTTGGAGGTCTGGAGGCCCTTAAAAATATAACATTCGAGGTCCGAAAGGGCACCATTTTTTCCATCATTGGTCCAAATGGCGCAGGGAAAACCACCCTTTTTAACTGTATTAACGGGATCTATCGCCCCGGTACCGGGCGCATTATTTTCAAGGACAGGGAGATCCAAGGCATGAAGCCGGATCGAATTGCAAGGCGGGGTATCGCCCGCACATTCCAGAACATCGAACTGTTTACATACATGAACACGATGGAAAACCTCATGTTAGGGCGCCATATCTTTATGAAGACTGGCCTTTTCCGGGGGGCATTGATGTGGGGAAAACGGTCTTTTGCTGGCCGTGAAGAGGTCATCCATCGGCAAAAAGTGGAAGAAATCATTGACCTATTGGATTTGCAGTCAGTGAGAGATAAATTAGTGGGAGGGCTTCCATACGGCACCCAGAAACAGGTAGAACTGGGCAGAGCCCTGGCGCTTGAGCCCGAACTGCTCCTCCTTGATGAGCCTTCTGCGGGCATGAATTCCGAAGAAAAGCAGGATATGATATTCTGGGTCAAGGATATTCAGGATGACCTGGGGGTTACGATACTACTGATTGAACATGATATGAAGATGGTTATGGATATCTCAGATCGTGTTCTGGCGATCAATTTTGGCAAACCCATTATAGAAGGGACGCCTTCCGAAGTTCAGCAGCACCCTGATGTCTTGAAGGCATACCTTGGAGAGGGCGAAGATTTTGGGGACATTGCTTGAGATAAAGAACATCGAAACCTTCTATGTATTGATATATGCCTTACGGGGGGTGTCACTCACCGTGGATGAAGGCACGGTCACCGCCATCCTTGGAAACAACGGGGCAGGGAAATCGACCATTTTGAAGACCGTGATGGGTCTTTTGGATGATCAGCCGGATAAGGGTACCATTGAATTCATGAAAAAGCGCATTGATGGCAAGGACACTGAAGTCATCGTGAGGATGGGTCTGTCATATGTGCCTGAAGGAAGAGAGGTCTTTGAAGAACTCAGTGTCAGGGAAAATCTCCTCATGGGAGCGTATATAAGAAAAAATCGGACAGCCATTAAAAAAGACTTTGAACAGATATATGAGTATTTCCCAGTCCTTGAACGGAGAGAAGATCAGTGGGCCGGGACCCTTTCAGGAGGGGAACAGCAGATGTTAGCGATTGGACGGGCATTAATGAACCGGCCAAAACTTCTTTTTTTAGATGAACCGTCTCTGGGTCTCTCGCCTCTCTTGGTGAGAGAGATCTTCAGCATCATTAAGACGATTAATGACGCAGGGGTAACCATTCTGCTGGTGGAGCAGAACGCCCGAATGGCCTTGGGTATTTCCGATGTTGGATTGATATTAGAGAATGGTCGGTTTGTCATGAAGGGAAAATCCAGCGAACTGATGAAAGACAAGGATGTAAGGGAATTCTATATGGGGATTAAATCCGAAGAATCCGCAAAGGGGTACCAACGCTGGAAGCGAAAGAAGAGGTGGAGATAAGATATGGGTTCAGAGCCGGAGATCAGGGGAGTAAACCCAGAAATAACCCATCAAACCGTGCCGCGGCTTTTTAGACAGACTGCCAAAAAAAAAGGCGACCAGGTGGCCATGCGCAGAAAGGCGTATGGCCTCTGGCATGATATTACGTGGAACGACTATTATAAGCACGTCAAACATATAGGCTCCGCCCTCATATCCATGGGACTTGGAAAGGGAGATTGTGTCTCCATTATCGGGGATAATTGCCCCGAATGGGTGATTATAGATATGGGTGTTCAATGTGCGGGCGGAGTGGCGGTAGGCGTTTATTCCACCAACGCCTGGCCGCAGGTGGAGTATGTGGTGGAAAATTCTGAATCCAAGTTTTTCTTTGTGGAAAACGAGGAACAGCTTGATAAATGGCTCAATTTCAGGGATAAGGCCCCCCAGTTGAAAAAAGTCATCGTGTGGGATTTGGAGGGGCTCAGACACTTCAATGATCCCATGGTCATGACCTACGGGGAATTGCTGGATGCGGGCCGGGAGGTCGTTGAAAAAAACCCCGACCTTTTTGAGAAACGAATGGATGATGTTGAATCAGATGATGTTTCCATGTTGATCTACACGTCAGGTACGACCGGACCGCCCAAGGGAGCCATGTTGACCCACAGAAACATGACATGGATGGGGAATGCCATAACCAAGGATAACCCTATGGGCGAAACGGATGAGGTGATGTCATTCCTTCCGCTCTGCCATATATTTGAGCAGCTCTTTACTGTATTTGGTCAACTCACACACGGTTATACCGTGAACTTCATAGAAAACATGGACACGGTAACAGACAATATGAGAGAAGTCTCCCCAACAGTAGGATATGCAGTTCCCCGTATCTGGGAAAAATACCTCTCTGCTGTTTATATTCGGATGTCGGACGCCACCTGGTTCAAAAAATTTGTTTTTGGTCTTGCTCTGAAGATAGGGAAACAGCGCGCAACCCTGAGGATGAATTTCAAGCAGGTCCCCTTCTATATTGAGGGGCTCTATCAACTGGCCTATTTTGCGGTGTTTCGAAAGCTTAAAGAACGGCTGGGATTTGATCGGATGCGGATGGCCTATTCAGGCGCGGCTCCCATATCGCCTGATGTGCTCCATTTTTTTCAGTCTATCGGTGTCAACCTCATGGAGGGCTACGGCCAGACAGAAGGTACGGGGGTGACTTGTGTTTCCAGGGCAGGGAAGGTAAAGTTCGGGACGGTGGGTCCACCCCTTTCTGGAACAGAGGTAAAGATCGCTGAAGATGGTGAGATATTAGTAAGATCCCCCAGTGTATTCAAGGGATACTTTAAAAATCCAGAGGCCACTGAGGAAACCCTGAAGGACGGCTGGCTCTATTCCGGGGACGTGGGGGAACTTGATGAGGACGGATATCTGAAGATCACGGACCGGAAAAAGGACATTATTGTGACTGCCGGCGGTAAGAATATTACCCCGCAATACATCGAAAACAAATTGAAATTCAGCCCTTATATTAATGACGCCGTGGTAATCGGGGATAAACGGAAATTTATCAGCTGTTTGATCATGATTGATGAGGACAACGTGGTGAAATATGCTCAAGATAACAAAATCCAATTTTCCACTTACAAGGACCTGACCCAGAGTCCAGAGATCATAAAATTGATCCAGGGTGAAGTGGACAGCGTGAACGAGACCCTGTCCCGGGTGGAGCAGGTCAAAAAGTTCACCATCCTGCCCAAAAAGCTATATGAGGAAGATGGAGAGGTGACTCCGACCATGAAGGTCAAGAGAACATATGTAAATCAGGCCTTTGGTGATCTTATAGAGGCGATGTATAAGAGGCCTAAGATTTAAGGAACCATTGAACTTTGAACCTGAGGGGTTACAAGTAACATTTGTAAAAAACTAAAGGAGGTCAGACAATGAAAAAAATGAAATATCTCGCAACCGCATTATATGCCAATGGTGGGTTGTTTTTGTTAATCGTGATTTTTATGTTTGCAGGTTGCGCTGCTGCCAAAAAAGAATTCAACCCTGATGTAACAGGGCCTCAGATGATTGTTGAGCCTGAGACCATCCGGCTTGGCGTGGCAAAACTGAAGGGGACCGAGATCGTTTTCAGGGGCAAGGGGTTTGAGCCGGATGATTCAGTTTTTGTTCAATTGTTAGGGGTGGAGAAAGAAGGTGAGCGTGTTGACATCCCTATTGCTGATGGAAATGTGGATCAAAAAGGGTCATTCACTGCCAAGGTTGGCATCATTACCAAGGTCACCGATCTTTTGAGGGCCAAAATTGGCATGAATGATAAAATGGAAAATATTATCATTATTACTCAACCGCCAATCCCTGAAGGCGTATATACCGCCAGAGCTGTGAGCATGAAATCTAACAGGAAAGCAGAATGTCAACTTGTTGTCAAAGGCCCCTGCCTGATGGACAAGACTATGGATTGGATTGGCGGGTTGATGGGAAAAATTAAAAAAAGTAAGTGAAGATAATATGATAGCCTACGAGAAAGCCCCTCAAATTTAGAGGGGTTTTTTGTCAGAGACGTTCCAGCAGCCGATGCGGCAGGTTATCAAAGGCGCCGTTGGACATGATTAGAATCACATCACCTGTCTTAGCTTTATTCACCAGCGCCTCTATCAACTGATTTGTCTCCGAAAAATAGAACGCCTCAAGACCTTTTTCACCAAGATCCTTTACCAGGCGTTGAGAGGAAAATCGTTCAGACGGTGGAATGTTCTGCATTAAAGGCGGCTCAGGGATCATGACAAGATCTGCCTTTTTAAAAGACGTGATGTATTGGTCCTGAAAGATGTTTCGCCTGCTTGAATTGGATCTTGGTTCAAAGACAGCGATTAATCGGTGGTCCCTGTACTTTTCCTTGACCGCTTCCACGGTCTCTCTGACCGCGGTGGGGTGATGGGCAAAATCATCCACAATCAGAATCCCCTGCTTTTCACCTATGATTTCCTGCCTCCGCCTGACGCCTTTAAAACTTTTCACTGCATCAGACAGGGCAGGGGGGGGGATCTTTAAAAAGTCTGCCAAAACAACGGCGGATAAGAGGTTGGAAATATTATGACGCCCATACAGGGGCGTGGAGAGTGACACATATTCTTTTCCTGCCTTAAGAATGGTCAGGCGTGTAGTCTCTTTCTGAACCGCGATATCAACCGCCCGCCACAACCCGTTTTTCGAAAGGCCGTAAGTGGCCACAGCACATTTTGCCCGCCTGCTTTCTGCAGTTATGGTCGAATCATCGCCGTTTGCGATGAGCAGCCCTTCGGGTGGTATGATATCAATAAGTCTTCCGAAGGTCTCTATCACATGGTTGAGATCACGATAGATGTCTGCATGGTCAAACTCTATACTGGTAAGAATTGTAACCCACGGGTTGTAGTGTAAAAATTTGGGGCCTTTATCAAAAAAGGCCGTATCGTATTCGTCGCCCTCTATGACAAAGCAGGGGCCCTTTCCCAGATTGAAATTTGTCTGGAAATTATGTGGGATTCCACCGATCATAAAGCACGGGTCCATACCGGCTTTTTCCAGAATCCATGCCACCAGCGCAGACGTGGTTGTCTTGCCGTGTGTTCCGCTGACTACAATGGAGCGTTTCTCCTTCATAACGAAATGCCTGAGTGCCTGAGGGAAGGACAGGTAGGGAAGTCTGAGATTGGCAAGTTCTACTGCCTCAGGGTTTTGTCTTGTGATGACATTCCCGACAATCACCAGATCGGGCTCGGGATGAAGGTTGTCTTGCCTGTAACCCTCAAGGACTGGAATAGATAAGGTTTCTAGAAAATGACTCATGGGTGGGTAGATATTTTGATCTGAACCCGACACCAAAAACGACTTATGTTTCAGCATACCTGCCAGAGAGGCCATACCGGTCCCACAAATACCGAGCAGGTGGATGTGATGCAGCTTCTCGGGAACCCGGTTGAGTGCCGGTGAAAGATGTGTTTCAGTCTCCTGTTTTGGGGCTTGAATCAAAATAAAAGATCTCCCATAGTAACCGTTCATGGGTTAAAGGTTCAAAGTTCAGGGTTAAGGACACAGCGTATTTAGAGCCCAAAACCTGTAATTTGCTGAACGAGAATGGAACCTTCAACTTCTGGACCCGTGAACGACTATCAAACATATTTGGTGATATTAAAAATTCCTTGCCATTCAAAATTTTTACAGATAATATATAAGATTAAAAATTTTACAATTCGTTCTCCCGCCATTTTGAGATGGTGGGCAGGGCTTTAAAGGAGATCCCAAAATGGCAAAGGTTTGTGAAATATGCGGTAAAAAACCTGAAGTTGGATACAATATCAGTCATGCCCATAACAAAACCAAAAAACGATGGTACCCCAATCTTCAAAGGGTGAGATGTATTCAAAATGGTCAGACAAAAAGAATAAGGGTTTGCACGAGCTGTATCAAGTCCGGTCGTGTTGTTAAATCCTGAAATGTTTATGGTAATCACCTACCAGCCCTGCAATGGCGAAAAATCAGAGACCTAAACCAGAAGCGGCAGATTTCATTCATCCCTTGA
>Ga0180432_10008052_pt1 | contig 13261 bp, 9 predicted proteins | sample SS_ome_10_FD_132414 | JGI IMG/M metagenome (GOLD analysis project Ga0180432, IMG submission 132414) | Hypersaline lake sediment archaeal communities from the Salton Sea, California, USA - SS_1_MS_2 metaG | ecosystem: Environmental > Aquatic > Non-marine Saline and Alkaline > Hypersaline >...
GTAGCTGGCTTGAGGTTTCAATCTTGGTGACCAAACAAACATCTTCTGTCTGGTTGCGCAACTGCTAGGCTAAGAATGGCTTCGACGATATGTTTGCGCTCAAAACCTTCCTTTAGGGCGTGTTGCACTGCGTGGCTCTTGACGAGGTAGTTTTCGGCTCGCACACGTTCGCGGATGATCTCGATGTCCATCCCCAACGCCCCTTTGTGAACAAGCTTGCTCGTGAATCGTTGTTTGTTCTTGCAGAGATATTGTAACACAAGGGCGGTTAATTCTCAAGAATGGTCTTGGTCTGCGTTGCGCGTGCTAGCGGGGCGGCGGGTGAGCCGACGGCTGGACGGTCCCATCCGTGTGATAGGCTGCGCGAACCAGCTATTGAGATACTGCTCGACCAAGTTCGGAACCCGGACTCTGCTATTCCCCAACAATCTTGACCAACACCCGTTTCCGACGCCGGCCGTCGAACTCGCCGTAGAAAATCTGCTCCCACGGGCCAAAGTCCAACCGCCCGTCGGTGATCGCCACGACGACCTCGCGGCCCATGACCTGGCGCTTGAGGTGGGCATCTCCGTTGTCCTCGCCGGTGCGGTTGTGGCGGTAGCGGTTGGTGGGGGCGTGGGGGGCCAGTTCCTCCAGCCAGTCGTCGTAATCCTGATGCAGGCCGCGCTCGTCGTCGTTGATGAACACGGAGGCGGTGATGTGCATGGCGTTCACCAGCGCGAGTCCTTCCTGGATGCCGCTCTCGCGCAGGCAGGTTTCGACCTCTGGCGTGATGTTGATGAATCCCCGGCGCGTGGGGACGTTGAACCACAGTTCCTTGCGGTAGCTGTTCATGGGGGTTCCTCCTCCTCTCTGGACGCCCGAGCTCGCTCGGGTCTTTTTTCCGGTGGCTCGATTGTACCCGACGTGCTAGGGTTTGCAAGTCTACCTTCCCGAAAGCCCCTGTCAGGTGTCTCAAGGGGAGCTGTGCTTCTCGAGGCACCTGATGGGTCCTCTCACCTGTGGACGAAGCTTTCGGGAAGGTGGGAGGAAGGTTGACAAGTCAGACGGTCGGAGTATAATACGCGATGAGCCCCGGTGGCGGAATTGGTATACGCGGCAGGTTGAGGGCCTGTGCCTTTATTGGCGTGCTGGTTCGAATCCAGTCCGGGGCAACGAAACGATGGGGCAGAGAACTCTCTGCCCCATCGTGTGTGAAACGAGTCGAGCAGCCCCCTCACCTGTGCGAAAGCGTTTCCAGCAGCGCCCTGGCTTTTCGCAGATCCGGCGTGTCAAACCCTTCCGTGAACCAGCCATAGATTTCCGCCAGCATGTGGTGAGCGTCTTTACGCTGGCCCTGCCCCTGCCACAGTCGACACAGGCTCGTCGTCGCCCGCAGCTCCCACGACCTGGCCTGCTGCTGCCGGGCCACCCCAACGGCGCGCCGAAAGCAAGTCTCGGCCTGGGGTTCTGCCCCGTCGCCGCCCTGTGCCAGCAAAACCTCCCCCTTGATGCAGTGGAGCATCGCTTCATAGATCCGCTCGCCGGTCCTCTCTACCTCGGCCAGCGCCTCATCGATGGTGAGCAGCCCTCGTGCGGGCTGTCCGGCCCTGCCATACGCCTCGGCCAGCAGCGCCACGAGGTGAGGCCGGGGGGGATCCTCACCGCGCCCTGCCCTGGCTCTCCAGCCAGCCAGAGCGCGGCGGATCTGTGCGACCCCTGCTTCTGCCTGCCCCTGCTGTGCCTGCGCCCACCCGTGGAGGATATCTGCCCACTCCCGATAGTATGGGACCTCTGCCTTGCTCGAGAGGCGCATCAGAGATTCGCTGTGTCCCTGGACCGCCTGGACTTCGCGGCGCATCAGCTCGACGTGACAAGCAAGCAGCAGAGCGACGGACAGGCTATGGGGATGGTCCAGCGCCTGTGCCCAGGCCAGCGACTCTCGACTGCGCTGCAGGGCTTGATCTGGATAGCCCAGCGCCCAGAGCGTCATCGCCACGCAACCCAGACTGGTTGTACGTATGTCTTCTCCAGCGAGAGAACTGAGAGAGGGACGTGGCGCGGGGCCGTACAGATCGATGGCTTGCTCCAGGTGTGCCCGGCCAGAGACAGTTTCTCCCAGACAGGAGAGGCACATCCCCAGTGCCATGTGAGCCTGGGAGAGATGGAGGGGGTTCTGCTCGCGTTGTGCCAGATCGAGGAGTTGTTCCGCCACCCGGCGCGCCACCTTTTGCTCCACCCGTGTGTGATGGATGCTCCACAGCACGTACAGCGCCGGAACGAGTTCTGGAGGTGCGACGCCAAGCTGCTGACATAGCTCGCACGCTCGGGTGGAGACCTGTATCCGTTCCGGGGACGCATAGCCTCTGGCGGCCAGCAACGGGGCACACAGGGCCAGACACAGTGCCAGCTCCTGCCTGATGCGTGCGATGCGCTGTTCCTCAGCGCCGATTTCCGGCAGGGTCTCGAGCAATGCCAGCCCGCGGTTGAAATAGGCGATGGCCTCCTCGTCGGCGCACAGCCGTACGGCCCGCTGCCCCGCCTGCAACAGATAGCTCACCGCCCTGGTCGCCAGCCCCGCCGCCTCAAAGTGCCGGGCCAACTGGGGGGCGAGCGCGGCCATCGCTCCGCTCCCGGCCCCGCTCTGCTTGTACAGTGCTTCCAACGCGTTCCCGACGGCTTCGTGCAGGTGCACCCGCTCTACCTCATCCAAGCTGGCGTACAGATATTCTTGAAATAGTTGGTGCCGGAAGCGATATCGCGACAGGCGCTGCCTCCCGGGCCCCAAGCGCTCGACGCCCTCGGCGCACACCAGGTGATACTGCTGGCTCAACGGGCCACTCAAGCAGTGGATGACCGCCTCTGGGTCGACGCCTTGCACGCGGGCCACCACCTCGGCTCCGAACACCTGGCCCTTGACACTGGCGACGGCCAGTGTGGCCCGGCACCCGGGTGGCAACCGCCCGATGCGCTGGGCGACGACCGCCTCCACCCGCGCCGGCAGCCTTCCCCAGTCCAACTCTGGCCCCTCCACCCACCGGCCGGCCTCGTCCTGCACCAGGTCTCCCCGCTCCTGCAGGCCGCGCAGCAGCTCGACGGTGAACAGCGGATTTCCGTCGGTGTGCCGGGTGAGCGTGTCGCGGAAGACGGTGCCCAGGCGGTTCGGCTGGCCATCCAAATAGGCCTCCACGAACTGCCGGCCCCCGGCCTGGGAGAGATCCACCTGGATATCCCCTCCTTCGCGCTCGAGTTCGTGGACGACGGAGGCCAGGGGATGCCGCTCCTCAGATCCTGAGGGTTTTCCGAAACCCTCAGGGTCTTGATGGTCTTGAGGGATGAGCGCCAACTCACCCGGCCGGTAGGCGCCGACGACCAATATGCGGCTGCCGGCCAACCGCCGCCCCAGGTGAAACAGCAGGCTGATCGACCCGCCATCCGCCCATTGCAGATCGTCCAGCACGAGGACCAGTGGCTGCCGGCGCGAAAGGGACTGGAACACGTGAGTGATCTGTTCAAAGAGGCCCTCCTGCTGCGCGGCAACTGCGTCCGGGCCGGTGGCTTTCCGTTCCACCAGCTCCACCAGCCGGTTCCGCCATGCCTTCCCCCTGGGCCACGGCACGGACGCCCGAACGCGGGCCAGCAGGGACGCCCCCGGCACGAAGCGGTCGAGCAGGTCCGGGCCGAGCTCGACCAGCGTTTGGGCCGCCGCCGGCCACGTGGCCCACAGACGGCGGGCCTGTTCCTGCGTGAGGGCATCGCCGGCCCGCGGGGTATCCACGTCGCCGGTGGGCAATTGCAGGACCTCCAGAAAAGGCAGGTAGGGATCGCCGATGCCAGAGTGGGCGTTGCAGGTGCCGCCGGCCACGACCAGGTCGCGGTGGGTGGCCATCGCCCGCCGCGCGAACTCGCTGATCAGCGCCGTCTTGCCGCTGCTGGGCTCCCCGGTGACGAAAACCACCCGGCCCCGGCCCCGCAACGCATCGTCGAGGAGACGCTCCATTTTGTCCAACTCGCGCTGCCGGCCGACAAAGACCGGCCGTTCTTCAGCGGATCCTTCTGTGCGGCTGAGGAGCAGCGGCGGGGGAGGGCACGCCGGGACGAGGAACGCACCCTCTCTCAGCGCGCCATCGCGGATGCGTTCGTATAGGGCGGCGGTCTCCTCCTGCGGCTCCACGCCCAGCTCCTGCATCAACACCCGGCGGCAGGTCCGATACTGGCGCAGGGCAGCCTCCCGTTCCCCATCGAGGGCCAACAGGGCCATCATCTGCCGCTGCGCCTCCTCATGGGCCGGCTCGAGCGCCAGCAGGCGGCCGGTGTAGGTGATGGCCTGCGCATATGCACCCTGCGCCGCGTGATGGCCGGCCAACGCGTACAGTGTCCGCAGTGCCGAGAGCCGCAGCCGCTCCCGCTCCAGCAAGACCCATTCCTCAAAGGCCGGGGCCTGGTGGACGTAGAACCCTTCCAATAAGTCGCCCCGGTACAGATCGACGGCTGCGGCCAGGGCGGCCACGTCTTCACCCGGCAGGGGACCGTCCCGCCGCCCGGTGGCCTCGCCGGTCCGCCGGTCGAAGGCTTCCACGTCCAACCAGTAGGGGGACTGCCGGTCGAAGGCGATCTCGTGCCGGGTGACGGCCAGGTGGGAGGGCACCTTGCGCCGCAGGTCGGCCAGGACCTTGCGCAGGCTGGCGCGGGCGTTGGCCTCCGGCGACCGGCCCCACAGCAAACCGGCCAACGCCGCGCGGGAGTGGGCGCGGCCGGTGACCGCCAGGTAGGCCAGCAGGGCCAGGGACTTCCGGTAGACCAGGCCCGCCAGCGGGCCGCCGTCCTGGATCACACACGGATTTCCCAACAGCGTCAGTGTGAGCCCGTTGTTCATCCTTTCGCTCCGTTGTGGACGACTATGGGATGATATTGGTACGCTTTTGGTACGGTGGTACTATTATAATAGAGTCACCTTGAGGGTGACGCGCGCTTGATCGTAGTATACACCAGGTGGCTGCACCTGCAAAGATCGATAGTATGACTCGGGGCAAATTACCTTACGACGTGGCGCGTCAGCCTGGAGGACCTCAAGACGGGGTAGGTGCATGGCTGCTCCGATCTGGAGGCGCTGGTGGCGTTCCGCGTGACCGGCACGATCGGGGCTAGGGCACTGGGTGGCGGAGCACCCAGTGCAGCCCAATTGTACCATAGTTCCAAGGGTATGCATCTCCCTTTGGTCGCAGTCCGAGCGAGTCCTGGCTATGCGTGTCATATGCCCCGGAGCCCGGTCCGGGGCAGCGAAACGGGGGGCAGGAAAGAACCTGCCCCCCGTTTGCCTTGCGATCTCACACGAAACGACGGCTACACCATCGGCCAGGCTCTCTCTATGCGGTCCCATGCCCTTCGAGCTGGGTAACCTGGTCAATGTGCGGACGCTTGCGGGCGGGGAGGAGCAGACGAACCGGAGGGCGAGGAATGAGCCAGCTATTCCTAACGGCCCAGCGGTGCTATACTATGGGCAGACACAGGGTCGCAGGTTAGCGGAAGCCTGTGTTCGTCGCAAACAGAGCAGAAAGGAGACCTTTCGATGTCTACGATGGACGATGCCCACGCGCTCGTGGTTGGTGTCGCCAACTATCGGCACATCAACAAGCTCCCGCCGACCGTCCTGAAGGACGCTCAGGACGTCCACGACCTGCTGGTCGATCCCCGGCACTGCGCTTACCTGCCGGATCACGTACGGTTGCTGCTGGACGACAAGGCCACCCGGGCAGCGCTGCGCCAGGCGCTGGCCGACCTCGCCGCCCGTAGCAACGCAACGTCGACCGTCTTTGTGTATTTTTCCAGCCACGGAGGCCGCATCGCGTCTGGCCCGCACGCGGGCGAATACGTGCTGCCCGTCGACGTGGATGGGCGCTCGGTTGAATCGTTCGCCGAGACTGCCATCTCCGGTGCCGTCTTTACCGAGGCGTTGCACGCCATCCGGGCGCGCAAGGTCGTGGTCGTGTTCGACTGCTGTCACGCCGGCGGCATCGGCCGGCCCAAAGGTGGTGCCGCACCCGAGGTCAAGGCGCTGCCAGAGAGCTACTATGAGGCGCTCATGGCCGGGCGGGGATGGCTGATCCTGGCTTCCTCGCGCAGCACCGAGTCCTCTTACGTGCTGCCCGGGGCGCAGAACAGCCTCTTTACCCAGCACCTGCTGGCCGGCCTGCAGGGCGGCATCCCCAGCGACGACGGCCTGATCCGCGTCTTTGACCTGTTCGAATACCTTCAGCCCCGCGTCACGGGGGACCAGCCCCACCAGCATCCCATCTTTAAGGCCGAGCTGGAGGAGAATTTCCCCATCGCGCTCTTTCTGGGCGGGCAGAAGGGTGTCGTGCCCCAGGATGAGGAGGGCTTCCGGTACGATGCCTACGTCAGCTACGTGGACCGGGAGCCGGACGCCACGTGGGTGTGGGATACGTTGGTGCCGCGCCTGGAGGACGCCGGTCTGCGCATCGCCGTCTCTGGCGACGTCGAGGAGCCGGGCGTGGCGCGGGTGGTGAACATCGAGCGGGGCATCCGGCAGGCCAAGCGCACGGTGCTGGTGCTATCTGAATCCTACCTGGCCGACCACGTGGCAGAGTTCGAGAACGTCGTGGCGCAGACGATGGGCGTCCAGGAAGGGGCCTACCGGCTGCTCCCGGTCCGGATCGGGCCGGTCGACACCAGCCAACTCCCGGTGCGGCTCGGCATGCTGACGGCCTTGGACCTGGCCCATCCGCGTCGCGCCGGGCGGGAGTTCGATCGGCTGGTGCGCGCGCTGGCGGGACCGCTACCGCGCAGGTAGCGGGAACGGGGAGCGCTGCGGTCGCCGCTTTCAGGAAGGTTTGCGGTGTGAAGGCGCGACCGCGCTTCATTTGCGATTGCAGGTCATTAGTAGTATAATAAGCGTGGTAGTCGCTGCATTAACAGAGCACTGGGGATCCATGGTGGGGCGGGCCGAATATCGTTACGATCTCTTTATCTCGCACGCTGATGCCGACTGCGCATGGGTGAACGGGTACTTGCTGGATGCCCTGCAGCAGGCAGGTCTGCGCTGCTACTCCGAAGAGGCCTTTGCCCTGGGCGTCCCCCGCTTGCTCGAGTTTGAACGTGCTATCCAGGACAGCAAGGGCACCCTGCTCGTCCTCTCCCCCGCGTATCTGGTCGAGAGTTTCGGCCAATTCACCGACCTGCTGGCCCAGAGCTATGGCCTGGAGACGGCGACCTGGCCGGTCGTGCCCCTGATCCTGCACCCCGTCCAGCTACCCCCGCGCCTGGCGATGCTGACGGGGCTGGATGCGACCGACCCGGACAAGTGGGCGGCCGCCGTCGAGCGATTGTGCGCCGGGTTTCAGCGGCCTGTTCCCAGTCCTGCCCCCCAGCCCCCCTGCCCCTACCCCGGCATGGCGCCTTTCGGCGAGGCGGATGGCAATCGCTTCTATGGGCGTGATGGCGAGGTGCAGGATCTTCTCCAATCGCTGCGCCTGCATCCCTTCCTGGACGTGATCGGCCCCTCGGGGAGCGGCAAGTCGTCGCTGGTGTTTGCGGGGCTGGTACCCGCCCTGCGGCAGAGCGGCCTGTTTGGCCCGGGCGACTGGCTGGTACGCGCGCTGCGGCCGGGTGAGCGGCCGCTGGCCGCGCTGGCCGAGGTCCTGCACGGCGATCCGGCCGCCCCGGAGCGCGCCGTGTCCGAGTTGCTGGGTGCCCGGGCGGACACCCGGCGGCTGCTGTTGATCGTGGACCAGTTCGAGGAGACGTTCACGCTGGCCGGCGAGGAGGCCGGGCCCTTCCAGCGGGCCCTGTTGCGCCTGGCGCAGACGCCCGAGTGCTACGTTGTGCTGACCGTGCGGGCGGACTTTTGCGCCGACCTCATGACCTGTCCGCTGTGGCGCGAGATCCAGGCGCACCGGGTGGAGGTGCTGCCGCTGGGGGGAGATGGGCTGCGCCAGGCGATCGTGATGCCGGCGGAGGACGCGGGGGTATTCGTGGAGGCGGCGCTGGTGGAGCGGTTGGTGGGGGATGCTGCGGGCGAGCCGGGTGTCCTGCCCCTGGTCCAGGAGACGCTGGTGCTGCTGTGGGAGCGGGTCGAGCGACGGTTCCTGCCGCTCGGCGCCTACGAGGCGCTGGTCCTGCCACGGGGGGCCTACGGCGAGGCGCACGGTGAGGTGCAGCGAACGGGCTTGCAGGTGGCCATCGCGCGCAGGGCGGACGCTGCGTTGGCCGGCTTGCAGCCCCAGGGGCAGGCCGTGGCGCGCCGCATCCTGCTGCGATTGGTGCAGTTCGGCGAGGGGCGGGCGGATACCCGTCGCCAGCAACCCGTCGCGGCGCTGCGCTCGGCGGGGGATGAGCTCGCTCTCTTTGAAAGCGCGCTCCATCACCTGGCGGATAGCCGGCTGCTGACGCTCAGCGGCGGGGAGGGGGGGGAGGAGAGGCGGGTGGACATCGCCCACGAGGCGCTGATCGACGGCTGGCCGGTCCTGCGGGGGTGGCTGGCCGAGCGGCGGGGGGCGGAACAGGCGCGGCGGCGGCTGGAGGGCAAGGCGGCCGAGTGGGAGCGGCTGGGAAGGGGCAGCGGTGGGCTGCTGGACCAGGTGGCGCTGCTCGAGGCGGAGCGCTGGCTGGAGAGCGCTGACGCGGCCGAGTTGGGGCACAGCGCGGCGCTAGCGGCGCTGGTCGGGGCCAGCCGGGCGGCGATCGACGAGGCGGCGCGCGAGAAGGAGGCGGCCCGGCGGCGCGAGCTGGCGCAGGCCAGGGCGCTGGCCGAGGAGCAGGCGCAGCGGGCGGAGGAGCAGGCGAGGGCGACGGGGCGGCTGCGCCGCGTGTTGGCCGGGTTGGCTGTGATGTTCCTCGTGGCGGTGGTCGCGGCCGTGTTCGCCGGGACACAGAGGTCGGAAGCCCTCCAGGCCCAGGACGTCGCCGAGTCGCAGCGGGACGAAGCCGAGCGACAGCGGCAGATTGCGCTCTCGCGCCAACTGGCGGCGCAGGCCCTGAACCACGTGGACGACCAGCTTGACCTGGCGCTGCTGCTGAGCCTGGAGGCCAACCGCATCGATGACACACCTGAGGTCAGGGGGAGTTTGTTGCCCGGATTGTCCCTCAATCCCCACCTGGATGCCTACTTGCACGGCCACGCTGACGATGTGAGCAGCGTGGCTTTTGATCCAGATGGCAACACATTGGCCACGGGCAGCTATGATGGCACCATCAGACTGTGGGATGCCAAGACCAGGCAGCCACTCGGATCGCCTCTCCAGGGTCACGGTGATTGGGTGAAGAGCGTGGCCTTTAGCCCCGATGGCGGACTCTTGGCATCAGGTAGTGCCGATGAGACTGTCATGTTGTGGGATATGAGGACCCACCAGCGTCTTGACCCACCTCTGAAGGGACACACCGGGCGGGTGCAGGGGGTGGCTTTTAGCCCCGAAGGGAAAACGCTGGCCTCTGGCAGTGACGACAAAACCGTCATCTTGTGGGACGTCGAAACCGGCCGGTGCCTGGGCCGGCTTGACCATACGAACCCTGTGTATAGCGTGGCCTTTAGCCCGCCAGATGGTCGCGTGTTGGCTGCAGCAAGTTGCGGAGAGCAGGTGGAAGGCAGTTGTGAGCAAGGTGCAATCTTTCTATGGGATGTGGATAGCCAACAGTTCGATGGCTCACCCCTCGTTGGGCACGACGATTGGGTGATCAGCGTAGCTTTCAGTCCTGATGGTAAGACGTTGGCCTCGGGCAGTCTTGATGGCAGCGTCCTGCGATGGGATGTCGCAGCGCACCAGGCTGCTGGTCCGCCATTGGCGGGCCACACCAAACGTGTCCCAACCGTGGCCTTTAGCCCCGACGGAGATACACTGGCATCCGGCAGTTGGGATAATACCATTGTGTTGTGGGATATAGCGGCGAGCCCGCCTCTCAGCCAGCGTCTCGAGGGCCATACCCTTGGGGTGAGGAGCGTGGCCTTTAGCCATGATGGCCGAACGTTGGCCTCCGGCAGTAGTGACAATACCGCCATTCTGTGGGACTTGAAGGCCGCCCAGTCGCTGGGAGATACCCTGGGCCATCACAGTAGCTCGTTGACGAACGTGGCTTTCAGTCCTGATGGTCAGATCCTGGCACTGGCAAGCGAGGATGGCACGGTCCTGCTGTGGAGTGTCGCGCGCCGAGAGTTTCTGAGCCCTCCTCTCGACGATCACGCCGAGTGGGTGAGCAGCGTGGTGTTTAGCCCTGACGGTCGCACGCTGGCCTCGGCGAGTGATGATGATACGATCATCCTCTGGGATGTAGAGACGCAGCAGCGCCTGGGATCGCCACTTGTTGGCCACACCGACAATGTCATCGGCCTGGCATTTAGCCCCGATGGTGGCACGTTGGCTTCAGGCGACCAGGATGGCATCATCAGATTGTGGGACGTAGAGACTCAGCGGCCACTCCAACCACCTCTCCAGGATCACGGGGATTCGGTGAACAGTGTGGCCTTTAGTCCAGGTGGTCAAACGCTGGCCTCCGGCAGTGACGATACAACTGTCATCTTGTGGGACGTGGCCTCCCGCCAGCGTCTCGGCTCACCTCTGGACGATCACACGGACTGGGTCCTGAGCGTGGCTTTCAGTCCAGATGGCAAAAAGCTGGCTACGGGTTGCTATGATGGCACTATCATAGTGTGGGATGTGGATAGGCGTCAGTCCGTGCGTGTACTGAGAGGTGGCCATACCGACATGGTAAACACTGTGGCCTTTGGCCCACCAGACGGTCACATGTTGGCCTCGTGCGGAGATGACAAAAAGATCATCCTATGGGATGTCGCGACGGGTCAGCCCATCGGATCACACTTTGCCGAGTACACAGATCAGGTGTGGAGCATAGCCTATAGTCCGGATGGCGATACCCTGGCATCAGTGAGCGGGGATGGGACCTTTGCGTTGTGGGACGTTCGCTTCGAATCATGGAAGTCCCGTGCCTGCCGCAGAGCCAATCGCAATCTGACAATGGAAGAGTGGGAACGGTTCATCGATCCCAATACCCCTGGAGCCACCTACAAGTGCAGTTGCCCTGATCTGCCACCCGGCGATTGATCGATACCTGGCAGCAAATCGAATAGCTCGGATCGTGGCTCGCCCCTGGTGATAGATCTGAAAGGAGGCGATTCTATCGAACGCTTGGCGTTTTTTCCCGGGACCCAGGAGACGTGGTCAGCAAGTCCGTGACCCGACACAGGATAGGAGGTCAAGATGGAAGAGCAAAAGGATCCGCGAATCGAGCCAGCCAAAGAGCCAGGGGAAGTTGAACCGAAGGGGGCTCCCGTGCGTGAAGAGAGTGAATTGTCGGACGAGGAGCTAACTGCCGTAGCTGGCGGCAAAAAGAGCGAACCCAAAGGGCTCTGACGGTTTATCCTCTCGACGTGAACAAGCCCCTTGATCGCTCCGCCGCCTCCGGGCCAGCCGTGCATCGAAGGGGCTTGTCTCTTTGCGTCTGAACGGGCGACTGAGCGCTTGTGGAGCAGCCATTATGGGAAACGCGCTGTTTATTCTGGGCGAGTTGAGCGACCGGGACGTGGATTGGATGATCGCCGCGGGCCACCGGGAGCGGGTGGCCGCGGGCACGGTCCTGATCCGCGAGGGAGAAGCGGTCGAGACGGTGTACGCAGTCCTTGAGGGCACGCTGTCCGTCTCTGTCGTGGCCCAGGGAGATCGGCAGGTCGCCAGGCTGGGCAGTGGCGAGATCGTGGGCGAGATGTCGTTCATCGATGCCCGCCCGCCCTCCGCCACGGTCAGGGCGCTCGATGACGCGCTCGTGCTGGCCGTCCCGCGACTGCAACTGGCGGCCAGGCTGGAGCGAGAACCGGATTTTGCCGCACGTTTCTATCGGGCGATCGCTCTCATTCTCTCGCACAGGCTGCGGGAGATGAACTGCCTGCCCTTTCTTGGCTCCGGGCCGCAGTTGGCGGCGGTGCGGGATGACGCGGATGAGCTGGATGACAACGTGTTGGACAACGTCCACCTGGCGGGGATGCGGTTCGAGCGGGTGCGCAAGCGCGCGACCGGCCAGGGGGGGACGTCCGCCGGTGCGGCACCCGGGGACACGCATGACGGGCCAGAGGGGGGGAACGGGCCATGACGGGGAAACGATCCGTCTTTCGCCATGCCGCCCTGGAGCGACTGTCCTCTCCAGAGCAATTGGACCAGTTGATGACGGTCACCACGCCCAGGGGGTGGCTGGCCCTGCTGGCCCTGTTCGGTTTGCTCGTCGTGGCCGTCGTGTGGGGCTTTTGCGGCCGCATTCCGATACGAGTGGCCGGCCAGGGCATGTTGATCGGAGTGGGCGGCGTGAGCGACGTCGTGTCCCCGTTTGAAGGCCAGATGAGCGAGGTGCACTTTGAAGTTGGCGAGGCCATAGAGCAAGGCCAGGTGGTCGCCAGGATCTCCCGGGATGACGCAGAGCCCCCCGAATGCCTGAGGAGCCCTTTCGCAGGGCGTGTACTGGAGGTCAAGGTAGACGAGGGGAGCATGGTGGACCGGGGCACGCCTATCCTGAGCCTGGAGCTCGTGGGCGAGATCGCTGGTGCCACGGAACTGGAGGCGGTCGTGTACATCTCACCGGCTGATGGGAAGCGGGTGCGGGTGGGATCGGACGTGCAGATCTTTCCCTGGACGGTCCGAAGGGAAGAGGCTGTGTACGTAAAAGGCCGGGTCACGTCCGTGGGCGAGTTTCCGGCGACGCGCCAGGGGATGTTCCGCACGTTGGGCAGCGAAGAGCTGGTGCAGGCGCTGCTCGCCGAAGGCGGGACCATGGCGCCCATCGAGATTCACGTGGATCTGGGGCGGGAACGCGGCGAATACGCGTGGTCCAAGGAATCGAACGCCGGGGTCCAGACGGGGACGCCCTGTTATGCGTACATCATCATCGACGAGAAATCGCCCGTCGAGCTGGTCTGGCCCGCTCAATAGGGGTTTCTCGACGATGCACGTCGCTGGGATGGTGACATGTCTGGTGAACTGAGGGCATTCCGCCGCAACAACCACAGGCGGGTGAAAACGCCGACGGTCTTGCAGATGGAGGCGCTGGAATGTGGCGCTGCCTCACTGGCGATCGTGCTGGGAACCTATGGGCGCATCGTACCCCTGGAGGAGCTGCGCGTCGCCTGCGGCGTTTCGCGGGATGGGTGCAAGGCGAGCAACATCCTCAAGGCCGCCCGCCGCTACGGTCTCGTCGCCAAGGGGTACAAGAAGGAGCCTCGCTCGCTCAGGTCGCTCCCCTTGCCGATGATCGTGTTCTGGAATTTCAA